>Ga0153954_1000216_pt1 | contig 52200 bp, 31 predicted proteins | sample TSFL038MetaG_FD_102277 | JGI IMG/M metagenome (GOLD analysis project Ga0153954, IMG submission 102277) | Attine ant fungus gardens microbial communities from Florida, USA - TSFL038 MetaG | ecosystem: Host-associated > Fungi > Mycelium > Unclassified | place: USA: Florida, Wekiwa Springs State...
GTGGTTATGGCGGCGGGCACGGCGGACACCATGGCGGACGACGATAACAAATACCGCGGCCACACCAATTGCCCCGGGATATCCCCGGGGCTTTCGCGTTTTTTGACCTCGAAGAGGGACTACACGGTTCGGCTCCGTGGCGTACAGGTCGCGAAGCTTTCGGGACGCTCAGGCCATGGCCTATTCATGCCTTGCCATCAGTCCGTAACAAAACCGCCCGCTCATCCAATCCGAGGGCGTCGATGATCTCGTACAGCCTCGGCAAATCGGGGGCTACCCTTCCCGCCCATTCCGCGATACGAGGTTGTGTTGCCCCCAGGATAAACAGTCGAGGCCTCCCGCCCTCGAGCAGGGAGAACACCTCGGCTGCCATCGCGATCTGAGGTTGTTGTCCACGCCGCTCCTAAGCCGCTTTCTGGGATGATCCCCCCTGCTCTCTTTCGATCTTCGCTTCGAGGATCGCCAGCAACACTCTTGCTCCGGCCAGGAATGCAACTCGGCCGTTGCCGCCGGGCGTTCCGTGGAGACTACGCATCAGCGAGCCCTGGTGAGGGGCCTTGTCGCTTCGGCGAGGCTTCTTTGAATCCGACCTGCCGTACGTGTGATGCCGTGGCCCGATCGATAAATTCCGCAATGGTAACGCGTTCGTGATCGGCCGACCGCCTAAGCCAGTCCATCCACTCGTTCGCCCCCCACAATGTCTGGAGCCTTGGCAAAAACCGCCCAGACACTCGCAAGGCATTCCACGCCGACGCTCACCATCGGGATCGATGCGAAAGCGTCTACCCGCGACCTCGATGGAGCTGTCAAGGGACTGCCCGGGTTGGTCCCCCAGCAATCGGGCATACCGGATTCCGCATCACCCATAAGCGAACGCATTGCCCTTCATTTACCCTATACAGGGGACGGATCGAGGCAGAACGTGTCTTCCGGTGACGCAACAACACACGCAGACATGGGAAGCACTAGAGGGGGCCTAGCGTCGTCGCAAACCCTTGAGGTTACTGGAGATGCCGTTTGGAAATACCGTTTCTTGTCGCACGTTGTCAGGGGATACCCAAGAGTGCCGGCGGCGAGATTCGAACTCGCACGAAGGTTACCCTTCGGAGGATTTTAAGTCCTCTGCGTCTGCCATTCCGCCACGCCGGCAGCTAAGCTTTGTCGAAAACAACGGTAGGAGCTTACAGTCCGGAATGAATTCGCAAAGAGACCTGCGACTTCAGACGTTCAAGGTACGATACCGATCCAGTCACCTCGTCAGCAACCTCAATAAGGAAACGAGGACCATTCGAGTTCATTTAACAAGGAACGATCATTCTCGGGAACGGGTGTTTTGTGAGGATTTGTTCGTTTGATGAATGGCTGTTCGCTGTCACAGGTCGAGCACAGTAGAAGTTAGGTCATGATCCCGAAGCTTGTTGACGCGATCAACTCCGATCCCGGCAGCTGGGTAACAAATGGACCATTGGGAGGCGAACGAGGTTCGAAAACCAAAAACCCTTCGAATGGGATGGGCTGCCATTCTGGGATCATTTTCAGGAGGGTGGGGAGGCGAGGAGTGAGTGCGAGGCATCTGCCTCGAGCGAGGAAGAACCGCCGCGCCGGTGAAGGATCTTGCGATCTCTAACCGAAAACGCGGCGTTTCGAACTGACGCTGCTGAGAGAGAACCTCAGACGAGGTCCTTCAAAGCCTTCAGCGGCAGCGCCTTGACGACGTTGCGAGCTGGCTTGGCCTTGATTGTCATCGGTTCTTTTGTGAACGGGTTGACGCCTTGCTTCGCCTTCGTGGCGGGTTTGCGAACGACTTTGAGCTTCAGCAGTCCGGGGACGACGAACATTCCCGGCCCCTTCTTGCCAAGCTCTTTGCCGATCACTTCGTTTAGGGCAGTGAAGACGCTCGAGATTTCGCTTTTGCTCAACCCGGTGCGCTCGCTCAAGGTCGAGTAGATTTCAGCCTTGGTGGCAGACTTCGCTTGAGGAGCGCGGGCTTTCTCGGCGGGAGCCGCCTTCGGTTCGGCGGCCTTCGGTGCGGCTTTCTTGGCCATGAGTTGATCGTCCTCCTGATTAGGGGGTGCGGTTTATCCTGGAGTGAATCCTGCGGCTCTCGTCGCTCGCCAGCGGCCGAGACCGAGGCTCCTGCGGAACGTTTTCGACGATTAGCCGAAAAACATACAGAAAAAATCGGCATTTCGCAGGCGCTTGTGCCGTTTTTCGCAGGCTTTTCAGGCGTCACACCCCGTGAACGACAGAAATCAGGCCGTTTCGCAGAAACCCAGACTCAAACGGCCGCCTTTTGTCCCCTGGGATCAAACGCCATGAGGAACCGTCCTGTCGCTGAAATCATCGACACGGAAAAGCCCGCGCCCGCATAAGCCTCTGCACTTCGGACGGCCTGGGTATAGTCGCTGAAGGATCGGTGCATGTGCGATGCACCGTCGCTGATTCGAAGCACAATCGTCGGACTGATTGACCGTGGCCTCTCGGACATTGACGTCGACTCCCGAATGATGGCACTCGTCTGAACTGAGTGCCCCGGACAAGGCCCCCTGACCCCATCCTCTCGCCCCGCCGACCTCGAGCTACCCACTGGTTCACTCTGATCGTGGTCGAATGCAAGGCCCCTCGGATCCCTTACGTAAAGATCGAGAAAATGAGCCACGTTCAGTCGCAGTTTTTTTGAAAAGGGCGGAAAAAGCGATGTTTTCGCTCTTACCACCCTTTTCAAATCTTCGACACGTGCCTGATTCAGCCTCGACAAAACGTCCTCGGGTGCCGTTGTGATCTCAAGGAATCACTCATATTGGTAAGAGGACGTCATGAGAAGAAAGCCATACTAACCCCGAACGGGAAAGTTCAGTCGCCAGCCGCTGCCGAGGTCTGTCGACGACGGTCGGGAACACCGACACGTCGGCCGCTCTCGGGATCAACGACGATCGTGTGGGCGTCGCCTTGGATCGCTACCTGTCGGGTTCGATGCCCCAAAGCCGATAGCTCTTCCCGAATCGTTTCGGGCCAGGTCGCGCCTTCCAGCGTCAACACATCGGGGAACCAGGCGTGGTGGGTGCGCGCCCCGTCCACAGCCTCTCGAGGCTCGAGTCCGAACTCCAGGAGATTCAGCACTACCCAGAGCACCGTGTTCGGAATGGTACGCCCCCCGGGAGAACCGGTGACGATTCGGACCTGGCCGTCCTTCAGCACCAACGTTGGGGTCTGAGAACTCAGCATTCGCTTGCTGGGTGCGATCAGGTTTGGGGTTGTTCCGATTCGTCCCGAAACGTCGGTGCGGTCCGGAATGAGATTGAAGTCCCCCATCTCGTTGTTCAGCAAAAAGCCCGCGCCCGCCACGACGGCTTTGGCTCCATATCCCTCCTCGAGCGTATACGTCAGCGCGACGGCGTTACCGGCACCATCCATCGTCGAGAGATGCGTCGTGTCGTTGCCTTCGGCCGGGAGAATGCGGAAGGGAGCAAGCTGAGCGCTCGGCGTGGCCCGCTCAGTGATGGACCGCGCGAGTTCCGCGGCGTACTCCTTGGAGATGAGCTTGTCCACCGGCACGGTGACGAACGCTGGGTCCGCGATCTCAGTCGCCCTGGTAAAAAACCCTCGACGCATCGCTTCGGTCACTCGATGAAGCGTCCGAGCCGATTGACGGCCGTCGTGTTTGAGGTCGAAGTGTTCGAGTATGTTCAGCATCTGGGCCAACACGATTCCGCCCGAAGCGGGTGGTCCCATGCCGTAAATGTCGAAGCCGCGAAAGGTGGAATGGATGGGCTTTCTCGACTCAGCCTGGTAGGAAGCGAGATCTTCGCGAGTGATGAGGCCGCCATGCTCCCTGGAATAGTCGGCGATGAGTTGTGCGGTGCGCCCTCGATAAAACTCGTCGGGTCCGCCGGAGGCGATTCGCTCCAAAGTCGCGGCGAGATCGGGCTGAATGAGACGATCACCGGCGCGCCAAGGCGTGTGGTCGGGCTTTGCGTAAGCCGCCACGGATTCGGGAAAATCCGAGAGTCGATCCGGATCCGTACCGAGGTCGTCTCGGCCTCCCACTTCGAGGCGCCCTTTCGTGAAGAGTTGGTCGTTGAGGGAACGAGCGAGCGTCGCCGAGACTGGGAATCCTTGGCGAGCAAGCTCGACGGCCGGCAGCACGAGTTGCTTCCAGGGCAACCGCCCGTGTTTGGCGTGCGCCAGGCCAAGACCGCGGACCGTACCGGGGACACCGGCCGCCCGGGCTCCGGCTCGATGATGAGGGAGAAGGTGCCCTTGAGCATCGAGATACATGCGAGGTGTTGCGGCGGCCGGAGCCCGTTCGCGGAAATCGATCGTCACCACTTCGCGACGGTCAGCGAGGTAAGCGACGATGAAGCCACCACCACCGAGATTTCCGGCAGCCGGATGAGTGACCGCCAGGGCAAACGCCGTGGCGACGGCCGCATCGATCGCGTTACCGCCTTGCCGCATCACGTCCCGCCCGACGACGGAGGCATGCTCTTCCTGAGAAACCGCCACGTGCTTCTCAAACGTCTGCGCGCGGGCAATGCGCATTTCGGTGGCTAACGGCACCACCAACAGTCCGCAGAATAGGGTCACCGCAGCTCGCATCGAGATTCCTCACCTCAGATAAAAGCCGTCTCAAGCCAAGCCGACCTCGTCATGCGGGAGGGGAGTCCCCGAGGCGAGCCCTTCCTGGCCAGGTCGGCATTCCGCATCCAACCTGGCATTTCAGAATCGGCTATCGTAACAAGAAAGCGTTTCCAAGAGTGTCAGTCCGAGGCGAAGTCGGCGAGGAGGCGGGAAGAGGCCAAAATCGTGAAGAAGGGACCGACACCGATCGCGCATGGGGATCGCAGAGGTGTTGCTACAGTGGCATCGGTCATTGGAACGAGCGCCGCGTTGGATTTCGGGGATTGGAGGCGATGGAAGGATGACCGATCGTGGTGAGTACGGGCTCGGGTGCTCAAGTTCGACGGTTCGACTGTTCGACTCGGGACGTTGAATTGACGTTGACCGATTTCGCCCGATTGGTAGAGTCTCGGCCGAAATATCCCGGAACTTGAACGATTCTTGTCCGATAGGGCCCCTGACTGAAGGAGCTGCCTCACGATGGTCGCAAGGAAGCGCAGTCGAAGCACTCACGTGATGTTATTCGCCCTTGCCGCTCTCGGGTTGTTGGAAAGCGGTGAGGCCTCGGCAGAGATTTTTCCTCGTCGGAACTCGGCGTCGGCCAAGACCGCAAAACAGAAACAGGAGCAAGCTGAGAGTCAGGATCAAGCCGCTCCTGCACCGTTCAGCCAGAAGGATATTGCGCCGGTCAAGCTCTCGATGAAGGCGCTGCCGGTTAACCCGAACGACCCGATCGCGGTCGTCAACGGTGAGATGATTACTCGGATGCAACTGGCGGATGAGTGCGTCGCGCGGAAGGGGGAAGAGATTCTCGAAACCCTCATCGCCCGCAAACTCATCGAACAAGCCCTCCGGAGCAAAAACCTTGAGGTGACCGCCGCGGAAATCGATCAGGAAATCGATAACGTCGCGCAAAACGTCGGGCACATCAGCCGTGATGCCTGGCTCCGAACGCTGGAAAAGGAACGGAGCATCAGCCCCATCCAATACGCCCGCGATATCATCTATCCCGCCTTGGCGTTGAGGAAGCTGGCCTCAAACAAGGTGCAGGTCACCGACAAGGACCTTAAGGAGTCGTTCGAAGCGGCTTATGGCGACAAGCTGCGTTGCCGCGTGATCATGCTGGACAAGCTCTCGACGGCCCAGGCGATCTGGGAGGAGTTGCGGAAAAATCCAGGTGGTTTCGAGAAATTGGCCCAGGAGCGCTCGCTCGACACGGGAAGCCGATCGCTGGGCGGACTCCTCGCCGAGCCCATTTCGCGGCATGCCTATCCGCGGACCGTCTCTGAGGCCGCCTTCCGAGACCTCGTTGACGGCGACCCCCGCGACAAAGACCCGACCCACAAGCCGAAAGATGGTGACTTCACCGGTCCCATCCAAGTCGCCGAATCGACCTGGATCATCCTCAAACGTGAAGGTGTGATCCCCGCGCAGAAGGTCGATCCCAAGAACGAGGCCGTTCGCAAAAGCACTTATGACATGATCTATGAGGTTAAACTCAAAGAAGCCATGAATGCTTTCATGGTCGACTTGATGAAGGCTGCAGCCATCGATAACAAACTGACCGGCCACACCAAGCTCGCCCACGAAGACGAACAGCACGACGCGCTTGGCGACGATGAGGTCAAGCTGATGAGCAATCCTGCCGGAGCCTTGCCCGATTCCACGCAGAAGCCTAACGGCGCAGCGGCAGGGGCGGCCGCCTTGCCCAGGCTTCCGGCCCCTGCCGCCGCTTCCCCGGACGTCGTCAAGCAAGCCGAGTCGCTGAAGCGCGGCTCCACGTCGAAGAAGTAAGTTGAACACTGATCCGGGTATCCCGGATCCCGGCTCGTTCGCGTGGGCATGTCCTCCCTTCGAGGGACATGCCCACGAAACGTCTCCATAAGAACAAACCTGGACCCGTGGTCATCCAGACCACGCACTCCCGGGCGCCTCGAAGCACATCGCCCCTTCAACGTCGGGTGCGTCCCCCGTGGGAAGATCCTCGCAACCCGAGCCCTCTCGTCACGATGTTTTGAGGAGGAGCGGCCACATGTCGACCCAGCGGCGATGGCCAAGGCCCCAGATCCGTTCTGTGCTGGCTCTCGCACTGGTTTCGCTTACCGGATGCGGCACGATCAAGACCACCGGGACGACGCGCTCGGGCACGGAGCAACTCCTCCTGACTCAGGCATGGGACTCCGCGCTTCAAAAGGTCGATTTTCGTCCGCTGACGGGTGTTCCTGTCTATCTTGATACAACGAATGCCACCGCGGTTGACCAGGGATGGATCGTCTCGAGCATTCGCGAGGCCATGCTGGCGCAAGGGGTTCTGCTCCGCACGAAACCCGAACAAGCGCAGTGGGTTGTCGAGGCCCGAGTCGGAGCGTACGGCACCAACGACAAAAGCTGGCTGCTGGGGATATCGCAGACAACCATTCCTCCCACGGTCACCGGGGTGCCGAGCGGCACCATTCCTGAACTCCCTCTGATCAAGCGAAACGACCAGCAAGCTGTCGCCAAATTGGCCCTCTTCGCCTACGATCGAAGCAGCGGCCAATTCGTGTGGAGTTCGGGTACCATGCTCGCAACGGCGAACACCAAGGATGTGTTTATCGGCGGCCTGGGACCAATCCACAGGGACTCGACCCAAGACGGAGCCGAATTCGTCGGAATCCGGCTTCCGGTTCCTGGCCAGCCCTCTAGAAACGATCAGGAAGCACCCTCCTCATACGGGCGAAATGCCTCGTCCGACCCAACCGCGATTCGACAGCTTCCCTCGGGAGATGCCGATTCGTTCATGCCCTGAGCCGGAATCGTGTTAGTTCGCTAGAATTCTCTTGTCAGACGACTCCAGCTCTGATGCCACTCGCTGTACCATGAGCGGACCCGGAACCTCGGGTCCGCTCATGAGCAGGGCGTGTTTCCCTTGCTTCGGCGAGGTAACGATGATGGCGTCTTTCCATCCTTAGAAGGAATCTTCCATGAGTGGTTCGTCGACAATCGACCCCCGGCACTGGATTCGTGATGTTCCCGACTTCCCGAAGCCGGGAATCCTGTTCAAGGACATTACGCCACTCCTGGGTCATCCGCCGGCATTTCGGGCCGTAGTCGATCGTTTGGCGGAAGCTTTTTCGGGGCAGTCGATCGATGCCGTGGCCGCCGCGGAAGCGCGCGGTTTTATCTTTGGTGCCCCTCTGGCACTTGCGCTGGGGAGCGGCTTCGTGCCGATCCGGAAGCCCGGTAAGCTTCCTTACCAGACGGTGTCACTGGAGTACGAATTGGAGTATGGCACCGACCGTCTGGAAATACACAACGATGCGATCGCACCGGGACGTCGCATCTTGCTTCTCGACGACGTCCTGGCGACGGGGGGAACGATGCGAGCCTGCGTCGACCTCGTGCGACAGACGGGTGCCGTCGTGGTGGCGTGTGCGTTCGTCGTCGAACTGGGTTTCCTTGAAGGCCGAGCCAAACTCGACAACGTGGAAGTGTTCAGCTTGATCAAGTACTGATCGACGCTTGCCGCTCGAGGTCTTCGGAAACGCCAACGCTCGCTGAACCTGCCCTCGAAAGTCAAGCGCCGCCGAACAACACGAGCCTGGTCATCCCCCGCCCAAGCCGATCGAGACGCGCCGGAGTCGCGGATCTGCCTGGGCATCTCCCGCTTGGGTTTCTCCACACGAAGTCGTACTCAAAGCCAAGGGCCAAGGTTCAACTCGCGTGGTCTCGGCCTCACGGTGGAAAGTCGGGAGAGGCATCCTTCTTTGGAGCCGTCGAGTCATCAAGTACCGTTGGCCGGATCCGCGACCCGGCCAACCAGAGATCAATAGAAAGCCCCGACCGTGAAGTTGAAATAGTTCACCTTGTCGCCGGGGGCCCTGGCGACAGGGAAGGCGAGGTCGAACGAGAGGGGCATGGGACCGAACTGCGGTAACTGAACACGGAGACCGGTTCCTATCGATGCCCGGAAGTTGTTGAAGTTGTAGCTATTCTCGACCGTACCGAAGTCGCAAAAGACAGCCTGACGGAACATGTCATTAGCCGAGAGTGGGAACATGTACTCGACGGAGCCGACGGCCATCATGATGCCGCCGATGTTCACGTTGTCGACAAACGGGCCAACGCCACGGTACTGGAAACCACGAAGGCTACCATAATAACCTGCAAAGAATCGTTCATAGACCGGAGTGTCATGACCGGTGAAGCCGAGGTGTCCGCGAAAGGACAAGATCCTCGGGCCGGACCCGTCGGGCCGTGAGCCCGTTGTGAAGTAGGTCCGTCCTTCAAGTTCCACCTTGGGGTAAGTGAAAGTTCCCCACCCTTGCTCAAACGACAATTCGAGGTAACGCCCCTTATTGGGCATGAAGGGGGAATTACGATTATCGAACCGGATCGTGGGACGCAGGCTGGTCAACAGCGTGTGCCCTGAGGCGGCCAGGTAGTCGGCCGGAGCCGGGGTGGCGAAGCCATAGAAATTCACGTCCTCGACGCGGAACGCAACGTCGGCGTAGGTTGATGTTCCAAGCTGTCGACCGAGGGAGAACCGGCCACCGCCGCGAGTTTCGGTCCAGTCGGGATAGGAACGCTGGAAGACGTACCCCGACGCGCTGCCGCCGATCGGCAGGTCGAACAGATAGGGATTGCTCAAGCTGACCATGGCCCGGTTGATCAAGGTACCCGCCATCAGAGAGAGCTGGAAGCTTTGCCCTGCGCCTCGAAAGGCTTTCCCGTTTACGAGGTCCTCCCAGGTGCGAGGGACGTTGAAGAGGTCGAAATTCCTCTCTGAGATCGTCACGCTACCGTTGAGTCCCTGCCAACCGCTGGCACCGACACCCAGCATGAAGCGACCCGTAGGCGCTTCGCTGACGGATGTAACAACGTCGGCAAAGGAACGATTCGGAAACGGATCCTGACGGTCGGGACCGACGTCCGTCATGTTGAGGCCAGGGAGACTTGGCTCCATGCCTGGAGGCTCTCCTTCGCCGACCGGCGGCGAAGGCGGGGACGTTCCAACACCCGGCGGCAGGGGCGGCATCGTCGGCAAGGTCGGCGGGATGGGCGGAGCTGCACTGGGGACCTCAATCGGCGCGACGTCCGTCGGGGGATCGAATTGCCCTCCGGCACCGAACGGCGTCAGAGTGCTCGGCGTACTCCCAGGCCCGGGTGCATCACTCGCCGGTGGAGGTGACGAGGGGGAAAGCCCCGGAAGGTCGTCGATCGGATTCTGCATTCTCGTCAACGCGCTATCATCTGACAGCGGCACGACCCCGTCCCCGTACGGCTTGTCGCCGGTCCGGCGGTTAATGACTTTCACGTCGATCGGATTACCCATCTCCGGCGAGGTCGTGAAGAATTGGGTATTCGCCAGCCGTTTCTTGAAGAGCTCGACGCGGTTCATGTTCAGAACCTGGCCGGGGAGAAGAGCCGCCATGTCGGCTTCGCGACGGATCACTTTGTCTTTCGTCCGCTCATTGCCTCGAACGATCAGTTCGCCAAGTATGTAGGGTTCCTTTTCGTCAATCCTGTAAACCACGTCGACGAGGCCAGGCTGATCGGTGAACTTAATCTCCGGAAGGACCTGAGTGTCGATGCAACCGATCTCGTTGTACTTGGAAATCAGGTTCTTGTGATCCGCCTCGCGCTGGGTTTCGAGTACCGGCTGATCTGGCTTCAGGAACATATCTTTGCGGAGTCTATTGGTCGACAGCTTCTTATTTCCCTCGAAGACAATATTCCTGAGTTTGTACCGGATCCCTTCGGAAACGACGTAGGTAATCAGCACGTCGCCGATGCTGGTTCCCGTGCGGGTAACCGGCGTCACCTTCGCTTCGAGAAAGCCCTGGCCTTGATAGTATTCGACGAGCTTCCGGACGTCTTCGTCGAGGGTATCGCGGTAGAATCGTCCCCCGAACGTGAGGATCGGAGTACGGGTCGTAATCTTGGTGCGCAAGGTTCCGGAGGACGCGAAGACATTACCGCGGAATTCAATGTGTTTGACTTGATACTTAGGCCCTTCGTAGATGCGAATCACAACGCGGGTGTCACCGAGTTTACCCCCTTCTTGCAGATAAACTTCGGCCGACTCGTATCCCTTCTCGACGTAGAGACGTTGAATTTGGCCGACGGCATCCCGAGTTCGAGCCGCATCGGCGCGGTTTCCCTTCTTGAGGCCGGTGGACTCCTGAATCTCCTTGAGGCGAATGTGCTTCAAGCCAATGAACTCGACATGCGCGAGGACGGGCATCTCCTTGACCTGAAATATAAGAACATAATAACCTTTTCCTTTAGGTGATTTCTGAACATAAGCGTTGACCTCAGAGAACCACTTAGTCCCATATAAGCTCTTGATGTCGGCATCGATCTGCTTACGGTCGAGAGAGTGATTCACCTTGCTGAGCAGCTTTGCGCGGACCTGCTCTGCCGTGACCGTAACGTTACCTTCGACCTTGATTTCAACGATGGCCCCTTCCGGCAAGGGATCATCGGGAGCCGCTGAGCCGAGCCGAGACTGCACGAACAACGATCCGAGCAGCGCGAGCGCGAAGGCAGCCACAGAGAGGGTCGTTCGCGTTGTTGTACGAACCCCCGGGGCCATCCTTGGCACCGGCGGAACCGAAAGTGCGCCGCGTGTCATGTGCGAAAGGTCCCCGAACCGAAAGAGGATCGCCGCGACGGCCCTTGAAAGGCGGGGAAGTCGAGACGGCGTTACCGATTGGCCGATTTCCCTGGGGAATTTCGCGGAGTACCGGTTCAGCCGGCCTCATACGAAACGAGATGAGCGAGGATTCCCAGGGCTAGAGCCGATCCCATCCATGGGCATGGCCCAACTCAGACCGCGACAGGTGCGGTCCTTGTACCCGAGTTAACGGGAAGCCGCAAGGTCGGAAGTTCCCGACGCTGAGTTCAATTTTTTTCGTACCTATTTCTGACGAATCGTCTCGGCGGCTCCAATACGCTCGATCTTTCGAGCGAACGAGGCGGGCGTGACGGCAATTAGGGTTCACGGAATCAGCGAGGAGATCGATCGATGCCCCGTGTTCGGATCACGACTCGAGACCTGATGTTGACCGTGGCGGTCGTTGCCTGCTTTCTGGCCCTCTTAAGGGCGCACTTCTGGGAGGTCTTGTTCATCGGTGTATCGTTGATTGCCCTGCTTTGGACCCAGGCCATCATTCACGGCCCGCGCTTGCTGCAACACCGCGACTATTGTTTGCGCCGGGTGGCCAAGCATCAACTTGCGGAGGAGAAGCATCGCAGCTGCTCCCATCGCGAACAGTCCCTGGAGGAAGCCTCAGCGTCGCTCCGCCGCGTGGCTTACCACGCGGCCATGCGAAAGAAATGGGCTCGAGGCGCCTCATGGCCCTGGGAAGCCGTGGCACCCGACCCACTTGAACCCGAATAGTCGCTCGAGTTTCCCGTTCACCGGGACGCGTTGAGATACGCCTTGACTTGAGTTGAGGCAGGCCACTTCGATGGCCGAGGGCAAGGCCGCCGTCTCTTGTGTCTATCTATCTTATGCGCAACACGCTATCCGATGCGCGCCGCCGGTTCGGCATTTTCGATATGGGAATTCAGGACCGGCTCGGCATGACCTCCGCGCCTCGGTCCCTCAGATCATACAGGTTGAAGCTCGCTCGCCATCCCAGCATCCAAACGCCTGCGCGGAGAAGCGCGACGCCGATCCTCCATCGAAGCTGACGCGTCTTGTCCGGCTCGGTGCCTGCGCGGACGATGAGCCGACACTTTCTGGCCTCTTCAGCCGCTCTCAGGAGTGGCTCGCAATCCATTTCAGCCCTTCCGAGCGAACGCCTGACCGTGTCCAATGAGTCGGCGTATTTGCTGAAACCTTCGAGATGGGCGTAGCGTCTTCGTATGCCTTCAACCTCAGGTGAACCCGCACCGTAGCGACCCAGGGCGTCCGAATAGTCGGCCACGGCAATCCGAGGCAGTCTCGTCCGCATATCATCACCTTTTGTCCAGCATGTGCGTATGGCTCGTTACAACAGGCGCCAGAACACGATCAAGTGAACGGGAACGCGGAAGCTGGGATCACCAAGCATCAGATAGAGTTATCCGGACCGTCGGAGCGTGAAATGGTGGGACCAAGTCATTTTGACATTGATTGAGGGCGCAACCGCGCCGAGTGCTTCCTCCTTCACCAATGGAGAAGCGTGACCGACTTCTGAACCTCTTCTCCCATCATGGGATGGGCATCCAGCCCGCCGGGAAGCGGCGTGGATGAACGGTCTGGGCCTCTGGCGTGCGCCCACCTGGCGCTCGAATCGGGCGATTATCTTCAATCGTGAGTCGCGGTCATCGCGACTGTGGCTGAATCCGCTCGGTAAGACAATCTCAGCGGGAAACTCACGGATGCGAGAAATTCTTAGAAACTCTGCGCATGTCCAAATCCATCAGACACAATATTCATCGATGGAGTCAGTTCATCAGATCATACCGTGTGGGTTTCGAGAAGCGGTGTCGTGAATTTTCCTCACGCGGGCCGGAGGAAACAGGCCAAGCCCGCACCGCACGACAGGACCGGCTGTTTCCTCTTGGCTCATGGAGCCTGGCTCGGCCGACGGAAATCGACATCTCGTCCAGGATAAGCCAGGAGCCGATGTCGCGAGTACTTGGCCGAGGCAGGGAAGGTCGTGATGCGCCGAACTTCAGCCCAGGAGGCTCGAGACATCTCCCCCCTAAGAACCACGGCCAAGGCGCGTAGAGCTTCCTCTCTCGGCGCAGACATCACCGGCCCTGGGCGACTCCTGACCTTGACCATCGAGCTTCATGGGACGGAAATCGGCTTCGACCGGTTCCGGGGGGAGAACGACCGCCGAACGCACTATTGCCCCTCGGCGCGTTCGAGCGAGAGTCCGATGCTTCGTTGCTCCGGTAGTTTCAAGACGACATCGAAGGCCTTACCATTTCTCTGCATGGCCAGGCTAACCTCCTTGCCTTTGGAGCACAGTTGGCGGCGGAGGATGCGGATCGTGATTCCGGCGGCATCCTTCCCGTCGAGCTTCGCGAGAAGATCTCCCGGCAGGATCCCGGCCACCGCGCCTGGCGACCCATTGTCGACGCCATGGACGACGACCCGGCCGTTCTTGCCCGTGAGGTGTAGGCCGCTGAGGTCCCGCTTGGCATCGTCCAAGGCAGGGACGTACTGATTCTTTTGCAGGTAAACGACGTGGCGCGGGAAGTCAAACGTCACGTTATATCGCTTCCAAAAGCCCATCCCGAGGATGTCACTGTTCACGTGGTCCGAGAAGATGAGTCCCTCGTGACGTTCCGGACCGACGGTCAGCCGTTTGACGGAACCGTATCGTATCGGTGCCTGCTGCCTGGAGAGGTCGGCACTGAGGCCCTTTCCCAGCACAACGAGTTCGCCGCGCTTCGCCAGAGCGTCAAAATCGGCCGACCGGAGATTACCGCTGCCGACCCCGACGCTGCCCGTGTCGACCAGAAGGCTTCGTACACCCAACCCCTCGAAGTCCACGTTCACCCTCGCCATCTCCTTGACGATCGCCAGAGGGACCGCGGTCCCCACTCGGGGAGCGCTGGAGGTAAGGAACGACAGTTTTCCCTGGTCGAAATTCAGGTGAACAATACGATCGAGTAAGAATGTCATCCCGATGATGCCGTAGAACTCATGCCCGGTCGCGCGCCGCACCCCAGCCATGTCCATACACGTAACCCCCTGCGGCGTGCGAAGGTTAAATCGACCGAGGAAGGCTCGGGGGGGATCATAGAGCTTGAGCGTTTCGTTTCCGCTCGCCGTCCTGATGCCGACGAACTCTTGTACCGGTCCAAGGTGATTTCTCAGACGCGCGTCGTAGGCGTTCAGGGTCGTTCCAGTGTCGAGGATGAATGGAAAGACCTGGCGGTCGATGGTCACCGGGAGGACGAGCAGATCTCCATCCGGATCCATATCGAATTGTTCGATGATATGCTCGGGTCGGATCGCCGCCGGCACCTCTTGGCCGCGGGAATCATTGGCTGACAGCAGGCAAAGGATGACGGTAAGGAACACCGCATCGGGCACAGATCGAAGCCATCGGGGACGGCTAGGCCCAGGTCTCGTCCTCGTAGAACGAGGTGGCTGGCAATTCTCATCAGATTCGGACACGCGATTCGCTCCTCTCATCTTCCTCGAATGCAGTGGCCACGACCTCGGGGCCACTCAAACCAACTCTTCCGACCTTGCGTGAGGCGGGTATGCTCGACGTTTCCGGGATTCAAATCGGCCTGTTGATCGTTCAACAACCCGGTCGCCGTGATGGTCGTCGGTCCGTTTGCTGATTGCGATCTCGTTTCGCTCGTCGTGCGTAACTGTCTCTTCAACAGTAAGCGGCATGATGAACAGCGGATCGCGATGAAGGATGCGAACGCACCATCATTCATCGCAGCGGTCTTCCCATCAACAAAGTCCGGACGATACAACAGGCCAAATGCCTACGACATCCCATGATCGTACCGGCGAATCGCTATCGATTAATCGGATTGGTTTTCGAGGCGTGATAGCCTGTTGGGTCAGCGTCCTCGTCGATGTAAAATGTAACAGTCCCGTTGTCTCCTGCTACCCCTCGTCACCCGATGGCATGCAGTTGAAAGCAACATTAGGCCCAGCAAGTTGGTGACGCCCGTAAAACCGGCCCTTCAAGTCAAAGAATTTAGCATTCCAATCTCTTTTTCAAAAGGGGGTACTCTTCACAATTAAGGAGTGCGACGTACGATGGGCTAAGTCCATCAACGAAGTGTGATCGTCCGAGTCACATACGTTCGTAAGCTTGAAGCAAAACATCCCCTTTGATTCACTTGTTAAACCTGAAGAGCTTGCCCACTGGTCCCCAAAGATTCTTAAGGAGCACCCAGTTGGCCCGCACCATTGCCATCGGTGATATCCACGGATGTTCGACGGCCTTCGAAGCGATACTCAACGCCATCCGTCCTCGTCCCGAGGACACCATCGTCACCCTGGGAGACTACATCGACCGGGGCCCGGACAGCCGAGGGGTTCTCGACCGGCTCATCCAGCTCAGCCGCCGCTGCCGGCTTGTTCCTCTCTTGGGAAACCACGATCAGATGCTCCTTGATGTCCGCTCGGGGAAGCACCCGATCTATTGGTTTCTCGACATCGGGGGGACGGCGACGCTCGACTCCTACGGCCCGGGGCGTGACTTATCGCTGATCCCCGACGAACATTTTGCGTTTCTCGAGAATTGTCTGGACTATTACGAAACCGACAATCACATCTTCGTCCACGCCAATTACTTCCCGGACATCCCGATGTCCGAGCAGCCCATAAGCATGTTGCGTTGGGAATCGCTCCGGGATACAAATCCGGGCCCGCATGACACGGGTAAGACCGTCATCGTGGGGCACACGTCGCAGAAAAATGGCGAGATCCTGGACCTTGGCCACATCAAATGCATCGACACCTACTGCTACGGAGGAGGCTGGTTGACCGGTTTCGACGTGAGTACCGAAGAGATTTGGCAGGCCAACAGCCAGGGGACCATGCGAAGGCCTTAACCTCACTCCGCGATCGCCTGAGCGAAGGAGGCTCCAGGTTGAGTGCGTTCGTCGAACGTCAAGCGTCGTCGATCGTGGCCGAAGGACGATAATCAGGAGATACCTCGGCGCTTCCCTTCGTATGAGTCGAGGTGTATAAGCGATACAGGTCGCCCTAACGACATTCGTCAGACCCTACACGCGGAGCCACCGTGATGCGAGCCGTTTGCCTTGCGCTGATGCTCGTTTCATGCTGGATCGCCGGCCAGAGTCTGTCGCCAAGCCCATGAGCGCTATTAAGGAAGACGCTCATCTCGGTCGTGGAAATGCTTCCAAGGATACCCCTTTGACCGCGCCGCATACGATGGCCTCTCCACGACGGCCTGCGAGTGAAGCATGCTGTCGTCATGACACTCCCTTGCGAGTTCGAAAAGTCCCGCAAACCCCGAAAAAAATCAGTTGACATGGCCGCGAAATCGATGATATTTGTAGTCAGCCGACGTGTTTCATAGACCATTCGTGCGGACGTTGATATCGTAGGTGTGCCTGGCTTCACAAGGTTGGTGAACCGATGGCGCTCTGGGCGATGTTTTCGTTATTGCTCGTACCCAAGGCCGGTGCGCGACTGAACCGGCCGCGGCAGAACTCCCTTCATCACCGATGGCCCCTCGAAACACCTGAGGATGATCAGCCTGCAAATGCGGGTATCGTCGACAACTCCTCACCGATACGAGGCGAACCCTTGAAACACACAACGACGAGCGTGCTCTGCCTCCTGACATTGATGGCCACGGCTTGCTGGTCTTTCGCCGCGCCGGAAGTCGCAGCAACCAAGGGGACGAAACGGGCGCTCGTGATTTGCGGCATTCCGGGCGATGATGAGCATCGAACGCTTTACGCGAAGACCGTCGAGACGCTCGTCAAAGCGTTGACCGACAAGTACGGCTTCAAGTCCGCCGACGTCGTCGTCCGGTTCGGCGATGCGACGACCGAAAACGACGGGCCCGCGCTCAAGGGTGCGCGGGGGTTGTCCGACAGAGCCGGAATCGAAGCCGACGTCGCTGAGTTGCGCAAGCAACTCAAGCCCAGCGACACGGTCTGGGTGATCGTGATCGGCCACGGACATTTCGACGACCGACATTCTCACTTGAATCTTCCCGGCCCGGACATCGACGATCGTGCCTTCGGCAAGCTGTTCGAAGGACTCTCGGCAAGCGAGCAAGTCTTTTTCATCACGACGGCGGCCAGTGGGTTTTTCGTGAAGCCCCTCGCCGCGCCCGGGCGGATCGTGATCGCGGCCACAGAGGCCGATCGCGAGGTCAACGAGACGATCTTTCCGCACGCCCTGGCCAGCGTCCTCGATGCGCCCCCCGAGGACATCGACCGGGACAAGGATGGTGTGATCTCGTTGCTTGATTTGTACCTGGCCGTCTCGCTCGATGTGTTGAAACGATACGCTGACGAGATGAACCTGCCGACCGAGCACGCCTGCCTCGATGACAATGGCGACGGCCACGGTAGCGAGATTCAGGAAGACTATTTGACCCCGGAGTTGGGCGGTCCGGAGAAGCCTCGCCCGCCACGACCGATCGGCACGAAGGATGATGGGGCACTTTCGCTACGCACCCCGATTCGCACCACGCCAAAGCCGGCGAAGACGAAGGAGGCAGGGAGATGATGCTTCCTAGAGCGGTAATCGCTTGGATCACACACACTCAGGCCAGAGAGTGCCCCTGCGGCTCGAAGGAAGTCAAGAGGCCGGCTGGATGGCACTGGTGGCTTGTCCATCGGTGGACCAAGGCTCGCGCCACGGGTGGACAAGCCACCAGTCCCACCCCATCCGCCTATCTACAGAGCATCGGTTTAGGGTACGTCCCACATAGAACTCCCAGGGATTTCACTCAGATCGTCCGGCATTTTGTAGGCGATCCCATCGCAAACCGCTCTAGAATCGGCCGCGCCGTTGTCATTGCGGCGTGCCTGTATCCGACAAGCTTTGTCGCAACGGTCATGGCCCAAAACCCGGCGGATGGCAAGGAAGTCTCCGACGAGCGGGTGGCGTTCATGCGACGAACAATCGAGAAGATCGATTTCTCCATACCTTCAAAAAACCAACCATTGCGTCTCAATGACAAACCGGTTTTCCGGCTTGGAAAACAGGGAGCCGACGTCGTACAGGAAGGGGCGATCTTCTTCTGGGTTGACGAGATTGGACGTCCGGAAGCGGCAGTACAGGTCTTCGAGGTCCGCGACGATAGAGCTCCGAAAGGAATCTGGGTTCATGAATTCATATCGCTTTCGTCGACCCCACTCTTGGGCGATGGTGACGGGGCGCGGACGTGGAACCCGCAGTCGCCAGGCATCACGCTCCGGCCGGTGCCGGGAGCTGCCCCGGTCGCAGTGACGTTGGCTCAGCGCGATCGCCAAATGCGGTCTCTGGCACGAGAGTTCCGAGCGTCGGACTTCTTTCATGAGAAGTCGTGGACCGAGCTTCGCCTGTTACCAACGCCCGTCGCCCGATTTGGCAAGGAGGGCACCAAGGTCCTCGATGGTGCCGTCTTCGCCTTCGTGACTGGGACCGACCCCGAAGCGTTCCTTTTCATTGAAGCTCGTGCTGGCTCAGGCGGAACGTCGTGGCACTATGCCTTCGCACCGATGACCTGCTGGGAGCTCAGGGGGAGTCATCGGGGCACCCAGGTCTGGACCGTTCCAGCGCGCAAAGCCGCAACGGATCCGGCTCAGCCTTATTACGTGTACACGCTCCCCGAATTGACTCCCACGCGTTGACATTCTCCCTTTGGGCTCCGTCCGCGTTGCCGAACAAGCACTGACAATTCTTTACTTGATGAGACCCGCGATGGATACGACCCGCACTCCAAACGCCCCGCCAAGCGGCCTCTCGAACGAGGACGCGTCGATCGTCGCCCGGCTCCGCGACGCGCGGCTGCGCGTTCGTGAGGAAATGTCCAAGGTCGTCGTCGGCCAGGAGTCGGTGATCGACCACCTGCTCGTCGGCCTGCTTTGCCGCGGCCACATTCTGTTGCTGGGTGTTCCCGGGGTCGGCAAGACGCTCATGTCGCGCACGCTGGCACGGACGCTCGACATGGAGTTCCGTCGCATCCAGTTCACACCGGACTTGATGCCGTCAGACATCACCGGCGTCGATATCATCGAGGAAGACGCGCAAACGGGCCGTCGCAAGTTGGAGTTCCTTCCGGGCCCTGTCTTCACCAACTTTTTGCTCGCCGACGAGATCAACCGCACCCCGCCCAAGACCCAGGCAGCGCTCCTTCAGGCGATGCAAGAACGCGAGGTCTCGATCGGCCGGCGGACGTACCCGCTCAACCCGCCTTTCTTCGTCGTTGCCACTCAAAACCCGATCGAGATGGAAGGAACCTACCCGCTCCCCGAGGCACAACTCGATCGGTTCATGTTCAATCTCAAGGTCAAGTATCCGACCCAGGCCGAGGAGCTTCAGATCGTCAAGGGGACGACCGGCACGAAGACCGGTGAAGCGACGCCCGTCTTGAAGGCTGACGAAGTCGTCCGCCTGCAAGACCTTGTGCGCGGTGTGCCGATAGCCGACGCGGTCGCGGCTTACGCCGTTCGGTTGTCGGCCGCCACTCGGCCCGGCGAAGTCAAAGAAATCGAGGGAGTTCATAAGTATTTGCTTTACGGGGCAAGCCCGCGCGCATCGCAATACCTCGTACTGGGTGCGAAGGCCCGCGCTGTCCTGGCGGGCAAGTATCACGTCGACTTCGACGACGTGAAGTCGCTCGCCGGCGCGGTCCTGCGTCACCGCCTGGTCCTCAATTTTCACGCTCGTGCCGACGGCGTCGACGCCGACTCCGTGATTCGAAGGCTGCTGGAATCCGTGAAATTTGAGGCGTAACGAGAGACGAGCCACGGAGCGGAGGCCGGAGTCAGATTGCCAACGATCGATTTTTGGTAATTCCAGGGAGTTCTCCTGATGCCTTTCGATTCACGAACTCTGATCGACCCCGGCTTCTTCTCGCGGCTCGAATCGATCGAGCTGCGTGCGCGGGCGATCGTCGAGGGGTCGATGCACGGCAGGCATCGGAGCCCGTTCCTGGGGATGAGTGTCGAGTTCGCCTCGCATCGCGAATACGCGCCGGGCGACGACCTGCGACACCTGAACTGGATGCTCTACGCCCGACACGACCGGCTTTACGTCAAGGAGTATGATGCCGAGACCAACTTGAATCTGCACCTGTTGGTCGACGCCAGCGCATCGATGTCTTGCGCCAACTCGGGACGCAGCAAGCTGCATTACGCGGCGACGCTCGCGGCCGCGATTGCCCATCTGGCGCTCAAACAGGGCGATGCGGTCAGCCTGACACTGTTCGCCAACGAGGTGATCGCGCACCTGCCGCCGCGTGCGAAGGCGATCCAGCTCGACGCGATTCTCGCGGCCCTGGCCAATGCGAAGCCGAAACCCGCAACCGACAGCGACCGCGCGCTCCACCAGGCCGCCGTCATGACCGGACGCCGAGGCATGGTCGTTGTCCTCGGCGACCTCTTCGGCGACCTCGACGCCATCGTTGGAGGGCTCGACCATCTCCGTTATCTCAACCACGAGGTCGTCGTCTTCCACATCATGGATCCGTATGAGCGCGACCTTTCCGTCGACGGCCACATTCGATTTCAGGACATGGAAAGTGGCGAGACGCTCACGGCGCAGGCCGAAGCCATCCGCGCAGCCTATGTGAAGACCGTCGCCGACTGGCGCGACCGTCTGGAGACCGAGTGTCGCAGGCGGGCCATCGATCGGATCGAACTGACGACTTCGGAACCACCCGACCAGGCCCTTTTCGACTACCTCGTTCGCCGTTCTCGGACGTTCTGAACCTTGAGAGTCGTTTGCCATCCCCTGCCCCTGTCTTCATGTGCCGGACGTGGGCCGTTGTCCCCGGAATAAGGTGATCGACCATGCAGTTCGTCCAGTACGGGATGCTCGGAGCACTGGCCGCCCTGGCAATCCCGATCGTGATCCACCTTCTCTTCCGCAACCGGCCCAAGACGATCGAGCTGGGGACGCTCCAGTTCCTCGTAATCGTCCTTCGCGAGAACGCCCGGCGCAGAAAGTTGAAGCGCTGGCTGTTGCTCATCCTACGACTGGCCGCCGTATTCTTGATTGCACTCTTGTTTGCGCGACCTTACCTGTTGGCGACCGAGTCATCCGTGGCCGACGACCGCCTGGCCATCCTCCTGGTGGACCGCTCGGCCAGCATGGGATTGAAGGGAAACGGGAACGCGACGTCGCTGTCTCGGGCAATCGACAAGGCACAAAGCGTGATCTCCAGCGTTGGGCCGAAGACGCAAGTCGAGGTCGCCCTGTTCGACCGAACGGTCCGATCGCTTGGCGATCCACGGGGCCTCAACCGAGAGCTCAAGCCTTCAGCCGGCGTCGGCACCGATTATTCCACAGCTTTCGCTTGGGCACGCGATGTCTGCGTTCGGTCGAAACGTCCGAAGCAAGAAATTCACCTATTCACGGATCTCCAACGATCAGGATTGAGACAAAGTGAAGCAGTGGCCCTGGCACCCGGCATCGATGTGCGGGTTGTCGACGTGGGCCGCGCCTTTCCGAAGAACGTCGCGGTTACGGCTGTCGAGGCTTCCCCCTCCACTCCCAGGCCGGGGGGCACGTTGACGATCACGGCCTCCGTCTTCAACGCTTCGCCGATGCCTGTCTCCAGCCTGCCGGTACGACTCCACCTCGAATCCGGCGATGCGGAACGGGACATGGACAAGATCGTCGACCTCGATGGGGCGACCACGAAGCAGATCGTGTTCGAACTGAAGGATTCGCCCAAGGGACTCTGGCGTGGCTACGTCGAGGCGAGCCTCGAGGGGGATGAGCTGCGATTCGACGACCGCCGATACCTCGCGATCGATGTCGCGCCGCCAGCGACGGTCTGGCTGCTGGACGGCGACGCGGGCCGGTATGCGGGGGGCGACGAAACCTACTTCCTCAACGCCGCCCTGCGCCTCGCGCCCGAAGGTAAAAAATATGACAAGACGCCGTTCGACCCGAAGGTGGTCGACGTTTCCGTGAGTGGCGTTCCCGACCTCGAAGGCGCGGGGGCTGTGGTCCTGGCAAACGTCGCGAACCTCAGCGCAGCCGACGCACGGCGGCTCGCCGCGTTCGTGTCGGACGGCGGCGGGCTCGTCGTCTTCACCGGCGACCGATTCGGATCTCCCGCAGCGCAAAGCCTCAGTCATGTTGGGCTGGGCGTAGGGGAAGTCGTCGATGCGCAAGCGACCGTCGATCTTCCCTGGCGACTCGACCGTTGGGAGGAGTCACACCCGATCTTCCGCCCCTTCGCCGACCCGGAACACGGCGACCTCCACCGCCCGGCCTTTAACACGATCACACGGATCAAGCCTTCGACCTCGGCCCGGGTACTGGCCAGCTACCGGGGCGGAACACCGGCGTTACTGGAATCGTCGCACGGTAAGGGCAAGGTTCTCTGGTTCACCTCGGCGTGCGACCGCGATTGGGGCAACTGGCCGCGAGGGAGGCTGTACGTGCCGCTCGTCCATCAGATCCTGGCCTATGCGACAGGTCTCGCCGAGGGGGGTTCGGTTCGCCGCGTCCCCTCAAGCGAAGACTCGGCGCCGGGCGTGATTGCCTCAGGCCGGACGGTTCGCGTCACGAACGCCGACCCTTTCGAGTCGGATATGGCCCGATGCACGATCAAGGATCTCGCCTCGCGATTCGGGTTTCGACTTCCGGGCCCGACCGCAACGGCCGCGAATGTCTCGACCACTACATCCGAACGCGGCACGACCGACGAACGCTTGCGGCCCAATGAGATTTGGCCCTACCTCGCCGCCGGCTTGTTTGGGATCCTGCTGCTGGAACAGTTTCTTGCGAATCGAACGTCCGCGTGACCCAGAAACGAATCGTCCTTCGTCCATTTCTACCACGATCTGAACCGATCGCGATGAGAAAGGCACGACCGTGAGCCTCACAACTCTCGAACCCACGGCGGAGACATTCCTTGGCCGCTTCGAGCACGTTCGCGCGTCGCTCCGACGGTCGCAAATCCTCCTCGGCCTGGCCTGGACCGTGCTCGTCGCAGGGGCGTGCCTGCTCGCACTGACCGCGGCCGACTTTCGGTTCGAGCTCTCCTGGAATGTGCGACTCATCGGCTTCGGCGCCATGCTCGTGGCGGTTCTAGCCACATTCGCGACGCAGGTCGTCGCGCCGGTTCGATGGTGGAGTCGGCCCAGGACCGCTGCGGAGATCGAACGTAAGTTCCCGGAACTCGGCCAGCGGATTCGGACGATTGTCCAGTATGGCGTTCTCACCGATGAGGCGATCGACGAGGCCGGTATCGCTCCCCAACTCGTCGATGCACTCCACGACGAGACTGAGGAACGGGTGAAACCGTTACCTCTAGATCGTGTCCTACCACGCGCGAAGCTCTGGAGTGTTCTCATCCTGGCAGCAGTGCCTGTCGCGGCGCTGGTGATCACGGCCGCGATCCATCAGGAAGGACGCATCGCGATCCGCCGCGCATTGCTGGGAACGGGCGCGTACACGACCCTGGTCATCGCGCCCGGCGCGATGACGATCGATCAAGGAGGCTCCGTCCCCGTCTCGGTCGAGATGGTGGGTCGACAGCGGAAGACCGCCGTCCTTCTCTCCCGGCCCGCCGACCGGCCAACCGATCCTTGGACCTCGACCCCGATGCGACTCAAGGACGGTGTTCGCGTGAAAGGCAAAACCGCGCCGAGGTTCGCGACCCTCGAAAACGTGCGAGGACCGCTGACTTACCGAGTGGTGGCCGGATCGATTGAGAGTCAACCCTTCAAGATCCAGGTGCGTTATCCGTTGATCATTCGATCCGTCGAGATCGACTTACGCCCGCCGTCGTACTCGCACATTGCCCCGAGTGTCGTGAAAGGGGGCGACGTTCAGGCGCTCGCCGGCACACTCGCCACCTTCCGGGTCGTGTTCGATACGCCGCCCGCCGAGGCCGCGCTCGTATTCACCGATCCAAACGTTCGACCCAGGAAGGGTGAGCCCGAACCGAAGCCATTGACCTTGCCCCTGCAACCCCAGGGCAAGGCCTATACCGCAACGTTGACGTTGGCCCAAGGTGGGCTTTACCGCGTCGAAGCGAAGACCGCCGACAACCGATCCGTTCTGAAGAACCATTATCGTCTCAACGTTCTCGAAGACCGGTCCCCGCGCATCTCGTTCGACGAGCCCAACGAAGCGCTGGAGGTCCACCCCGTCGCCGAGGTTCGGAACCGCGTGCGAGCCGGTGACGATATCGGGCTCTCCCGCGCGGGGATCGTCTTCCGATTCAATGACGGTGAGGAGCAGACGCTGTTGCTCAAGGAGTTCGCCACCGGTCCTGACGACAAGCTGACGAGCACGGCAACACTCGAAGAAATGTTACTGGTCGAGAAACTCAAGGCCACGCAGTCTGATAGCATCATTTATTACGCCTTCGCCGAGGACAACTACCCCAGTAGCCCGCGACGGACCGAGACAGACTTGCGCTACTTGGACATCCGGCCATTCAAGCGCGAATACCAGTCGCCCGAGTCCGAACCCGGCGATGACAACGGTGGGGAATCGGTCGCGTTGAACGAACTGATCGCTCGCCAGCGTTTCAACCTGAACCGCGCGTCTCGCCTGGCGCACCGCAAGGCGAACGACCGGACGCGTGCTGAAGATCCATTAACGATCGCGACGTTTGAGGAAACGTTAGTGGGGCTTCTCCGTGACTTCATGGAAGGTTTCGAAGCGATCGCCGGTGAACGTGTCGAGCCCCTTCATCAGGCTGAGGAATCGATGCTCGCGTCCATCGAGGCGCTCGACCATGGCCAAAACGCGGAGACTCCCAACCATATGGCCATCGCCTTGCGTCACCTGATCCAGGTACGACAGACCTTCCGGATGCTTATTGGTCGAGACAGTGCGGCGGCCCGCGCGGCCAGGGCCTTCGATCGGACACAGACCCAGAAGATCCGCCGGCCTAAGGGGAAGGATCAAGAGGCCGAGGCAATCGCTGATGAACTCGAACAGCTCGCTCACGAGGAGGATTTCGTTTACGCCACGCTCCGCGCACTTGCGATGGACACGGACACGCCCCAAACTCCCAAAGGCTCAGTACCGAGCGACAGCCCCTCCCAATCGAACGAGCCGGAGAAGAAGGACCCCGCGACCACAAAGTCAGCTCCAAAGGATGGCTCGAAATCGAGTACCGGCGAGACGGCAAATCCCGAGGAACCCGACGAACGTCAGGCCCAGGCTCGTCGCGAGGCGCTCGAACGGCAAGAGAAGCTCGCCGAGCAAGCACGGGCCTTGGAGGATCGGCTCAAGAAGCTGGAACAGATCTCCGACCTCGCCAAGCAACGAATGAACGAGGCCGCCGAAGCCACGGAAAAAGCCGCCGGTGCGCTCGATCGCGGCAATACCAAGGCAGGGACCGCCGCCGCCCGTGCCGGGGCGTTGATGCTGCACGAACTGGCCCGCCAGGTCAAAGGAGAGATCCGAGGCGAGGCCGCAGACGAACTCGCGATGGCCCGTGATCTTGCCGACGAACTCGCCCGCCGCGAGGAGGAGTTCGGCAACTCCTCGCAGGGCAAAGAGGATCCAGGGAAGGGTGATCAGGGGAAGGGTGATCAGGGCAAAGAGGATCCAGGGAAGGGTGATCAGGGGAAGGGTGATCAGGAGAAAGGATCCGGCAAGGGCCAGAATGAGGGCGAAAGCAAATCGCCCAGCTCTGGCACGGGCGACGGCCCCGGCTGGAATGGCTGGGGCGACTGGAACAAGTTGACGGATGAGGAACGGCTTCAACGCATGGAAGAGGCCACTCGGACGTTGGAAGAATGGCTGAACGGCGCTGCCAGGAACGCTGAGGGGAATGCTGCTGAGCGTATGCGTGAGGCTCTGGAACAAAACCCGCCTCGCGAGATCGTCGCACGAGCCGAACGAGTCGGAGCCCTCTACCTGGGAGGCCAAAAGGAGAGCGCACGAGAAGAAGCAAAGGCACTCGCTCAAACCTTTGAAGCCCTCGCGCGGCGGCTCGACACAGTCCACCGCGAAATGATCGGGCCCGAGTTGGCCCGGCTCTCCGAACTCAACCGCCGCGCCGAGCAACTGGCGTCACGATTGCCGGAATTGAGGTCGGAGGCTCAGGTCGCCGAATGGCGACGACAAGCGGCAGACCTCGCACGCGAATTGGAGAACTCCGGCCTGAACGAGGCCGCCGCCGAGTTGAGCCGTATGCTACAAGCCAAGGTAACCAACCAGTGGCATGCGCCTGGCGATGGAGCCTACATCGTCCCTGGACCATATAAGCAGGGCGTAAATACCGTCATCACCCGGCTTCAAACACGGATGCAAGACCTGATCCTTAGAGATCTGGCCGCGGCGCGCGATGAGGCCACGCCGCCTGAGTTCCGCGAATTAGTTGATCGCTATTACGAAGTACTCTCCAGCGACAAAGTTCCAGGGGAGCCTCCGTCATCGAAGTCGAACGCGCGCCCCAACCGCTCGCGACGCGGAATGCGGTGAGAACGCTCCAGGACCCCTGGCGCTCAAGAAGACGCCAGAGGATTGTGCATCGACGGAATATTTGATCTGAGGCTTGATGAGCGTGCATACAACCTTACGGTGGGCTCCTCCGTATTCCGCCTCCTTGGTTCTGGGGGCGGTGGTTGCGGCCGTCCTGGTCTTCCTCGTGTTGCGTTGGCGGGTTGGCCGCCCGGCCGACCACTCGCGCCGCTGGGTCTTGTGGGCGCTGCGGGGAATGACCCTCGCGGCGGTCGCACTGGTACTGCTCAATCCGGTTCGGGTCGCCGAATCGCCCGGGCCTGTCGAGCGTCCCAACGTGGTCTATTTGCTCGACTCATCGCAAAGCATGGCGCTTGGCAAGGGGGGAGACTCGCGGTTCGATCAAGTCCTCAAGGTCATCGGCGAGCACGGCTTGACGACCGACCCGAATACCGGCGCAAACGTGAGCATCTTCCGATTCGGCGATCGTCTCGCCGCAATCGATCCGAAGATCCTTCTTCCGAGCACCGCGACGCCGGCCGCGTCGACGACTCCCGGCTCCGTTCTCGCCGCCGTCGCGACTCCGCCTCCGCCCGAGATTCCCCCGGCAGCGACCGATTCGGACACGTTGCTCGCCGCCTCGCTGGAGGGACTCGCCGGCCGGTTCGGTCAAGCGCCGCCGCAAGCCGTGGTCGTCTTCTCCGACGGTCGTGCACGCGATCCCGAGCGGATCGATCCGATGGCACGCTCCTATCAAAAAATGAGTGTCCCCGTACACGTCTATCCTGTCGGCGAGGCGGAAGCCGGCGGCGATGTGGCGATCGTCAGCATGGTGGCCCCGGCGCAGGTTCGAAAGCACGCGAGGGTGGCCGCGCAGGTGTTCGTCCGAAGTTTCGGCTACAAAGATCGTGCCGCCGAGTTGAAGATCGTCGCGCTCGATCCCAGCGACAAGCCCGGCGCTGTGCTGAGCCGGATGCCCGTGACCCTGCGTGACGGTCTAGCCGGTTATACCCTTGCATTTTCCTCGGGCGACGAAGATCGCCGGATCGCCGCAAGGATCGATCCGTTCCCCGGTGAGGCGACCGAGCGCAATAACCAGTTCGCCACCGACATGGCGATCGACCGCACCAAGATCCGCGTACTTTACCTCGAAGGCGCGACCGACCGTTTCGTCGAGAGCCGCGCTCGTCGTGAGAACGCACCAGGCGCAACCGGAGCGGGGATATTCGGTGGTCTCGCAACGAAAGGGGCGTACTCCTCCCTGCAGGAGGCCCTGATGGAAGACCCCGACATCGAGTGCACGGCCGTGCTACCGGCCGGAGTCTCCGCGGACTTTTCGGTGCTGAGGAGCTCGGACGAGAACTCGCGAGGGATGCCCGAAACGGCTTCGGAGCTGTTTGCGTACGATGCGATCATTCTCAGCAACGTTCCGCGCGAAGCGCTCAGCGACGAGCATATCGCCTGGATCGAGGACTGGATCGGCCACCGAGGAGGCGGCCTTTGCATGGCGGGGGGGCCTTACGGCTTCGCCTCGGGACGGTGGAACGGCACGCCCGTGGCGAAGATGCTCCCCGTCGACCTGATGCCGGTCGAGCGCGATTGGGACGACGCCGTGACATCCGTCCGCCCGATCGACTCCGGTACGTTGCATCCGTTCTGGCACATCGCGGCCGATGACCTCCACAACCGAGCCTTGTTGAAGAAGCTGCCGGACTTCCAGGGCCACAACAAGCTCGGACAACCGAAGGCAGGGGCCGAGACCGAGGCCACGACCACGGACGAGCCAACCGCTCCCTTGATCGTGTCGCAACCGTTCGGTCGAGGCCGGACCCTCGCCATCGCCACCGGCATCACGCGGCGATACGCCAACGACTTCACTCAGCGCTGGGGCGAAAACGACGCGCGTTACTACAAGAAATTCTGGCGCAACGTGGTGTACTGGTTGACGGAGAACTCGTCAAACGGCCGACGCCGCCTGGTGGCCGAGACCGACAAGCGGCTTTACCGGCCCGGCGAGCCGATCGTGTTGAAAGCCCGGACCTTCGACGAAAACGCTGCACCGACTTTATCCTACCGCATCGCCGTTTCCATCGAGCCCAAGAACGCGGCCGAGGTGACAGCGAACGACTCGCCGCTGTGCCGCCCCGCCGGCCTGCCCGGCGAGCCGAGTGAATCGGGCAGCGGCCCGCTCTTGCCTTGGGGTGAGGAGTTCGAGTTGTCCCCCCGGTCCGCCGAGGGAGGCTACGCCACCACACTCGCGATCGCCAACGCCAAGTCGGTGCCACCGGGTGTCGTGCTGACCCAGGCCCTTCGAATCGAGCTAACCGCCTACGAGAACAATACACAAGTCGACAGCACCGAGCTCGAGGTCCAGGTTCTCGATGACCCCTCCGAGCAGCAAAACCCGCTTCCCGACCACCCCCTGCTCCACCGAGTCGCCAAACTATCCGGCGGCACGGTGCTGCACAGTCCCAACGACCTCTCGTCGCTGCTCAAGTCTCTGCCTCGCGTGATCGGACCGTCCGAGATCAAGGTCGTGCCGGCCTGGAGCCGATGGTGGCTGCTGATTCTGGTCGTGTCGCTGCTAACCATCGAATGGGTCTGGCGGCGCCGACTCGGTCTGGCGTGAATGCCACAGCTCCTCGGTAATGTAGGTCGAGCCAAAGAAGAAGACGGGCGCCACTCTCATCGAGTGGGCGCGGTGAACTCGTCGATTCTCCGACAAAATAAATAAGCTAAATATTGCACGTTTTTAATTTATTAAAAGTAAATTCATGTAATTATTTTTGTTTCAACGCACGAATATTAAAAAACCGTAGGGCAGGTCTTGGCCTGCCGGGGCTGTTCGCAAGAGCCCCGGCAGGCCAAGGCCTGCCCTACAAGCGTGAATGGCACTCCTCTTTTTTCTTGAACCGTCAATCTTTCGACGTTCCTGGCATTCGAGAAACCCCGCGAATCGAGCTCATGGCTACTGTTTCCCGACGCTGCGGTATCGGTCATGGGAGTCGCTGTTTGTATCTTGCTCGGAGTGACCGTGCCAGTTCGAGCACAGTGCTCGGCGCCCGATGAATGGTTCATGGGCCCGAGCGTACTACCGCCCGGCTTTGGGGATCCATCGAGCGATTGCGACTTCCACGAATCAGGCGCGATGCCCCAAAGCTCTCGACCGGTACGGCGGCGGCCTTACAAAGTCCGCCGCCGTACCGGTCGATGATCAGCCTCTGACGCCTTCGGACCCCGGCGTCCGCCTTCGCTGGCCCCGGGGCGTTAGGATGTGATCAACCTTTTGGCTTGGCCTTGATGGCCTCTTCGGGATTGAGGAGGCCATCGCCATCACCGTCGAGACGATCAAAATCAGCGCGGGGGCCGAGGAACTCGCGACGGGAGACGTCGCCGTCGTGGTTTCGATCCATACGTACGAACCACTTCGGGCCGGCGGGCGCAACGGAAGTGCTCACGATCGGCATGGCGGAGTGAGCGACGGCGTTATTGCCGGGGGCATAGCTGACCTTGCCGCGGCCGATTGTCATCTGGAAGTGATGAGGGATCTCGTCTGCGCTGACTTTGCCGTCACCGTCACGGTCCCACGAAGAAACCCGAGGCACCGTGCCCCGGACCTCGCGCTCACCGAGGCTGCGGTCACGGTTCAGGTCCATCAAGGCGAAGATGGCACGGCCCTGATCGGCCACGGAGAGCACCATCTGACTCCTCGCGGAGCGGGACTGGTGATCGGCAAATTCGTGGACTTCCTTCAGGTAGACCTTGCCGTCGCCATCGCGGTCGATCAGGTCAAAGATGCCGGCAAGAACACTGTGGTCCTTGGTTTCGGACTTTTCCAGATACTGGTTGTTATCGCTATCCGCGGCCTTGAACGAGTTCTCATAAAACTGGCGGGCCTCCGCCTCGGCGCGACTGCCGGAGTCCGCGTGGAATTCGAGGGCGACTTCACCGACGGCGACCTCGACGTCGGACTTCGAGAGTCGGCGGAGCCGGACTCCCGGCGGCAACGGCTTGCCCCCTGCGCCGACAACGTCGATGGAGGCGTCGGATTGGGTGTCGTTGGGGAGGGTCGCGGTGAGTTCGACATCAGGTCTCGCCTTGGCGAGGAACCGGCGGAGTTCCTCGGTATCGAGCGTGCCATCGGCGTCGGTGTCTGCGGCCTCGAAATCGCGATGATCGATGCCGAACTCGCCACGGGAAAGGCGATTGTCGCCAGCCAGGGCGCCGTTCTTTTCGCCGATATCATACTTGCGCAAGATGGTGCGAACCGGTCGAAACGAAGGATCATCGGGCGACAGTTCGATGACGGGGGCCACGGCGGTGAATCGGCCTCGGCGGTTGTTGTTCGCCGCGTACTGCGCGGCCATCGGGTTGCTGAACGGATCGAGTTCGTCGGCGACCAGCAGTTCGTCGTCGTTGAGGTCGAACCGTCGAAGCGAGGCGACTGCCGCCGCAAGTTCCGACTGGGTCAACGCACCGTCCTTGTCGCGGTCGAGGTGGTTGAATAGAGCGTCGGCCTTCTCTTCGGCCAAGCGGTTGACCTGCACGCGGAAAGGGCCCAGGGCTGGACGCAGCACAGCGGCAAGCTCGTCGAGCGTGACCTTGCCGTCGCGAGGATTGGCGTCGAGGTCGGCTGTCGGCAAGGCTGCGGCGTTGCCTGTCGCCGCGCGAACCATCGCGGGCAGGCCGCCGTGATCGGCCTCCTGACGGGTCACGGTGCCGTTGCCGTCGCGGTCGAGCCAGGAATAGAGCGACTTGACCGTGTCGAGCCAGGCAGCGCGGAAGCCGTTGCCGCCGGTTTCAAGCTTAAGGCGGATGAAGACAGGGCGGCCGTCGCCGAGGAAAACCACGTCTTGCGTACCGTCGCGGTCGGTCCCGGCCGAAGCCGGCGTGGCCGTACCTTCGGCATGCGACGAGCGCGGGTAAGCCGCCAGCCCGGCCAACAACAGGGCCGCTACGGTCGCCGGCAAGAGCAAGGAGGTATCGGTGCGACTTTTCATGCGAGCACCTCCTGAATCGGCTTGGCCTTGGGATCAACCAGCCGGATCGGGCGGCCGATCTCGGAGATGTTCTGGGTCATGGGGTCGACGCCGAGCGTCTTGGCGATTGTGGCGAGCAGGTCGGGCACACCGACGGGGCGGTCTTTCGGTTTCATGCCGTCGCGGCCGGTGTCGCCAATCGCCTGGCCTCCCTTGATCCCGCCGCCGGCCAGTACGGTCGACCAGCCGTCGGGGAAATGGTCGCGACCGCCATTCGTGTTGATCTTCGGAGTGCGACCGAACTCTCCCATCCAGACGATCAAGGTCGAATCGAGCAGGCCGCGATTACGGAGGTCGTCCATCAACGTCGACCATGCGGGGTCGAGGACGCCGGAAAGAGCCTTGACGGCGTCGAAGTTCTGCGTGTGCGTGTCCCAGCCGATGCCGCCGCTCCCTTCGGCCGACGAGAGAGTCACCTCGACAAACGGCACTCCCCTTTCCACCAACCGGCGGGCGAGCAAACACCCCTGGCCGAAGGGATTGCGGCCGTAGGCGTCGCGAAGCTTGGCCGGTTCGTCGTCCAGCTCGAATGCCTTGGCCGCCGCGGAACGCATCAGGCGAATCGCTCGCTGGTAAGCGTCGTCATGGCTGACGGGCGAGATACCCGCATGCCGTTCGGTGAAGTCTCGGCGGGCGTTTTCAAGTAGCGCGAGCCGGGAGTCAGCGCGATGGGGGTCGATTCCTTCGGGAGGGGTCAGATCGTCGACCTTGAAGGACATATTCCTTGCGTCGCGCAGGCCGTCCTGCGCGACGAACCCACGCTCGCCGACGACCAGCGGCGCGTACTGCGGGCCGAGGAACCCCGGACTGAATGCCGCGGGATTCAAGGCCCGCACCGGTGCGATGCTGACGAAGTTCGGCAGTTCCGCCGAATCGTCGCCCAACTCCTTCGAGACGAGCGAGCCGAATGTCGGATAGTGAATCGGGCCGGTGGGAAGATAACCCGTCCGCAGCGTGTACGTCGCGCGGCCATGGTCGCCTTCCTTCGTGCTCATCGAGCGGATCAGCGCCATGTCTTTCAACTGCTTCGCCAGGCCTGGCAGATGCTCGCTGATCTGCACCCCCGGCGTGGCCGTGTCGATGGCCTTGAACTGGCCGCCATTGGCGTGACCTGGCTTCGGGTCGAACGTGTCGATCTGACTCGGCCCACCCGACATCCAGAGCAAGATGCATGACTTGCGTCGCTTCGGATCGGTCGCGGCGTTCGCCGCAAGCGCCTCAATCCAGCCCGAGGCCGAGAACCCGACGACGCCCGCCGTGGCCAGTTGAAACAACTGCCGGCGTGAGAGCCTCGAGGCGTCCTTCGTTGATCGAATAGGAATCATCGCGCGTCGCCTCCTCTGATCCCGACGGTTCATCACGTTCGTCACGACTGAACTATAGATTCACGCAGCTTTCACTCGACCGAATAAATGACACTTTAAATACAATTAATGAAAATATACAAAAATATAACAATCAACATCGTGATCCCACTTTGGTCATGGCGTCATATTTGGGTAACCGCGATCTCTTCCAACCGCGGCTACCCTTGGGCTTCGGGAACCTCGAACGGATTCCTATCTCAGGAAGATTCATCCCGGCCGCCCGATCGTTCATCTTGAGATCTGAATCTTTTTCCGAATAACCGCTGAGGTTGGCCTGCGTGCAGTGGGTCTATTGATCGTCAGGAAAGTCATGCCCGGCGCTGCGCAACTCTTGTAGTGCAGGCCAAGGCCTGCACTACGGAAACAAATCCTTATGCGTGATTCTGAGCGGAGAACGGACTTTCGTTTTCTGACTCTCAATAAATGGCTCACAGTGAGGCGGGCGGGGCGCGATCTCGTCGTCGAGAAGCGCCGTTGAACCTCAGTGGTTGAAGCGAAACTCAGGACTGTTGAGCAAGGTCCAGAAGACGTCGCCGAGCGCTTTCGCCCGTTCCTCATCGCCTTTCGCTTTCTCAACGTAGGCGATCATTGCGGCCGATTCGTCCGGACGCGGACGGCGCGTGAGTGCGGCCAGATAGAGAGTCTCGACTTTGCCGGCGGTTTCGAGGAACGGCGCGTCGACGACCGCGCCGAGGGTCTCACCGGTCTCGACTCGAGTCGCGGCATCGATGAGGCGGCCGTTCATCATGGACAGGGCCTGGAGGATCGAGACCTGGCCTTCGGTCGCCTTTTCATCCCGATTGGCGAATAGCTCCTGGAATTGGGTCCGCAGGTCGCCACCCATGAGATTGACGCCCATCGATGTGCGACCACCGAGATTGACGCCGGAGGCTTGGGCGAGAGCGTCGAAAAGCTGGTCTGGCGAGAGACTGCGGAGCGGCATGGCGGCGAAGAGCTGCGGTGGCGCCAGTTCCGAGCGGCCGACAGCACTGGTGAGGCCGTAGGGGCGACTGGCGGTGATCGCGCGGATCAGATACTTGAGGTCGTAGCCATGGCTTCGGAAGTCGTCAGCGAGGCGGTCAAGAAGCTCGGGATGCGCAGGAGGATTCTCCTCACCGAAGTCGTCGACCGGATCGACGATCCCGACGCCGAAGAACCGAGCCCAGACACGATTGACCGCAGCTCGAGCGAAGTAAGGATTTTCCGGCGCGGTCATCCAGTTGGCGAGCACCTCACGGCCCGAGGCTCCGGTGCGCCAAGGAGTTGCTTTCTCGCCGAGCAACCTCGCGCGGACGACCTTGGTTGTGCCCGGGATGACCATCTCACGCGGAGTCGCGTTCTCGCGAATCTGGCCGACGACCATGTCGCTGCCTTGCTTCGAGACACCGCCGAAGAATGCCGCCATGCCCCAGAATTCCTCGCGTTTCCAAGTCGCGAAGGGGTGATTGTGGCATTGGGCACATTCGATCCGAACTCCCAGGAAAAGTCGTGCCGTGCTCGCGGCGAGATTATCGGGCTGGGCGTTCTTGGCAACATAGAACGCGAGCGGCGATGGGTCAGCCTTGGGGTCGAGGGCATTGCCGGCGCGTCGGCCGCGACCGCCGAGGCGAACGGTCAAGACTTCGCGGGCGATCTGATCGTAACCGGCGTCCTCGGCAACCTTCCTGCGGAGCCACGCCTCGAACGTCGGCAAAACGGCGCGGACCTGGTTGTCGGTCTCGGCCTCGGGCAAAAGCATTGCGCGATAAGTCTCGGTGGCCCGCGAGAGGTATGCGGGACTCTCGAGAAGCGCGTCGACCAGCCTGGTCTTTTTCACGGCACTCGGCGACGGGTCGTCGAGGAAGGCGAGTGTCTCAGAGACGGTCGGCGTCTTGCCGACAAGGTCGAGATAGAGGCGACGGAGATATTCCGCGTCATCGGCGGGCGCGGCAGGCCGGACGTTCGCCTTGGCCCAGACGGCGGCGAACGTCCGGTCGATGAACTCGGTCAACTCCTTCGGCGGCGAGTTCTTCTCGGCTGAGGATCGCCTTGAGACCGGAGACGACGACGCGGCGTCAGCTCCGATCGACTCCCCAGGCGCAGCAAGCGCCGCCCCCATCAGGCACGCCGCCGCGATCCAACTCCGATGGTCGCACCTCATACGGCCTCCACGTCAGGTTCTCACAAATTGCCGCGAAATTCTTGTTGTTATGCCTATTTGATGCCTGCCCCGGATACGTCCCAGAGCTTGATGGAACGGTCGGCGGCGGTTGTCAGCGTCAAGCCATCGGGCGAGAACGCCAGTGAGCGAACAGCAGTGGTATGGCCAACGAGACGAGTGACCTCCTCGCCGTTGCTCGTGTCATGCAAGACGACGAGTCCGTCGTTGCGACCACCCCAGGCGAGCGTCTTCCCGTCTTGTGCGAACGCGACGGCAAGTACACAGCCTGGAAGTCCCGAGAGCGTCAGGCGAGGACGTGCGGTCGACAGATCCCAGAGGCGAATCGACTCGTCCACGCCACCCGTGGCCAGCGTTGAGCCATCGGGTGAAAACGCCAGGGCGACCACCCCTCGCGTGTGACCTTGGAAACCGTCCCGAGGGCGATTTGACGTCAGGTCCCAGACCTTGACCTCGCCTCGAGCCGCGGGGCCGTTGGCGAAAACGCCCCCCACCGCGGCAATGAACCGACCGTCGGGCGAGAAGGCAACGGATTGGATTCGCCCTTGGAATTCGCCAAGGCGAGCCTTCTCGGCACCAGTTGCGGCGTCCCAGAGGGTCAGCGCATTGGCCTCACCGGCCGTGGCGAGTAAGGAATCGTCGGGTGAGAAGGCCAGGTCGGTCACGACACCGTCGAGGCCGTCGAGCACATAGAGAAGCGAGCCCGTAATCCCGTCGTACATCCGGACGGTCTGGTCGAATCCCCCCGAGGCGACGAGTCTGCCATCGTGCGAGAGGGCAACGCTGGCGACCCCGCGATCGTGGCCTTCCAGCGTTCGTAAGTTGCGGTGCGACTCGGCATCCCAGAGGGTGACGATCCCCGGAGTATCGGGCCGGCCATCGGCAACGGCGAGGATGTCGCCGCTGGCGGAATAGACAACAGACCACGGGCAGGCCGGTTCGGGTTTCAACTCCGCGCTCGCCGTCACGCGGCGCGCGGCGAGGTTCCAAAGCTTGACAGTGCCGTCGCGGCCGGCCGCCGCGAGCGTCCGGTCACCCGGGGCAAAGGCGACGTCGGTAACCTCGCCATGATGGCCGCGAAGCGAGCCGAGCTGCCGGCCGTCGCGCGAATCCCACAGAACGACTTCACCGCTCGCAAGAGCCGTGGCAAGCGTGCGGCCATCGGCCGCGAAAGCAAGGGACCGGCAGCGTTCGGATCGAAATGTATTGCGGAGGGCAAGTGTGACGGTGTCGCGAAGTGAGATCGAGCCGTCGTCGTCAACCGTTGCGAGAATGCTCCCGTCGGGCGCGATTGACACGGCCGACGAAACGCGTGGGGAATCCACGATCGACGCGACGACCCGACCTCCTGCGCCCCAGAGGATCAGACCACGGCCGGTGGCACAGACCAGCGCCGTGCTGTCTCGAGTGAACCGGACGGTGGCGATCGCCCCTTGGTTCGGATGAAACTCCCGGAGTGCGCGATGTGTCACAACATCCCAGACGATGACCGAGCCGTCGCTTCCTCCAGTCGCGAGTGCACGACCGCTGGGAGCAAAGGCGACCGTGCGGATCTCGCCGCGATGACCTTTGCCTTCGAAGAGCAGTCGTCCCGTGGCTGGGTCAACGAGTCGCAGGGTACCCGACGACGTGCCAAGCGCGACGAGTGCGCCATCAGGTGCGACGGCGAGAGGGCCGGTGGCTTCGGGTTTGGACGTGGCCCCGGCCGGCGTCAAAGCGGAGCCGGTCAGGACGTTCCACTGTGCGAAGCCAGCCGTGCTGGAGGTCAGCAAGGTCCGGCCGTCGGGTGTGAAGTCAAGGCCACGCGCTGGTCCACCGACATTCAGGCAAATGGCTGGAGAAAAAGCAGGCGCGGCGGGTTCCCAGAGTCGGACAGCGCCGTCGAAGCCGGCGGACGCGAGCCGTCGAGCGCCCGGGGCAAAAGCCAGCGCCGAGACGCCGTCGTGGTGGCCACGCAACGTCGCTCGCTCACGGCCGGAGGCCGGATCCCAGAGTTTCACGGTGGCGTCCAGGCCCCCGCTAGCGAGCGTCGTTCCGCCGGGCGAGAACGCGAGGCAGACGGCCATATCGGGGTGCCCCACGAGCACGGACACGAGTTTCGTCCGGCCATCGGCAGCGTCCCAGAGCCGGACTTCACCGTCCTCACCGGCTGATGCAAGCCGCAAGGTCGGGTTCCGACCGGGGGCGAATGCCAAAGCGCGAACGGTGCCCTTGTGCCCTTCAAGTTTGCCGCGCGAGGCGAGCGTGGCCAGGTCCCAGAGCGTAATCAGGTGGTCGGCTCCCGCCGAGGCAAGAGTCTTGCCGTCGGTGCTGAAGGCCAACGCACGCACCGACCCGTCCTGACTCGAGAGCGTTGCCCTTGCGCGTCCCTCCGCGAGGTTCCACAGCCGCACGGTCTTGTCGTGTCCGCCCGAGGCAAGGGTGGCCCCGTTGGGGCTGAACGCGAGGGCGAAAACCCAGTTGGTGTGCCCTTTCAAGACGGCCCGTTCGCGACCTCCGGCAACGTCCCAGAGGCGAACGGTTCCGTCGTAGCCTGCGGAGGCAAGGGAGCGGCCATCGGGGCTGAACGCCAAGGCGGCGACGGCGTCGGAATGTCCCGAGAGTTGCGCGACCACCCGGCCTGTCGCCACGTCGCGGAGCACCACGGCCGGACCCTCGCCGGCCGTGGCGAGCGTCTTGCCGTCAGGAGAGTACGCCAGCGCCAGGACCGATTCGCGGGCCGCGGGGCCGCGGGCATCAGGAGTCTCACTGTGCCACAAGTCGCCCGGCCGATAGGTCAACGGCTCGGAAACCGGATCGACGAGCCGCAGCGGTGCCGCGACGGGTTCGAGCGGCTTTCGTGGATGAGCACCAACGTTGGGCGTGCGCCCGAACGCGACAACCATCGCACCGGCGACGATAAGCCCAAGCGAGGCACGAGTCGAAAGCCGTGCGGGGACCTGGCGGTGGGGGTCGAGAATTCGGACAAGCCGGCGACGGATCAGCATACGCGACTCGAACAGCCCCAGCGCCGCCACCGCAGCATTCGACTCGACCGAGCGGCTCACGACGGTCAGGAACCCTTCGCCGCAATCGCGTCGAGAGGCTCGGGAAGCGGCAAGTGCGGTATCGTCGCAGGCGTATTCGCGAAGTTGGTCGATCACCCAATTAGCCGCATGAGCGGCCGGATGGAAGAAAAAGACACACTGGACTAATCGCTGCCCCATCACGATCCAGAGGTCACGCCGGCGAACGTGTGCCAGTTCATGGAGCAAGACCCAGCGCAGTTGCTGGTCGGTCAGGCCGTCTTCCAGGTCGGGCGGCATCATGACGGTTGGCCAGAAAAGGCCACCTACGGCCGGGGTACGCAAAACCGGGCTGACCGCCCAGCGCACCGGCTTTCGTAAACCGACCGCTCGCTGCAACGCGTCGACGTCGACCGTCAGATACTCCGGGTTGACCGGCAAGGCGTTACGGAGGATGGCGTGGGTCGACCACAACGCCCTGGCGAAGCGGGCCAGCATCACGAGCGATATCAACGCCCAGGCCATCATCAAGCCGGCCGTCGGAGTCAATCCTGTTCGCGGGCGCAGGTCTCCTTTGACGGGGCGAGGCAACGAGCTATTCGCAGGTTCAACGGCACGGGTCGGTTCGTCGGCCGGTGCTGCGCCAAGGTCTCCGGTTGTGGGCAAGGTGAGTGCGAGCTTGGCCGGGACCGGAGCCGGTGCAACCAGTGGTTCTTCGATCACCACTGGGGGCCACACCCATGCCGACACGCGGCCGACCGTCTCGCGCACCGAAGGCGTCGGCAACCCATTCGGCCAGGAGGGGGATTGTGGGACCGCCAGCCGCAGCAAGATGAGGCAAAATAGGCCATGGGCGAGGTGCGCCGAGATGCGTCGCCGCAACGGGAGCCAAACCACGAGCATGATGACCAGGAGCACCGTCGAATCGACGAGCGCCCGGGTCATGATCCCCGCCCATGCTTCGCCCAGGCCGTTGAGCGACGCGATCGAGATCATGGCGTGTCCTCGGTGGTGAGATCGTCCTCGCCCGGGATTTCGTCTGCGGTTCCCCCGGGATGCTGATCGAGCAACAACCGGAGCTGCGCAAGGTCGTCGGCAGTCAGCCGGCTCTTGCGGACCATGTAGGCCAGAAGCTTGCCATCCAGTCCTTCCATGGTGTTGTCGAGCAAAGTATCAGCCGCACCGGCCAACGACTTCCACGCCGGCCGTGAGGGGCGGTAAAGATAGCTCGACCCCACGGCCGTTGCCGTGAGGTGTCCTTTGTCGACCAACCGGCGCAGCAGCGACTTGGTCGTGCTGGGTGCCCAACCGTGGAGCCCGCCGGCTTCCTCATACACATCCCTGGCGGCGCAGCTCTTCAGCCGCCAGACGATCTTCATGACCTTCCATTCGGCCGCCGTCAGCGCCTCGGGAGTGTCGCGGGACATCTACGGGTTTCCCTAAAGAGAGCTACGAATCACGTCGTCCGTCTACAAGTATCGTCGATCCGCTCTCCTTGTCAACGATAAATCTCGTCATTCTCCAAAATCATGATCGTGTCCCAAAGCTCGAATGGTGTCATTCTGGAACCGACGAGGTCGTCTGAAGACCCGGAAGCGTCGGATTGAGTTACGGCTCTGCCCCGTTAGGATGGCGGTTCGCGTCGATTCGGCTCGAGTCAGACGCAGCGCCACCAGGATGTTCCACAACGGAGGCACCGTACATGATGCGCACAGCCCAGATCGTTTGCATACTTGGTCTCGCGATGCTCTTAACTCTCGAAGCCTCGGCGGCAACACCGAACATCGTGTTCATCTATGCGGATGACTTGGGCTTCGGCGATGTGAGCTGCAATGGAGCGAAGTCGGGGCTGACGCCGAACGTCGACCGGCTCGCGAAAGAAGGGCTGAACTTTACGGATGCGCACACGACCTCGGCGACTTGCACTCCGTCGCGCTATGCCCTGCTCACCGGAGAATATCCGTGGCGCAAGCAAGGGACAGGGGTTTTGCCGGGCGATGCCAGGCTGATCATCGATCCTACGAGGCCGACCCTTGCGAGCATTCTCAAAGCGGGCGGTTATCGCACCGGGGTTGTCGGCAAGTGGCACCTGGGACTCGGTGGCGACGCGCTCGACTGGAACGGGGACATCAAACCGGGACCGCTTGAAATTGGGTTCGACGAGAGTCTGATCATGGCGGCAACCGGTGACCGCGTCCCTTGCGTCTACGTAAAGGGACATCGAGTCGTCGGTCTCGACCCGGCCGATCCGATCCAGGTCCGCTACGGCAAACCCATCGAGGGGGAGCCGACGGGTAAGGCCGATCCCGCACTTCTTCGACTGCACCCCAGCCACGGACACGACATGGCGATCGTCGATGGGATCAGCCGAATCGGCTACATGAAGGGGGGGAAATCGGCTCTCTGGAAGGACGAGGAGATGGCCGGTACGTTCACTCGCGAGGCTATCGCATTCATCAAACAACATAAGTCCGAGCCGTTCTTCCTTTACTTCGCCACCCACGATGTCCACGTCCCGCGTGTGCCGCACCCCCGGTTCGTCGGCAAAAGCGGGATGGGTCCCCGAGGCGATGCCATCGTCGAGTTCGATTGGTCGGTCGGCGAGGTGCTCAAGGCACTCGACGAGAACAGACTGACCGAGAACACGCTGGTCGTGCTCACGAGCGACAACGGGCCGGTCGTCGACGACGGCTATCGGGACGAAGCCGTCGAGAAGTTGGGAAACCACAAGCCGGCAGGTCCTTATCGTGGCGGCAAGTACAGCAAATTCGAGGGCGGAACCCGCGTCCCGTTGATGGTGCGATGGCCAGGCCGGATCAAAGCCGGAACCTCGAAAGCGCTGTTCAGCCAGGTCGACTTCGTCGCCAGCTTCGCGGCTCTGGTCGGCGTGTCCGATCGCGCCTCGTCCGTCGCCGACAGCCGCAATCATCTCGCCGCGCTCCTCGGTGACGACCCCGTCGGCCGAGACTCGTTGATCGAGCAAGGCAACGGACTCGCCGTCCGACGCGGCAAATGGAAATTCATCCCGGCGAGCAACGGTCCCAGGAAGAACATCCCGACCAATACCGAGCTCGGCAGCGACTCCGCGCCGCAACTTTACGATCTCGAAGCCGACCCCGGCGAAACCCGAAACGTGGCCAGTGAACACCCCGAAGTCCTGGACCAACTCCGCAAAGACTTGAAGGGTCGCTGAATCGGTCAGAATCTCGGGTCAGCTTCCACCCCGTCCAGGCCAGGTCGAGCGAGCGCGATCGTGCAGCGACACATGCTATACTGCTCATTCGCGCTTGCTGGCGAGGGGTGAACGAGGTAGCTTAATTCTTGTTAAACCTAGCGTAGTCGGCGCGTGGGTGGAGAACATACGGACGATGCGGACGACATTGCCCTTAGCGTTGACGGGCGCTCTCGTGCTGGCCGTGGTCGGCCTACGGACAACAGCCGACGACCGGTCTGTCCGGCCCGAGCCGTCGCAGGCTCGCGTGGAGGCCCGCTTCCGCGAGACCATCCGGCCGTTCCTCGAAACCTACTGCCTCCGGTGCCACGGCGAGGATAAGCCCAAAGGAGACATGAACCTGAGCGCCTTCACGACCGCCGAGGCGGTGGCGAAGGATCTCCCGCGTTGGGAGCTCGTCCAGGAGCAACTCGAAGCAGGGTCGATGCCCCCCGCGCAGGCCAAGCAGCAGCCGTCGGCCGAGGCCCGTGAATCGGCGCTCGCCTGGATCGGGGAAATCCGCAAGCTCGAAGCCACGCGGAACGCGGGCGACCCCGGCCCGGTCCCGGCACGAAGGCTGAGCAATGCCGAATATGACAATACGATTCGAGATCTGACGGGCGTGGACCTGCGGCCGACGAAGGAGTTCCCCGTTGACCCGGCCAACAAGGCAGGGTTCGACAACTCGGCCGAATCGCTCGCGATGTCGCCGGCCCTGGTGAAAAAGTATCTACAGGCGGCGCGGCAGGTCGCCGACCACCTTGTGCTGAAACCGGACGGGCTGGCCTTCTCGCCTCACCCGATGCTCGCCGACACTGACCGCGACAAATACTGCGTCAAAGCGATCATCGACTTCTACTCGCGTCAGCATACTGACTATGCCGACTACTTCCTCGCGGCCTGGCGATTCCGGCACCGTGCCGCACTCGGCAAGCCTGACGCCACCCTGAACAACTTCGCCGACGAGCTGAAACTCAGCCGCAAGTACCTGGCAACGATCTGGGCCACCCTCGACGAGCAGCCTGAGGAGATCGGCCCGGTCGCCGCTCTCCAGGCCATGTGGCGCGACCTGCCCGCCCCCAACGAGAATCAGGCGGAGACGGCGCGGGCAGGCTGCGAACACCTCAGGGATTTCGTCGTCAAGCTCCGTCGTCAACTGGTACCCGAGGTCAAGAACATGACCGCACGGCGGATGAGCGCCGGGACGCAGCCGTTCGTGCTCTGGAAGAATCGCCAGCTTGCCGCGAACCGCATGCGTTACGCGGGCGGTGCCTCGAAAATCCGAACGGCTGAACTCGGGATAGAAGGTGCGGCAGAACGGGCGCTCAGAATGCCCGAAAACCCGGAGGACTCGAAGCATTACGAAGCGAGTTTCGACCGCTTCTGCAAGACCTTCCCCGACGCTTTCTTCGTGTCAGAGCGAGCCCGGATCTATCTCGACAAAGAGGACAAGAACAACACCGGGCGCCTGCTGAGCGCCGGGTTCCACAGCATGACGGGTTACTTCCGTGATGATGCTCCGCTCCACGAGCTGATGCTGGATGAGGCGGGGCAACAGGAGCTCGACCGACTCTGGAGGGAGTTCGACTTCATCACCGGCGCGCCCATGCGCCAGTATTCAAGCTACCTCTGGTACGAGCGGGCCGAGACCGGATTCATGCGAGGGGACCCCGAGTTCGACTTCGTACGTGCCGAGGACAAAGACGCCGCGTCCGAGGCCAAGATGGGCCGGCTGGCGACGGTCTACCTGGCGAAGGCGCGCCGGATCGGGGCGAGCGACCTCGCGATCCGCGCGATCGAGGACCAGTTCAAGATCATCGCCGAGACCATCCGCCGCGTGGAGCAGGACCGACATGAGGCCGAACCCCACCATGTCGAAGCCCTCGCGCAATTCGCCGAGCGAGCCTATCGCCGGCCGCTCGCGACGGAAGAGCGGCAGGGCGTGGCCGACTTCTACCGAACCCTCCGGGAGCAAGATGGGCTGAGCCACGAGGATGCCGTGCGGGACACACTCGTGAGCATCCTCATGTCCCCCCACTTCTGCTATCGGGTCGACCTTCCTGGCGCCGGTGGGAACATCCAGCCACTGTCGGATTACGACCTGGCCAGCCGCCTCAGCTACTTCCTCTGGGCGAGTAAGCCCGATCAAGAACTACTTGACTGTGCCGCCGACGGAGAACTCCACAAACCCGAGGTTCTGGCAGGCCAGTCTCGGCGCATGCTCCGCGATGGGCGAGTCCGCGGGCTTGCCACGGAATTCGGCGGCAACTGGCTCGACTTCCGCCGGTTCGAGGAACACAACAGCGTCGACCGCGGGCGGTTTCCGTCGTTCGACGACGCGCTGCGGCGTTCGATGTTCGAGGAGCCGATCCGGTTCTTCATGGACGTTGCCCAGAACGACCGTCCGGTGTCCCTGTTTCTCGACGGCAAACACACGTTCGTCAACACTCCCCTGGCCCGTCACTACGGCATCCCTACGTCCAACACCGGGCCGGACGAGTGGGTGCGCATCGACGACGCGACCCGGTTTGGGCGAGGCGGACTGCTACCCATGGCTGCCTTCCTCACCAAGAATTCCCCTGGCCTTCGCACGAGCCCGGTCAAGCGCGGCTACTGGGTCGTCAAGCGACTCCTTGGGGAGAATATTCCTGCCCCTCCGCCGAACGTTCCTGACCTGCCGGACGACGAGGCGAAACTCGGCGACCTGACGTTGCGTCAGGCGTTGAGCCGGCACCGCGCCGATAAGGCTTGCGCCGGCTGCCACGAACGGTTCGACGCGATTGGCCTGGCCTTCGAAGGCTACGGTCCCGTCGGCGAAGCCCGTACGCTCGACCTCGGCGGGCGGCCTGTCGACACCCGTGCGAGCTTCCCAGGCGGCGGCGAAGGGGTCGGCGTCGAAGGACTCCGCGCCTACCTGGAGAGTTCCCGCCGCCAGGAGTTCGACGAGAACCTCTGCCGCAAGCTCCTGGCTTACGCCCTTGGGCGAAGCCTTCTCCCGTCGGACGACGCGACGATCTCGGCCATGCGCACGAGGCTCGAGTCCGACGGCGGCCGTTTCGGCGTACTGGTCGAGACGATCGTCACAAGCCCTCAGTTCCGAAACAAACGTATCGAAGGCGACCAGGCGGAGTAACTGTGATGTCTCATGAAGCCAAGTCGGGACACGATCAGGAGACGAGCCGCCCCGGACCGAGCCGTCGTGCCTTCCTCCGAGGAGCCGGCGTGACTCTGGGCTTGCCGTGGCTGGAATCGCTTTCCGCCTGGGGGGCATCGCCGGCCTCGGCGAACGTCGCCGCGACCTTCCCGAAGCGCTATGCCGCCCTGTTCATGGGTTGCGGCGTAAATCCGGACCAATGGTGGGCCAAAGGCTCGGGTTCCGACATGGAGCTGGGCCGGTGCCTCGAGCCGCTCCGGCCGTTACGTTCGAAGATCAACATCGTCAACGGCCTGTTCAACAAGCACGCCACCGGCGTCGGCATTCACCCCGGCCAGACCGGCAACATCCTTTCGGGAGCGGCCCTGCAGAAAGGGGCGGAACTGAAGGGAGGCATCAGCGTCGACCAGATGCTGGCCAAGCACCTGGGCGAAGCGACCGTCCAACCGAGCATGGTCCTGGGCTGTGAGCAGCCGATCACCGGCTACCACGAGACGAACTTCTCGATGGCCTATAGCTCCCACATCTCGTGGCAGAGCGCAACCTCGCCTGTGCCGATGGAGGTTTACCCGTCGCTGGCCTTCGACGCCCTCTTCGACAACCGCGGTAGCCGACGCAACCAGAGCATCCTCGACCGTGTCCGCGAGGAGGCCACCGGACTGAGCAAGCGTGTCAGCGCAAGCGACCGCGCGAAGCTCGACGAATACCTCACGAGCGTCCGCGAAGTCGAGCGCCGCGTCGTTCCCATGCGCAAGGAGAAGGAAGCCGGCGATACCCGCGCCGCCGACAGCGGCCAACGCCCCTTGACAATGCCTCGGCCCGACAACGGCCTGCCCGAAGACATCAAGGAGCACATGCGCTTGATGTGCGACCTCGTTGCCCTGGGATTCCAGACCGACAAGACGCGCATCGCCACCCTGCTCCTCTGCCGCGACATCTCGGGCCTGTTCTACCCCTTCCTCAACGTCCGCGCCGCACACCATGGCGCCTCGCACGACGACCGGTCCGAAGCGTACGAGCGAGTCACGCAATTCTATGTGAGCCAGTTCGCCTACCTCATCTCGCGCCTCGACGCCATGCCCGAAGGCGAAGGCACGGTGCTCGACAATACCTGCCTCCAGTTCGTCAACAGTCTCTTCTCCGGTTCGAAGCACGACGCCAGCAAGGTCCCCGTCGTCCTCGCCGGCAGTCTCGGTGGCACCATCCAAACCGGCCGAGTCCTCGACTATAGGGACAAGGGCGACGACAACCGGAAACTCTGTAGCATGTACCTCTCGATCATGGACCGCATGGGCGTCCAGCTCGACCACTTCGGAGACGCTACCGAACGCCTCGCCGGCCTCTAACCCGAATTATTCACTAATTCATTAGGCGATAGACACAAGTTCGCTGCTTTGGGTCGTTTGTGGCCGATCTTACCCAAACAGTGACCCAGTTTACGCTGGACCGAACTCGGAGTCCTGTAAGCTGTTCCGTTAGCTAGGACAACCGTCATGAATAATCCGGGCTAAGAGACTATCCGGGCAGCGAACACTGATGTAAAGATTCGTTGCCTGGGTGGCCGGGGACGAGTCTTCGAGGCCCCGGGGATTGGCCAAGGCTCGTCCCGGGGCGTCGCTTCGCTCCTCCCCGGCCACCCACCTTTCCTGACTTCACAGGGCTAAACCTCATCCGGATCGCCGATAACCCGCCGGAACCGGCACCCCAGTATCGCGCCAAGTGCAGGGAGCCGTTCCCTCCAGCAAGGGGAACGGCTCCTTCGCATTAGTGGGTAAGGACGATTGTCACCAGCAGAGAGGCGTCGTCGATGCCGACCACCGAGTGAGCTTGTTCGCCCTGGAGGTAGAGCATCTGACCGGCCTGCAATTCATGCGTGGTGCCGTCCGTCGTGAAATTGATCCGGCCCTCCAAGCAATGGACCGTGACCTCTCCCCGGGTCTTGTGAGTGGGAATCTCCTTACCTCGAGGGATGACCAGCCGGATGACCTCCAGGCTCTCGGTCTTGACCAGGGCGGTCGTTTTCGCGCTGGTCAACGCTGATCCCAGCGGACGGACATCGATGATCTCGCCAGGGTGTGCATGAAGAATCGCCATGATGCTTTCTCCTTCTGCATAAAAGCACAAGTCATGAAAATCGGTCGGTCGTGGGATCCCTCCCTGGTCCCACCGGCGGCCTGTTACCGGACCAACTCGGATGGCGCTACCGCTGTGCTTGGTAGGAAGGGTCGCACCAGATCGTCTTGCTTCCCAGTGATCGACCACCCTGTCTTCAGCCCTACCACGAACCAACCCAGGGCCACCATACCAGCGGCGAAGATCGTATCGCCGACGGCTCGCAGCCAGCGGAGGGTGCTCATCGTCGGTGTCTGCATAAACTCAGCCGACCGGGCGTACCAGGTGCCGTGCTCGACGCTCGCCCAGGTCTGCATGAGTCCCACGGGTAGCAAGCTCACGAGCACCATCAGGGCCAGCCCGATGTTGATCGCCCAGAAGGCAAAGGCCAATGCCCTGGTTTTCCAGACCTGTTGCGTTGCAAGTCCCTTCAGGCAGAACAGCATCAGCCCGATGCCGAGCATGCCGTAGACTCCAAACAGTGCGGTGTGACCGTGAACCGGCGTCGTGTTGAGTCCCTGCATGTAGTACAGGGCGATCGGCGGATTGATCAGGAATCCGAACAGCCCGGCACCCACGAGATTCCAGAACGCCACAGCCACGAAGAAAAGGATCGGCCACTTGTACGCCCGGACCCACGGCCGAGCCCGGCTCAGTGTCAAATTCTCGTAGGCTTCGAAACCGATCAGGACCAGTGGCACAACCTCCAGCGAGCTGAACGTCGCCCCCAGCGCCAGTATGCCCGTTGGCGTTCCCGCAAAGTAGATGTGATGGAATGTCCCGATGATCCCTCCGGTCAGGAAGATGGTGGTCGAGAACAGGACCGTGGCCGTGCGCAGCAGGCCCATCCGGACGAACAGGAAGGCGATCACCACCGTGGCGAAGACCTCAAAGAAACCCTCGACCCATAGGTGGACCACCCACCACCGCCAGTATTCGGCGATGGCCAGGTTCGATTGCCGATGCCAGAACAGTCCCGGAGTGTAGAACAGCGGGATGGCGGCCGAGGCCAGCAAAAAGAGCGCCAGCAGATGCCGGCTCTCCCCCGACCGGAACGCAGGCCACATCGCGCGGACCATCATCAGCAGCCACAGGAACAGGCCGACCGTCAGGAAGAGTTGCCAGAACCGTCCCAGGTCCACGTACTCATAGCCCTGGTGACCGAACCAGAAGTTCGTCACGTTCCCGAGGCGCTGCTGAACGGCGAACCATTGACCCGCCATGGATCCTACGACGATGACCAGCAAGCAGGCGAACAGGAAGTTGACCCCCAGCCGCTGAAACTTCGGCTCATAGCCGGAGACGGCCGGAGCCATGAACAAGCCTGTCGCCAGCCAGGCCGTGGCGATCCAGAAGATGCCCAGCTGGGTGTGCCAGGTGCGGGTCACTGGGTACGGGAGCCACTTGGCAAGGGGGATGCCGTAGAAGCCCGAGCCCTCCACGCCATAGTGCGCCGTCAGAACTCCAAGCCCAATCTGGGCGAGGATCAGAGCCATGACGATCCAGAAGTATTTCAACGTCGCCTGCATCGAAGGCGTCGGCCGGAATGCCAACTGCGGGTCCGCGTCCGGCGGTTCAAGGCCGCCGTCTCGTTTTCCGTGCTGAATGGCGAAGTACCACGCCAAGGCACCGATGCCCGCCAGCAAGACCACGAAGCTGATCAGGGACCAGACAAGAATCGTGCCGGTCGGTCGGTTGTCGATCAAGCTCTCCGCGGGCCAGTTGTTGGTATACGTGATCTCCCCGCCCGGCCGATTCGTCGAGCAGACCCACGAGGCCCAGAAGAAGAAGTCGTTGAGCTGTCGCATTCGCTGGGGGTCGCGGATCGTATTCGCCGGGATCGCATAGGCATCGCGTAGCTTGGCGGACGCCGGATCGTCACCGAATAGCGAGGCGTAGTACTCGGCGACGGAATCAAACGCCTGAGCCCGGAGCGGCGAGATCACCAGGTCACCGGTCTTCGGGTCGTACGTATTGACCCGTACCTCGGCCTTCAGCCGAGCCTTGAGTACCGCTTGATCTTCGTCCGTCAGTGTCGAAAACGATTTGCCGTGGTCGGCTCGAGCCCAGTGTTCGAGCAGCCAGGTCGCTTCGCGGTGGAGCCGGTCGGCCGACCAGTCCGGCGCGACATACGCGCCGTGCCCCCAGACACTACCGATCTGCTGCCCCCCCATCGACTGCCAAACATTCTGACCGTCCTTGATGTCTTGGCCGGTAAAGAGGGTCCGGCCGTCGCTCGTGACGACGCGTTCCGGGACCGGCGGTGCCAGGCGATAGACCTCTCCCCCGTAGTAGCCGAGTACTGCAAAGGACGCGACAATCACCGTCGCTAATCCGATCCAGAGCTTTGTATACCGGATTGGCGAAGGGGTCGCGCCCGAGGAAAGAGCATCTGTGGGGTTTCGTATGCTGTCGTTTGCGGCGTCCATCTTGTTCGCTGCCTCCTAATTCCTGCGCGTACCGGGTCTGTCCCGGCAGGCGTGCCTGCCGAGTCCACTTGTGCGATTCACTCTGCAAATCAGTCGGCCAGTCCCAGGACCTTGCTCATTGCGTCCCGCATCCGCAGGGCGCGGACGAGGAATGCCTCGGCATTGGGGGGCGGACATAGCTCGCGGACCGTGGCTTCGAACAATTCCAGCCAGCGGTCGAAGTGCCTGAGACTCAGGTCGTCAAACGCGCGATGCTGTTCCACCGGTTTGCCGGAATACCGGCCGGACCGCAGTAGGGCCGAGGACCAGAAGTCGGTCATCCGCGCTAGATGATCGTCCCACTCCTCCACATGCTTCGCGAAGACCGGCCCGAGCCGGTCATCCCAACGGGCTCGACGATAGAATTCGACGACGACCGCGTGGATCTGATCCTCGGTGATTCCCTCGGCATCCGCGTGCGGGACGCCGATTCCCTCCGTCAATCGAAGGCTGTGATAGGGCCGAGGTAAGGGTGATTCGACGATGCCACGAAAGCTCGATGGAGGTTCCATGCGTCGATCCTTTCTTCACGTAGGACGCGGTCAGCGGGACACAGGCACCGGCGCCTTCCAATAGTCCGGCAAACCTGGCTTCGTCTCGCGGAGAATTTCGATGATCGCCTCACGATCTTCCGCTACGAGATGCGGGTCATCCTTCCTGGTCCCCTGGTTCCGAAGAATTTCCCAGAGACGGCGGTAGATATGATCCTTCACTTCGTTGGGGAGGGAGTCGAAGGCCCGAGAATAGATCAAGAAGCTACATGGGTAGCGGAACAGACGGGTGTTAAGGTCAAGGTCGCGGAGCGACCGGCCCTTCGAGTCGCGAGGGCCGCGATTGGCGAAGTCAGACGCGAAGGAGGATGTTCCCTTGATGCGATCGGTCAGCTGAATCTCGTCTCGCATGAGCATATACTGGACCACGGTCTCGCCGACGCTGCGGATGCGGGACCGCGCGCTGTCGGAATGCTCATCAGCCGGCTGGCCCAGCGCCTTGTTGAACTCGCGCTCGTAGTGCAGCGCCATGCGCGTCTCGACCCCCGCACGAGCCAGACGGTTGAGCATGCCGACCTGATGCTCGAGTACCATCAGCGCGACGATGTCACTATGCGGTGTCGGGTAGAACGCAATTGTGAATCGATCCTTCAGGTCGACTACGTTCACTCCGTCGGCATTGTCGAGTTCCAGAGGTCCTCTCTTTTCCTCGGAGATCATGTTCCCCATATGCTTCTGCCGGCCGCTGGTCCCGGTTACATACCAGCCTCCCCAGCGCTCGGCGAGCGGACTCGTGTGATCGGTGCGGAACGATCCGTTCCCCAGCAAGGGAAGTCCCTGCCGGTCCACGTAGACGGAACGGACGAGGTTGCCGGGAATCCCCTGGTTGGCCGACGAGCTGTGGCAGAGTAGACAAGACTCCGTCTCTCGGACCGGGACGGGGGGCTCGTCGCGTCTCTGGTTGAGCGTGTAGAATACCGTGCCGATGGCGTCATCGGGTGCCGAGATCTCGATCACCCGACCGCGAAGGCAGAAACCGATCATCACGTCGTCATTAAAGTAGATCGCGCGGGGAGTCTTGGGGGAGATCCGGTCGCGTTGCATGCTCGTCTTTGAGAAAACAAGCACCTGCGACGATTCGGGGACGTCGAGTTCGCGGAGGAGCGACCGCAAGTAGCCGTGATCCGGCTCGAACTCGAGCTTCGCCTTCCCCGAAGCGAGTCGCTCCTGGAGCCGTGTGACTGTGTTCCGGGGCGTCGCTGCGCTGTAATTGATCGGCGCCTGCTCAATGTCTTGCCCGAAGACCGTCGTATCCGCGCCAATCGGCATGACGACCAGGAGGACGCCTAGTGCCCGTCTCCACACAAGGGCCACGTTGCCGAGAGCCGAAGCAGTGCGAACTTCTGTCATCAATCTGCCTCATTCTCGCTTTGGGAGGGACCTTCGACCCACTCCTTCCTCGCGACTCCGAATTGAAGGAGTAAGCCTGGGTCGGAGCCCCCTTTAAATCTGCATTCCAAATCCATATTATGTTGCTAGGGCCGATTGTCAACCGGCCACCGGGAATTCAACGAACGGCCCAGTCGAGCGAGGCCTCTCCGTGCATCTGACCCAGTTCTCCGACTACAGCTTGCGCCTGGTGGTCTACCTGGCCAGCCATCCTGAGCAGGTGGTCTCGGTCGACGAAATCAGCCGGGCATTCAGGATTTCGCGACATCACCTCGTGAAGGTGGTCCAGACGCTTACCGATTTGGGTGTCGTCGAGTCGCAGCGCGGCCGAGGCGGCGGCATGCGGCTTACGAAGCGTCCATCGGAAATCAATGTTGGCTGGCTAATCCGTCGGACCGAGCCGCACCTCAATCTCGTCGAGTGCTTCGATCTCGAGACGAATACGTGTCCGATCGCCCCGGCCTGCGGATTGAAGGGGGCGCTCCAACGCGCCCAGCAAGCGTTCCTAAGTGTCCTCGACGAGTACAGCCTCGAACAGATCCTGACCCGAAGGACCGAGCTCGTCATCCTGCTGAAAGACTCTCTGCAACGCGCGGGCGGGACCGACGATTAGGGAACGGAAGGACGGCTTTCGAGTCAGAGTCATGTATCGGGATTCGTTCCCGTAAGCCAGGCCTCGGCCGACCGAAACCTTGGCGAATGGTCTCGGCCAGCCAGAACCTACCCTAGAACAGATTGCGATGGGATCGCCTACAAAATCCCGGAAGATCGGAGTGAAATCCCTGCGATTTGGGATTTCCGTGTGGGACGCACCATCAATCAATGCCATGTCGATAGCCGGATGGGATAGCACTGGCATCTTGTCCACCAGTGGACCCAGGCTGGTGCCACTGGTGTGCCACCCCACCGGACTCTTGACTTCCTTCGAGCCACAGGGTCACTCCCTGGCTTGAGTGTATGCTATCCAAGCGATAACCGCTCTAGTGCTTTGTCAACCCTAAGAAAACGGGTGCAGACGGCCTGCCGTAGGGTGGGCATTGCCCACCGATCTTCGCTGAGGCCAACAGTTTGGTGGGCAATGCCCACCCTA
>Ga0153954_1000217_pt1 | contig 52028 bp, 39 predicted proteins | sample TSFL038MetaG_FD_102277 | JGI IMG/M metagenome (GOLD analysis project Ga0153954, IMG submission 102277) | Attine ant fungus gardens microbial communities from Florida, USA - TSFL038 MetaG | ecosystem: Host-associated > Fungi > Mycelium > Unclassified | place: USA: Florida, Wekiwa Springs State...
ACGAAAGGGGCCCCCTGAGAGACGCTAGTCCGAAGAGGGGATGAGTGCATGAGCAGCCGATGGACTCAGTCGCAAAGCCAGATTGCACCGCAGCTGAGCCGTGAGGCGTGGGGGCGAGTGTTCTACACGGCCCCCCAGCGAGGACGCAAAAATGGCAAAGCGAATGAGGCTCAAGGGGTCGCGGGGACAAGGGTTTACCTTGTCCCGACAAATAAATGAGCTACCTTCTCCAAAATACATTTTTCATTTTGGCCAATCACGGGCAGGGGTAGGTTAGAGGAATTGGTCGGGGGGATAGTATTGGTGGCCGCAGTCGTGGGCGACATGTTCGTTTGTCACCTTTCCTAGGAAGACGTTGAGGCCATTTTTGAGGCCACTGTCATCGCGCATAGCTTTTTGGTAGCCTTTATCGGCTAATTCTATCACATAGGCAGCTGTTGCATTTGTTAAAGCCTGGGTTGAGGTACGTGCAAAGGCCCCTGGCATATTTGCTACGCAATAATGCACAACATCGTGCACTACATAAGTGGGGTTGGAGTGAGTTGTTGGTTTTGAAGTTTCAGAGCATCCTCCCTGGTCAATCGCAACATCAACAAAAACACTTCCTGGTGACATTTTTCGAATCATTGCTTCAGTGATTAGTCTGGGAGCTTTTTTTCCAGGAACAAGAACAGCACCCACAACAAGGTCAGCGGAAATCACTGCTTCTTCTACAGATACTGGGTTGGAATAAAGCGTTTTTAAAAAAGGACCATAGAGATCATCTAGCTCTCTTAAACGAGAAAGTTTTTTTTCCAAAATTGTGACATCTGCGCCTAAACCCATCGCCATACGGGCTGCTTGCGTTCCGACAACACCGCCTCCTAAAATCACAACCTTTGCTGGAGGAACACCTGGAACACCACCTAGGAGCAATCCTTTGCCTCCATAGGCCATCTGGAGGGCTGTAGCCCCTGCTTGCACAGCAATCTTGCCCGCCACTTCACTCATGGGAGTTAATAAAGGCAATCTTCCCTCGTTGTCCGTAACTGTTTCATAAGCAATCGCAATGACCTCTCTTTCGATCAAATGTTTGAGCTGCTCTGGATCTGGAGCTAAATGAAGATAACAAAATAGAATTTGCCCCTGTCTTAGCATAGGAAACTCGCTCTCTTGGGGCTCTTTCACTTTCACAATCATCTCTGCTTGATGATAGATCTGCTCAGCTGTTGAAACAATTTTCGCTCCCGCTTTTTCATACATCAAATCGGTGAAGCCAATTTTTTGACCTGCATTTGATTGTACAATGACCTCATGCTTTCTCGTTAGCAGGCTAACAAGCCCAGGAGTTGCTCCTACTCGATATTCGTGGTTTTTGATCTCTTTAGGGACGCCAATTTTCATGAATTGCTCCTTATGGTCGATTCCTTTAATGCTAAAGAGAGTAACTTAGATACCCCTTTTTCTTCCATGGAGACACCAATTAAAAGATCAGCTTTCGACATTGTTTTTTTGTTGTGTGTCACGATGATGAACTGTGTTTTTTTAATGTATTGCTTCAACACCGTTGTGAAGCGGTCAATATTTGTATCGTCGAGCGGTGCATCTACCTCATCTAAAATACAAAAAGGAGCTGGGCGCACTTCAAAGATTGAAAAAAGCAATGCTAAAGCTGTGAGACATTTTTCTCCTCCCGAAAGAAGAGAGATGGCGCGCATCTGTTTTCCAGGGGGTTTAGCAACAATTTCGATACCAGCTTCTAAAATATCGACGCTTTCTGTAAATGTCAGATCTGCACTTCCTCCTGTGAAAAGGATCGCAAAATTTTTCTGAAAATTCTCGCGGATCTTTTGAAATGTTTGCTTAAATAGTTTACGGCTTTCCTGATCAAGCGTTTTGATCATCCCTTCAAGATCTTTTTTTGCCTCTTCCAAATCTTTTAGGTGTTGATCTAAATAGTCAAAACGCTCTTGCGTCTTTTGAAACTCTTCAATCGCAGTCATATTGACAGCTCCTGAACCCTCTAATGCTAAGCGTAAACGTTTGATTTCCTGCAAAACGTTTTCTAGATTGATCTCGACTGGTTGAGTGTCGTGGTTCACAGCTGTTCTATATCTTTCAAGAAGCTCAGCATCTACGCCTTGTAGCCGTGCTTTCTCTTGTGAAAGGGAGAGGGTCAATTCATGGAACTCTTTTTCAATGGAACTTAATGTTTTGCGTTTTTGGAGCCATTCTTTCTCTGTCTCTTTTTCTAATTTTTTAGTCTCCTCAAGCTGATGATCATGTTGGCTAACTGTAGTTTGCAAATCCATAAGCAATTTTTGTGATCTATCTAACTCGCTTTCTTGCTGGCTAAGGCTTTGAAAAATCGACTCCACCTGCGCTTTCATTTGTTCGATATCTTTTTGCAGCTTCACTTGAAGAGCACCATTTTGCTCTTGCTTGACTTTTAAAATTTGCAATTCCTGAGTTGCCAAGAGCCAGTTGGCTTTACCCTCATGAAATAGCCCTTCAGCTGTGCGTAAAGCTTGGGCATGATCTTTAAAGCAATCTTGACGCGATAAAAGAAGCGTTTCATTCTTATGAAGAGCCGCTAATAAATGAGCCATTTCTTGTTTGATAGACTGTAGATTTTCTTTCAAAAGAGTGATTGCTTTTTCCTCCCCATGGATTTTGGCAAGTTCTGCCTTTTCCTTGCCTACAGAAGCAATTTCCCGTTTCAATTTTTCGGCATCTCCTAAGGATTGCTGCAGCTTGAAATTTTCTTGAATCAAATCCATTTCTTTTTTCCGATAGATTTCACTGCGCTCGGTACGTGCTTTCTCAAACTGTTGAAGCTGCTTGTTTAAATTGCTTTGATTGGCTTGATACCTTTCCCATTTCTGTTGAAGAACCGCTATATTTTCCGAAAGAGATGTAAGCTCTGCATGTCTTTGAAAGGGGTTATTCCATTTCTTACCTGTACCTGCCTGAAAATAAACTCCTAAAGAGTCATAAAAATTCTTATTTTCAGTGAGTGTGAAATGTTTTGTGAAATGGTAGGACACAGGATTTTGTAGACAATGCTCTGCTAATGACCCCATTTTTGGGTGGTCTTCTTGTTGGCAATGGTTTTTAACGATCACGGAGAAATCAGATAATTGTTTCTGGCTGGCAAAATCCAAAAGCTGCTTTAGGTCTTCTTCAGATGACACGACAAGTGTTTCCATATAGGGACGCATGGCCGATGCTAGCACCTCTTCATGCCCTTCTTTGGCCAATAAATACTCAAACAAAGGTGTGATTTTCCCAGAAAGGGGGCTTTTTGGATTTTTTGTTTCTTGGAGTAGCATTTTGGCTGCAAAAGAAAACCCTTCCATATCTTCTTGAAGGCCCATTAAAGCCTTATGGTGGCTTTTCTCTTCTGTGATTTTCCTTGCCAATGCCTGTCCATCGAGCTCCATTTGAGAATATGTTGTGCGTAAGGTGTGCAACTCACTTTCAGCTAGTTTCAAAGCTGATTTATCTCCATCAATTTGAGCTGATAACTCGGAAACTTTCATCCTTTGTAAATCGATCTGCTGGTTTATGGCATGACAGGTATTTTCGTGGGTATTCTCAAGGGCTGTCAAAATCTGCAAACGGGTTAGGCAAGCTTCATAACGAAACGTTTTTTCATGCAGTTGATTGTTCAATTTTCCTTCCTGGCGCAAAAGTGAAACATGCTTGGTTTGAGCTTGCTTCACTTCTTCGCGCAAGTTATTCAACTCTATATCAAGCTCTGCATAAAGCTCTTTTTTTTGAGCGAGATCGTTAATCAGCCTTTCATGCTCTTCGCCTGCTTTCTGCACGCACAAAGCTCTTTGAACAAGTTCATTTTGATACTGTTCAGTTTCACTTTTAAGCTTTTCAATATGGTGCTGAACGTCATCTTGTCTCTTTTTGAACTCTAATAAACGGTGCTTTTGTTGGGTGATCGCAACCTCGAGTACACGCGTTTTGGTTTCACAATTGTTTAGTTCTTTGAGGGCTTGCTTGGCCACCATTTCCTCTGCCAAAACCCTTTGTTTCACCTTTTCGAATGCTTTTTCCGAATGATCCACTTCAAGCTGATGCGCTTTCATTTCCTGTTCAATGAGTTGATGACGGCACTGCAAGCCTTCCACTTGTTTCACAAGGTTTTGCCGGCGGAAAATCAACACTTTACTTTCTAAGTCTTCTAGACGAGCTTTATTTTCCTGATAGCTTTTGGCATGAAGGGCTTGTTTTTTAAGCTGTCTCAGCTGTTGTTCAATCTCAGCATGGATGTCATGCACCCGTCTATGATTTTCAGAGACCGATTCCAGTTTTCGCATCGTTTCTTTTTTCCGCTGCAAAAACCGAGAAGTGCCTGCCGCTTCATCAAAAATGGCTCTTCTTTCTAGGGGACTTAAATGAATCAGTTGATCCAATTTTCCCTGCTCAAAAATCGAAAAAGCATTTTTTCCAATCCCCGTTCCTAAAAATAGGGCCTGAATGTCTTTTAAACGGGTTAGCTCTTTATTGATGAAATATTCAGATTCCCCATTTCTGTGTAATCTACGCGTGATAGTGATCTCGCTGTAAGGGAGTGGCAATTCTCCATTGATATCTGTAAGCCAAACAGAAACTTCAGCATAATTTAAAGGTTTACGATGATCTGTTCCTGCAAAGAGAACATCGTGCATCTTATCTCCCCGCAAGGACTTAGCTGATTGCTCTCCCATTACCCAGCGGAAAGCATCTACGATATTAGACTTTCCACAGCCATTTGGCCCTACAATGCCAACAATTTCGCAGTCAAAATCGAGTACAACCTTTTCCGCAAAGGATTTAAAACCACAGATGGTGAGCTTCTTGAGTCTCATGAAAGAGATTTGTAGAGATTGACCATTTCGATGGCCGCAAGTGCATTGCAAAAGCCTGTATTCATCCCTTTGGTCCCAGCGCGTACTTCAGCCTGCTCTTTATTTTCAGTCGTGAGTACAGAAAAAAGTATGGGTATCCCATGGCTGATCCCAGCATTCAATACGCCAGATGCCGCTTGTCCAGCGACATAATCAAAATGAGCGGTTTCTCCCCTGATCACGACGCCCACACAAATAATGGCGTCATATCGTCCCGTCGAGGCTAGTTTGTGAGCAGCCCCTGGAATCTCAAAAGCTCCTGGAACCCAGGCTACCGCGAGGTCTGCATCAGCCACACCATGTTTTTTTAAACATTCAATGGCCCCATCCAGCAACAATTCAACAATCGGTTGATTGAATCTGGACACTACAATTCCATAGCGGTGACCTTGCGCGTTATAATGACCTTCAAAGATTTTCAAAATGATGACCTAATTTTTGTTGTTTTGTCTTAAGATAATTCAGGTTTTCTTTTGTGGGGATAGGCAAAATAGGCACTCTTTCCACAATTTTCAAGCCATAGCCTGAAAGTCCCCCATATTTGGCAGGATTATTTGTCAAAAGACGGATCGTCGAAAGGCCAAGATCTGCTAAAATCTGGGCCCCAATACCATATTCTCGGGAATCTACTGGCAAACCTAATTGTTGATTGGCCTCAACAGTATCTAATCCATGATCTTGAAGTTGATAAGCACGCAGTTTATGGCCAAGTCCGATCCCCCGTCCTTCTTGTCCCCGTAAATAGACAATCACACCAGATCCTGCCTCTGCAATTGTTTTCATAGCGCTTTGGAGCTGATCGCCGCAATCGCAACGAGCAGAGCCGAAAATATCTCCTGTCAAGCATTCAGAGTGCACTCTAACTAAAATATTTTTTTCGCCAGCGACTTCTCCTTTCACAACAGCTAAGTGTTCAACTCCATCGTGCACAGATTCATACGCAAAAGCTACAAACTCCCCAAAAGGGGTGGGGAGACGGGCATTTGAAACACACCGCACCAACTTTTCCCGTTTTCGTCGATAACGGATAAGATCAGCAATCGAAATGATGGGAATAGAATGCTGCTTGGCTAAAGCAAAAAGTTGTGATAATCGGGCCATGGAATAATCTGGATTAACCACTTCACAAAGCACTCCAACGGGTTCGAGTCCTGCCATGTTTAAAAGATCAATTGTCGCTTCGGTATGCCCAGCTCTTTTTAACACCCCGCCAGGGCGCGCCATCAAAGGGAAAATATGGCCTGGACGCCGCAGCTGCTCAGCTGCACATGCCGGATCCGCTAAAGTCAAAACTGTTTTTGTTCTATCAGAAGCAGAAATTCCTGTTGAAGTCCCTTCCCGTGCATCGACAGAGATCGAAAACGCGGTCCTGAGATTTTCTGTATTCTGGCTGACCATTTGAGGGAGATGCAATGCCTCCAATCTATCCGCCTCCATTGGCGTGCACACGACACCACTCGTGTGCCTTAACAGAAACGTCATTTTCTCTACGGTCATTTTTTCTGCCGCACAGATGAGATCACCCTCATTTTCCCGGTCTGGATCATCCACAACGATCGCAAAGTTACCTTCCGCCAAAGCCTCAATCGCAACTTCTATCTCTGAAAGTCTATCCACCATAGGAAGCGATCATAGAAGAAATTCACCCATTTTTTCAAGACGCCTTAGAAGAATAACCTATTTTCGTGCCCGTGCCCGTGAGCGTGCCCTTGCCTGAACTGCCTACAAATCGGGCAAGGGCACGCTCACGGGCACGGGCACGAAAAAATTCATGGCAGGGCTTTGGGGATGAAGTCGAGGCGGAGGGAGTTTGAGAAGCGGTGGATGTCTTCGAGAGTCCAACGGGGGGCTTGTGTGAGGGTGGGGATGTTGAGACCTGAAAAAAGGGGTTTACCCTGTTCACCGAGCAGACAATTTCCCATATAAATGACACATTGATCTACAAGATGCTGATTTAAAAATGCACTATGTAAGCGACTACCACCTTCAATGAGAGCTTGAATCACTCCATTTTCCCCAAGAATTTCTAAAACATGCTTGAGATCGATTTTTTCTTTTAAAAAAACACGCGCACCTAGCGTTTCCCATCTATTTAGATGATGTTTAGAAGTGGTAAAAACCCAAGTAGGAGCAAGGGAAAGATCAGCTAAAGGGCCATCAGGAGGCACTCGAGCTTCGGAATCGATCAGCACGCGGATGGGCTGACGCGTAGTCGAGATCAACCGGACATCAAGTCGAGGAGTATCTTTCAAGGCTGTTTGTGAACCAATGAGAATCGCCTGAGACTGCGCTCTTAAAATATGGACATCTCGGCGAGCTTCTTCATTTGTAATCCATTGAGAACTTCCATCCTCAGCTGCTGTTCTCCCATCGATGCTCATAGCCGATTTTAAGACACAAAAAGATCTTTGAGTTCTGCGATGATGAAGGTAGGGACGGAGCATCTGCTCAGCCTCTTCTTTAGCCACCCCCACTATCACATCGATCCCCGCACGGCGCAACGTGGCAACTCCTTCTCCACCAACTCGAGGATCAGGATCCAGTAAAGGCACAACAACTTTTTTAATCCCAGCATGTATCAGAGCATTTACGCAAGGTGGGGTTCTGCCTTGGTGAGCACATGGCTCTAAGCTCACATAGGCTGTTGCACCTTTGGCTAAACGACCTGCTTTTTCAAGAGCAACAGCTTCTGCATGAGCCTTACCCGGCGCCTCATGGTATCCTTCCCCTAAAATTTCCCCTTCTTTGACAATGACACACCCAACCCATGGGTTGGGAGGAGCGGTACATCTACCCTTTTTTGCCAGCTGGATGGCCCAGCGCATAAAAAACAGTTGTTGCTCTTTAATGTCTTGCATATAATCAATTAAAACTTCTAGGACAATATGCTCGATATTAAGTTAATTCGCAAAGACAGAGAAAACATTGAGAGAAAACTTCGCACAAAAGAGCCGGAGATTGATCTCTCACCGGTTTTAGAGCTAGATGAAAAACTGCGCTATCTCAAAACCGAAGTTGAAAAACTGAAATCTGAGCGCAATGAGCTTTCTAAAAAAGTGGGGGAGCTAAAAAAAAGCAACCAACCTGCTGAGCAGATGATGGAAAAGGTGCGTGCGATTGGAGACACCATCACGCAATTAGACCATGCCTTAAATGAAACAGAGCTTGCTTTCATAGACGCTATTTCCCGGCTTCCCAATATTCCCATGGATGATGTTAAAGTTTCTCAAGAAGTTGCAGAGAATGTGATCATCAAAACTGTAGGGCAAAAACCCACATTCGATTTTCCTTTTAAAAATCACCTTGAACTCAATGAAAAACACCATTTTTTTGAATTCCAACGGACAGCCAAAACTTCTGGAACGGGATGGCCTGCTTATCGCGGCATGGGAGCCCGTTTAGAATGGGCGCTCCTCAATTACATGCTCGATATCCAACAGATGAATGGGTTTGAATTTTGGCTCCCACCTATCCTTGTGCGTCCTCCTATTATGTTTGGATCTGGGCAGATACCCAAATTTAACGGACAATATTACGAGATTGCTGATGAAGACAACCCTCTTTATTTAATCCCAACTGCAGAAGTCATTCTCAATGGCCTACACTACGATGAGATTTTAGAAGAAGAGCAGCTACCTATCAAATATGCTGCCTATACTCCCTGTTTCCGTAAGGAAGCTGGAGCTGCAGGGGCTCAAGAGCGAGGCTTAATCCGCGTGCATCAATTCAACAAAGTTGAAATGTTCTGCTTCACTCGCCCCGATCAAAGTGAAAAAATCTTCGAAGAAATGATCCATGTGGGTGAAGAAATCTTGTCTGGCCTAGGGCTTCATTACCGTCTGGCTAAGCTAGTTACGGGCGACATGTCCTTCACTGCTGCAAAAACTGTCGACATTGAAGTGTGGCTTCCTGGCCAAAATCGGTATTATGAGGTTTCCTCAGTGTCTAATTGCACTGATTACCAAGCTCGCCGTTCTCAAACTCGCTACCGACAAAAAGGGGGGAAACCAGAACTTGTCCATACGCTCAATGGCTCTGGCCTTGCCACATCCCGCCTTCTAGTCGCCCTTCTAGAAAATAATCAAAATGCCGACGGTTCCATCAATCTTCCGCCTGTCCTAGCTGAAAGGCTCGGCACACATTTGCTCCAACCGACAAAATAATCCTATGTCTTTACGAGTAAATAAAAGGGAACGGGAGGAAGAGCAATTTTTTCCTAAGAAGCGCGTCTACAAACAATATGAAATTGACGTATTCCATCTTGTTTGTAATTATTTTTCCAATTTTAAAGACCTTCTCAATTTTGAAGCCGTTGGACCTCAATACGATCGATATACACAAAAGAGATGGAAGGAACTTCGTATAGAACACCGGTTCGATTTTAATTGGCCTGAAACTACCGAGAAAGGGCACTATATGCAAGGATTGGTCCTCCAAACTTATATCTTAGGTGATAAAACACTTTTTTCTGATAACCCTTCTTTGCAAAAGTTGTATGATCGTCTTGAAGGGTTCATGATGGCCCACCCGCAGTCATTGGGCTCTTATCTGTGGTCAGATTTATCTGATCACGGTACTATCCATTCTCAAAATATAACCCTTTTTCAATATCCCAAAGCATCAAATAGCGCTGGAAGCTTAATGTGCCAGGGTTTAGAGCGCTTAAGAAGGAATAAAATTGATTCTCAGGTCGATATTTTGTTCATAAGGGCAATCACTTTAGGAGCTACCTGTGCCAGCTATTTTGCAATCAAATATCTCCCTAAAGAATCTAAATATTTAGAATCGTGGGTTCATACATCTGCAGCCTTGGGAGATTATCGGGGTTTAGAATCTTTGATCCAACGGCGCCCTCAATTTAGCCTAGAATGCTATGCTAAAGGGATCCGATACCCTCCAGTCTTTGCTGGCTATGCCAATTTTCTAGCTGAGAAAAACAATTTTAAAGCAGCAGCTCCTCTTTGGGAAGAGGCCCTTAAATCATACAAAAACCAAGCTCCCTTTCATGTCTATTGGGAAGCTGGTTCAACATATTATTACATGCGCCAGCATGATAAAGCTGATCCATTATTTATTCACTGTCGTAAAATGGATAAAGTAAATAACTTCCAGCAATTTGATGCTGAAATGGTACTTAAATTAGCTTTAAATAAATATTTTTTAGGCAAATACGAGCGAGCATCAGTTTTCTTTAAGTGTAGTTATCGAAAATGGAAAGAAGCAAAGGAGGAAATCCCTTTATGTTTATTTTTTGGGTGGTCTAGTGCTCTTTTTCGCCAAAAAAATTATGTTGATGCCAACAAAATTCACAAAATAATTGAAAAATATCAAGAAAAGTATGTTTGTTCAATTCCCAAAAAAATTGCTACAGAAATGACGCAGACCACTGAGATATTGAATCACGAAACTGTAGAATCATATTTAAGCTAATAACCTGAATTTTGGGTTTTCTCCCTCATCCTCAGGGTAAAAATGGAATGTAATCGCCATACCCTTCTGCGGCCATTCTGTCTTTCGGGATAAATCGAAGAGCAGCTGAGTTGATGCAGTAGCGAAGGCCTTCTGGGGCTGGTCCGTCAGGAAAAACATGCCCTAAATGGGATTTAGAATTTTTAGAACGCACCTCGGTTCGGTGCATGCCGAAAGAATGGTCCTCTAATTCTTCAATAAGCGAGGGATCAATTGGACGTGTGAAGCTGGGCCACCCGCAGTTGGAGTCAAATTTATCAGATGAGATAAAGAGCGGGGCACCTGTGATGATATCGACATAGATCCCTTCCTCATGAAGATCCCAGTAAGCATTATCAAATGGGGGTTCAGTCTCTGCATTTTGAGTCACCCGATATTGAAGAGGTGTTAAGCGCTCTTGCAGCTGTTGAGGAGTTGATTGGATTTTTTTATCCTGCCACAACGCTTTTAAATGGGGCAGATGAGTGTTCGCATAGGCTTTGTAATCAGCAGGCCTTTTGCGACAATAGGCTTGGTGATATCCTTCTGCTTCAAAAAAGGGAGTAAGAGGTAAAATCTGTGTTACGATCGGCTTTGAAAAGAGCATTTGAATGTGATTTTTTGATTCTTCAGCCAATTTTTTTTGACGGGCATCTGCATAAAAAATAGCCGTTTGGTATTGAGGTCCTCTGTCTGCAAACTGTCCACCACTATCAAGAGGATCGATAGAGCGCCAAAAAAGATCCAGGATTTGCAAATAGGTGATTTTTTCGGAATCGAACGAGATCTCTATAGCTTCATAGTGACCAGTCGTGCCCGTGCAAACTTGCTCATAAGAAGGCTCAATGACATGTCCTCCCGTGTAACCAACACGTGTAGAAAGAACCCCTTCCACATCCATGAAAGCACTCTCGATGCACCAAAAGCATCCTCCGGCCAGTGTAGCTTCTTCAATCATCAAACTCAACTCCTACCATCCCCTTGCGCATGATAAAAAACCGCAGAGAGAGAGCTTAAAATTTATTCATATGTATATTCAACATGGACTAAGTCATCACTTTTATACACCTTTTTTAATATGGCATTAGGAGGTAGTTTCCACGTCCATTCGGTGTGGGATAATTTATCTTGAAGTTCAGGAAATCCCCATAACTGATTAGCTATATCAGGTTTTTTTGAATCCCTAATAAAAATAATAGTTTGTTCGTTCTGTTCATACCTCAAATAATCTGGTATTTTAAAAGTCTTTACGTTCGGCTCTAGATCAAACACCTCATAGATTGTGGCATTATGGCCTTCTTTTTTTAAGAGATTAATTTGTCTTTCCGAAAACAAACCATTAGTTATCTGAAAGGCCATAGATTTATTTAGTATATCTTCTAAAAAATGTGTTTCTTCATGCCAATAATAACTTTTTATATCAATAGGGGTTTTAACATAGGTTTTGCCATTATATTCGAATGTTATTGAATATGTTCCTTCTTTTTTCCCTATACGAACTTTGATATCTTGAAAAAGGAAAGGTTTTTTACCTTCTATATAGGCAAAAAAACTCATATTAGTATGAGCGTAAGGATATTTCTCATTGGGCTGTTCACACGTGAAGCTATGGAAAAATTCTATAGGCTTATTCTCACTTTTGAGCCATAAATCAATTTCCTCATCCGTGCATTCTTCTGAGGGGGGTTCAGAAAGACGAAAAGCAAGTGCTTTTATGGAAACATTTTTCGGAAAACCGCCCGTAGTTGGTGGATAATTTTCCTCAATCCAGGCCCTCATATCTGGTCCAGGGGGGGGCGTTGGCAGATTGGGAATTTTTTCTTTAGGGTTACATATCGAGAGGGCTACACCAGTGATCAAGCCAGAAGCGAAAGCTCCTCCACCGCCAGCTACAGCTGTCCATAAAATATCGCTTTCTGCTAGATAATAGGCAGCTAATGCAGAACCGACTCCCACAATAATGGCGACTGCCAGGGAGATCGCGGCGATTGAGCCTGTTGATAACCCATGATTTTTATAGGTAACTTTATCAGATCCATCGAATTTTATATGTGCCATGCAAAAATTGTAACATATTAATTATTAATTTTCAATTAAATTATTTTTGTGGGTGTGGAAATATAGGGCAAAGATTGACCCTTTTGAGCTTATATACTTAAAGTTGTGGTCCCAACGCTTGCTTATTTTTTGCGGTCGACCTCTTTAAGTTGCCTTTTGCGCAGGCGGATAAATGAGGGTGTGATCTCGATGAGCTCATCGTCTTCAATGAACACGATGGCTTGTTCAAGGGTCATTTTTCTTGCGGGAGTGATGAGGATATTTTCATCAGAGCCTGAGGCACGCACATTTGTGAGCTGCTTGGGACGGGTAGCATTCACTACAAGGTCATTATCCCTGCTATTCTCACCAACGACCATCCCTTCGTAAACTTCATCACCAGGAGAAACAAAGAGCTCTCCCCTCTTTTGTAAAGTGTTGATGGCATAAGCCGTGCTTTTGCCTTGATTCATGGAAATCAACACCCCTTTAGAGCGTTTGGGGATTTCCCCTTTCCAAGGCTGGAAAGAATCAAATAGGGATGTCAAGATGCCAAGCCCTCTTGTGATGGTTAAGAAGTCATTACGGTAGCCCATAATCCCACGTGTCGGGATCAAAAATTCGATGTGGGTGATTTGATGGGAATCAGTCTCAAGATGCTGCATCTCCCCTTTCCGTTTTGACAACTCCTCAATGATGGTTCCAGAAAATTCTTCAGGCGTTTCGATGTAAACCCGCTCACAAGGCTCGCATGTCTGACCATCGATCTCTTTAATAATTACCTGAGGCTTTGAGACTGTCATTTCAATCCCTTCACGTCTCATGGCTTCGAGCAAAACTGAAATTTGCAATTCTCCCCGACCATAGACTGTGATGGCTTCCTGACCGGTTAAAGACTCTTCAATCTTAAGAGAGATGTTCGATTTCTTTTCTTTTAAAAGGCGCTCTTTAATTTTATTGAAAGTGACATTTTTCCCATCTCGTCCCGCAAAGGGTCCTGAATTGATCATGATATTGACTGACATAGTCGGTTCATCAATTTGAATGGGAGGAAGTGCCACGATATGATTGGGATCACAAAGGGTATCTCCTAACATCACTTCTGGCACACCAGAAAGGCTTGCGATATCGCCTGCAATCGCCTCAGCGAATTCAATTTTTTTAATTCCTCGGTAGCCTTCTACCCTTGTGATTGTTGCCGGCACTTGCTCATTTTTGGCATTGATCCACATGACTCTCTGCCCTTTTGTCACTTTGCCCCCAAGAATACGTCCTGTGGCTTGACGCCCTACATATTGGTCGTAGCCAATGGTCATCGCCTGCATCAAAAAGGGTGCATTCACATCATCATTAGGGGGGTTGACAGCAGAAATGATTAAATCAAAAAGAGGCGACATATTTTTCGGTTCATCACCGATGTGTGCAATCGCATATCCAGCAAGAGCACTGGTGTAACAATGTTTAAAATCGAGTTGTTGATCACTTGCACCCAGTTCAACAAAAAGGTCAAAAGTTGCATTTAAAGCTGCATCAGGATTGGCATGGGGACGATCGATTTTATTGATCACGACGATTGGACAGATCCCCATTTTTAGGGCTTTAGAAAGGACAAAGCGTGTTTGAGGCATTGGCCCATCTTGGGCATCGATGAGGAGTAAAACGGAGCTGACCATCCCAAGCACTCTTTCCACTTCACCTGAAAAATCGGAGTGCCCCGGTGTGTCGATAAAGTTGATGGTATAATCTCCATAAGGAACGCTTGTGTGTTTAGCATAAATGGTGATCCCCCGCTCTTTTTCCTGGTCGTGGCTATCCATCATTCGGTCTGGGACTTCTTCGTTATCCCTAAACAGATTGGGCTGCTTTAAAAGTGCATCCAATAAAGTGGTCTTCCCATGGTCAATATGGGCGATAATGGCGAGATTTCGAATAAAAGCTGTCATAAAAAAAATATATAAAAAAAGGACTCAGTGATTTTATCAAATAATGAAATAAAAAAGAAGAGAGGGTATGATCTTAGTCATGACACACCATTTTGGAAATCAAGACGCTCTCGGGCATGTCATGGAAAAACGGGCTGAAAACGCTGAAATCCATGGCACCGATATGCCCGGCCATTTAAACGCAGCCTTTGAAGCGGGGAAGGAGACAGCTGTATTTCTTCTATTAGCCTGGCTTTTTTTGACTTTTCTCAAAATACCTTTTGAAAAATCTGCTATTGTTCTGACAGGCATGGGTTTGGGATGGTTTATTTGGAAATCGGGAAGGAACGGATGGTTAGGATGGGTACGCCTTGAAAGGCTGCACCGTTTAATCGAGCAAGAAAAGTATGAAATCGAGCATCACCGTCCGCAGGAGCGTGAAGAACTCATTGCTCTTTATCGGGGCAAAGGTTTTGAGGGAAAGTTATTAGAAGATGTTGTTGACGTTCTGATGGCCGACCAAGATCGCCTTCTTAAAGTCATGCTGGAAGAGGAGATGGGACTTACGCTTCAAGCCTATGAGCATCCCCTTCAACAGATTTTGGGTACTGCCTTGGGATGTTTTTGCAGTTTTGCGACGATCATGATCCTGTTTCTCGTTTTTCCAACCTATGGTGTACTGCTTAGCTCTTTTCTTGTACTGGCAATAGGATCAGCTCTTTCTGCAGCGCGTGAACGCAACCGGATTATCCCTGCAGTGATCTGGAATTTGAGTCTTGCCACACTCGCATTTGGAGCCGCTTACTTCTTGTTCTTTATTTTGATATGAAGCAATTATTTCCCTCCGCATCTGGCGGTATTGAACTTTTTGATGAATTTTTCGATTCTGGGTTAGAGGAAAGCGTCAGCCCGTTCCTGCTTCCAGAGGCTCGTAAATGGGGTGTTAATCTCCCTTTAAAAGCTGCCGTGACTGCGGCGGTTTTGTTATTGTGCTCGTTTGTGATCTCTTTTTTTCCCCAGCAAAGTTCCCTATCCCATTTTTTGTTGCTCTTATGCTATTTTTTCGCTGGCATTCCCGCTTTAATCGCTTCCGTTGAAGATATTTCTAATTTAGAAATCAATATCGATGTTTTAATGACCCTTGCTGCTTTTTTATCGATCCTTATTGGAAGTGGCCAAGAAGGCGCTTTGCTTTTAGTGTTATTTTCTTTTTCGAGCGCAATGGAAGAATCGGTACGCTCAAAAGCCAAAGGGGCATTAGCTTCTTTGAAGCAACTTTCCCCTCAAAAAGCTTTCGTCGTTGAAAAAGACGGCTTCTTGATTGAGCGGTCAGTCCGAGACATTCGAGTCGGGACAGATATTCATGTCAAGGCAGGGCAGGTGATCCCGCTGGATGGAACGGTAATTTTGGGCTCTTCATCTGTTAACTTGGTTCATTTAACAGGTGAAAATCTGCCTCTCAGCCGAAAAAAAGGGGATGAGGTTCCTGCAGGTGCGCGCAACTTAGAAGGTGCCCTTACTTTAACTGTGACCCGCACTAGCAGTGATTCTACCTTGGCACGTATTATCCAACTGATTACTCAAGCCCAAGAAGCAAAACCCCGTTTACAACAGTGGTTTGATCGGGCAAGTCATCTTTACGCCATCGGTGTCATTTCATTAACCGCCCTTTTTGCCATCAGTCTGCCCTTATTCTTTGCTATCCCTTACTTAGGCACAGAGGGCTCTGTTTATAGAGCCCTAGCGTTTATGATTGCTGCTTCTCCATGCGCTTTAATCATTGCCATCCCTATCGCTTATTTGAGTGCTGTGAGTGCGTGCGCAAAGCAAGGCATTCTTTTAAAAGGGGGAGTCATCCTTGACGCTTTGGCGAAATGTAAAACCATTGGATTTGACAAAACAGGTACATTGACAACTGGCGAGCTGGAATATTTAGGAATGCAAACCTTTGGAGAAAATCCACATGCTTTTGAAATGGCTTATACTCTCGAGCGTTCTGCCGTGCACCCAATAGCCTATGCCATTGTGAATTATGCGCAAAAAAACCATCTCACTTTACTGGAAATGGACCAATTCACCCAAGTCCCTGGGTATGGGTTAAAAGGGGAATTTTATCATCAAGAGGCGTTGCTAGGTGGCGCTGAGTGGATTATACCCAAAATCCCTAACAATGATGTGGAACAAATCCAACAAGCTCTGACAGCTATCCGTAAAAAGGGTGAGGTATGCACCTTACTGCTATTTAAAAATAACGTTTCCATTTTTCGCTTCAAAGATACTCTCCGAGAAGGGATTGAAACGACTTTGAAAGCTTTAAAAGCTGAAGGACTTAAGCTTGTCATGTTGACAGGCGATCATGTCGAGAGCGCAGCCCCCATTGCAAAACAGGCTGGCATCGACGAGTTTTACGCCGACTTGCGCCCAGAAGATAAGCTCTCCTTTATCTCACATCATTCTCATATAGCTATGGTAGGGGATGGGATTAACGATGCACCCGCACTTGCACGCGCCACAGTTGGGATATCGATGGGAAAGGTAGGTAGTTCTACAGCCGTCGATGCTTCTGATATCGTTTTATTGCAAGACAACATTGAATTATTAACTTGGTTAATTCAAAAAGCACGTCAGGTCACAAAAATCGTCAAACAAAATCTCATAATCGCTTCAGCTGCAATTGTTTTTGCAACAATGCCCGCACTTTTAGGTTGGATTCCCCTTTGGTTGGCAGTGATTTTGCATGAAGGAGGGACAGTGATCGTAGGTTTGAATGCCCTACGGCTGTTAACCCGAGGAAAAAAAAGTCATGCTTCCCAGCGAACCTCTCAAGGAAGCCGTCCAGGCTGAGGCTGATCGATTTGAAAAATTCTATCTTTGGCTCGAAAAGAGCATGCCCAAAATCTTTTTCAATGAGGTCAGTAAAGAATGGATTACCTTTATCGTCCATAGCCTCATGGGATTTCAAGAGCAAGATTACTTTGCAGAAGTGCATCTAAAAAATGCTGCCATCTCACTTTGTATTGATCATCCTAATGCCGATGTCAAGATCCTCAGCAGCTACCCGTTCCATGGCATCAAAAACTATACCACTTATATCTCTAGAGACCCCTTACCTTTTCAAAAAATCAAAGGAAATCTGCGGATTGCAACCATCCATTTTACTGAAGCCTTTGAACAGCCAGTAGAGCCTCTTTCAGAGGATGTACATTCCCAGATTGTCAGTTTTTTGCAGGCACGCCACTCTGATTGGGACAATGCAAAAATCCAATCTCTCATCGACCTGATGGATATACGCTTTTTGCGTAAAATGCCCTTGGAAAGACAGTTAATCTCTTTAGAAATGTATGAAAGGGCGCAGACCCGTGACGCCTGCCAATATCACATGCAATACGATGAAAAGTGGCAAGATTCCAATGCCCCTTCCATGCACATTATCCTTGCTTGGAAAAATGTCCCCAAACACAATTTTCTTTATCGGCTAGCTCGCGTTGTATATAGGCACGGTCTTGTCATGCGCCGCGTCAATGCGGCGTACATTAATCCCTACAAAACCAATACCATCTTCATGCTTTCTTTTGGTTTGCATGGCGCTGATGGACAAGCGGCATGGGATGCTGCCGACACAGCTGATTTTTTAAGAGAAATGGTCACCCTTAAATATTTTGGCTCTTCAGACACCATTGACGCAACTTTCTTGGAGCCTGGGCTTCTCACAGGGAATCTAGGGAATTTTCTTAGAACATCTATCAATTTTGTGCATCAAGTTCTCGTACACGATGATCCTAATCTCTACAATTTAGAGAACATCGAGGAAGCGATGTGCCGTCATCCTGAATTGACAGTGAAAATGTGCCAAGCTTTCGAATACAAATTTCACCCCACACACCATGATGGGGATCAATACCAGGCGATTCGCAAAGAGTTTATCACACAAGTTGAGCAACTGGATACAGGACATGAATATTTAGATATGCGGCGCAAAAATGTGTTGCTTCAAGGGATGAACTTTATTGAGCATACCCTCAAAACTAACTTCTATAAAAACAATAAAACAGCTTTTGCTTTTCGCCTAGACCCAGTTTATTTAGATCAGGTGCCTTTTGACAGAAAAAAAATATTCCCAGAGCTGCCCTTTGGCATCTTTTTTATCAAAGGAATGCACTTTGTAGCCTTTCATATCCGCTTTAAAGATCTTTCTCGTGGGGGTCTCAGGACGGTTTATCCTAAACGCAAAGAACGGGTCCTAGCAGAGCGCAATACCATTTTCAGCGAATGTTACAACTTGGCTTATACACAACATAAAAAAAACAAAGATATCCCTGAAGGGGGCGCCAAAGGGGTGATTTTTCTCAAACCCCATGCGCATCTTTCCTCTGAATCCGCTATTTTGACCAACGAAATGCGCGAAACAGATTTGTCAAAAGAAGAAATCGAACAAAAAATTTCACAATACATCACTGAGCATGAACTGGAATACCTTTATCAAACACAGCGTGCCTTTATATCTAGTCTTCTTACAATCGTTAATTGCGAAGCTGACGGGGCTCTCAAAGCCAGACATATCATTGATTATTGGCATAAACCTGAATACATCTATCTAGGCCCCGATGAAAACCTCTACGATCCCATGATTGAATGGATTGCTGCAGAGAGCAAGAAAATGAACTATAAACCAGGGGGTGCTTTCATCAGTGGAAAACCCAAGATTGGGATCAACCATAAAGAATATGGGGTTACCTCGCTTGGTGTTAACGTTTTCATGGATGCAACCCTTCGTCACCTCAATCTGGATCCGACTAAACAAATTTTTACTGTGAAAATGACGGGCGGTCCTGATGGTGACGTGGCAGGTAACCAAATCAACAACCTCTTTCATTACTACCCTAAAACAGCAAAACTGATTGCTCTCACAGATGTTTCAGGGACCATTTATGATCCTGAAGGGCTCGAATTAGATGCCTGCATGGAACTCTTTAAAGCAGCAAAACCGATCAGATTTTACCCACCTGAAAAACTGCATCCCGGAGGATTTTTGCTTGATCGAGAAAGTAGACGAGAACCTACCCAGTATGTGCAGCAAACTTTATGCTGGCGCAATATTGAGGGGACACTCATTTCTGATTGGATTTCTGGAAATGAGATGAATACATTATTTCGAAACAATGTCCATCAAACACAAGCAGACATTTTTATTCCTTGCGGAGGAAGGCCGCGCACGCTCAAAGAATCAAACTACAAAGAATTCCTCGATAAATCACAGGTGCCCACATCCCTGGCCATTGTGGAAGGGGCTAACCTTTATCTGTCCAATTGGGCTAGACATGCACTCGAAGAATTGGGAGTATTGATCATCAAAGACAGCTCTGCCAACAAAGGGGGAGTGATCTGCTCTTCTTTTGAAATTCTATGCGGCCTTAGCTTAAGCGACACAGAATTTTTAGAACTTAAACCCGTTTTAGTGGCTGAGATTTTAGAGCGGGTAAAAATGTGTTGTATCAACGAAGCCAACTTACTTTTTGAAGAATACCGTGCAACAGGAAAAAAACTGACAGATATCTCAGATGAAATCTCTAAGCGGATCAACTACTTTACAGATCAACTGCTCAATCATTTCGAGCAAATGAAGCTGTCAGATAATCCCCAAGACCCATTCATCCAATGTTTTCTCAATTATTGCCCTCGAACACTTCGAGAAAAATTCCAAGAACGTCTTTTACACGAAATTCCTGAAAATCATAAAAAAGCGATCATCGCAACCCACATCGCAGCTCGGCTTGTCTATCGCCGAGGGATGAACTGGTTCCCCTCCCTCATCGACATCCTCCCCCTCCTCCTCCAAGATCCCGACCTTTTTAAGAGCTAAGCTTTGACAAAATTTAGTCAATTATGATTGAATAAATTTAGCTAATATGGACCCTCGATTTTTTCATCACAATACACATCTTATAGATCCTAAGGAATTTGAAGAACGGGATCCCCAGCTTCGCTATGTGAAAAAGCAACCCTATGTTTTCCATTCAAAACTGATACTCGATTTCCCTATCGATACCCCAGGTATCTATACACTTTCAGGTGGAAGGCAGATTGGCAAAACAACCCTCTTGAAACAGTGGATGCTGTATTTGCTCAAAAAAAAGATTAATCCTAAGGCCATTGCGTTTCTTTCAGGTGAATTGATTTCCGATCATTTTACATTGATGCACCTTCTTCAACAGCAACTAGAAAGCATGCCTAAAAATCAGACCACGTATGTAATTCTAGATGAAGTTAACTACATTAAAGACTGGGATAAAACAATTAAATATGCTGCAGACGCAGGCCTCTTAGAACATACTGAGTTATTCCTGACCGGCTCAGATATGGGATTTATCAAAGAAGCTCGTATGCGTTTTCCAGGAAGAAGAGGAAAAGCAGCTCGCGACTTTCATCTTTATCCTCTTTCTTTCCGAGAAACAGTTTTTTTGAAACAGCATTTAAAACCTGATGCAGATGTCAGCTTAAAGATATTATACGAAGAGTTTGAAGCTTACCTAGTCCATGGGGGCTTTTTAACCGCTATGAACGATCTGGCAGAAAGCAAGACCATTTCTCCGTCAACTTTGACAACATATTCTGATTGGATCCGCGGAGATATGTTGAAAAGAGGTAAACATGAACATTACCTGCGTGAAATTGTTTCAGCGATTCTAAAAAGATATAATTCCCAAATCACTTGGAACTCATTAGCGAAAGATCAAGCCATCGACCACCCTAATACCGTCTATGATTACATCGCTCTTATGGAAGAATTAGATGCTGTATTTGTCCAACAGGCTCTTGTTGAAGACAAGCTAACTGGCGCCCCTAAAAAAGCTCGCAAAGTCTATTTTTCTGACCCTTTTATTTATCATGCTCTTTACGCTTGGATTTATCCAGAGATGGAGCCTTACAAAAATCAAATTCAACGCCATCTTCATGACCCAATCATAGCCTCCAGTTGGGTTGAAGGATGTGCAGTGACTCATTATCGTCGATGGTTTCCCACCTATTTCATTAAGGGCAGTGATGGAGAAGTTGACATTGCCTACATCCACGATCAAAAATTTTGGCCTGTTGAAATCAAGTGGACAAAACAAACCCATGCAAAAGATCTCAAGCAATTACTCAAATACAAAAACAGCCTACTTCTCACTAAACGGCAAGAACCTTCACATGAGGGAATCCCAGCTATCCCCTTACCAGTAGCGCTTTTTAATTTGGATAGATTTGGCCGGTGACTTGGGTGCGCATGCCAGCGCCTGCAGTGAATTCTGCGCGCATTTTATAGGACTTGTCGGGCTGAAGCTCGTAGATTTCGTAGCCTTCAAACTCTTGATCTTTGCGTCTAAATTCCCATGCAATGGACTGAGGAGTGATCAAGCCTGATCCTAATACTTTTCCTACAATGTTATTTTCTAACTGGATTTCGAAAGCATTTTCAGAAATACGCCAAATTGTGAAGTGATTACTCATCTTTTCGGGAAAAGACTTGATGTCAATTTCTTGATGAAAATAAGTTTGATGATCTTCACTCGGAAGCACAATCCATTTCATGGAAAATTCAAGCACATCTTCTGCCATGCTGAAAGTGATAATCCCGGAACCATCCCAAGTGCCAGGGTGAAAAATAAAACGGTGGCTCAAAACATAAACCTACGAGAATAAATACTTTGTAAAATACCTAGTGCAGCCATTGTCACAAAAACGGAAGAGCCTCCAAACGAGACCAAAATCAAAGGCACACCCGTGATCGGCAAAAAGCCACACATCATTCCAATATTGACAATGATATGCATGGCAATATAGACCGTCACACCTGCTGAAAGCATTCTTCCAAAATGATCTTTAGCCACAGCTGTCACTTGGAAGCCAAAATACACTAACGAATAAAATAAAACGAGCATCACAAGTAAGCCCACGAGCCCAAACTCTTCTCCAAAAGCCGGAAAAACAGAGTCGGTATATCCATACGGTAGCCAACCCCTGCCCGTAAACTCACTGCGGCGCCAACCACTCCCCGTGATCCCTCCCACCCCTATCGCTGTGGTGGAGGCCCATAGATGGTGATTATGGGGGTCTAAACGTTCATATTGGTATTCTTTTAAAAACTTTGTCGCATAGGGATGCATTTTTTCGTATGAGAAGATTCCCGTGAAGATGAATAAGATAAACAGGAGCGCTGCCAAACCGAATAGAGTCATCAAACGCACCATCCCAGGATTGATATTGCCTAAATAAAACATCACAAGAGTCACCGGGCAAAGAACCAAAGCTGTCCCTAAATCGGGCTGTTTTAAAATCAACAAAAAGGGAATGCCTACAATCACACAACCTAGTAAAGCTGTGTGCCATGAAGTGGCATGCTGCCGATTGCGCTCTAAAAACCAACTGAGTGTAATCACGACGACGAGCTTGGCGTATTCAGATGGCTGAAAACCTGCTTGAATCAAAGGTAGGCGATACCAACGGTGCACGCCCTGAATCGCGGGGAAAAAAAACACTCCTATTAAACTGATGACCGAAAGTGCATACAGAATCCATGACCACTCCCGTAGTTTATTATAGTCTACACCTGCAAAAAGGATGAATACACCCCAGCCAACGATAAAACGGTGTAATTGACTTTGGACCTTAGGGGTAAAGAAACCTGTCGCATGACCTTGATAACAAGCTGGATCAGTGGTGGAAATGACTAATAAACTGATTGCCATTAACGCAAAAATGACTGGGAGAATACGCCAGTCAATTCTATAAAGTGTACGGTGATTCCACATGCAGCGCAGTATAGTTGCAGCATCGGAAATTATCTAGCCTTGCGTTGTCTAATCCTCTATGTTATTAAATATGGAAATTATCTACCGCCATTTCACGACCTTACCCTCAACTAATGACTGGGCAAAAGCTAATCTTGCAACCTTTGAACAAACAGCTTTAACCGTCATCTCAACTGATGAACAAACGGCAGGGCGAGGCCGCTATAATCGTTTATGGATTGCTCCGCCTGGGCTGAATATGAGCCTCACTTTTGTTTTTTTTAGAAAAGAGCCCGATCCCCTGGCTCTTACCCGTCTCCTTGCGGAAACTGCCTCTCAGCTGCTTCTAGAAAAAGGGGTGGAATCGCACATCAAATGGCCTAACGATTTGACAGTAAACCAAAAAAAAATAGCAGGTATCCTCTGTGAAACCTCCCATGATTCCCAAACCACTGCCGTTATCCTGGGAATAGGCATGAATGTGAATCTGACCCAAGAGCATCTCTCTGTCATTGACCAACCTGCCACCTCTATATTTTTTGAGACGGGTAAAACCTTTAAAATTTCCTCTCTGATAAAGGATTTAGCAGAAAATTTTGCTTCAGCTCTAGATTTATGCTAATCTGAAGTACAACTTCGGATTTGCATGAAAAACGTTGTCCAAAAGGTTATGTGATTTATACAGGCTACCTTGAATACACCCTTGGTCCTTTCTCTTTGTTAAACTACCAAAATGCTGCTCAAGGATATGCATGATCATCGTCACTTCGTGTCGACGGCAGGATGCCCAGGATAGATGATTTAACTATAACTTGAGAGCGTCCATGTTGGGGACTACGATGAGATCGGGGTGGACCTTGGTTTGGATGATTTGTTGAATAGATGAGAGTGTGGCCCCAATTGAAGAGAAACAGCTTGTACAAGCCCCTTGATAAGCTATTTTAAGCTCCCTGTCATTTACTAATTCTTGTACTTCAATCCCGCCCTCATCGAGTTCTACATAGGGGCGCACCTCTTCATTTAAAACTTGCTCAATGACAGCGAGTTTCTGACTATAGGCGAGCTCTTTCCAGCCAGGATATCCTCCTATTCCTTCAGTGGGGGGAAGGGGTGAGGAGTAGGTTGAAGCTAAGGGAATTTCAGCACAATGCTCTACAGCGTCATCAATGGCTTCGAGAATAAGATTGAGAAGAACAACAGTCTCTTCTGGAAAGGCTGGAATATCGGCTTTATCGCGTAGCCGTTTATCAATTAAATCCGCCCCTATGCGTTTAGCTTGATCGTAATTTTTGCCGATAACTAGCTCACAGCCACTTTCTGCAGCTGCAATTAGTGCAGCTTGACCAAATGCATGGTATTTTGCATCCACAATAACCCCATCTTGAGGATCGACCAGCCAATACACACAAAGCGCGTTTCCATCTGCTGTAAAACCCGCTTGCCCTTTGATACAGCGCATTCCCCTTGCTATAGCCTCTTCTTCATTAAACGATCCACTGTTGCGAGGAGAGATGATTTTTTCAACCATTTTTTGACTGAAACGTTCCCAAACAGGTATGGCAATCAAATCTTCATAGCTCATCGCATAGACCCCCTGAACATTTTTGAAGTTTACATACAGTTTCTACAATATGCTCAACTGCTAGATGGATTTCCTCTTCAACTAGATCAGATGAAAAACCGAAACTCAATCCACACTGTGTTTCATAGTCAGAAAAATGACAAGCTTTCAGGATATGTGATAAATGCTGCAATCTTCCCCCTCCAAATGTTGCCTCAACCCCTTTGTGATGAAGCAAAAAATAAAGAGCATCGCTAGCGGCTTTTGGAAACAGAAAACATGATATATGGGGCACTCTTTGAGATTTTTGGAAAAGTGGTTTAGCTGATGGAATTTTAAAGCAAATTTGCTGCTCAAAAAGAGCACGCAAACGAGCGATTTCCATCCCATAATGATCTTTTGAGGCTAACTCTTCTTTTGCCCATTTAGCTAATTCCGTAATTTGGGAAAAATGCAAATGGCCTCCACGCATACCTGCTTGCTCATTGCCACCTAAAATAAAAGGACTCATGGAAACATTTTCCCTGAAAAAAAGGCCTCCACCAGTAGGCTTACCCTGGAATGTCAAGATATCGGCGCAGCTTCCTTCAAAAGAAAAATCCCCTTTTCCTAAAACGTGAGAGGCTTCTACATGAAACAATACACCTCTATCCCGACAAACTTCAGCAATTTCTGCAACAGGTTGCAACACACCTGTCAACGCGGTTGCCCAGCTTAAAGAAAGCATGGCTGTACGTGGGGTAATCATTTCTGCCACAGATTTAACTGACACTTGCCCTTTAGAATCTGCTGGGATCATTTGAAAAACACAACCAAGTTCTTGTAAACGGCTCATGGCCATAATGGCAGGGGCTTCGTCTAAACTGCTGCACAAAAAATGGTTTTTACCTGTTTTACGGGTAATGTCTAGATAGGCAGCAAAAACGGCATGATTTACCCCTTCAGCTCCAGAGGAAGTGAAAATAAAATGGTCTTTTTTTTCTGCCCCTGCAAAGGCATATACGATCTGATAGGCTTCTTTGATTGCCTTATGCTGTAAGGGAGAGAACTGTGTCCCTAGCTGATGATTAAAATGGATAGGCATAAACTAAAGGTTTCCCAGTGGGGATCTCAAGATTGATAACTTCATCCTCGGAAAGATTTTCCAATCTCATCACGATGGAGCGGAGTGAATTCCCATGGGCTGAAATTAAAATATTTTTTCCTTGTTTAAGTTTTGGAAGGATTTCCTGTTCAAAATAAGGCAGAGTCCTTTCTGCGGTCATTTTTAAACTTTCCCCTTCAGGGGGCCTTTGAGCAAAACTACGTCTCCATATCTGCACTTGGGTGTCGCCATAGGTTTCTCTCATTTTTTGCTTATTTTTTCCTTGCAGCTCCCCATACATCCGCTCATTGAGCTGCCATGCGGTTATCACAGGAATCAATTCTTTTTTTGTCGCTTCATCATAGCACCGATACCATTCTGGGGGCTTCTCTTCACCAGAATGGATGATCTCTGGAATTTTTCCCGACTTGTGAACATTCATCACAAGCATTGCCGTCATGATCCCCCTGATGAGAGTCGACGTATAAATACAATCGATAGGAAAATCTTGAATGGCTCTTCCAGCCTCAAAGGCTTCCTCGATCCCTTCATAGCTTAAGGGAATATCGATCCATCCTGTGAAGATATTCTTTTTATTCCATTCCGATTGTCCATGTCTCAATAAAATCAAACGATTCATAAGTTTTAAATTATATCGACAAAATCAATAATTCCCATTTAAAATAGTACACCATGGAAAAAAAAAGACTGAGTAAAGTTCTTGCTGCGGCGGGGATCCATTCGAGAAGAGCCTGTGAGGAGTTAATTTTTGCAGGCAAGGTCACTGTCAATAATGAACGCGTGATGATGCCTCAATACCTTGTCGATCCAGAAATTGACACCATCGCGGTTTCAGGTAAAAAAATCCCTTCACAAGAAAAAAAAGTTTATTTTCTTTTGAATAAACCACCTGGGTTTATCTGTACCACCACTCAAATAAAGGGAGGGGCAAAGCGAGTGCTGGATCTTTTTTCCCACCTTCCCCATCGACTTTTCACAGCAGGAAGACTCGATCAAGCCACCGGTGGCCTGATCATTGTGACAAACGATGGCATCTTTGCCAACCGAGTGATCCACCCCTCATTCAATCATACAAAAGAATACTTAGCAAAAGTGGATCAGGAAATCACCTTTGAGCACCTTCAAACACTTTCTGAAGGGGTCCAAATCGAAAAGACCTTAGTCAAACCCCTTTCTATCAAAAAAATACGTCGGGGCACCCTTAAAATCTCCGTGGCAGAAGGCAAAAAGCACGAGGTAAGAACACTCCTCTCAACAGCAGGGCTTACCATCAGAGAGTTAACACGCCTCCGGATAGGTCCTCTCCTGTTAAGCGGACTCCAGCCTGGGGAATACCGAGAGCTCACTCCCCACGAAATGGCTTTTTTTTCCTAATTTATTGAAGCTTAATTATTTTATTATATAATTAATGCCATGGCTCATCCTGTTCCCCCTAAAGATCAGACACCTCCATCTCAAAGCTCTTGTGGCGACTGTCGGCACGGCCATCACATTGCTTTTGCGATCACAACCATTATAGGGCTTGGCCTTTTGCTCTCTGGTGTATTGGGCTTTAAGAATGTCAGTTTTTTTGGAGCCATGGGCCCGCAAGTCGCTTTCTGGCTAACAGTTGGGGGAGGCGGGCTTTTAGGACTTTCTCTCGTTCTCTATCTAGTTTCTCTCTGCTCGCGAAATCAAGAGACGGAAACAATCACTCCTCTTCAACATATACCCCCCAAACCAAAAACTCCCGTCCAGCTCCCAAAACCCATTAAAAACGAACAAAATATACCAGAAGATCCACCTCGAGCTGATGGGCCACCACAAGTAAAACAGGACCCTCAGCCACTGCAACAAGACCCACTCATCGTGCCGCCCCAGCCCACAAAGCCCGCCGAACCAGAAGCAGAATCTGATATACCACAAGGTCTAGCTCAAGTCGATAGGTCACCACAAGTAAAACAGGACCCTGAGCAACCACAACTTCAAGAACAGAAGAGAAAACAAATAATATCTTCGACGTTTTATGAAGGATTTCGTGGCCCATCCATAATAGACTCAGTGAAAGATAAAATCCCCTTGCCCACAAAAAAAGGGGCAGCTGACCTAGCAACTTTAGAGATTGAAATAAAGACTTTTAATAAAAAAATGACAAACCTCTACTGTGGGTTGCTTGCGGGTAATGTGACATTGATCATCGATAATCGAAAAGAAGTAGTCACATATAAAGGTCCCGCTCCACTTTGTCTAGTTCATCTAGCACGCAGCTATGTAGCCAAACACATCGAAGAATTTAATAAGTTAATCAACCCGTGCTATGCGATCAATATTGATGATTTTTTCGAAGAGTTTGAGATAGAAGAAGATTTTTGGCCTGAGAAAATACTTAAGAATCAAATGGCAGCATACATGACAAGTGCGGCTGATCGACGCCTGGGACTGCTTAAAGAAAATGCTTCCCCTTGGACTGCTAAGCGATGTACACAAATTATAGATGGAATTGAGAAGGAATTCTCTACAATTAAACAGAGAATTACAGATCAAAACTCTGTAATGATTAATCTACCCTGTGGAATGCTTGACCTCAGTCCACCTTTTGCTGAATTAGAAGCGCTTGAAAAGCTGCTGAAACTGCCATTTATGATGGCAGAACTGATTCATTCTCAAGGCAATATCGAGGTGAAAATCGAGAATCTTGCTAAATTTTTAGACAATCTAAGTACGGTGAATGAGCTTCTATGGAGCCGCTATCCTGGATTTAGATTTGAGATGAACAAAATCTTTATCAATATGGGTGTAGGGTTCATTTTGAATCTGATCTCCTTAATATCTAAAGATGAATATGAATATCAAAAAACATGCATTGATTCTGCATTTGGATCGATCGTCCAAAAACTTGAGATCGAAGAAGTTCTTGCAAAACAGTTGATGGATTTATTTGCCATGGCGGCAGTGGCTCACTTTCCTTGCGGTTTGGTAACACAAGTTGAGATGCTTTCTGATTTTGCAAAAAAACTTACGGATTCAGACAAAACGATATGGGATCGTTATCCAGCTATCAGACATGCGATGATCAAAAACTTGAATGCTCTGGCGATAGGCTTTATTTCAAATCAAAGATCTTCGAAAATAGATGCTGCATTTGACATGATAGTCCGCAAACTCAAGATCGAAAAAGCTCTAGAAAAGCAACTAAAGTTACTCTTTGAAATGGTGGATGTAATCCATTTTAGAGGGAAAATCGATGAGCAAATAGACAAATTATCTGCATTTGCCACAAAACTCACAGAGCCCAAAGATCCAATATGGGATCAGTACCCCGAAATTAAATGTGAGATGATCAAGAACTTAAATTCTATGGCAGAAGGTTTTATTTCAAACCATGTTTTTCTAAAATGTAACCCTCAAGATGAAATGCGCTTCGTACTATTAAAATCATCATTTACAACAATTGCACTCAAACTAAGTACTGAAGAACCTCAATTTGAGATTGTTGACGAGCCTCAAACGAAAGAAAGCATTGCTGCGGATGCTAAAAGAGCCATAGAAGAGGATCGAAGACTCAATCCTTGGAAATATCAATAAGCACAAGCTTTTTATTTAAAAATTTCTTTAAAACTCACTTCGTGCTTTATCGTTCACCTCTGAACGTGATATTATAAAAACAGAACTGATTTAAACAATAGAGGGTATTGTCATGGGTTGGACGATCCTAATTATCGTGGCCATCATCATTATCATTGGTGCTTGGCTTGCAGGCATGTATAACCGGCTGGTTAACTTGCGCAATCAAGTAAAAAACGCGTGGAGCCAAATTGATGTGCAATTACAACGGCGTTACGATTTGATTCCGAATCTCGTTGAGACGGTTAAGGGGTACATGAATTTCGAACAGAGTACCTTACAAAAAGTGATTGAAGCACGTAATCAGGCCATGTCGGCGCGTGATAAGTTAGAAAAGCAAGGTGGACCTACAGGTGAAGGGGGCTCTCTTAAAGAGTTGATTGGCGCTGAAACTAGCTTAAAGGGTGCTCTGGGTGGAATTTTTGCTTTAGCGGAAAATTATCCCGCGCTTCGTTCCACTGAAAACATGCAAAAGCTGCAAGAAGAGCTTTCTTCTACAGAAAATAAAGTTGCCTTTTCCAGGCAATCTTACAACGACGCTGTCATGAACTATAACATTCAGCAGCAGGTGTTTCCTACAAATATCTTTGCACAGATGTTTGGGCATCATCCAGCTGATCTTTTTGAGACTCAGGAAGCAGAAGCTAAAAAAGCAGTGAAGGTGCAATTTTGAATTTCTGGGAAGCGCAGCGAAAAGCCAAGGGTAGGACATCTCTCTACCTTTTTGTCTTTTTTGTTCTGACGATTGGGATTGCGATCTTAATTGAATATGTTGTCAGGACTTTGGCAGCGGATGGATACACTCCACCCATGCCTTATTTAGGGGTGCTATTTTTAGGGATCACCTTCGTGGTTGCTGCATTTTACTACCTGAACTATAGCTCTTCAGGAGGCAGTTTTGTGGCTGAATCTTTAGGCGCAAAGCGTGTCATCCCACAAGATGCCACTTATGAAGAAATGCAGCTGCTGAACATTGTCGAAGAAATGTCTGTTGCGAGTGGGATGCCAATGCCTCCTGTGTATGTTTTAGATTCTAAAGAAATTAACGCTTTTGCAGCTGGCATGAGACCCAATAATGCAGCCATCACTGTGACAAGAGGAGCACTCTCGCTCTTAAACCGCGATGAGCTTCAGGGGGTTGTTGCCCATGAGTTTGGGCATATCTACAATGCCGATATGAAAATCAGCATGCGTTTGGCCGCCATGGTGATGGGTTTCATGATTGTTTTATACATTGGCTTTAGATTATTGCAGGGCTCTTTACTCTTTGGAAGAGGTCGCAGAAATGGCGGCTCGAACCCTGTTGCCCTTGTTGCGATCGTCTTGCTTGTGGCAGGCGCCTTAACCTGGTTTGCCGGGGCTATCTTACGCTCAATGGTTTCCCGTCAGCGGGAATATTTAGCGGATGCTTGCGCCGTCCAATTTACTCGCAATCCGCAAGGCATTGCAAATGCGCTGCGCAAAATTGGTAAATATCAACATCTCAATGATATGCCAGTCAGTGGGATGGCCTACTCCCACCTTTATTTCGACAACCACTCGTTCTGGGGCTCGATCTTTGCTACTCATCCCCCTCTCAGCAAGCGGATTGCAGCAATCGAAGGACGCACCTACATTCCTGACGAATGGGAACAAAAATAGAAATGCCTATTTTACCCACATTTCTTTGCGTTCTCTGGGGTAAAAAATAAAAAACCGCAGAGTTCGCAAAGAGCGCGGAGATATCCTGAATAGTTTCAAGTAGCAACAAACGTCCTAGCGCTTGCTCAGAGCTGGTTTCTTAAAATGGGTATACTTAAACTCAACGTAACCTAAATCAGTTAGAGTAAGATTCTCGATCTCATCATTTGTGCTATAGAGATAGATTTGTGTAGAAAGAGGAATCGTAGGCCTCTCTTCCATTAGGATTTCTTCAGCTTCTTTCAGCAGTTGTTGCCTTTTCTGTTGGTCGGTACTGACTCGGATTTCATTTAAAAGCTTTTGATAATGGGGATTTTCCCAACCAGACCAATTCACTTGTTCCGCCGCTTTTTCGTACATTTTCAAGTTATAGATAGGATCATTAAAGAAATTGGCTTGGAAGCATGTGCTTAATTGGAATTGATGCCGATTAAGCTCTGAAAAGAGCACATTCCATTCCAAGGCTTGCAATTTGATCTTGATTCCTAAGACAGTCTCCCATCGATCTTTTAAGTATTGAGCCATATTTTTAAAAAGGGATTCTTGTGAATAGGTGAAAGTGAGTGTCGGAAAATCCTTTTTGCTCAAATTGAGCTCATCTAAAGCTTCATCAAAAAGAAGACGGGCTTTATCCTCATGGCTTCGTAAAATACTTGTATCCGCATCGAGCAAAGAATAGGGATAGGGAACTGCAGATGCATGCGCTAGCTGCCCTATAAAAATATGATTGCACAACTCTTGCCGGTCAATCGCATAATCCAATGCTTGACGTATTTTTTTGGAGCTTAAAGGGAATTCTCGCGTATTCAAATGAAGGAGACAGACACGTGCAATTTCTTTTTTCTTTAAAAGCTTAGTCTTTTCCAATTGAGGGATGGCTTCTTTTGGTAAAGGGCTGAACGGATCGCCTATCCAGTTGATTTGCCCTTGCTCGTACATGTCAAAGGCAACTCTTTCATCTTTAACCATATATGCTTCTATTACCATCTTTTCCACATTTTCATGGTCCCAATACTGGGGATTGGGAATCAGTTTTAGATGTTGCTCTTTTTCCCACGCATCGATAATAAAAGGGCCGTTAAAGACACTAGGTTCTTGCATTTCACCCCGATAGAGCGGTGAAAAAAGTGCCGATGCAGTCAATGTTAAAAAATAGGGTGCAGGGTGTTCCAATTCAACTTGCAGCGTTCGATCATCCAGTGCACGCACCCCCACTTCATCGATAGAAATTTCACCTTTTTTAGCCTTTTCTCCATTTTTAATGATGTAAAAATATTCACCATAACGGCATTCAGAATTAGGTAAGAGGGCGTTTTTCCATGCTTTTTCATAGTCCGATGCCAATACGCTTTCCCCATTTGACCAAACATGAGGCCGCAAATAAAACGTGTACTCTTTTTTAGAGGAAGACATTTCAATTTTAGAAGCACCTGCAGGTATGGGGTTACCCGTCGGATCAAGTCGCGTTAATCCTTCAAATAACGCTTTTTCTAGTGAACGAGAACGGAGATCCACACCGGTATGGGGGTGTAAGGTTGGCACATCTCCAAACGCTAGATTAATTTTTAATGTATTCATGGTCGTTCCTTCCTCCATTTTTTCACTATTTATCATTGTATTCATTAAAAGGACTATAAGTGTAGTTGTCAGTGCAAATAAAAGTTTTTTTGTCATCCGTTTGTTCCAAATTGAACTTCTTTTAAATCGATATACCCAAATTTTGATATCTTAAAATTTTTGACTCTTTCATGGAGAAGGTAATGATACGTTTGATTGAAAATTGGAATCACAGGCATTTCTTTTAAAAGAGTTTCCTCTGCCATACGAAGAAAACTCTCCCTCTCAGGTGGATCAACTGCTAATTCGCTTTTTTCAATCAACTCATGATAAGTTGGGTTTTTCCAACGGGAAAAATTAATTAGATTAGAATCATCATCAAAAATTTTTAGATAAAAAAATGGGTCATTATAAAAAGCTGTTTGAAACATGGCCCCGAGCTGATACCGTCCCGACTCAAAATGGCCATACAGGTGTTCCCAATCTGAAAGAACGATGTTGAGAGTAATACCTAAAACCTCTTTCCATTGGTGATGAAGTAAATCTGCAATTTTTTTAAAATATTCTGATCTTACTATCAATAAGGTAAGATTTGGGAAATCCTTTCTATTAAGCTTAAGTTGGTGGAGCCCCTTTTCAAATAAAGAGATGGCTTGCGAAGGATTATAGAGATCTAGCTGACTTTTTTGGAAAGATAGAGGATGAGGTAGAAGGCTAGACAAAGGACGTGAATGAAGTTTTAAAGCCTCTGAAATGAGACGCCTATCAATACTGATTGCCAGTGCCCTTCTGATTTCACGACAATTTAATGGGAAATAGGTTGTATTACAATAGACATAAAAAGGACGCCAGGTATTTGTTTGATGAATTTTTGGATAAATTTTTGTCTTTTCATTTAATAAAAGAGGATTAAAAGGATCGCCAATATAGTCTAGTTCATTATTTTCAAATGCTTTGAAGACTTGATCTGGTTCATTGATCGTCGAAATGTTAATCTCATCGATGGCTACATTTTTTGTATCCCAATAAAAAGGATTCCGGATTAAACGGAGCTTTTTTGCATTTTTTTTAGAAGAACAAATATAAGGGCCATTGAAGATGCTAGGCTCGGGTAAGTCTCCGTAAAGAGGAGAGCTCAGAGGATGCGAAAGCAATTCCAGAAAATAATGATGGGGTCGGCTCAGCTTGACAACTAATGTGTTCGCATTCTGTGCATAAACACCTAATTCTGAAGATGCTAGTTCCCCTCTTTTTATTTTTTCAGCATTCAAGATCGGATAAAAAATATCAACTCTAGAACATCCAGAGTGAGGCATTAAAGCTTTTTTCCAAGCTAAAATAAAATGAAAAGCCGTGAGCTTTTCCCCATTTGACCAATCGATATCTCTTAAATAAAAGGTATATTGTGTGGCACAAGAGGAGATATCTACCCCGTAAGCTGCCGCCAATTCAACTTCGCCCAAGGAATTGATGCGAGTGAGCCCTTCAAAAAGAGCTTTATAAACTAGATAGGAACGAAAATCCCCAATAATTTGAGGGTTGTTCGTCAGGGGAAGTCCAAAATGAAAATTGATCCTAAAGGTCTTTTTTGCTTTCTCATAATTAATGGTGGAAATATTTGATAAGGAAAGAAGAAGTCTAGATATTAATGAAGGGGTGTTTTTTTCATGAGGAGGCGTTTCAAAAAAACAGATACAGAAACCATCTTCAGTTTGAACTTCTGAACTGCCTACAAGTTTATCAAAAGTCTTAAACGAGACTATTTGCGCTCGGATAAAATCGAGAATAGATTCATTTTTTGTTTTAATCACGAGGAGCAACCAATGAGACCCCTCTTTCTGCTCAAAAATGAACCTCGCATCTCGATCTTTTTTTTTACTGACCGATTTAAGCAGCTGATAAAAATCGATCATCATTTCAATAGGTAAAGTGGCTTGAAGTGAGGGAGGGGTTAAATGATTAACAAAATCCTCTAGTAAAGAATGTGATCCCAGATTTTCTACTGATACCCTTTCTTTGAGTTTTTCTAATTGCTGTCGTTGTTTGAGTAATAAACCTCCATTGCAATCCCTAAATGTGCCCATTCTTTCCTCTAAGATCTTACTGATATAAGCACGGGCACCGATGAGATTATAAGTTCCATCTTCATGGATAAAAAAGTCTTTTTCGATTTCAAGATCAAAAATAAGCCCCCTCTTCTTATACTTATTAGAAAGGTATCCTAGATTGAGTTTGTGTTTTGGAAGATAGATTAATATGTTAGGCAAATCGCTTGCTAAACTGTTTTCCAATAAATCTTCTTCTTTTAGTATGTAAATGAGAATGATGTTGAATCTAATACGCTCATGTTTAATATCCTGAAAACTGATCATCAGTTGTGGAACATCTTCTACACATTTTATTCCCTGAGCTAAACGGAGGACTTCATGAGATATAGCCTCTTCGTTCATTGGAAAATAGGTGCTTTCAGGAGAAGAGTTAGCCCGATTTTGTAGCATCAAAGGAAGCTTATGACGAAGATGCTTCAATTCTTGAAAGGTAAATGGTCCTCCTCTCATCTTTCTCATTTCGAAATAGATCAAAGAGTATGAGCTGTCAAAGGATTCATAATGCATTAAGGAATCCATTAAAAGAGTTGCATTTGGCAGAAGAAGCTGTACGATCTTAGCCATTTTTTCTTTCGTTTCAGATTGTTCTTTTATACCAATGACGATCCCTAATACATTTTCAACTTCATGCTCAATTTGTACCGCTGCTTTTCCAAGATGTAGTTTTAATATGGGAGCTTGGGCATGCTCAAAACTGGAATTTAAACACATTAAAATTTTGATCAATTTTTTTAAGTATTTTTCAGTACGAGAATAAAAAAAGTCAGTACGGAAAGAAGATAATAAAAAAGCTTGCTTTGGAAGGTTTGTAAGATAGAACTGAATTTGATTGGATTCTTGAGCAATTTTTTCGTGTTGCAATAAGTTTTTGATCTTTAACAGATCGTGAGGGAAATCCAGATGTATTTGGATTTCACAGATAAAATTTTGAGATGTTTGAGCTAAGTGAAAGCGAATATGGTCCCGAGAGAAACTGCCTAGTAGCTTATGGTAAAATGTGTAAAAAAAATCTAGTGAGACTTCCGAAAAGTACACACAGCAAGCGCTAGGGTATTCGGTGAGCCTATTTTCAAGACAAGGCGCCCTCTGGGAGGGCTTCATAAATATTCTTCTTTGGTGGCGCGCTGGAGGAGGAGTTTGACAGCGTCGGTAGGGCTGAGGTTTTCAAAGAGGATTTTGTAAACGGCTTCAGTGATGGGAAGTTCAAGGTCAGCTTTTTTGGCCAATTGGATTGCGGATAGGCATGTGTATGTCCCTTCCACAACCATTCCAATTTTCTTTTTGGCAGCTTCTGGTGTAAGCCCTTCTGCCAAAAGATGTCCAAATTGGTAATTGCGGCTAAATTTAGACAGGCATGTCACGCATAGATCGCCCATCCCCGCTAAACCATTAAGGGTTTCAGGCTTACATCCTTTTACAACAGCAAGCTTACGGATTTCATGTAGACCCCTGGTCATTAAAGCAGCTTTTGCGTTATCTCCAAATCCTAGGCCATCTGAAAGTCCACATGCGATTGCAATGATGTTTTTCAATGCACCGCCTAATTCAACACCATTGACATCTGCATTCGGATAAACCCTGAAAGTGGGAGTGGAAAAAATTTCATGGATCTGTGCAATGACCAATGAATTAAAACCGCTGCACACAACAGATGTTGGAAACCCTTGCAACACTTCGATGGCAATAGAGGGGCCGCTGAGAACGCCGACTTTACCACGGTGCTCTTCTCCGAGCACTTCAATCACAACATCGGTTAAAAGAAGCCCGGTATTTTGTTCAATCCCTTTAGAGGTGAGTACCATAGGGCAATCTGGAATGTATGTTTGTTTGACAGTTTGAAAAACTTGACGCACACCTGCAGAGGTTACACCCTCTACAACCATGTCCTTGTCGATTAAAGCCTCTTCGATGTTGTGTGTAAAAGAAAGGTTGGATGGAATCGGGTATCCTTTCATTTTGGGATGCTCTTTATGTTTGCGCAAATGCAAAACAGCCTCTTCATCGATGCTCCAAGCGGTCACACGATGCCCTTTTGATGCGAGAAGCGAGGCTAAACAATAACCCCAAGCACCTGTACCCAAATAGCCAATTTCTTTTCCTTTCTGTTTACTCATGGATGTATTCCTCTTTAGGCAAGGGCCTATCTTTCCATTTTTGCAAAAGCTCAGGTGTAGGGTAGTAAAACTGCGGTGCAAGCTCAAAGCGTGCTTCTTCTGGCGGCTTTACTCCTGTAACCATGGCATACCTTTGTTTATCAAAGGCTAAGAGTGCCTCTTTGACTGTACTAATGCTATCTTCTCCTTTTAAATTTTTCAAGGGAGCAAACGTCAACTCGCGGGGATACAAAAGGGCATGTACATGGTCAGCAAAAGGCAAAGCATCAAAAATAAATTCTTCAAATTTCCAAGCAAGGATCTTTTTGCCATCTAGCGCAGCTTCTTTTTTGGCTTTATGCAATGGGAGATCTTGATTTGCAACTTTTTTAATAAAGGGAATTGAAAAACACTGCAAGCCGATATTAGCAAGGCGATACTTCAAGTTCCCGAGCTCGTCAACAGCTGTTTTTTCTTGTTGGGTCATTTCACTATATTCGACAACTACCGTTTTGCCATTGATCTGGGAGAGCACTCCCACAGGTTCCTCTGCATCCCGTTTCCAAATGACTTTGAGTGTCGCGTCGCTGCGCTCTTGCACGTGTGTACCAAACAATTCTTCATCAAAAGGATCGGCTAAAGGATTATCGATGGGCACACAATTGACAATTTGAACACCTTGTTGATTCCATCTCTCCCAAATACCTGTCTCAACAAGACATTTAAAAAAAGCTCCATTGCCATTGGGCCCATAAGCGATCTGGCCGGGCTTTTCTAAAAAAAGCTTCCCTTCTAAATCGAGGAAAGGCCACATGTTTTGTGAAAAAAACGTGATTTGAGCAGAATCTAAGCCAAAAAAGTCATGTCGCGCAAAAAAATCCTCCGTTTCAGCCCGATTTAAAGGGGATGTCATGATAGAAAGCTGCAAAGCCCTTCCAGCTTGCACTCCAGCAGCTTTTACCTTTTCCATGAGAAGCTGAAATAAGGATTTTTGTTGAATCAAAGAGACAGGATAACATCCTTTGGGACCAGAATAGCGTAAGCGTGTTCCTTGTCCCCCTGCCAGCACTACCAGAGCCACTTTTCCATCTCTCACGAGGTGTTGTCCTACATTCTGCAAAGAGACGTTTCCGATTCGAGAATAGTGCTGAAAAGGTTCCATAGAGACATTTAAATGCTCTTGTGTGAGAGATTGCATCCTATGTAATAAGGGAATGTCTAGTGAACTTATTTGTCGTATTAAATGGCTCTTCTGCTGCGGGTCGAGTGTATCAAAGTGAGCAAGCAGTTCAGTTTGTCCAATTGAGCTCAGTTTATCAAAACAGGCTTTCTCAGTTGTGTTTGTGGCATCCCAATTCATCAGCTAAGGAAGATTCCATATGAGATTCTTTTGTGCGCCAGTGAGTGTAGTGTTTTTCTTTGATCTTTTCGATCACTTTTCTTGCTTGTATTGCCTGTCGCATCCGTTCTTTTTGAAGCTCGACCCCTTTTTGGTAGGTGACTAAACCCATTTGAATGGTATTTAAAGAGGCTTGAAGATTTTCTAAAATTTGTGAATAGGTTTGTTGTAAATCGAATTGGCTCTTTATCCGTTTCAAGTGCATTTCTTCCACTAAAGTGTCAATTTGGGCCATCAAACTTCTCTCCTCTTCTTTACCCTGACGCCATTTTTGTTGAGCTAGCTCTAAATCTCTTTTTACGCAGTCCTCCCTGACCTTACGCACTTTCAGCAAGCTTTCTAATCGGAAAATAAATTTTTTCATAAAAAACTCTGACCTTGTTTTAATGTATGCTCAAAGGTGACAGATTCGCAGGAATCTTGTTTTAGATACTGCCTTAACCCACCAATTTTGCTGATAGCCTCATCGATCTTCGGGTTGGAACCTGTCACATAAGCGCCCAAATGAATTAATTCTTCCGCCTGTCGATATGTATGGAGTAGAGTGCGAATTTTTGCGGCAATGGCCTGTTGCTGCGGTGTGGTGATATGTGTCATCAAACGTGATAAACTTTTTAACACGTCGATAGGTGGGAAATGGGTTCCAGCTGCTAAATCGCTCGACAAATGTAAATGTCCATCCAATAAAGAGCGCATTTGATCGGGTATTGGATCATGCGTAGGCTCATCCTCACATAAAATGGTGTAGATTCCAGTAATGGACCCTTTTTCGCTACAACCTGCTCTTTCAAGCAGTTTAGGTAAATGAGCAAAAACGGAAGGGGTATATCCGCGACTCGTAGGAGGTTCCCCAATGGCAAGGCCAATTTCTCGTAAAGCCATCGCATAACGGGTCACAGAATCCATCATGAGAATGACATCTTTACCTTGATCTCGGAAATATTCAGCTATCGCAGTGGCAACATTAGCCCCTGTGCTTTTTAGAAGTGCCGCTTGATCGGATGTCACAACTACCACAACAGACCTGGCAAGGCCCTCTGGACCCAATTCCCGTTCGATAAATTCCTTTACTTCGCGCCCTCTTTCACCAATGAGTGCAATCACATTGATATCAGCACGTGCAAAACGGGCAATCATCCCCATCAAAGTTGATTTTCCGACACCTGGGCTTGAAAAAATCCCAATACGTTGTCCTCTACCTAAAGTGCAAAGTGCATCGATGACTTTGATTTTTGTTTCCAGAGGTTCTCGAATCGGTCTTCGAGAAAGAGGAGGAGGAGGAGCTGCCAGCACGGGATAAAAATTTTTCGCGCAAATTTCCCCTTTTCCATCAATTGGACGACCCAAACCATCCAGAACCCTTCCACAAAGCTCTTCACCCACAGGAACCCGATGGATTTCACCAGTGGGAAATACTTCTGAGCCCGGCGCTATAGGATCCATATTCCCTAAAGACATGAGAATAACTTTTCTTTCTTTGAAACCCACTACTTGGCAGGGGATAGGTTCACGCTGTTTTCCAAATACATAACAGATCTCACCTACAGACGATTCTGGGCCGCTTGATTCGATTAAAAGACCGATCACATGGGTCACTCTTCCACTCACACGAGGCCCTAACCAAGTTTTGCATTGACTGATCTCTTTTTCTAAGAGTTTAATCATCCTTGCAACACTTTGGATTGTAGATCGGCAAGCTGACGGGAAATGGAATGATTTAATAATCCTGTAGGGGTTTCAATCCTGCAATCTCCCCGTTTCATTAAGGGATCAACTCTAAACTTGATATCAACAAAATCTTTTTTATGATATTGAAGGTGGCTCTCCAGCAAACTCAAATCTTCAGACGATAAAATCAACAGTAGCGATTCCTCACGCATGCTGCTAGCTGTTGCGATAGATAGTAAAGAGCCAATAAGCTTGGCAAAAGTATCTGGGTGACTTAACTCTTTGCGAATCACTTGCTCACACACGGCAAGGGAAAATTCAACCACTTCGGGCTTGAGCTTTTCGAGAAGATGCTGCTTATATTCCAAGATTTTATGTGATAAATTTTGTAAGAGATGCATCAGCGATTTTATCTCTTCAAGAGCCCGCATATACCCCAGTTTTTCACCTTGCTCTTCACCATGCGCGTAAGCTTTTTGACACGATTCTTCTAAAAAGGAAGGAAATGAATCAGATGAGGATGCAAAAAGGAGTTCACGTGAGGGTGACAGGGTAGCTGCTTCAACCACTTTCTCCCCTCTGATAATCATTCAACCCCCTTTTTTTCAAAATCGGCAAGATGCATGAGCACGGCTTCTTGCAGCTCTGTTTTCATCGAGGAAATCAATTGTTCTGCCCTTTTCGGCTCTAAATAGGACAACATCAAAGCGATTGTTTGGGGGTCTTCCCCTGCCATCGATTCCGACAATTTTTTCATGTCCACTCGCGTCATGAGCTTAAAAAAAGCCTCATCATCTTGGCTTTTTTTGCCTTTCCCTTTCCAAAACCAAAGAACACCTGCACAAAAAGACAACCCAATAAAAAGACAAGTGCAGAGCAGTCCTAAACCGTTTTTCTTTTCACATGTTTCGGAAAGGGGAATTTTTTTTTGTCCAAAAGAAATGAAATCGATGAGTGGAGGCTCGTCCATGCCATACCCCTTTGCCAAAGAGTTAAGCTGCCTCTCGATCTCATGACGGATGTTGCCTTGTGTTTCGACAACATCTTTGTCAATCAATGCTGCAATAGAAAGTGACTGCACAACGTCTGTATGCTTATCTAAAACGGCTTGCACATGCGAGTAAAAATGGTCTTTTCCGACAAAATGTGAGAGAAGGGCGTTTACTTTCTCTTGTACATGTTCTTCAAAGAAAAGCCCCGCATGATGATGGATTGCATCCATACCAGAAGGATCGATCGACTGATAGAGTTTGCCTGTTGTGTCTGATATGGCAATCATTTGTGGTTCAAGCCCCCTCACCGCCCCTGCGATGTGATTGGTGATCGCCCTGAGTTGGGAAGCTGACAAATGCTGTTTGGGCATCAAAGTTAAAATGACAGAAGCCTTCGTTTGTAATTTGGAACTATTGAAACTTTTCTGAGGGGGAATATCTAAGATTACACTTGCGCTTTTGATATTTTCGAAAGAAGTTAAATCTTTTTCGAGCTGCCCTTTTAAGGCACGCATTTCAAGCACCTGGAGTTCTTTCTCTCCTTTGATCCATGTGTTGGTATCAAAAAGTTCAAACCCTTTTGCTCCAACCTCTTTTTGATGGGTGCCCAAGCCCCGTTTAACCTCCATCAACTGTTCAGCAGCAACAAGTGGTCCTTTTTTTTCATCCATTTGGTATGGGATGGCTTTTTCTATCAGATAAGCTTCGATCGTTTCGATTTCAGAAGGAGTAAAAAATTTGTTAGAAAATACAGGAACTAAGTCATGGGAAGCGGATGTGTACCAAGCATAACAAAGCGTTGAAAAGATCAAAAAAAGAATAGCAACAGCTACACATTTATGTGTGCCTTTCACTGAGGTCCAGATCGTTTTCAATTGTTTGAATATTTCTTTCATTAAACTTGTTGTATAAGATAATATCAATTTTGACAAATGCGTATTATTTATCCTTATAACGAGATACTTCCAAAAAGAAAAGCGCATGATCTTTTCGTTTTCCACTCTTGTGCAGCTCTTGCGGAAAGATGTGATATAACCCTACTCGTTGGCAAAGGATCTCATGTCAAACATCTATTTGATCATTACCATGTCTTTCCAAGTGAGCGCTTTCAAATTCATCCACAACTGATTGTTCGTAAAAACAATCCTTTTGGGATCAGTTGGAATTTTCCCTTTTTTTTTCTTTGTCAACGCTATATCCAGAAGCACAAACCTGATGTTGTGATTTGCAGTGTGCGAAAACAAGGAGCATACCATTTCAGCCGCAAGATACCTGGTGTACGTTATCTTTTCGAGGTGCATGAGTTGGTTTATTATCCCAATTCTTCTCGCTACAATAAGGATGATCTACAAAAAGAAAAGAGGATGCTAGCTCAGGCCGATTTAATTACAGTGACAACACAAGCTTTAAAAGACATTCTGCAAGCCTTCCCGTATTCTCTAGTTAATCCTATTGAAGTTGTTCCTCTTGCAGTGAATACCAAACCTCTTCCTCCTCCTTTATCGTCTGAGACATTGCAATTAGCCTATGTGGGTCAACTCTATCAAGGACAAGGGTTGGAAAGATTGCTCAAGGCACTTTCACAAACGTCTCACGTGCACTTAAACATACTAGGTGGGAAAACTACCGAAATTGCAGCTTTGCGTCAACAAGCTCAGGCACTTGGTATTGAAAAATCTGTGACATTTTTAGGTTTTATTCAACATCATCAAATCGCAGAACATCTCCAAAACGTTCACGCTTTTGTGGCTCCCTTCGAAAACACAGGAAGGATGCCCTTCGTGGCCCATACCAAGCTTTTAGAGTATATTCACTGGGGAAGACCGATCATAGCCCCTGATCTTCCCATTGTGCGGGAGCACTTCCCTTCCGGCAAAGGGGTGCTTTTATTTAATCCAGATCAAACAGAAGGCCTTCGCTCCTGCATCACCCAGCTTCAAGACAAAAAAACCTGTCAAAAGCTTCAAGAAGAAATCACCGCATTATCTTCCCCTTATTCGTGGGCAGAGCGTGCAAAAATTTATTTAGAAATATTATAACCCATTAAAAAAGAAAAGAATTCACACAAATAACGGGATTTCTTGCAATTTTACAACGAAGTTGTAAAAATGCGACTCAAAATCACAATTAAGTTGTAAAAATGCGACATGTAAAACGTTTGTTAACTCCCCCTTCTCAAAGCTTTTTTCTTTTAGGACCTCGAGGTACAGGAAAGACAACTTGGATAAAAAATTATTATACAAATGCCGTTTGGATCGATCTTCTTTTGCCTCATGAAGTCAATTTTTATGGAGCCAAGCCAGAACGCCTGATTGATACGGCTGAAGGGAGCGGAGAGGTCAAAACGATTGTCATTGATGAAATCCAAAAAGTTCCAGATCTATTGTCTGTTGTGCACCATCTGATTGAACAAAAAAAAGGCTATCAATTTATCTTGACGGGATCATCTGCTAGAAAACTGAAGAGATCTGGTGTCGATTTGTTGGCAGGTAGAGCCCTGCTTAAATTTATGAATCCTTTCGTAGCTGAGGAAATGGGATCTTCTTTTTCTTTAGAAAAGGCTTTAGAAATTGGTATGCTTCCCTTAGCTTGGGATAATCCAACACCTGAAGCAGTATTAACTACATACACAGCACTGTACCTGAAAGAAGAAATTCAAGCTGAAGGATTGGTGAGAAACGTTGGAGATTTTGCCCGGTTTTTGGAAATCATGAGCTTTTCTCATGGAGCGTTGCTCAATTTGAATAATATTGCTTCTGATTGCAACATCAGCCGATCGACAGTATCTAACTATTTACAGATTTTAGAAGACATGCTCTTAAGCTATACACTTAACGTTTTTACAAAGCGGGCGAAGCGAGCTTTGACTTCCCATCCAAAATTTTATCTTTTCGATGCAGGAGTATTTCGCGCAGTACGCCCACGAGGTCCATTGGACAGGACTGAAGAGATACATGGAGCTGCATTGGAGGGGTTAATTGCTCAGCACCTTAAGGCATGGGTTGACAATCAGCAGGAAGATTATGAATTAACTTTTTGGCGCACACGCGGCGGCTCAGAAGTTGATTTTGTACTTTATGGAAAAAATTGTTTTATCGCCATCGAAGTGAAAAATGGAGATATTATCGGTCGAAATGACCTATCTAGCTTGAAAACTTTTAAAGAGGATTATCCGGAAGCCAAACTTTTCTTCCTTTATCGAGGTCAAAGAATTTTGATGCAGAACGAAGTCCATTGCATGCCAGCGCAAAACTTTCTCCTAAATGTTTTACCTTCTCTGACAACTTATAGCAGCTTTTGAATCTGTTTCAAAAGTTGTACCATCGTGTGTAGGGTCAATTTACCTGTATTTGTATTTTGAGGGCTGGGGTGAAATGAGCCATAAAGAGTGGGCCATCCAGGGTAAAGATGTGAACAGCCATGGGAAAAAGGAACTTTTTTTGTGACAACTCCTTGTTTGAATAAAAACCTTTGGTAAGAATCAAAAGCCATTTTCCCAAGAGCCAAAACAGCACGCACCTGCTTTAAGAGAAAGAATTCATTTTCCAAATAGCTGCTGCATCGGAAAAATTCTTCTGGAGTGGGATGATGCTTGGGAGGCACACATTTCACAGAGGCTGTGATGTAGCATCCATGGAGGATCAAACCATCCTCTCGATCCTGTGATACGGATTGATTTGAAAAACCCGCTTCATAAAGCGCCCGAAATAGAAAAACTGCAGAGGCATCACCTGTAAAAATCCTTCCAGTCCTGTTCCCGCCTTCAACGGAAGGAGCTAATCCCACAATTAATAATTTGGCCTTTTCATCTCCAAAACCAGGCACAGGCCTTCGCCAGGGATCTGTACACGGCGTCCGAATCACAACATTTTCCCGAAAATGCACGAGACGGGGACATCGTCTACACACTACAACTTTTTCCCTCAGCGCTTTAAAACCGGTATCCATATCCCAGAGTATCTCCTTGCTCCCTTTTTCCCTCCAGTAATATCCAGTCAGAAAGATGTGGCCAGATATAATCTGTTTATAATTGGCCACAACTCGGTATCCAAGAAAGATATGGCCAGATATAATGAGTTTATAAGTGGCCACAACTCGCAAGAAACCTTGCTACAGTATGCTTAGGGGCAAATGATACAAGAAAGAATCATCGGAAGAAAAAAAGAGTTCAAAATTTTGAGTCAAATTGTAAAATTAAAAGAGGCTCAATTTATTGCCGTCTATGGGCGAAGAAGAGTTGGAAAAACCTTTCTAATTCGGGAATTCTATAAGGATAAAGGATTTTTTTTAGAATGCACTGGGATTAAAAATCTTGAACTTTCAAAACAGCTAGCGAACTTTTCTCAAGCACTTTCTAAAACTTTTTTTTCCGGCGCTCCTCTAAAAATCTCAAGTTCATGGCACGAGGCATTTGAGCTTCTAACTCAAAAGATCCAAGAAATACCAAAAGGTAAAAAAGCCATCCTCTTTTTGGATGAGCTCCCTTGGCTTGCATCGAGAAGATCGGGTTTGATTCAAGCTCTTGATTACTATTGGAATGTACATTGGAGTAAGCTTAATCATTTAATCCTTATTGTTTGTGGCTCTGCTGCCTCATGGATGTTGGAACATATAGTGAATGCTAAAGGTGGCCTCTACAATAGGATCTCAAAGAAAATCATGCTTGAGCCTTTTAACCTTAAAGAAACCAAAGAGTTCCTAAAGGCGCAGACAGTTAAATTGGAGCACAAGCAAATAGTCGATTTATATATGGCAATTGGGGGTATCCCTTATTATCTTAAAGAAGTTAGAAAGGGAGAATCTGCTTCCCAAGCTATTGATGGATTGTGTTTTCAAAACAACGGGATTTTATATACAGAATTCAAACACTTATTTAGATCCTTGTTTGACCACGCCGAAAATCATCTTCAAATCATCCGGGAAATTGCCAATGCGGGTAACACTATTTCCCGCGAAAGGCTTATAGCTGCAACAAAAATGTCTTCAGGAGGCTCTTTGAATCGACGATTAGAAGAACTTGAGGCCTCAGGGTTTATAAAGCATTTTATACCATTAGGAAAAAAATCTCGAGATAGCTTTTATCGGATCATTGATGAATACACTCTTTTTTATTTGAAATGGATTGAACCACTTATTAGCTCTGGCACTTTCAGTGGTAAAAAAGGATATTGGAATAGAACATTAAATACGCCGCACAGAAATACTTGGGCTGGCTTTGCTTTCGAAAGCCTATGTATTAAACATATAGATCAGATTATACAAGCCATCGGCATTGAAGATATTGCCCATAAAATTGGGTGCTGGAGATTTGTGCCAGCAAGGAAATCGAAAGATCAAGGCGCACAGGTAGACCTTCTATTTGATCGAGCGGATGGCATCATTACTTTGTGTGAGGTGAAGTTTAGCGAGCATGTGTTTACGATTGATAAAGCATATAGTGGAATATTGAACCAAAAAATAGATGCCATTAGTAAGCATTATCCTAATAGCAAAAACCCCACAAAAAAACAGATCCAACTAGCGATGGCGACTACATATGGAATAAAAAAGAATATGTACTCTGAAGAATTAGTTCAAAATGTGATTACATTAAATGAACTTTTTGTTGATTAGAGTTAAAAGGTAAAGCGATCCCCTTGCGTGGGGAAAAAAAATGAGATGCCTAGATCGTTACTCGAGGTAAGCTCTTGCTGGATTTTGAGCAATGAATCAATCCCTTGTTTTAAGCATTCCTTACGGTGGGTAACAAGGACCTTAAGTCCTTTTAGGGGAACTTGGGCTTTCTCTTGGAGGCGATGCAATTCCTGCATCATTAAATGGGTGTCCAAATGTCCATAGACAACCTGTTTTGCATCCCTGTGGGGGAATGAGCATTCTAATAATAAACCGTGCAATACATTTTCTCTGATGAGTGGTGCAATCCTCTCCCAAATTGTGTTGAGATGCCTTTCAGACTCAAATTGATCTGAAGCCGTGTCACCAAAATAGACAACATGTTTGCCTTTGTACTCAATCAAAAAGGCGGTCGAGGCATAATTATGGGGATGGCTGAGAACAAAAGGCTCTACAGTTAAATTTGTATCGGGAATGTGTTGTCTTTTATGCAATTCCAAACGCAAGTAGGTATACAAGCCCAGTATCGGATCGGAACCTTCATTGCCGTAATTTGGCCAAATCCGATTATTAAAAATATGATTTTTGAGGTCATTGATGGTGGAATCAGTGCCTAAAATGTATTTTTTGGAATCTGCTTGTGAATTTAAGACAAGCCCTGAGATATGGTCAAGGTGGGCATGTGACAATAAATAGGCTTTGAGATGATGTGCATGCATTTCTCCCGTTTGTGTGAGAAGAGGATCTGTGAAGGGGACATCTTGTAAGCTATTTTTGGCAAGAGCTATATCTATCCCACACATCAAAGAGCCGGCATCCAAAGCAATCCATTGTTGTGTATCTAGAGGAGAAAACAGATATCCTGAGAGATTATTCTCGCGAGGTCCGCCGGTACATCCCAGAACAACAATTTGAAAGGCTGCATCCATGAGTTATGCTTTCAATCTTTTTTCTACCATATCTAATTGATTTTTGATTTTTTGAGGGAGTTTCTGACCGAATTGTGATAAATAGGTGCGCATCTCCTCAACTTCTTTTATCCATCCTTCACGATCGACTGTTAATAAAGCTTCCAAATTTTCTGCCGGCATCGACAAACCAGTCAAGTCTAAGGCTTCCTTTTTAGGAAGTAAACCGATGGGGGTAGAAACGGCATTGTCGGCTCCATCAGTCCTCTCAAATATCCACTTCAGCACACGGATGTTTTCTCCATAGCCAGGCCACAAAAACTTTCCTTCCTTTGATTTCTGAAACCAATTCACTGCAAAAATCTGGGGGAGTTGCTTACCCTGATCTAATGAGAGCCAATGCCCAAAATAATCAGCCATATTGTAACCACAAAAAGGGAGCATGGCAAAAGGATCATGACGCAGCTTACCTACCTCACCTGTTGCAGCAGCTGTTGTTTCAGATGAGGTGCTGCATCCCATAAAGGTACCATGACTCCAATCAAAGGCTTCTCTTACAAGAGGGACCACAGAACTTCTTCTTCCACCAAAAATGATGGCTGAGATAGGAACTCCTGCAGGGTCTTCCCATGAGGGATCGATCACAGGGCATTGCGCTGCGGGTGTCGTAAAACGGGAATTGGGTTGTGCTGCAGGATGCGGGCTTTCTAATGTCCAAGAGTTACCCAGCCAATCTGTAAGGGGTTGCGGTGGTGTTGGTGTGAGTTTTTCCCACCAGACATCCCCATCAGCTGTTAAGGCAACGTTCGTAAAAAGGGCATTTTTCTGACAGGAGAGAAGCGCATTGGGATTCGATTCCATCGATGTGCCAGGAGCGACTCCAAAAAAACCGGCTTCAGGATTGATTCCGTAGAGCTTTCCATCTTTTCCAAACTTCATCCAAGCAATATCATCTCCCACACATTCTACTTTCCAGCCAGGAAGAGTTGAGCGCAGCATAGCTAGATTTGTTTTGCCACAAGCACTTGGAAAAGCGGCTGCAAAATACTTTTTCTTTCCCTGTGGATTAGTGACACCCACGATCAGCATATGTTCTGCCAGCCATCCATCATCTCGAGCCATGACAGATGCAATGCGCAGCGCAAAACATTTTTTCCCTAAAAGAGCATTCCCACCATAGCCGCTTCCGAACGACCAAATGGAACGCGCTTCAGGAAAATGGGCAATGACAGTTTTATCTGGATTGCAGGGCCAGGCAACATCTTGTTCACCTAAATGTAAAGGTACCCCCACACTATGCAAACAGGGAATGAACTCCCCTTCTTCTCCCAAAATGTCGAGAACTTCTTGACCCATGCGGGTCATGATACGCATGCTACAGACGACATAGGGGGAATCGGTAATTTGGACGCCAATGTGCGCAATATCTGATCCTAAAGGCCCCATACTAAACGGAATGACATAAAGAGTTCTGCCATGCATGCAGCCGGCAAATAAGTTCTTTAATTCAGCTAACATTTCATCAGGATCGCGCCAATGATTCGTAGGCCCTGCATCTTCTTGTTTTTGTGAGCAGATAAATGTTTTTTCTTCAACACGTGCCACATCTTTTGGATTTGATCTGGCTAAAAAACTATTAGGTCGCTTTTGGCTATTCAGAGGGATCAAGGTGCCTTGACGGACCATCAGCTCGCATAATGATTTGTACTCGTCTAAACTTCCGTTACAAACATGAACACGACTGGGTTGTACAAGCGCAATGATCTCATGAATCCACCCTTGTAGCTTAACATTTTTTAGAGCTTCTAGCATGCTATAACATTGCTTTACGTTTTTTATATTTGTCCAGGTGGTGTTCAAGAGCTTCCCCAGTTCCCAAGCACACAGCCAATAAAGGGTGGGGCGCAATGATCACAGGCAAACCCGTTTCTTTCTCTAAAGCTTTATCCAACCCTTTGATGAGAGCTCCCCCGCCGGCCAAAACCATGCCCCTCTCTACTAAGTCTGCAGAAAGTTCAGGAGGGCATTTTTCAAGTGTCAATCTAACACTCTCGACAATTTGTTGAATAGGCTCTGCCAGCCATTCTCTGATTTCTACTGAATTGATCCGTTTAGTGATGGGAAGTCCGGAAACTTGGTCCCGCCCCCTGACTTCCATTTCTAGCTCTTTATCACCCAAAGAAAAAGCCGACCCGATGGCGATTTTAATCTCTTCCGCAGTACGGGGGCCAATCATTAAATTATAGGTGCGGCGCATGTAATTGATGATGCATTCATCAAATTCATCCCCCGCGATCCTTAAACTGCGCGATTCAACAATACCGCCAAGAGAGATGATGGCAATCTCTGTTGTTCCCCCACCGATGTCAATGATCATGCTTGCTGCTGGCTCATGGACTGGAAGACCCACTCCGATCGCTGCAGCCATTGGCTCTTCAATCAGAATCACTTCCTGAGCCCCGGCATGCAAAGCTGAATCCTCAACAGCTCTTTTCTCAACTCCTGTGATTCCAGAGGGCACCGCGATCAATATCTTAGGCCTAAAAAGACTCTTTGAAGGTGTTACCCTCTTGATGAGTGCTTTAAGCATCCCCTCGGCAATTTCGAAATCTGCAATGACACCATCTTTCATGGGTCTTACTGCATGAATCTTACGAGGGGTTTTGCCAAGCATCGCTTTGGCTTTGTGTCCCACTGCCAAAACTTCATTGGTTTGTGAATCGACTGCCACGACAGAGGGTTCACTGAGAACAATCCCTTTGCCTCTCACGTAAACAAGGGTATTGGCAGTCCCTAAGTCAATTCCGATATCGCTAGAGAAAAAATTGAATACTTTATCGCAACGCTGGAATACTTTTTTGCTCATCGATTCAAGGATGGCTTTGTATCCAGGATGACTCCGCTTTAACATAATGAAACCTTAAATATTATATCTGTAATAATTCGAGGACTTCTTCCCACGTCAATTTTGAGATGGCTTCGTCGTCCGAGCTGATCACTTTTTTGACGAGTCCTTTCTTTCTATTTTGCAGACTCAAGATTTTCTCTTCTATCGTATTTAATGTAATTAACTTATATGAGGAAACAGATCGTTTTTGTCCCAATCGGTGCACACGGTCGGTTGCCTGATTTTCCACTGCAGGATTCCACCACATATCGTAGTGAATGACGGTATCCGCACTTGTCAAGTTCAAACCTGATCCGCCAGCCTTGAGAGAGACTAAAAAGACTAAAATTTTGGGATCTTCATTGAATTGATTCACGATCTCAAGTCGATTTTTGCTAGTTCCATCCAGATAGGCAAAAGCAATTCCCATCTGCTTCAAATCTTCCCTCAAGATTGTCAGCATCTTCGTGTATTGGCTAAAAATCACAGTTTTGTGCTTACCCTCTATGAGAGAAGGCAAAAGCTCCATCAACATATCGTATTTTGCTGAGTCCCCCGCCTCTGGGGCATCTTTTGCAAAAATAGCTGGATGACAGCAAATTTGTTTCAGACGAGTGAGTGTTGCCAAGACGTGAATTTGAATTTTGTCGAAGCCCTCTTTCTTCACCAAACGGGACAATTCTTCTTTAGCTTCGGCAGCGTATGAATGGTAAAGCTCTTTTTGTTTGTCTGTGAGATGACAATGATAGACAATCTCCGAAACTGGAGGCAAGTCTTTGAGCACATCCTCTTTCATGCGGCGCAAAATAAAGGGTGAAACTTTCTTTTTGAGACCCTCTAAGCTGCTATCAGACTGATTGAAAGGAGTGAGTTTTCGGATGTATTTTTCCACAAAACGGTCGTAGCTACTCAATAGTCCTGGCATCAAGAAATCGAATAAGCTCCAAAGCTCATCTAAGGAATTTTCAATGGGTGTTCCCGTCAAGATCAATCGATGGGCAGCTTGCACCATCTTGACCGATTTCGCATTTCGGGTTCCTCTGTTTTTAATGTGCTGCGCCTCATCAAGAATGGCGTAATTGAACTTGATTGCTTTGTAAATCTCGACATCTTTTTGAAGTAAATTGTATGAAGTGATGATAATGTCAAATTCTTTACATGTTTTGAGTGCCTTTTTGCGCTTATCTGGTGTCCCATCGATGACAATTGTTTTTAAAATTGGGTTGAATTTGTGAAACTCAGCTTTCCAATTATAAACCAAAGAAGTGGGACAAACAATTAACGAAGGTCCATTGCCTATTTCTTTGTGGTTTTGTGTGATCGCAATAATGGCTTGCAATGTCTTTCCAAGACCCATGTCATCTGCCAAAATGCCCCCTAAGTGCATTTTACGCAGCCTTTCTAACCAATGCACACCCTCTAACTGATAGGAACGCAAGGTGGCTTGGATCTCTTGTGGGAGTTGTTGAGCAGAAAATTGTGTCTCGCCCAGAAGCTGTTGTTGAATTTGTTTGAGCATTTTGCTCATGGTGAATTTAACGGGCAAATCCTTAAACAATGAGGGTTGTATTGTGGTCAAACTCCACAACGGCCTCTCCTCAACATAATTATCCAATTTAGAAAGGCCCATCTCATCAAAGATTTGAATAATGGGTGAAATTTTCTCAAGATCCAGCACTAAAATACGCGCCAGCGATTTTTTGCTTTTCCCTGGCTGTTGCAATTCGAGATACCGTTTTTTCGAAGCTAAACAATCCCACAGAAGATCGATTGAAGTGCCTTTTAAATAACCATCT
>Ga0153954_1000218_pt1 | contig 51933 bp, 33 predicted proteins | sample TSFL038MetaG_FD_102277 | JGI IMG/M metagenome (GOLD analysis project Ga0153954, IMG submission 102277) | Attine ant fungus gardens microbial communities from Florida, USA - TSFL038 MetaG | ecosystem: Host-associated > Fungi > Mycelium > Unclassified | place: USA: Florida, Wekiwa Springs State...
ACTGGTGGCTTGTCCACCAGTGGGCCAAGGCTAGCGCCACTGGTGGACAAGCCACCAGTGCCACCCCATACAGCCATCTACAGAGCATCGGTTGATGGTGCGTCCAACTCATAACTCCCAGGGCTTTCACTCAGATCTTCCGGTATTTTGTAGGCGATCCAAGCGACAACCGCACTAATCCCAACGGGTGGGACGAGTACTTCGGTGGCCTCACTCCCGAGGAGCTCCTCGGTGGCAAGGTTTTGGCAGCAGCTTGCTGAGGATCTGCCATTGTTTGTCGGTCAAGTCCGTGGGATAGTTCGTTGGTTCTGTGTAGAACACCGGTACGACTCCTTTCGTTCCTTGGCCGGATTCGAGAGTGAGTCGTACCGTTTTTCATGGGTTTAAGGAATTCCAAGACCCGCTCTAAGTAGTGGCCGCCGATACAGGCTGTTGGCTGGGGGTGGTCACGTACAGCCCTGGTGACTGTCGGCTGGGATATGGGTAACTCGCCCCGGAGTATGTGGGCGCAGTTTATCGAGCTGGCCGTCTGAGAGGCCGTCCGAGCACGGTGGGTATTGCGGCCAGCACGTCAGACCTCGTCGTGGATCGGCCATGAGAGCGAAGAAGCGTTTTGGGGCAATGCCTTGACTGTTATTCGCTTATAGACGAAAATGACTACCTGTCAAATTGAGCACTACCTGAGCCTTGCCCGCAACCGGTGCTGCTGGAGGGGGCCGAGGCAGGTATTCTCAACGGACTGTACCTGTTGCGCGGCAGCCAGCCGGACGATGCCGACCGGCCGCACGTGCAAGCGATGGGCAGTGGGTTCATTTTGCGCGAAGCCATCGCGGCCGCTGAGGCGCTGGAACCTGCTTCATCCGGAACACGAGCCACGGATCTACGTGCGGCCGTGTTTGCAAGGCCACTGCAGGTCTGTGGCTGTTGCGACCGACTACATGAAGATTGTCAGCGACCAGATCCGGCCATTCATCGGTGATCGGCGATTTATCGCTCTGGGCACGGACGTTTTTGTGCGCTCCGATACACGGGGATCTCTGCGCACCTTTTGCGAGGTTGACCGTCATTTCGTTGTGCGCGCGGCGCTCGAGGCGCTGGCCGATGAGGGCAAACTTCCTCGTGCACGGATCAGCGAAGTGATCCGCCGATATGGGATCGACGTCGGAAAAGTCGATCCCGCAGCGGTCTTCGTTACTTCCCTGAGCCGACCTCTACGTTAGCTCGGGACCAACGGACTTCATCGTTTGCTTCGCCTACTTTCGCTCACACTTTCTCATCAGGGGCACGCATCATGCGTCTATTGAATATCGTGTCTTCTCCGCGCGGTGTCAATTCAGCGTCAATATCTATCGCCAATGCGTTTCTCGATGCGTATGGCAAGGCTTTTCCTTCGGTCGAGGTCGACACGCTGAACGTCTGGGAAGAAAACTTGCCTGACTTTGACAGCCAGGCAATCGGCGCAAAGTACAAAGCCGTATCAAAAGAGCCAATGGACAGCTCCGAATCGTCGATCTGGATTCGGATTGAGTCTCTTGCGAAGCGCTTTCAGGAAGCGGATCGGATACTCCTCGGCGTTCCGATGTGGAATTTTGGCTATCCCTATAAGCTTAAGCAACTGATCGACCTTGTCAGTCAGCGGAATATGCTGTTCACCTTCAACGGCGAGACATACGGCCCGATGCTGAAGATTCCGCGGGCCTTGGTCATCTATGTTCGTGGACAGAGCCACGATAAAGGCGCGGGTATCAGTAGCCCCGGATTTAAACATCAAGCCGATTACATCGACTTCTGGCTGAAGTTCATCGGTGTGGACGAAGTTAAAAGCCTTATGGTGGAACACACGTGGGACGCTAAAGCACAGGAAACGATCGAGCAAGCGAGAGCTCAAGCGATTGCGATGGCGTTGGATTTTTAAGCTTTCTATGACGAGACCGGTTACGCCATTGGGAAGGGAAGGCGCCTAAACGATGGGAAGTTGCAGATGAGGTGATTCCAAGCCATTCCGCACGAGCGATCCTCGATTCCCAAGACCCATTGCGGTGGGAATTGACCGGCCGAGAAACGGAACTCGATAATTCGGTTCGATTCGGATATCGTACGCCAAGATCATCTTTTCTCTTTAGGGGGAAGTACCGATGAATGGGACGCGGATCCGAATGCTCGGGTGGTCGCTATTGCTCTTGCTCTCAGCGAGTCTTAACGCCCAGGCGGGGACGAAGACGATCGCCCGTTGCGGTGAGGGGTTCCTCGAAGAGGTCGACGGCTACAGGGTCCTGCACGTCAAAGGAACCCCCTATGAGATGGGGTTCCAACAAGGAACCCTGCTGAAGGATGACATCCGAGAGAACGTCCGCTTCCTCTTCGAGGTCAAGGCCAAGGAAATGAAGGCGGAACTCGCAGGGGTCAGCCTCTTGAATCCCAAGCGAGTGATCGGAGGCATCGCGGCCAACCAACGCAAATTTACCCCCGCGCGATTTTATGAGGAGTTGCGAGGAATCGCCGATGGGGCCGGCTTGCCGGTTCAAGACGTGATCGACGCCAACTTCATCCCCGAGATGTTCCACTGCTCCGGATTTGCGATCAGCGGCTCCGCGACCAAGGACGGAACACTCTATCACGGCCGGATCCTCGACTATGGCTGCGACTGGAAGCTCCAGGAGCACGCGGTCCTGACGGTGGCGGAACCTGCTGGTAAGATCCCGTTCGTGAACGTGACCTATGCCGGATTTATTGGCTCAGTCACCGGCATGAACGCAGAAAAAGTCTCGGTCGGCGAAATGGGCGGGCGAGGCCTCGGCCATTGGGATGGAGTCCCCATGGCGTTTCTGGTGCGCATGGCCTTGGAGGAAGCTTCCGGCCTCGACCAGGCGATCGCCACCTTCCGCGATCATCCGCGAACCTGTGAGTACTACTACGTCATTGCTGACGGCGAGACCGGCAAGGCCGTAGGGATGGAAGCGTCGTGGAACACTTTCGCGGTGGTCGCCATGGGTGAGTCGAATCCCAAGCTGCCTCTGCCCGTCAAGGATGCCGTTCTGCTGTCAGCAGGTGATCGCTACGAAGAGCTCGTGCGCCGAGTCAAAGCGGGACATGGAACCTTTGATGCCGAATCCGCTCGAATGCTCATGGACCGACCGGTGGCGATGAAGTCCAACTTGCACAGCGTGCTCTTCGAGCCCAATTCGAGCCGGCTCTGGGTGGCCAATGCCTCGAAAGCTGGTGATCCGGCCGTAACCCAGCCCTACCATAGCTTTACCTTCAAGGAACTCTTGAGTCACCATCCGGACACCGCCGCGCCGGCCCTGACACCTCCGCCGGCGAAGCCGCTCGACTCCGATAAATCCGTCTCAACCCAGGCCGCCGCGGGTCGCTGATCGGCGAACATTCCGGCGTTGCCAAGGACTGTGCGGCTCGCATCGATCTCCGCAACGCCGAACCCTCATGGCTTCCAGTCAGTCCGTGGCCTCGGTTTTTCCCGCGACGTTGCGGGTCATTCGGCTCGCATGATGCTCCAGACAATCCACAATCCAAGGAGCATCGCGATGATAAATCCGCTGATCCCTAGCGTGGAGGATCCGCTTCGATAGACGAGGGCCGAGCCAACGATGAGTCCCGCGACCACCAAGGCCACGGCCAAAACGTTCGCAGCACGAATGAGCTGATTGACGAGGCTTTCGAAGTGTTGAAGGTCGAAGTGGACCGTAACCTCTCCGCGCTTGATGGCCTCGAGCGAATGACCGAGTACATCGGGGAGCATCATCGCGATTCGTTGCAAATCTTCGGCCGTTCGAACACCGGTTGCGAGTAGCCGGGTGGGATGGAAACGGTGGAGCGCGAGCTGTCGCAACATCGGATAAAGCTCGGCTCCGATATCGAAGTGAGGATCGAGCGTTCGGCCCACGCTCTCGATTGTCACGAGCGATCGGATCAGAAGCACCAGATCCGGAGGAATGTGCAGGTGATGTGTCCGAATGAATATGATAAGTTCGTGAAGTAGAACGCCAAGGTCGATCGTGTCGAGTGTCAGTTCGGAGTAAGAGGAAATCAACTCCGCGGCGTCGCGTCGCAACGAGGGATCGGGTTGATTCCCCCGGATGTCCAACGCGGCCAGAGCCCGTAAGACGCGGTCGGGATCCTGGGCGAGGAGACCGCCCAAGAGGTCGGCGATACGCTCTCTCGTCCTCGCGTCGAGCTGGCCGAACATGCCGTAATCTAAGGGGGCTACAATCCCTCCCGGCAAGACACGTAAATTGCCGGGATGCGGATCCGCATGGAAGAAACCAAACTCGAAGATCTGGGTGAGAAGAATGCGCGCGCCTCGGACGGCGACATCGGCGGGAAGCACTCCCATCTCCTTGAGCCCGTCGAGATCATTAACGCTAACGCCTCCGACGAACTCCATCGCAATCACCCGCGCGGAGGAATACTCGGAGATGACGAAAGGAATGTGCGCCGTCGGCTCGCCGGAGAATTGGACCCGGCAGCGAATCATGGTGCGTCGCTCGATGTTGAAATCGAGTTCGCGCTTGAGCGTTCGCTCGAACTCTCTGGCCAACGTCACCGGGCCGTAAATCTGCAGGAAGGGGAGCCGTCGCTCGGCGAGCTGAGCGAGATTTTTGAGGATATCGAGGTCAGCTTGAACGATCTTCTCGATCCCGGGACGCCTGACTTTGAGGGCAACGATTCGGCCATCGCGGAGCTGAGCCCGGTGTACCTGTGAGATTGAAGCTGAGGCCACTGGGACCGGGTCGATGGCGGCGAAGACCTCAGAAAGCGGCCTCTTGTATTCCGCCGCAAGAATGGCTTCGGCCTCGGAGAAGGGAAAGGGGCGAACGTCGTCGCGGAGAGCGGCGAGTTCGGTCGTGTAGGCTTCGGGCAGGAGGTCCGACCGTGTACTAAGAAGCTGGCCAAGCTTGACGAAGGTCGGGCCGAGATCTTCGCAGACCATGCGGAGCCGACGGGCCCGGTCTTGCGGAGGCACGTCATCGCCGAGTGCCACCCGCTCCAGGGGACGGACGATTCCTTCCAGGTGTAAGGCGGATACCACGTCCTGGTAGCCGTAGCGCACGAGTGTTGCCAGGATCTGACGATAGCGCGGCAGATCACGAAGATGACTGACCGTTTCTCGAATCAAAGGATCAATAATCTCAATACTGAGCAAGGTCGTGTCGCACCTCGAGATTAGCCGCCAGCGGCAAACCTACCCAACCGAGGCGCGATCAGGACGCGTGTATCTCGCCCTTGCCATTTGCTATCATTTCCGTTAATCTCTAGTCTCTAATCTACAGTGCTGCAAGGCATTGGGAGCAGGAAACCTTTCATGCCGATTCAGGATCAAGTCTCGGTTCGCCCCTTAGATTCTCCCGACGATCTCGACGAGGCTCGTGTCGAGGCAGTTGGTTATATCTTTCATGGGACGGTACCTAAAGCCGACTCCAAGCGGGGGGCTGTCAAGGCGGGCACGAACCTCCTCCACTTTGCTCGCTGCGCCAAGCTCGATAAAGCAGGCGACGGCGAGTCAAAGATTTGGTTCCGGACGATCACGATCGCCAAGGAACATCTCGACGAGGTGGTCGGCTCCAATCGCTGGAAATGGTGCAAAATCTGCGAGCGAGAAATCACTCAGAAGATCATCAACGAACGGTGATCGCCTGATCCTTTAAACCGTCCGCACATGGCGAGAGTTCCCTCGGAATGGTCGGGGGTGCTCTCGACTTCGCTTCGGGACTCGTTCACCTGCCAGCAGGCGGCTCGTTCTTACCCTTTGAACGACGCTTCTTGCGCCCAGCGTTGTTCGCTCTCGAATGGCAGTGACTCACTCGCAGCGAGTCTTCGACTGCGGCGGACTCGTTCGATTTCCGGGAGTGGTTTTCGCTCGGATCGACTACGTCGCTGTTGGTTTCTCGGGTCTTCTCAGCCAAATGACAAGGGTGCTCACAGATAAGTCCCCTTGTCCGCGCCTCCCATCGCGCGCCCGCCCTCGCTTTTCGTTTTGCTTAGATTTATGGGGAGTTGGTCAACTCCTGGAGGGTAGGACATGTCCTGCTCTCCAGGACCAATTCAAGCATCGGATTCCGATGGGAAACCACAATTTACTTTTCCGACGCTCAAGAAGTACAAGCTTCGGCCGTCGCTTCGAGAAGCAGCTTCATCTCGAGGCGCTGCAGGGTGCGAGCCAACGCGACCACGTTGGCTGGGGGTCGGCCATCGCCGCAGAGCTCGATCATGGCGAAGGGGTTCCACTCCCCCTTAGGCATCTTCCCGGAAACGGTTGAGTCCCCGTGCCGCTCCAGAAGTGGCACCGAAGCCCTTGCCAGTAAGCCCTGGACGGGATGGCGACCAACGCGGCGAAACCAGTACGAGGCATTGCCCGCGTCGGGTTCACGACGATGAGCTATGGCGTGCCAGTATGCCGAGTAGGACCGTTCGCCGAGATCGTCGGCCTCCTGCGCGGCTTCGTGGCTAGAATTCCACTCGTCGAAGACTTGGAGCAAGCCCGAGGCGAGTGCGAGCCGCTTTGGCCGGGGTACTCCGGGGAGGATCTGAGCCCAGGCCGGCTCGGTGAGCGCCTGCCTGAGCCTCGCATCTTTCGGCCCCTCCGTCACCAGCGAAAGTCCCTCCGATCCCTCGGGGCCAAGGGCATGGTAACCGAGCGTTGCAATCAAATCGGCCGGAGTGACCGCGAAAGCCGTGGTCACGGCGACAAGATCTTGACCCGCAGCCAGGGCCTCGACGATCAAGTCCAACGCAACTCCGTTGGCCCGGAGTCGCGGGATTCCATTATCGATTTCGATCCGCGACCAATCACTCTTCATCGCTTCGCTTCCGCAGACAGTGGTGTCTCAACTCGACCGCGGTAAGTTTCACCCTACAGTTTCACGCTATCGGTAATGCGCCTATCCTGGTGTGTCAAAGTGACACGGACAAGCGTGATCACTTGTCCGTGCCACCGAAAACAGGTCGTCTTTTGGTTTCCTGCGTGCTTGGATCTTTCTCGAGCGGTTTTCGCTTGGATAGCCCACACTCAGGCCAGAGAGTGACCCTACGGCTCGAAGGAAGTAAAGAGGCTGGTTGCGTAGCACTGGTGGACAAGCCACCAGTGCAACCCCATCCGGCCATCTACGCAGCATCGGTTGATGGTGCGTCCCACAAAGAACTCCCAGGGAGTTCACTCCGATCTTCCGGGATTTCGTACGCTATCCCATCGCAAACCGCTCTAGAAAAACCACCGTAAAACATCCTGAAACATGACGAACAGCATCAAGCAGAGCAGCATGGCAATCCCGACCCAACTGCCGGCGACGACTGCCGACTCGGGCAAGGGCTTGCCGCGCACCTTTTCCGCAATGAGGAAGACCATCTGTCCTCCGTCAAGAGGCGGAACCGGGAGGAAGTTGAGTACGGCGAGGTTGATGCTCAAGAGCCCCAGGAAATGGATGAGTTCCGTCAATCCGGTCTCAGCCTGGCTGTAAGCGGCCTGGGCAATCATGATCGGCCCGCCCAGCAGGGTTGGACTCACCCGGCTCTGAACCAGGCTTCGCAGAAGGGCGTAGATCTTCAGAATATTATCAAGCGTATCGTCAGCACCGCGGCGAAGCGCGGCCCCAGCCGATTGTGGGGGAAGACGTCTTTCCAGGTTCTCAAACTGAAGGCCCCGCTGCGGGTTGTACCAACCTTCGACAGGCTCGGGACGAATCTTGATGGGTTTGGACAGTCGCTTGACCGTCAATTCCAACTCTTTCTGCCCTTCGATTTGTAAGAGGGCGAAGGCCAACGGCCAGTTGGAAGACTTCAAGCCCAGGGGAATCTCCTTCGCCTTGGCCTTTTTATCGTCTTTGCCAGGGGGAACGGTGAGCTTCGTCACCTCATCCCCGGCGATCAATCCCAGCTTCTCTGCAAGAGAGCCCTCGCGAACCGCCGAGATCTTCGGAATCACTGTGTACGCCAAACCCAGCCCCGGCACATCTTCAGGGGACTCATCGAAGAGCTTGATCAGCGGAGGGGTCGAGTCGGGCACGACGTTAAGCGTGACACGCTCCGTCTTGCCTTCGACCGCTTTCCTCTCGACCTCGAACGTCATGCTTTGACCGGCGTGATCGTAACAGATCTCTCCGAGTCGCATCGGATCAAAGTCGCTACTTCCGTCGATGGTGATGATCTGATCACCCTCGCGAAATCCGGCTTGCTCCGCAGGTGATCCTGGTCGAATGCCCATGATCGGCCCGATCGTCATTCGGAGTCCCAAATCGACGATAGGATTCGGTGGCAGGGTCACGGTCACGCGGGCAGGCTTGGGCGTTTTGCTATGATCAGGCTTTTTTTCCGTCCGCTCGAAAACGAACACCAACGGCTTGGAGCGATGGGCGACAAGCTGCTGCTCCAACTCCTGATAGTTGTGGACGGGAACGGGTTCCGAACCCTCGGGGCCGAGCGCAATCAGGAGATCGCCGGGTTTCAGGTCAAGGGCCTCAGCTTCTTTTTGGGTGAGCGATGCCCCCGTCCGAACCATGAGCGGAGGATTGGAGAGGATGAGGCTGGTTGATTGACTGACACCGATCCGAGGATAAGGGGCGGAACCTTCGCGCAAGGCGACGACGTCGAGCGGGATCAGCTCCTTATTTCCAGGTCGCTTGAGGACAAAATGAAGCTTTTGTCCGGAAGCGCTGTGAAGAATGGTCATATTCATGGTCATGAAGTTGATTTCGTCTCGACCGTCGAGCGAAACCACCTCATCGCCGGGCCTGATGCCAGCGCGATACGCGGGCGAACCGGGTTTGACCGTGCCGATGATCGCCGGAATCTCATCCATCCCTTGGCCGTAGGCGTACACGAAGCAGGCCAGGCCCAGGATCACGTTCATGATCACCCCGGCTGAGATGATTGCCATCCGGGCGCCGACGGATTTATTGGGGAACGCGCGAGGGTCGGTCGACTTGCTGGTTTCGTCCTCGGGATTTTCCCCGAGCATCTTGACGAAGCCGCCCAGGGGAACCGCCGCGAGGACGTATTCGGTCTCACCACGACGAAAGCCGAGCAATGTCGGTCCGAAGCCGATCGAGAACTTCTCGACCTTCACCCCATTCCACTTTGCCAGGAGAAAGTGCCCGAGCTCGTGTATGAAGATGACGAAACCGAGTCCGACGGCGACTTTTGCGATATTCAGTAGATAAGTCAGAGTCTCCAACGTGCTACCTCCTGGCGGGCCCAGGCATCGACCTTCCAAAGGTCATCCAATGAGGGCCGAGAATCGAACGGGTGATGGTCGAGGACCGCGCGGCATGCGCGGGGGATATCGAGAAAGCCAAGTGACCCGCTCAAAAACCGCCCGACGGCGGCCTCATTGGCGGCATTCAATGCGGCGCCGGCGGTGCCTCCGCGGCGCATTACCTCGTACCCCAACTCCAACGAGGGGAAGGTGTCTCGATCCGGGGGCTCAAATGTGAATGAGAAGGCACGTGTCAGATCAAGGCGTCGACTCGGCCCATTGCACCGATCAGGATACGTGAGTGCGTACTGGATCGGCAAGCGCATGTCGGGCGGCGAGAGCTGCGCAACGACGCTGCCATCGACGAACTCGACCATGGAGTGGATGACGCTCTCAGGATGAACGACCACTTCCACCTGTTCCGGCTCGAGGTCGAAGAGCCAACGCGCCTCGATGACTTCGAGAGCCTTGTTCATCAGGGTGGCGGAATCGACCGAGATTTTGGGCCCCATCCGCCAGGTGGGATGACGGAGTGCCTCCTCGGGAGTGACGTTTTCCAGGTCGCGTCGCGTTTTACCCCGGAAGGGGCCGCCCGACGAGGTGAGGATCACCCGTCGCACCTCCGAGCGAGCCCCGGAGCTCAAGGCTTGGAAGATGGCCGAATGTTCGCTGTCGACCGGGAGCAGGGAACCACCGCGCTCCTTGGCCAGATCCATCACGAGCGGTCCGGCGACGACGAGCGTTTCCTTATTAGCAAGCGCTACCACCTTGCCTGCGTCCAGGGCTGCAAGGGTGCCGGTAAGCCCGGCTGCGCCCACGATCGCATTGAGGACACGATCGGTTTCGGGATGGCGGACGAGTTCCTCGATGCCCTCGGTTCCTGAGAGAATTCGAATCCCCGTGCCGTTCAACTGGCGTGCCACGTGGGCAGCCGATTGAGGGTCGGTGAGTGCGATCGCCCGGGGGTGAAACTCGCGCGCTTGTTCGACCAGGGCTTCCCAGCGCGAATGGGCGCTCAAGCCCCAGATCTTGAGCCGGTTGCCGCCGTCGTGCTCGGCAACGCTGAGCGCACTGCGCCCGATTGACCCGGTTGATCCAAGTACGACGACATTGGTGGACGAAACACCTGGCGTCATCGACGTGACGGCCTCCTCGCCTCTCGGGCCGCCGTTTCCACGCTGACGGCCGGTCGGTATTGCCTCGCCCGGTCGGTCACCGAGGTCATAAGCTGAACCCTCACTATAAGTTCTCCCCGCGTCGGGAACAAGTCGGCCGACGCCTGCAAACGACTCCGGAGCGGCGGTTGGAGCGATCGAAGACGAATTGACGCCAAACGGGTGTTTGACTAGAGTCCGGCCCTCCACCACAAGGATTGAGGGAGGATGCCGTGAACTGGCGATGGACCGCAAAAAGGCTTGCAATCTCGGTCTTTGTCCTGGCCCATTGCACCGCGGTCGTGACCTGGGTGCTTCCGACTGGGCCCTTGCGAAATTGGATCTGGCCGAAGACCGCCTATTACATGCTGCCGTCCGGGCTCTGGCAATATTGGGCGATGTTCGCCCCCGACCCAATCAAAGATACCTGCACCCTGGAGGTCGAGGTCGTCGACTCCAAGGGCTTACGCCACAATTTCGCGTTTCCGAAGCTCGCCGACTACACACTCTTGCAGGGGATTCCTCGGTTTCGTTACTCGAAGTACACGGCGAACATGGTCGGCGAAGGAAGTGATCTGCAACGCAAGTTCGCCGCGAGACACGCGGTTCGTCGTCTCGGTCTGAAGGATGACGCATTCCCCATGGATGTCCACGTGTACTACCAGGTACGTGAGACTCCTCCGCCGGGAGGTCCGCCTGCCGACCCGATGACACCGGCCAAGCCGCAACTGCTCACGACCTACCAGTTCACAACGCCCGACGAGGTGCGACCATGAACCCACTTCGCGTTTGGAACCAGTTTTGGTTCGGACCGATCTCCGCGCGTCCGCTCGGTGTTTTCCGGGTGGTCTTCGGCCTGCTCGTTCTGGCCAACCTCGGATTCTTGGCATTCGACCTCGACTATTGGTTCACGGATCACGGCCTGCTTCAAGGCAACGAGGCCCTCGAAATGGCTGGCCCGTTGCGAATCTCCCCCCTGCTCTGGCTTCAGGATCCCGTCTCCGTTCGAATCTTCTTCGCGGCGACGGCAGTCGTTGGCTGTATGTTCACCCTGGGCTGGCACACTCGGATTGCGAGCATCGCCCTCTATTTGATGATGCTTTCAATCCATCAGCGCAACCTGTTGACCAACAGCGGCGCCGATGCCTTGGTCATGGTGATGGTCTTTTACATGATGTTGGCACCTTGTGGTGCGGCGTTCTCGCTCGACGCGCGTCGCGCTCGTCGCAAACGGGGAACCGACGCCGAGCCCTTGATTCTTCCTTGGGCACAACGTCTGATCCAGCTTCAGCTTTGCTTGATCTATTTCATCACGGCGGTGTTCAAGTGTAATGGTGCGAGCTGGATGAACGGCACGGCCTTGCACTATGTGATCCAGAACACGGAGGTGGGCCACCCCTTCCTCGCATGGCTCGCGGCCTACCCGATCCTTATCAACCTGATGACCTACGGTGCGATTCTGACCGAGATTTCGCTGGCCTACCTCCTTTGGTTCCGAGCGACTCGACCTTGGGCGATTCTCGTAGGAGTGAGTCTTCACACCAGTATCCATTTGTGCGTGAATATTCCGATCTTCGGCGAAGTCATGACGGCCTGTTACTTGACGTTCCTCAGCGCGGAGGAAATCAACACGTTGCTCCGCTACCTCAATCCGAAGAACTGGTTCCCGGCCAAGGCCCAGGCTCCACGTCCCGTAATGCCCGGACGCGTCGATCCTCCTTCGCAGGTGCCCTCGCCGCACTGGCATCAGCCGGCGTATGAGGAAGAAACCGTTTCGTCTCACAGCTTCTCCTGATCCTGCGAAAGTCCCGATCCAAACCCGCTCAGGATGACCGGGCCCTTCGTCGGCAGACCTGCCGCTCACCACGTTGCAGGTCTGCCGACGAGGAGATAAGACTTGCTCCTCCGAGCGACTCACCTCTCGCGATACAGCGTCGCGAGGCGAAAGCGCAAAGCCCTCCCTCCTCTCACGCATCAACCCACCGCCCACCACGCACGTTTTGATTCTTGAGAATCGGATCCGCCTGATCTATGATCGGCCCACGGGTACCGCTGAGAAAAAGTCTCGAGCGGTTATCGCTTGGATAGCACCCACTCGGGCCAGAGAGTGACCCTGGAGCTCGAAGGAAGTCAAGAGGCGGGGATGGTACTGGCGGCTTGTTCACCAGAGGCGCCAGCCTTGGCCCACTGGCGGACAGGCCACCAGTGCCACTTCATGCGGCCATCTACATAGCATCGGTTGACGGTGCGCCCGATAGAGAGAACCCAGGGATTTCACTCAGATCTTCCGGGATTTCGTAGGCGATCCAAGTGCAAACCGCTCTGGTTGATCCCAACTCGTGGAAACACTTCGAGTTTGACGGTCCGCACGCCCGGCTGAGAGACAGGGCGATGGACCAGGCGTCACGGGATCTTAGAGGCTATCCGGGAAGTGAACACTGCCGTGAAGATGCATTGTCTGGGTGGTCGGGGACGAGTCTTCGAGGCCCCGGGGATCGGCCTAGGCTCGTCCCGGGGCGTCGCTGCGCTCCTCCCCGGCCACCCACCTTTCCTGACTTCACATGGATAACCCTTATCCGGATAGCCTCTTAGATTTTTAACGGTTTGAGTGTTGATGTCATTCAACTCGTGGGGATTTCGCGATGTTCCAGGCTCCCTATCGGGCGGCGGTCATCGGCCGGACGGGTCGAGGAAACTACGGACACGACCTGGATCTGGCTCTGCTCGAGCAGCCGAAACTGAGGCTGGTGGCTGTCGCGGACGAAGATCCCAAGGGACTGGCGTCGGCCGCCCGCCGCTTGGGGGTCGAAAAGACTTACGCGGATTACCGCGCGATGCTCGATCGCGAGAAGCCCGAGTTCGTCGCAGTCACTCCTCGCTGGATCGATTGTCACCGGGAGATGATCCTCGCTTGTGCCGAGCGCGGCATCCACGTCTTCTGTGAAAAACCGCTGGCACCGACCTTGGCCGATTGCGACGCGATTGTCACGGCCTGTGAGCGGTCGCACACCAAACTCGCCATCGCTTTCCAGACTCGGTACAGCCCTCGCTTCGCTCGTGTACGGGAAATGATCGCGGCGGGTGCGATCGGCGACGTGCTGGAGATCCGGGGCCGTGGCAAGGAGGACAATCGAGGGGGAGGCGAAGACTTGATGGTCCTGGGAGCGCACGTCGTGGACCTCTTCCGCGCCTTGCTGGGAGAGGCCTCCTGGTGCTTCGCTCGTGTCACCGAGGTGGGACGTCCCGTGGGGCCTGCCGAGGTCCGTGCGGGAGCCGAGGGGATCGGTCCGCTTGCCGGCGACCGGATCGACGCGATGTATGGATTCGCCAAGCATTCGGTTGTGGCCTATTTCGCCACGACCCGCCAGAAGCAATCCGGCGGCCGCTTCGGACTCCAGATCCTGGGGACGAGCGGTCGCATCGAACTCGGCACCGGCTGGCTCCCCAACGCGTTCCTACTGGCAGACCCAACCTGGAGCGGGATCTCGGGAGCCTCGAAATGGATTCAGATCACGAGTGCCGGGGTTGGGAAGCCGGAGCCCCTTCCAGGAAATCGCCTTCTTGATGGCAATCGCGTTATCGTCGCCGACCTGATCCGGGCGGTGGAAACCGACACGCAGCCCCTCGCCAGCGTTTACGATGGTCGAGCCGCCATCGAGATGATCCTTGGCTCGTACACGTCACATCGACGAGGTGGACTGGTCCAAATCCCGCTAGCGGATCGGCTCCATCATCCCCTCGAGGCCATGGCTGGCTTACAGAAACTTTCGAATTAATACGGAACGTTGGCCACCCTCGCTTAAAGTCTGTCTGTATCCTTCAATAAACATGAGGGCGCACATGCTCTGACGCTCTTGTGCCGAGTGCGAAAGATCCTAAGAATGGGTGAAAGCTTCCCCGCGTACGGGAAGCTCTGAGGACTTTCGATACGCCAACCAGCCCTCACGAATTTACGCGAGGGCACGGATTGCCGCGATCGATGTCGGCGGGCTCCAAAGCTTCGTGTTTACCTGGCCATGGAGGAATTCCTCGGTTTCAAGCCGCGGAGGTCTCGAGCGGCTTTTTCGTTCCTGTTCTCCGAAAATTCTCCCTCGCTGAGAGAATAAGGTGCCGTACTGGAAGTACTTGGCAATCCCTCAGTGTAAGGAAGGGCAGGAAAGATGACGCTCCGTATAAAACAGCCTCGTCGCTTTCGTCCTCGATGGCGTCATCTGCTCTTCCTCTTCACTGACATCAGTCTCGTTCTCGGCCCGCTGGTACCGATCCTGCGCCAATATGATTTGATTGGTCCCAATGATGGCCCCCTGTTTCTGGTGCTCGTCGCCCCGTGGATATTGGTCATGCTCTTCCTAGTGTTCGAGCGCCAGGGACCAGCCAAGTACTGGGCGGCTCTCGTTCTGCTCTCATTCTGCTTGCCGGCGGCCGCGGTCTATCACGACTGGCTCATCTTCGACTTTTGGAGATCCTCGGGAACGCCGCCGAGTTACACGCGCTCGTTGCTAATCAACTTCATTCTGATTGGCGGGTTTCTTCTTGTATTGATCGCCGTGAGTCCAGACCGTTGTCCACGATGTGGACACCGATCGCTCATTCCGCTCGTTCGCTTCTGGGGGAAGGGGAAGAGGACCGCCAAGACCCGATGGTGTGGCTCCTGCGGCGCTCAGTATTGGCGCCAGGGCCAAGGACTTTGGCAAAAAGAGCGACGCGTCACCTGGGTCGACGACCTTACCCGATCCAAGGTGGGCGAAGACAAAAGCCGCATCCATGAACACAAACCCCTGGGCATCAAGAAAGAACCGCCAAGCGGCGAGCAACCCTCGGCCTGAGCCAGCGTCTCCTTATCCATTCCGGGGAGTACTCTGTATGAGACTTCGTGAGGACAAGCGAGCCTTCGAAGAAGCTGATTCCAGATTCGAATCAGTGTGCACTTCTTTGATAAACTTAGGAGATGGTAGATTCATAACAGACGCACAGATCAGATTTTTCTGTTGACATTGCGAGTTGCCAAACGGAGAATTTCGATCTGTTCGACGCATCTTAACAGCGACCAGGATGGACGCTGTCTCTCGAATCTGTACGAATCGTCTGGTTGAATAGGCCTCGGTCGCTGATCAATGGTTCGAGACTTTTGATTGGCAATGTTGGTTCCGAGGTCCACGTTTTCTTGACAGCTTGACGAGACGTCACCGCATTCGCGGTGTGATGCTCCTCATCGGAGGAAAAGGTGGGCAGGATGCCATATAACAGCGAGAGCGAAGGAGCTCATCGATGTTTCGAGATTATCGTCATCTCTTGCTTGTTGCGCCCGGCGAGGGGGCTGCGGCGACCATCGATTGTTCTCCCCCCACCTTAAGCGCTGATGAGGTAGAAGGCCTCTTACGCGCCTGGTCTCAGGAACGCAAGGAGCGGATTGAGACCGGATTGTATCTTGACCAGATACGCGATCTTTTGCTTCACATCCTGTCGGAGGGTAGGGTAACGCCCACCAGTCGAAAAAAGGCGCGTCGCCTATTCGTGGCGATCGATGAGTCGACGAAGCCAAGGGCCGCAAACGCCGATTAGGCTACCGAGACGACTGGCTTTCATGGCGAACGCGAAGATCTTGACCTTCCGTGTCGGTCCTGACAGGGGCGACCGGTGGCCGTTGAGGTTTCGCTCGCCGAGGCAAAACCAGTTACCAGCTTCTCGGTTCGTTGGCTTGCGCCGGATGCAACAGGTTCGACATCGACCGAGAAGGCTTGGTAGGACCATCAGAATCCGTTTGCCAGCGCTACGCTCGCCGTTCGACGATCGTGGGTGCCACGGAATCCCCTGCTCGATTTCGATCCGGCGATCGTAGACCACATGCGGGAAGGCCACGTCCGTGGCGTTCTACCTAACACGTCAAGAAAGATTGAACTTGGAAAGGAAGGGCTGTCGAAATGAGACGATGGGAACCGGGATCTCAATCGCGTAGTACAGCGACATCGAGGAAGCGGCCATGCGTCGGATCGTGGCGGCAAGTTGGTTGGCGTTTGGGTTTGCGGGCGTAGCAAGCGCGGGGGAAGACGATGCGCTACCGCTTACGCCCCCCTTGTTGAAACCTGCGAATCAAGAAACCCCAGCCGATCCCCCCCCTCCCAGTAGTCCTCCCTCTCCCCCCCCTGTTGGACCGGTCCTTGCGGTGCCCGGAATTCCGCTGGGCAATCGCCCCCGATTGACAAGGGCTCCTGTCTCTCCTCGAGCAATCGAACCGTCTGCGCCAGCCGCCTCGGAGCCGACCGACCTTCCGGCTCTGTTTGGGCCTTCGGGAATGCCGTCCTACTCCGATTCGAGTGTCTCCCCGCGACTCGAACCCGAACCCGCGGGGCGAACCTTGACACTAGAATCGATCCCTGCCAACGAGCCGAAACCTGGCCGAGGGGGGGATGCGAGTATTCCTTCTCCTACTCCCTTCTCGCGGGGGGATGCACGGGAACCGCAGCCTCAGCGACGATCCTCTCTGTTCGGGAGGTTCCTCGCGCCTTACTCCGGGAGTCGACTGCCGAACACGACCGATGACGGTATCACCGTCGAGCCTCGCACCGATCCAGCGACCGACGCGGCGGTCAAACGTCGTCTCGAACATCAGATTCGAGCGGGATACGGCGAACAGCTTCGTTCCCTCGATGTTCGAGTGATGGGACGAAACGTGGTCATCCGTGCGCGGGTCGCGCGCTTCTGGCAGCGGCGAGGCGTACGACGTTCGCTCGAATCGCTCCCCACGCTTAGCGGTTATCGAACGACCATCGAGGTTGACTGACGTGATCGAGGCCAGGACCTCTGGTACGTCGAGGTCCTCGAATCCAATGTAAAAGGAGCTCCGGCATCTTGATGATTGCCGGAGCTCCTTCGTTTTGATCGGCGTGAGAAAAGAAAACGGCGTGCATATCCCATTAATAAGCAGGCGTGGGAGCGGATGCCGCCGGTACACCCGTGACGATCTGTTTCAGCTCACCCACGAACCCGGCCGGGATGCCGATCACGGTCGCGGCCGCGGTTTTGACCACTTTGTTATCCCCCGAGCTTTCATAGTATTGGCGAGGCTTTGTGAAGAGCGGATGCCGATCGACCCACGTGACCGTTCGAGGCGGCTGACTTTCGACCACGGTGACGCCCGGTTCCGCCGCCGGGGAAAGGCTTGGTTCGGCTGTGGCCACCGATCGCGCGGCGGGACCCGAATGACAACCGGACGCGAAGGCCACGACACCCGCGGCAATCCAAGCTCGACCTTGCATGGGAACCGATCCTTTCGAACGGCCGTGCCCCCAGACAACCGGAGGCCAGGACCGCTCTGACTTCTAAGAATCATATCCGACAACCACCGCTTGTGGGCGTGCTCATACCTTGAGCGGGGTTCCGAAAGTAACGCACCAATAGGTTCTTCCGTCCTCGGCGGTCGCGTAAGCCGTGCCGATTTCGGTGTATTGACCGAGGATGTTTCGTCGATGAGGAGGACTCGTCATCCATGCACTCATAAGCGACTTCAGCGTGAACTCGCCCAAGGCGATGTTCTCGGCCGCTCTTTGGAATCGATAACCTTCGCTTTCCATACGCTGAAAGGGAGAGGAATGGTCGCTCCCTCGATGGGACATCTTGCCCTGGGCTGCCATGTCTCGCGCGTGCCGCCTTGCGGCACTCTCGAGTTCGGCATTCTCGACAAGACGGGGCAAACCTACCGCGTTCCGCTCCTGGTTGTGTGCTGATACCAATCCCGAGAGGATCGTCGCGGGTGCACCGTTCAGGTTTTCCACGATCGGAGTGGCCGTCGGCCGCGTGTCCCTGATGGGGCCGGAACAACCAACTCCGGCGAGTAAGAGCTCGATTGCCATCCGTCGCGTGAGCCTTCGACCACGATCGATCTTCATAGGGAAGAATTCGACCTGGACATCGCGGCTTCGAAAGCTTTTCCGGGGTTGTGCGAGACGGGCGACGACGATTCCGCTGGTTCTGCGGACCTCGCTTCCGGATAATGGGGAAACAATGAGTCGAACAACGATTTAAAGGGGCTCAATGGCTCTAGGGATGACTCTCGAATACGTTGCGTTGGATCTCGAAACGACGGGGCTGATGGCCGAGACCGATCGTGTCGTCGAGATTGGCGCCGTGCGCTTTGACGCTCGAGGAACCGAGCTCGCTCGATTCGAGCAACTGGTCAATCCCGGTCGGCCGATGTCCCCCGCGGCTCAGGCGATCCATGGAATCTCCGACCAGGACCTGGAAGATGCCCCTCGGTTCCCTGAGATGCTTTCGGATTTCGTCGCGTTCCTGGGATCTCCCCAGACGACGATCCTGTTGGCCCATAACGCCTCGTTCGATGCCGGATTTCTCGGGCAAGAGTTTGCCCGATGCCATGTTGAGCCTCCCGCACACTCCGTCGTCGATACCCTGGCATTAGCGCGGCGCCTGATTCCGAACGCTCGCGATCATCGGCTCGAGACTCTCTCTCATCTCTTGAGCCTGGAGCCGGGACTCATGCATCGAGGGTTGGCGGACAGCCTGCGCGTGAAGGGTTTATGGTTGAGGCTCGGAGGCCCTGGCATCCCTCGAGACCAACTGATCGCTTATCCGATCGTCGACACTCGTGGCTCCGATCCTGTTCCGACAGGCTGGGACCGCTTGCTTGACGCGATCGCTACCGGAGCCCGTGTCAGGATGCGATACGAAGGGGGCTCCCGAGGAACCGAGCCCCGAGAGATCACCCCCCGGGAGATCGTCAACCGAGGTGGTGCCGCCTATCTCGTGGCATTCTGCCATCTGGATGACTTTGAGAAGTCATTTCGACTCGACCGGGTGCGGCATTACGACGTGCTCGGGGTATTCGAGACGATGTTCCCGGACGCACGCACGAGGGAGACTTCGTGACCAGACTACTCGTGAGCGTGCGCTCGGCCGCGGAAGCAATAACCGCGCTCCAAGGAGGCGCGCCCGTCATCGATATCAAGGAACCCGAGCGTGGCCCCCTCGGCCGTGCTGATGTCGCGGTCTGGCAGGCTGTCCGCCGCGTGGTTCCACCCAACGTCGAACTGAGTGTGGCTCTTGGTGAGTTGAACGATTGGGATGACAGGCCTCCCCTGCATGCCGACGATTTTGCGGGGATCGGTTATCGTAAGCTAGGGCTGGCCCACGCCACAAAGGATTGGTCGAGGGCCTGGTCGAGCTTGCGCCGAGCCTCGGGCGTGGGGCCGAGTTGGGTCGCCGTCGTCTATGCGGATTGGGCCCGTGCTGGCGCTCCGCACCCCGACCTGGTTCTCGATGAGGCGCTCGCCATCAACGACTGCACTGCCGTCCTGGTGGATACCTGGAGCAAGACCGAGCCGAGCCCGCTCGACGAATCCTGGTCCCCTTGGGTTGCTCGAGCCCGCGCGGCCGGGAAAAAAATCGTTCTCGCCGGCGGCCTCAATGCGGCCGCGATCACTCGACTCGCTCCGCTTCGGCCCGATCTCTTCGCGGTGAGGGGCGCCGCATGCCGTGGTGGGGATCGTCACTCGACCGTCGACGTCGAGCTCGTGGCTCGACTCGTCCATGTCGTCGAATCCCTCTGAAAACGCTGTACGGAAAGCGTTGACCCTCCGGTTCCGCTCTCCCCACACCAGGGTGGCGCGGACGACCGGATTCGCTGGTCCTTGGGCCTTCTGTCAAACCACGGACAAGCGAATGCACTCGTCCGTGACATCCACCGGCGTTTGGTCGTCTGACTACGGATCAATCGCTCGACTTGCCCTACTCAAGCAAAGCCCGCGCTCCGATAAGGTCCCGATCTCATCCGTCGGTGCCGACATCGAATCGAACGCCTTGGGCCAGTGGCAACGTACTACCCCGGTTGATCGTGCAGGTTTGGCGTCTCATGTACGCCTTCCAGGAGTCGGAACCTGCCTCTCGTCCTCCACCTGTGGCCTTCTCGCCGCCGAACGCTCCACCGATCTCGGCGCCTGAAGTGCCGATGTTGACGTTGGCGATCCCGCAATCCGACCCGTCGGGAGCCATAAATCGCTCGGCCTCGCGGAGGTCATTGGTGAAAACGGCCGAGGAAAGCCCCTGGGCAACACCGTTCTGGATGGCGATGGCTTCGTCGAACGTTTGATAGGTCAGGACATACAAGATCGGGGCGAAGGTCTCTTCGCCGACGATCGCCATCTCCGGGCGCGCCCGCACGATCGCCGGTTCGACGAAGAAGCCGGGCCGGTCAATCCTGCGACCACCGGTCACCAGTTCCCCCCCCTGCTCTTGGGCTGCCTTCAAGGCGTTCGCCATGGCCTCGACGGCTCGCTCGTTGATCAGGGGCCCCACGAGCACCCCTTCCTCCCAGGGGTCGCCGATCCTCAGGCTTCCATAGGCCTTGACCAGGCGATCGAGGAAGGACTCACCAATGGACTCATGTACAATGAGTCGCCTGGCACTCGTGCAACGCTGACCCGCTGTGCCGACGGCCGCGAAAACCGTGGCGCGCAGCGCCTGGTCCAGGTCGGCGGTCGGTGTCACGACGATCGCGTTGTTGCCACCGAGTTCAAGGATCGACCTGCCCAAGCGCTCGCCGACAACGGCTCCGACCCTCGCCCCCATCCGGCAACTCCCGGTTGCCGAGATCAAGGGAAGTCGAGGGTCGTGGATCATTCGTTCTCCCACGTCCTCGGCGTCGCCGATGACCAGGTTAAACACGCCCCGACAATCGTTGTGTGCCGCTACCTTGTTGACGATCGACTGGACGGCGATCGCCGTCAACGGAGTCTCCGGCGACGGCTTCCAGATCATGGTATCGCCGCAGACCGCAGCGATCATGGCATTCCACGCCCACACGGCCACGGGGAAATTGAACGCGGTGATGATCCCGATCGGGCCGAGCGGATGCCACTGCTCCATCATCCGATGCAATGGTCGCTCGCTCGCGATCGTCAACCCGTGCAGTTGGCGAGAAAGCCCAACGGCGAAGTCGCAGATATCAATCATCTCCTGGACTTCACCGTCCCCCTCGGACCTGATCTTACCGGTCTCCTGCGTGACCAAAAGACCCAGGTCCTCTTTCGTGTCGCGCAGCGCCAATCCGATCTGCCGCACGACTTCTCCCCGCTGCGGAGCGGGCACGTTCCGCCAACGAAGAAAGGCTCTCTGCGCTTCCTCAGCAACCCGTTCGTAATCGTCGACGGAGGCCATCTTCACCCGCGCGATCACGTTCCCATTCGTAGGGTTCAGAGAATCGAGTACCCGTCCCCCCGGGCTCTCGATCCAATCGCGATCGCAGACCCCGGAGTTGAGAGCCTGGAGGCCCAATCTCGGCAGAAGTGTTGCGGTCACAGTCTTATCCTTGTCGTGTTCCACACGACGCTGCTTTTGGCAACTGATGAGAAGACTTTAGAAGCTTCACCTTTTCTCGATGATACAGTTCGGGGCAAACCGGGGTAATGGCTCCTTGAACCCTGGTCGGCTTGGGAGGATCAGCCGGGGAGCGAACATCGCTATCCGCAGGCTACTAACGCGGTAACACTTACTCCCCAATCACTTTCACCAGGACCCGCTTGGGGCGTCGTCCGTCGAACTCGCCATAGAAGACCTGCTCCCAGGGTCCGAAGTCGAGCTTTCCGTTGGTGATGGCGATGACCACCTCCCGACCCATGACCTGACGCTTCATGTGGGCGTCGGCGTTGTCCTCTCCCGTCCGGTTGTGCTTGTAGCGTTGCGGCGACGGGTCAAACGGGGCGAGTCCTTCGAGCCACGCCTTGTAGTCCTCGTGCAAGCCGGGCTCGTCGTCGTTGATGAAGACGCTGGCGGTGATGTGCATGGCGTTGCAAAGGAGGATCCCCTCCTTGACGCCACTTTTCTGAACGATCTCTTCCAGCTTTGGGGTGATGTTCAGGAACGCCATTCTTGCCGGCAAAGTGAACGTCAAATATTCGGTCACGGATTTCATGGGACCTACCTTGGCTACCAATTCACGAGGTTTGGCATACGACAGGATTCGACAGAGTTGGGACGGGCCAAATCCATACTCATTTACTTTGGAGAGAGGATCGGTTGAAATCAAGGGTGCCCACTTCGTGCCCGTGCGTCACCCATCCCTCCTTCGGTCATCCTAATACATTCGCGTTCGCGATGCGTTCCTGTACGGAATCGAGCGAGGAGGAGGAACCCGCGTGTAAACGATCAATTCTATCTAACGCTTCGATTCCAAGAACCCGACTGGGAAGCCGATACCGCCGGACGCGGAGGCCGCGAGATGGTCTCTGGAGGGTGGCAACGGATTATCTTTCAGGATTCGCTTGTTCATTGAAGGCTCGAAGCACCTCGGGGAGATGCAGAGTCGCAGTGAGGTCAGCGAGGATCTGCAGATGGAGGCGTACTGTTGGGACATTGCCGAGGTGGTCGGAGGAGCGGAGTGTCCGGAGACCGAGGGCTTCATTCGGGGAAGAAGTTGGGGAGAATCGATTCAACGCGCGAGCCGATCGGGGTTTGTTACCAATTCATTCTCATGTCCAGGTCGATCGATCTCGCCCCAGGCCGCGACGCGCCTTCCTTTGGCATCGATCCCAAGAACTTTGACGACAAGGGGACCATCGCCCGAATGGAATCCCTCGAGGCGGATCGGCCGTGACTGAAGTTTCCCCATCGCAGGTACGCGGTCGCTGTCGAAGGCTTGAGTGAGCGTGGTCCGCTCGAGTCCGCCTCGGCGAGCGCCCGAGGCGTGTGGGTTTGCCGCGGGGACCAGCGGTTCCCACGCGATCCCGGAAATCGACACGGGCGTACCTCGCCTCTCAGAAAGCCGAGCGCGGAGCAGCAGGGTTCCGTCTCGGTCGGTCGTGGCGCCAAGCTGAAGATCGAGATGCGGAAGATCCCGAGGCAAAGGAATCGCACTCACTTGCAACGCCGCCTCGGCAGACCCCTTAACTTCGATGTTGATGGGGCCCTGCCGAGTGGGTTCGACAACCACATAATGACTGCTCGTGCCCGCGGCTTTCCAGGTATGGGGCTGTCCATCCGGTACCAACGTGGAAGCTCTTGGACCAGCCAGTTGCCATCCGTCGAGCGGCGAACGGACATCGAGCGACCTGCGGCCCTGATCCAGGTAGCGACCCGAATTGAGGCCGTTCCAATAGAGAGACGTCGACCATGCTCGATAGAGAGCCGCGAACGTCATTCCGGTGGCCAGCTCAAGATTTTCGGCTCCTCGTCGGTTCGAACGCACCAGGGTCGGAAGTAGTCCCTCTCCGAAACGATCAGCACACCATCGGAGGAAGAGATACGTTCCTCCCCGATTCCCGTGGCTGCGGAAGAGGTCCGCCGCAAAGTAATCTTCGACAACGAGTTGGTACCGCTCAGGACAAGACAAGAATGCACTAATGCGATAATCTAGATTTGATCGTGAAAAATTGTGAAGATCTTCTCCAAGATGGGCCAGAGCTTCGTCAAGCCACCCCTCTTCATCCTGTCCGATCCGTTCCCCGGCTGGACCCGTGAAGGTCTTGGATGTGTAAGTCACGGCGTGAGTGTACTCGTGAGCCAGGATCGTCCTGAGATGAGGCCCGGGCTGCATCGTCGCGTTGAGGTACAGCATGTCACAGCGATTACTGAACGGAGCTCGCAGGTCGGGGTCGAGATCGGCTCCGCGCACAAATCCGTCGACCGAATGCCGGCCGCCCGCGAGCCGATTCAGCCAACTCGACATGAGCACCGTGAATCGGCCGTCGCCGTCGATGTCCCGTGCGTGTCCCATCGTCTTCGAGGCCACAGGAAAGACATGGTTGTCGAAGGTTGCCACGACGTCGCCGAGCACCGGTTCCCCGACGCGATCCAGATCCTGCGCATCCACATAGACCTGAACGCGATCCCCTACCGCTCTCAGCACACCCACCACCGGCACGTAATTACTTGCGCTGGCAGCATCGCCATCTCGGACGAGCAGATGGAAGGTACGCTCCGAAGGCGGTGACAAATCCGGAGGTGGAGGGAGAGTCACGGGCTTCGAAGCCAGAGCAGCCGGCGACCTCTTGACCCCATCGTTGGCCAGACTGAGGGGTTTGAGAATCTCCGTCGGTCGGGCCGTCATTTGCACTTCGTACGGACCCGGCTGTTTCGAGAGCGAAGAGACAACGACCAGGACCGAAGCCCCTCGATCCATTTCGGGAACATCGAAATGGGCATGCCCGTTGGTCACTGAGACCGGAACGGTCGCACCCTCTTTCCAGAGCGAATTCTTTGCGCTCTGCTTCGCGGAGTCGTTGGAACCTCCGGTCACCGCAAAGCCCAAAATGATCATCCCGGTCAGAGCGAGTCGAACCCGGCCGTGTAGATTCGTACTGACCATCAGGCAATACCGACGGAACCGGCCGTACCTCCGACGTCCCCCTCGGTGACGTGCTCAGTCCGGCGACAGGCTATCGATCGGTCCCGAAAGTCACTTGGCTTGAGAGGATTCAACCGGTTATGTGAACTGAGTTGAACTTGAGATTTTTTCCGAAAGGAAGAAGGCTTTTTCCTCGCCGAACTCAATCATTTTTTCTGCGAGGGAACGCTTGTGAGAGGCGCCGGTTCGTCGCTAACATTTCTTCAGAACTTTGGCCGTCCTCAAGTTCTCCCGGTGCGCGAACGGCACGGGATCGCTTTAGAGGTTGGTCAGGTGTTTCCTGGGAAATCGCGAACGGTAAGGTCAAGCGAGCACCAACGAGTACAGATGATCTATGACGACGCAAAACCTTGCCCTCATCTTCGATTTCGGCAATGTCGTGGCTTATTTTGATTACCGAAAAGCCTGCGAGCGCCTCGGGCGACACCTGGGCCTTTCTGGTGACGCCTTTCTCGAACGGGTCAAGTCGTTGGGGTTCACTCCTCTGGTACAGCAGTACGAGAGCGGCAGGATCGGTGCCGAGGAGTTCTCGAGTGAAATGTGTAAACTGGCAGGAATTGAAGTCCCTCACGAAGAATTCGCAACGGCTTGGGCCGATATTTTCTCGCTCAACGAACCGGTTGCACGGCTGATCACTTATTTAAGAAGTGAAGGCTACCGACTCGTCTTGGGTTCAAACACGAACGATCTCCACGCCGCTCAATTTCGTCATCAATTTGCTGACACATTGTCTCATTTTGACAAGTTAATTCTTTCTTTCGAAGTGGGGCACTTAAAACCAACCACCCGATTTTATGAGGCTTGTGTCTCGGCAGCGGGATACGCGCCGGACTGCTGCGTCTTCATCGACGACCTTCCCGAGAACGTTGACGGGGCCCGAGCCGCCGGACTCCGAGGGATCGTGTTCCGGGATCTCCCCTCGCTCCTTGACGAACTTCAGCAGCTTGGAGTTTGCGTCTTTCCGAACATGGTCTGAAGCTCGCCGCCATTTCCGGCGCTGACTCACAATTTTTGCGCCTTGGGAGCATCGTCATCTCGCCGTTCGTAGCGCCCTCTTGCGCACATCTCATGGTTTGGTCCGTATCACCCGAAAAGAAATGAGACATGGCTCGAGCCGAGAGTCCCCTGCTTTTGCGGGGGACACGCGGCTGTGTGGGCTGTTCGCTCTTAAGTTAATCTGCTCAAAAGTGAACGAACGCGGATCTAGCCTGCTTTGCGATATTGATCGAATAAACCGTGCTTACGATCAATATTGCTCAAAATGGAGAAAATCCACGGTTTTGTTCCGGTCTGTTTGACTTCGTGGTATCTAGCTGACACACTCCTACTGACCCGCGATCTGCGTTTCGCCGGGTTCGAGAATTCACCTGTCCGACTCCCGCGCGATCCACATCCGCCGAATTCTGAACAAAAGGACTTGACAGGAACAAATTGAGCACAGATGATTGACTGCGTGCATGTAGCCAATCACGCACGCCAGCAGTTGGGCTTCGAGCCAACAAATCCCGAGAGTTGCTCGGGAGAGTGAACGCTCAAGCCGACTGATTGGAATTAGGAATTCTCAAAGTCATTCATTGGGCAAGGTAAAGCCCATCGTCTTGTGCGTAGTGCGCACGGATGAAGATCCGTCTCGTGGGGCTGCTCGAGCAGCCGAGTTGGGTGTTAGCCGCGCCGCTAACTTTGGTGCCTCCGAGTCGGATTACAAGCAATACACAGGTTGGATCACCTTGATCGTATGGGGCCTGTTGCCTGGCGGCTGGTACCCCGTTGTGGGTGGGTGCGGTCGGTGAAGGCGAGTCGCTCCGGAGCTTACCAGGGAGTCTGTCGATGGGGAGCATCAAGGGAAATAATCGCAATCAGGGGCCCAATCGGCGCCGAGGTAAGGACCTGCGCCGAGGGAAAGATTTCCTTCAACTCGAGTCCCTGGAAGAGCGCACATTACTTGACGCGACACCTGCGTCGGCGACACCTCCCCATTGGAAGGCAACCAGCACCAATGTGTCCGACGTTCAGAACGGACCGTTGGCCAATGCGGGGCCGCAACTGATCGGGATTTATACGACCTTCCAGAGCAATCATGGCGATGCCGCAGCGACGGCCAAGGCCTTTCCGGCTGTTGAGTTCCAGGGGAGCTCAGTCGCCCTTGCGGTGAAGGGTTTCGGCGACTTCACGTCGTTCGTGAACAACCTGAAGACGGCGGGGATGACCGTCACGGGCACCGCGCCGACTCAGGAAGTCGTCTATGGTATGCTCCCGATCAACAACCTCGTGACCGTTGCTGAGGCATCGCAGACGGTTGGTCTTCTTCCGATGTTGACCCCTCAAGGGTATTACCAGGGGGCTGCCAACAACGAGGCTGACGCCACACTCAACGGCCCGACCGCCCGAAACACGTATGGCGTAAACGGGAGCGGCGTGACCGTCGGCGTCCTCTCGACCAGCGTCAGTCAGTTTCAGGGAGGTCTGGCCGACTCCGTTAACTCGGGCGACTTGCCCAGCAACGTCAATGTCGTTGCCGACCTTCAGCCGACCGACCCGGACTATGCGACGCTCGCGACCGACGAAGGCCGCGCGATGCTGGAGAACATCTACGACATCGCGCCGGGTGCGAACCTTGCATTCGCGACCGGCGTCGTCGGCGGTGATGCCGGATTCGCCGCGAACATTCTCGCGCTCGCTCAGAACGCCCACGCGAAGATCATTACCGACGACCTTGGTTACTCCGATGAGCCGTTCTTCCAGGACGGGATCATCAGCCAGGCCATCCAGCAGGCTGTTTCGCAGAACGGCGTCACCTACTTCAGCGCGGCAGGCAATAGCTCGAACCTGGGCTACCTGTCGGAATTCCGGGGGGTGAACGCGACGGTCGGCTCGCTCGGTGCCGGCCGTTACATGAATTTCAACCCGGGGGGAGGGATCACGACTCAACTGCCGATCACGACAGGTCCTGATCTCACGGGTGCCGGTCTGATCATGCAGTTCGACCAACCGTGGTACACCTCGAACGGGGTGACCTCGCAGGTCAACATGTACCTGCTCGACTCGGCTGGAAACGTCGTCGCCACCGCGAATGCGAACAACATCGCGACCCAGACCCCCTACCAGTTCCTCGACCTCTCAGGGGCGACGCCCAACACGAACTACACCGTTGTCATCCAGGTCGCGAGTGGCGCGGATCCGGGCCATGTCGAGTTCGTGCAGTGGGGTGACTTTGCACTGAGCTCGGTGTCTCAACAGTTCGGAAACGCGGGTGGAACGTTCTATCCAACGAGCTTCGGACACGCGACGACGTCGGGCACGATCGGCGTTGGAGCGGTTCCCTGGTGGGGGACGAACTCGCAACTCACGCCGTCCGCACCTCCTGTCCTCTCGGAACAGTTCAGCTCTTACGGCCCGGCGTTGATTGAGTACGATTCCACCGGCAACCCGCTCCCACAGCCGCAGCTTCGCCAACAGCCCTTGATCTCGGCTCCTGATGGCGGCAACACCACCTTCTTCGCCCCGGGCGAAATCATCGACACGAGCAACCCACCGAACCAGGGTGAGCCGAAGACCCCGACGAACCTCTCTCAGCCCAATCTTCCGAGCTTCTTCGGCACCTCGTCGGCCGCGCCCAACGCCGCGGCGGTCGCAGCGCTCTTACTCTCGAAGAAGCCCACACTGACGACGGCCGACATCTCCAGTGCCTTGGTGGCCTCGGCGCAGCCGCTTAACGGTAACGTCAAGGGCGTGTGGGACGCCCAGGGCGGCTTTGGCATGATCGACGCCAACAAGGCGCTCGCCGCCATCGACACGCTGACCGTTGCGTCGACCAATCCGGCGAACGGATCGACGGTGACGAGTGCTCCGAACACGATCATCGTCACCTTCAGCAAGCCGGTGGACATCAAGTCGATCAACGCCGGGGACCTGAACTTCACCGGTATGCCGGCCGGAGTGACGGCGAAGAGTCTGGGAACGCCTTTTGGAGTCGACGATCCCAACTTCCCGACGCAGGTGGCGTTCCCCTACTCCATCGACGCCGCGCAGGGCACGTCGGCGAACGGTGCCTACTCGTTCGTCATCCAGGGTGCGATCGTCTCGAAGGACGGCAAGACCCTCGCGTCCTCCTCGACAACGTCGTTCACGCTCAAAGACACGACCGCTCCCACGATCATCAACACGACGATCAACGGACGCGTGATCACGGTTCAATTCAGCGAGCCTGTCCGGGCCTCCGAGATCAACGGCATCAACCTCGTGATGTTCCGTGCGGGCGGGGTCAACAACAACTTCGGACAACCGGAGAACGTCAACCTCGCCAATCAGCCGGGATTCAAGATCTCGTATGATCCAGCCACGAACACGGCGACGCTCGACTTCAGCGGCGTGAGCCAGGCTCAGTTCCCCACCGACAAATACGTTATCAACGTCCTCTCCGCCAATAACGGCGGTCCGGGGATTGGCCCAGGGGTTCAAGATCTCGCCGGTAACTTCCTCGACGGAACCTTCTCGGGAACGTTCCCATCGGGTGACGGCGGCGAAGATCGATTCGTGCAGTATTTGGGCGTCCAAACCCTGAATCCGCCCACGGTCAGCTCTGTACAGATTCAGCCCTCGTCCGACACAGGAATTCAGGGCGACGAGAACACCAAGACCACGAACCCTGTCTTCGTCGGACAGGTCGCGGCTAACTTCCCGGGGACGCTCGCCGGTCTGACAGTACTGGCGGAATTCAGCGGGTTGCACGGCGGTCAGTTCGACCTCGGCACGGGCAACGGCGGACGAGGCTTTGTCGGACAGTATGACGCGGCCACGACGACCGACGCCAACGGCACCTTCGTCATTCAAGCCCCGAACCTTCCTCAGGGCTACCAGAGCGTACGCATCGTCGTGATCGGGCAGGCGGATGCGCCGCCGCTGCCGGGACTCTCAACCTCGTATGACCATGCGTTCCGCATCGACACCACGCCGCCCCAGGTTTTGGCCACGACCTTGAACCCTGGCGGATCGGCCCTCTCCCCCACCGGCACGAATCTCTCGAGCCTGTCGAGCCTGTCGCTCGACGTGGAGGATCGCAGCGTTCCCACTGCCGGTTTCTTGTCGACGCCCGCGCAGGTTCTCTTCCCCGCGCTCATCGCCTCGAGCGCGAGCAACCTCAGTAATTACTCGCTGATCAACCTGACGACCGGCATCGACGAAAGTCAATTCCTCACCAGTGCCACCTTCGTGGCGACCGGTATGGATTTCGTCTCCGCACCGGGTCGGACGAACAACGGAGATCCGTACCGAGGCCGAATCGACCTCACCTTTGCGGGCGGTCTGCCGGCGGGGACCTACGTTCTCGTGGTGCATGCGTCGTCGGGTTCCGTCAGTGGCCTGATTGATGCGGCCGGGAACTCGCTCGACAACACCACCGCCAGCGGGTCCAGAGATTACCAGTTCCAATTCAATTTCCAGCCGGGTCCTGTCTACATCACGTCGGTGCAGGGACTCTCCGGATATCAGGGCAACACCTCGGCCGTCGTGGGTGGACCCCGCTCGTATTACGAGCTGCCCGCCATCGGCAAGACGGCACGCGCCAACGCACCGCCCACGGCGTTCGCAATCGACTTCTCCACACCGCTGGATCCGAGTGCCGACTACAGCAAGAGCGTCATGCTGATCGGTTCCGCCAACTCGCCGGGCGCTCCTGCGGATGGCGATTTCGGCACCCTCGGCCAGGGCGGCCTGGGAGCGACCGGAAGCGGCTTCTCGATCGTCCCCGGCACGACCGTGACCCTCGCCGACGCATCCACCGGCGCCCTGGTTGGTCAGCCTGGCTTCCACCAAGGCACCCGCCTTGTGATTCAGCTCGCCGCAGGGACGACTCTGTCCGCCGACAACTATCGTCTCTACATGCCGAACACGGGATCGACCGCGATCCACGACATTTACGGCAACCAACTCGACGGCGAGTTCCTCGGGGACCTGACAACCGCGGGATCGGCCTCGATTGGGAACTCCCTGGTCAACCTCGGCACTCAGCCACTCAGTCAGGCCTCCATGGCCAATGATTACGAGTCGCTGATGCCCGACGGCACCTACCGACAACATGACCTCTCGGGCGATGGAACGGCTGGTGGCGCGTTCATGACGGCGTTTACCGTTGTTCCCAACGGCAACGTTGTCTATGTCAACCCGTCGTACGTCGAGAATCCGCTCGAGCAGTCCACCATCCCCGACGGCAGTCTCCAGAAGCCGTACAACTCGCTCGCGCCCGAGGCAAACCCGGCATCGGATAACAACCCGACCCACGACCCCAACGGCGGTCTCAACGCGACGTCGAACTTCTTCAACTTCGACCCCAATTACGACCGCAACGGCAACGGGCATTTCGACCGTTCCGCCCTCTACGCCGCCCAGCAGCTCTCCTTCAGAGGTCCGGTCATTGTCGTGGCACTCCCCGGCATTCCTCAACGGGATCCCGTTACGGGAGTGACCTCGCAGCAAACGTTCGTCCTTCAGGCCCCGACCGGCTCGAACAGCTTCAACGACGGCAGTGCCTCGGTTCCCTTCGACACCTCGCTCGTGTTCGCACCGGGTTCAAGCGTCAAGTTTGCGAACGCGTCCCTCTTCGTTCAGAACCAGGGAAGCTCGGTCGAGGTCTTCGGTGGATCGACCTCCACAACGCAGGTCAATTTCACCTCCTACTTCGATGACACGGTCGGCGGGGATACGAACAAGGACGGCAGCAACACGACCCCCCAACCGGGCGACTGGGGTGGCATCGTCCTGCGTAATTTCAACCAGGCCGGCGATGCGACCCACGTCCGGAACCAGACCTTCCCGGTCGACGGCAAGCTCAAGGGCCTCAACGGCGGCGCAGCGATCTCGGGGGCCGACGATGCCCTCTCGATCATCAATTATGCGAACGTTCGTTACGCCGGTGGAGCACTGGCCCCGAGTGCCAACGTGTTCTACGACGCCGTGTCCTTGTACAACAGCCGGCCGTCGATCACGAACACGGTCATCACGAAGACGGGTTCGGGCCTGGGCAGCTCCAATTCGTCGGGTGCGGCGATTTCGGGTGACCTCGACTCGTTCCGCGAAGACGACACCGCCCGTGGTCCTCTGATCCGCAAGGATACGGTCAGTCAAAACGGTCTGAACGCCATCTGGCTCAGGCCCGACATCTCCGGCGTCGCCCAGGCTTCCGACGCGATGCTCTACCCCGACAACCCAATGAGCTTGGGCGGGAGCCAGAACTACACGTTCAACGCAACCCTGCCTTATGTGCTCACATCGCAATTGGACGTCGGAACCAAGCTCCTCATCGACGCCCGGGCCACGCAGCCACTCTCGACGGTCAACACCGACGGAAGCATCAACAACGGGATCACCCCATTCGGCAAGCCGAATCCGAACCCCAACGCTCCTGTGGTGGCGATCCCTTCGGGCACGCGGATTCCGGTCACGTCGCGGCTGTATATTCAGCCCGGCATGATCATCAAGTCGCAACGGGGTGCGGGTATCGAGGTCGTTAGCCCCGGTTCGAGCTTGAACGTCGGGTCCCGGTCATACATCGCGGGATTCGACTCTCTCGCCACACCGGATCCGCTTACGGGTCTGCCGGTCTCCAGTTACGGCCCGGGCAGCTCCGGCTTCTCGGCCGAGACGACTGCGGATGCACCGGTGATCTTCACCTCGATCTATGACAATAACGCCACGACCGCGTTCTTCAATCCCACAACCCAAACTTCAACCACGATCGTCGCGGCGAATAACGTCACGAACAACACAAACCCGCTCAACGTTCCCGCGATCGGCAGTTGGGGAAGCATCACCTACTTCTCCGGGGCGTACGGCGTCTTCAACAATGCGACCGTCGAATACGGTGGCGGCAACCTGAACATCCAGGGCGGTACGACGGTTCGGAACGCCCTCTCGTTCCTCGGGGCGACCGGTGGCGGAACCGGTATCATCGATAATGCGACCGGTGAACTCGTGAGCCGCAACACGGGGGCGCAGCTACAGGCGGGGCAGTCTTACGTTGCCTTGCCCGGCTTCGGCACCCGGGTCATGGTCACAAACAACACCTTCCAGTTCAACGGAGACGCCCCGGGCGCTGGGCTCACCAACTCGTCGACCCCGATCGGGATCACGCCGGACGGTCTGCTGGCCACGGATCCGCTCCATCCGCTCACTTCGGGTGACCCGTTCTTCCGCAATAACATTCTCCAGAAGAACCTTGCGAACGGGTTGGGAGTCCTGACATCTGGGTTGCTTGAAGATCAATCCAATCTTCATGTGAATTCGCTCTGGGCGTCCACGGATATCCCCTACATCCTCCTTGGAACGATCGTTCCGGCCAGTGCGCCTCTGGTCAGCAATTTCCCGTTGACGGGCGATGCGGATGTGGCTCAGCCTCACCCCTATATCGTCCAGACGATCCAGAGTGCCTTGCCTGGGACGGTCTTGGCGGATGGTTCGGTCATCCCTAACCCGGGACAATCGGTCGTCGTCAAAACCAAGAACGTCGTCAATACGCCAGTCGGTAACGGCCTGAATGCCGACTCCGCAAACCTCAGCGATCGTTTTGGGGGAGCGGGCTTCCTCTTCGGTGTGGACAACGGCGTCGACCCCACTCCGTCCGCGTTCGTCGATCCTGGTTACAACAGCCAGTTGCGTATCCTTGGCATCGGTGGTAATCAGACCACCGGTCAAGGACGCGTTCCGGCGATCATGACGTCGATTTATGACGACTCCGTGCCGCTCAACGTCCGCGGCGTTGACATGTCGAACGTGACGGGAACCACGACCACGCCGGCCCAGGGCGACGGCGGTGTGATCTTCTTCGGCTCCAACTCACTGACGACGTTCAACGCGTTCGACATCCGAGAAGGCAATAAGATCGACAACGCCGACATTCGCTACATGACCCGGATCGAGCTGCAAGGGCAGGATCTGAACTTCCCGAGCGAGGCGTTCCCGTCGCCTACGACTCTGAATCAAGAGTTGACGATCTCGAACTCGAACCTCTCCAACTTCAGTCAGGTTGGTGTGTTCAGCCATCCCGGATTTAGCTCACTCAGCAGCGGCGCCGGCCCGCGAGATCCGTTCCTCGGCTCGGGCGCATTGCTGTTCATGTACAACAATACGGTCTCCAACATGCCGGTCGGAGTTCGTGTGTTGGGCATGACGGGGACCTTCGACAACGGCGCAAACCCGATGGAGGTCGTGGCCACTAATAACACGTTCTACAGCACCGCGATTGGCTTTGACAGCATCGCGCCAGCGAATACGAACAACAACGGAGGAGACCAGGTCCATCTCATTCTGATGGACAACATCTTCGCCAAGTTCACGACGGCCATTCAGACGGTCGGCCGGATTAATGGAAGCCTCGGCGAATATAACCTCTTCGATACCCAGACAGGTGCACTCAGCTCGACCGATAACAATCAGCTGTTTGTGAACTTCCAACCCGTGTTCGGTGACCCCGACTTCATCGACCCGGATAATGGAAACTTCCAACTCGGCCCCAACTCGGCCGCGATTGATGCCGCTCGAAGCGAAATGAGCCTGGATCCGACGTCGCAGAACGCCATCTCGACGACGCTCGTGTCGCTCGTGAACCAGTCCCTCGACGCCGCCGGCGGCACTCTGAATGGCAACTCCCGTGCACCGGGTGGTCCCGATTATTTCACTGGTGGGCCGTTCACCGGCAGCGATATCCTGGCCCTCCCCGGGAACAACGCCCGAGGCTATGTCGATCAATGGATCCCCGTGTTGTCGTCGGCCGCCAACGCGGTCATGGGACCTGCCTACAATCCGCTGGTAAACGCCGGGGTCTGGGCCTATGCCGCAGCACCTCCAGGCGTCATCGACCAGCTTGGGAGTATCCGTCAGAAAGATCCCAACAGCTCGAACGTTGGATTCGGCAGCCACCCATTCTTCGACATCGGTGCGTTTGAATTCCGGACTTATAACCCCCCGACGGTCACAGCGGTCACGGCGACCACCAAGGACTCGAACGGCAACACCGTCACGACGAACATCTACAAGGTCGACGGAGTCTCGGGAACGAATCAGACGCCGCAGACGATCCAGTTCCAGATCAACCACAACCTCGACCCGAATACGCTCAACAGCAAGACCGTCTTGCTTGAAGCCTCGGGTGGTGACGGGATTTTCGGTAACAACAACAGTGCCGATGACAAGTTCATCGACCTGTCAGGCAAGCTCTCGTTCAATTCGTCGACCAACATCCTGACGGTCAACCTGGCCGGCAGCGGTCTGACTCTCCCGTCCGACGAGTATCGACTCATCCTCGAGGGCAGCGGCTCGAACGTGATCCGCGATCCTCAAGGGAACGCTCTCGACGGCGAGAATACCGACGGCGGCAATCCCAATAACCCCCAGAACGCACTGCCTTCGGGTGATGGGTTCCCGGGTGGGAATTTCTACCTGACCTTCACCATTAACACGGAGTCGTCTTCGGTCGTTCCGGGCTCGTTGTTGCTCACCTCCGGGTCCGACACGAACCGACGTGACTTCATCACCTACAACAACCTGCCCTCCTTCTCCGGCAAGATTACGGATGCCAGCCCGACCATCGACCCTCTGGGCGGTCAGATCGTGCTGCTCCAGGTGTCGCCGAATGGAGATGGAAACTATTACAACGCCGGAACCGCGTTCACGAATCCGGACGGAACCTTCACGGTGACCGTGGGAACCGACGCGGCTGGGACCGGAATGCTTTCCAACACGAATCCGTTGCCCAACTCCCCCTACAATGTTGGCCCCGGAGGACTGCTCAACTCGCCGGCGAACACCCAACTTGCCGGCGGTTCGATCACGGGCAATTTCAACCTCTCTCAGGCTCGCGTCGTGATCATCAACACGGCGGGGAACTCCTCGTCGACCAGCGATCCGAATGCGAATACGGGCTTCATCACCGACAACAAGGGACCGGTTGCCACGTTCTTCGGTCCTTCGAATGCGTCGGTGGCGAAGCCTGATGCGAGCGGTAAGCTCACGTTCACCTTCCAGGTGAATAAGAACCTTGATCCGTCCAGTCTCAACACTGGCTCGATCGTGGTGACCTACGCCGGAGCGGACGGACTCGTTGGAACTGCCGACGACGTCCCCGTGCCGATCGTGCCGGGCAGCATCGTGCTGACCAACCTCAAGTCGGGATCCCAGGGCGAAGAGCAGGTCAAGTTCACGATCAACACCTCGTCGATTGGCAACGGTGTTTACAACGTGACCGTCAAGGGGACCGGCAACAATCCGGTCATCGATATCGCCGGGAATCCGCTCGGCGGGACGTCGGGCAAGGCGGGGCAGGACCTGTCGTTCTCCTACGTGGTCTTCAACCCAGCGGCGGCGAACGTCCTCTTCGTTGCTCCTGCTGGTACGGCCACAAACCCGGGTGCGGATCTTGGTTCTCGGGCTAACCCCTACACCAGCATCACCGCGGCTCTCGACGTGGCAGGTGCGGGGGATACCGTGGCGGTTCTGCCTGGTGTCTATACCGAGTCGATCAACCTCAAGTCGTTGGTCAAGGTGATGTCGGTCGACCCGAACAGCACCGCCTCGAACCTGATTCCGGGCTATGCCCAGCAGACGGTCATTCGTGCTCCGTCGTCCTTGACCTCGACCCAGAACACGACGGTCACGGCCTTCGACCTGTTCAGCCTTCCTGGTCTGCAGACCGAGATCACCGGCTTCACCATCGCCAGCCCGCTCTTGGGCGACCCCGCCAATGGTTTCCTCGATTCCAACTCGGTCGGTTTGCGGATTCACAACTCGAACATCCTGGCCGACAAGGATTACTTCGTCGACTCGGGCTATGGCGTCGTGGTCGAGACCAACGGCCCGTCGCAAACCCCGATCCTCGAGGACGACGGCTTCATCGGCAACGTCACAGGTGTGTATCTCAACGATATTGGCAACTCGAGCTTCGCTCCGGGCGCCTTTATCTACGTGATCAACAACACGTTTGCCTTCAACACCTATGGCTTGGTCGCGAAGGTGCAGGCAAACTCACCGATCATGGGGTTGTTGGAGAACAACATCTTCTGGGAGAACCACGACCTGACGCCGGCTCGCAATGGATGGGGCATCCTTGCATCGGTCAGCAACAAGCTGATCGCCCGGTCGAACATGTTTGATGGCAACGGGGTTAGCGACACCATCCCAGCCACGAACGCCTTCAACGTGGGCAACGGATTTAACTCGGCCGCCTTGTCCTCGGTTCCCGATAGCCTGGGGAACTTCATCGGCGATCCCGCCTTCGTGTCGCCTCGCGACCCACGGCCGGGTGCGGACGGTCCGGCTACCTTCTTCAACGATGGTAACTTCGACCTTACGTCGAACTCGGCTGCGATCGACGCCGCTCTCAATAGCATGGCACCGGCGCAGGACTTCCTCTCGCGGAATCGTGTCGACATCCCTGGTAGGGGCTTCCCGGGAACGGGTCCTGCCGACGTGGGTGCCTTCGAGTTCCAGGGAACCGGCGGCATCGCGGCAGGGGCTGCGTTCCGGGTGGTCACGACCTCCGTCGCTCCGGGCGGAGCCGTTCACGCCCAGGGCTTCACGATGAGCGCTCCCGACAAGATCGTCGTCAACTTCTCGGGCCACGTGGACCGCAGCACGGTGACCCCCAACGACCTCATCCTCCAGGGCGATGGTCTGAATCCGACCAACCCGGCCCATGCGGTAAGCCTGACCTGGATCGACGACCACACCGTGGCGTTCAACCTGGCGGGCGGATTCAAGTCGACGGGAACGGTGGGACTCACGATCAACCCTGGAGCCATCAAGAGCACGACGGGCCAATCCACCCTCGGGTTCGAGGACAACTTCAAGTTGCCGGCTCCCGTGGCTCCGCCCGCACCCCCGGCCCCGCCGGCGCCCCCGGCCCCGCCGACACCGTCGCCGGCTTCGCCGACCCGTCCGGCCCGCAACCCCCGTCAGGCGATGCTCCTTGCACTCCTTCAGGCAAGGCTGCGGGGACGTCGTTAATCCAGGCCTCGCTGAAATCCAACTTCACACGAGGGCGGCTCGAAAGAGCCGCCCTTTTCGTTGGCACGAGAACGGGTATGGCCCTTGAGGCCTAGAGCGGTTTGCGATTGGTTAGCCTACAAAATCCTGGAAGACCTTATTGAAATCACGATGATTTCTGTATTGGACGCACCATCAACCGATGCCATGTAGATGGCCGCATGGGGTGACACTGGTGGCTTGTCCACCAGTGGGCCCAGGCTGGCGCCACTGGTGTGCCACCCGCAGAGCTTCTTTGCTGCCCTTGAGCCACGTGGTCACTTTCCAACTTTCGTGTGTGCTATCCGAGCGAAATCCGCTCTAGTCAAGCTCGAGCTTCGAGAACAGTGGGCCCAGCTCCTCTTGGAAGTGTTTCCAACGTCCCACCGAGCTCTTGTAAACGGGTTGCCGTACTTGAGCCGCGCTGGCGGTCCGTACGGGACGCCGGGTCTGATAGAAACTGACGCATGCGGGATCCCACTCGAGACCGCACCAAGCGAGCAGCGTTCGAGAAACTCCCTCCAGGTCGCAAACGATCTCTTCGTACTTCACCTCGAGCATTGGGATCGGTAGGGCGTTGCCCCAATGGTCCATCACTCGACGATATTCCGTAATGCGCGCGGCGATATGGTCGAGGTCAGACGCCCAGCGCACCTGGCCGAAGTTGGTCATCCAACACGACAAGGCGACATCCCGCAGATCTCTGCGGCAGTGGATCAGCTTCGCCTTCGGGAAAAGGGCGGCGATCAGCCCCAGGTACAACGTGTTCTCCGGCATCTTGTCGACGACGCGATCCGCCGAGCTGTTCAAGGCGGCCAAACCCTCGAGATGGCGCGACGCCAGGCGTTGGATCACCGCGCGGTCGACTCGTTTCAAGCATCCGGAAAGCGATTCCGAGTGACCCACCGCTTCAGGCAGAGCCTCAAACGTCTCCTGGAACAACCGCAGTTCCCCGGCACCGAAGACCCGGGGATGGCTGGCAAGAATCTGCTCGATCAGGGACGTACCTGAACGCGGTAGACCAACGACGAACACCGGGCGCTCGGTCTCGACACCGAACGCGCTAACGCGCTCGAAAAACTCGGGAGTGAAAGAATCGATCACTTGATCAACAAAGCGTTTGTGAGCCGACGGGTCATACCCCCTTCCCCGGCGCTCGAATTCCGCCCGTTGACATGCGTTAGCTCGACTTGCAAACTCAGCCGCCCGGTGGAATTCACCTTGAGCTTCAAGCATATTTGCCCAACTGAATTCGAGAGACCATCGCCGTTCTGGGGAAAGGCTGGAGTCGGTCAACAAACTTTCAATGCAGGTTCGATCGGCCTGGGATAGGTCCCCTCGCAGGATGGTCGCGAGCCTGGCCAGAGCACCGGTGTGACGCGGGTCGAATCGAAGTGCTTCGCGGTAAGCTGCCAACGCCTGCTCGACGTCACCAAGTTGCTCGTACACACCACCGAGACTCGCATGAGCCGAGGCCAGATCAGGCTTGAGCTGGATCGCCGCGCGAAAGACGTCCGCGGCCTCCTCGGTTCTGTCGAGCGCTAGCAGGACATTCCCAAGATTGATGCGAAATTCGGCTGAGTTGGGAAGCAGGCGCACCGCCTCCGTGCAATGGACGAGTGCCGCTTTGGGGTTGCCTCGTTCCAGGACGATTTTCCCCAGATTGTTGTGAGCCCCGGCGATCGAGGGGTCGAGTCGCACAGCCTTCTGATAATGGACGAGGGCTGCGTTCGTATCTCCTTTGAGCTGGAGCGCGTTTCCCAGGTTATTGTGAGCCACAACGAAGTCGGGCCTGAGTCGCAGTGCGTCATGGAAACAGGGGATCGCCGCATCGACGTTCCCTTGATCCACGAGCGTCGCACCCAGGTTACAGAGCACCTCTGGGTCGTCGGGCTTGAGCCGCAGCGCCGATCGATAACAGCTCAGAGCGCGGTCGAGCTGTCTGAGCGACCAGTAGACCTCGGCAAGACTGGCGTGATAGGTCGGCTCATTGGGAGCAACGGCGACCGCCCTGCCGATCAAGCCAAGGGCATGTTCAGGCCGGCCGCATTGGAGTTGCACGAGTCCCAAAAGGTGGAGAGCGTCCGGGCGGTCCGGGGTCTCCCGCAACGCTTCGGCGTAAATCTTGGCCGCTCCCTCGAGGTCCCCCGCCCGGTGTCGGACCATCGCCTCTTCAAGATCGATTGCCATAAATGTCAACTCATTCAAAGAAACGACAAAAACTTGAGTTCGACATCCGTCAAAAATTTTAACGAAAGTCGCCGTGAAGACCTACGACACTAAGACATCAGGTCATCCGAGTGCCTTGAGGCGAATCTCGAGGAGATTCCGAAAAGCTTCGAAATCTGAATTAAGGGACCTTGGCGTTACCTTGCGCACTGGTGGCCGTTGGATAATCCTCCCGAACCCCAGACTCCTACCTGAGCCGGATTATCTAGAGCGGTTTGCGATTGGATAGCCTACAAAATCCTGGAAGATTTTATTGAAATTATTATAGTTTATGTGCTAGACGTACCATAAACCAATGCCATGTAGATGGGCGTATGGGGTGGCACTGGTGGCTTGTCCACCAGTGGGCCCAGACTGGCGCCACGGGTGTGCCACCCCACCGGTCTCTTGACTTCCTTCGAGCCATAGGGGCACTCCCTAGCCTGAGTGTATGCTATCCAAGCGATTACCGCTCTAGGCAACGCTTGGCCAACTGCCACGAACCGCGATCACAAGAACGACAACAGGCAAACAGAGCAAGCAAATCGCTTCATCGGGCAATGAATTTCTTGGGTTCCTCCGTAAGAGCATGGAATTGTTCGAGTTCGCCGATGAAGCGACACACGTCTTGCGTCAGCGGCGATTAACGAGCAAACTGGCGAAGAGGAATGCCGAGCTCCGGCGCGGCGTTCCGCATGGCGAGAGTAAGCAATCGATCAAGGTTTATTGGTCCTTCCCTAGCCGTTCCCACCTGGTCACCTGGTCGATGCTCCGGCGTAGCGCCACAAGGCAAAACGTAAAAGAATCGGGAACCGTGCGAGTGAACATTTTTCCCTGCGAGCCCGGGAGGTGATCCATTGATGACGAGAGCCGTCCTTTGGAACCCCGTTTCTCGATTCTTACTCCTCGGTTTCTTTTTTGTTGCCTCGTCGTTGAGCGCAGGCGAAACGGTCCAGCCTCCGCTCCGCATCTCCGCGGAGCCAAGCGAAATCCATCTCGTCGGGATGGGTTCGCGTCAGCAGGTCTTGATCACCGGCTTTTTTTCGAACGATGAGGTCAAGGACCTGACCGCGGAGTCTCGATTATCGATCGAGCCGGATGGACTCGCCACGGTGCAGCCCGGAGGGATTGTTCTCCCCAGGGCCAACGGCTCGGGGAATCTCCGAATTCAGGTTCGAGAGCAGACGGCATACATTCCGCTCAGCGTCAGCGATGCCGATGTCGCCCGGCCGGTTAGCTTTCGGCTCGATGTCGCACCACTACTGAGCAAGGCTGGCTGCAATATGGGAGCCTGCCACGGGAACCTGAACGGCAAGGGAGGCTTCCGACTCAGTCTGAGGGGTGACGATCCGGCCTTCGACTTTGTTTCTCTGACCCGCGAGTCGTTCGGAAGGCGGATCCAACGCGAAGTTCCGGAGCGAAGCCTGATCGTCTTGAAACCGACGGGCGAACTGCTCCACGAGGGAGGACTTCGGATTGCGAAGGGATCGCCTGAAGAAAAGGCGCTCCTCCGCTGGATCGCCGCCGGTGCGGAGGACGACGTTTCCAAAGCCCCCGCGGTGACGCGGTTAGAGGTCAGTCCTGCCGAACGAGTCGCCGGCGCGAGCACGCGCTCACAGCAATTGATGATCACGGCGGAATTCTCTGATGGAACTCGGCGAGATGTCACGCGGCAGGCGTCGTACGACGTGAATGATCCCACCGTGGCCAGCGTTTCTCCCGATGGTCGAGTCGAGGTCGTTCGCCCAGTCGAAACGACGGTGGCTGTGCGGTATCTCGGAGCCCGTGGGATCAGCCGGCTCGCCTTCGTCGCGGAGCGTCCTGGGTTTGCCTGGAATCCCCCCCGCGCGAAGAACGTGGTCGACACGCATGTCTTCGCCAAGCTCAAGAGGCTTCGGATCCAACCTTCGCAAACGGTCGATGATCGCCTCTTTCTCCGTCGCGCCTACCTCGATGCGGTGGGGCGATTGCCGACGCCCGACGAATCTCGGGCTTTCTTCGCCGACAACGATCCTGAGAAGCGCGACAAGCTGGTCGACCGAATCCTGGGGCTACCGGAATTCGCGGACTTCTGGGCTTTGAAATGGGCCGACCTGCTCCGCAACGAAGAGAAAACGATGGGAGCCAAAGGCTCGTGGGTCTTTCAACGTTGGCTTCGCGATGCCTTTGACCGGGACTTACCCCTCGATGAATTCGCGCGGCAGATCCTGACGGCGAAGGGATCCACCTGGACGAATCCGGCGGCCAGCTTTTATCGAACGAACCGCGACCCCATGACGACGGCCGAAACCGTGGGGCAAGTCTTCCTCGGTATCCGGCTCCAGTGTGCCCGGTGCCACAATCATCCGTTCGATGTCTGGACGCAAGACGACTATTTCGGACTCTCCGCCTATTTCGCGAACGTCAGCCGGAAGACGATCAATAACGTCCAGGCCGACAAGCTCGACAAACACGAAATCAACGGCGATGAGATGATCTTCCTGTCCGGTCAACCCTCGATGAAGCAGCCCCGTAGCGGTGTAAGCTTGGCTCCCAAGCCTCCGAACGGGCCCCGTCCTGAGTTGGGATCGGACCCCGATGCGCGAGACGATCTCGCATCGTGGTTGACGCGCGATAGCCGTCAATTCCGCCTCAACCTCGCGAACCGAGTTTGGTTTCATCTCATGGGACGAGGAGTCGTCGAGCCGGTTGACGACTTCCGCGACTCGAATCCCCCCTCGATTCCAGCCCTGCTCGATGCCCTCACGAACGAGTTGGAAAGTCATGGGATGCGGCTCCGCCCCCTGGTGGCGCTTATCATGAAATCCCAGACATATCAGGCGAGTTCGATCCCGAACGAGTCGAATCGCGACGACGAGGCAAACTTCGCCCGCGGTACGGTTCGTCTCCTCCCCGCCGAGGTTCTGCTCGACGCCATCAGCCAGGCACTCGGGAAACCGAGATCCTTCACACAAGCACCGGCCGGGCTCCATGCCGTTCAACTGCCTGGCGTTAGCCTGAACGAGTCGTTCCTCAAGACATTTGGCAAGCCCGAGCGCTTGCTGACCTGCGAGTGCGAGCGATCGGAGTCGACTACGCTCGCTCAGGCGTTCCAACTGATCAACGGCGAGGTGGTTCGGAAAGGACTCGAGGCGGAGGATAATCGCGTCGGCCGTTTGTTGAAGTCGGGAGCCTCGGATGAAACCGTCCTCAACGAGCTTTACCTGGCGGCCCTCTGTCGCGAGCCGACCCCTCGAGAGCGTGAACGGATCTTCGCCCACTTATTCAAAGCGCAAGACAACCGGCGCAAGGCCTGGGAAGATGCGTTCTGGGCGATCCTGAGCAGTAAAGAGTTTTTACTTCGGCACTAGTGACGAGCTTCGGGCTCAGCATCCCAGGCTGCTGAGCTGGATCTCGACGTTCTGACCGTGCACAGCCGAAAAGGAGCGATCCGATGAATCTGGGTTGCCCGGATTTCCGAACGTATTTCGGCATCAGCCGTCGCCGACTTCTGACTGTTGGCGCCGCCGGCTTTGCCGGTCTCAGTCTCCCCACTCTGCTCCGCGCTGCGGAGTCATCGACCGTCAAGGCGAAGGCCAAATCGATCATCTTTCTGCATCAGTTCGGTGGTCCTTCGCATCTCGATACGTTCGACATGAAACCGGATGCCCCGGACAAGATTCGAGGGGAGTTCACGCCGATCGCCACCCGCCAACCGGGCCTGACGATCTCCGAGCATTTGCCCCGATTCTCGCGCGTGCTCGATCGGTTCGCGCAAGTGCGGTCGGTTCATCACCGCATGAAGAACCACAACTCGGCAACGTACTACAGCCTCACGGGACACGTTCCGCCGACCGACGATATCCGACTTCGTGACACGCTGGAACTCTACCCGGCTTATGGTAGCACCGTCGCGAAGCTGAAGCCGTCGGATGATCCGGCGATTCCCTCGTTTGTCGCCTTCCCTCATGTTTTGCGCGATGGGAGCGTGACGCCCGGGCAGTCGGCGAGTTTTCTCGGTAAGACGTACGACCCGTTCTTTATCGGCCAGGATCCGTCCCGTCGGAATTTCCGCCTACCCGAGCTCAGTCTGCCCGCCTCGCTTCCCCTGGATCGGTTAGACGATCGCCGTGAACTCTTGAAGATGATCGATGAACAAGAAGCGATGCTGGATTGGTCGGGCACAGCGCAGGGGATCGACTCGTTCTTTGATCGTGCTCTCACCATGCTCTCTGCCCCCAAGGTGAAGCGAGCCTTCGATCTCTCCGAAGAGAAGCCGGCCCTGCGCGATGCTTACGGGCGAACCACCTACGGCCAGAGTTGCCTCTTGGCGCGGCGCCTCGTCGAAACGGGCGTGCGGTTCGTCACCGTTTACTATTCCAACGTGATCGGCGGTGGAAACGGGGGCTGGGATACCCACGGTGATAATTTTAATCAATTGAAGGGACGACTCTTACCCATCACCGACGTTACCGTGCCCACGCTCATCGAGGACCTCGAAGCGCGGGGCCTGCTTGACGAGACGCTCATTGTTTGGATGGGTGAGTTCGGGAGGTCGCCTCGCGTCACCAACACCCCGACCTTTGGTCCCGACGGGCGCGACCATTGGCCCCAATGCTATACGGCACTCTTCGCGGGTGGAGGGGTGACACCGGGCGCCATCTACGGCGCAAGCGATCGCATCGGAGCCTATCCCGCGCTCAACCCCGTCTCTCCGGACGACATCGCGGCGACGATGTACTGGGCTCTGGGCATCGACCCGGCGACCGAGTTTTACGACGCCCTGAAGCGTCCACTTCCGATTGCCGCAGGCCGACCGATCACCGAAATCTTTTCCTGACGTCAGGTCGTGCGACGGACCACGGCATTCGTCGCCGAACATTCATTCATCGGTTGGCGCCGTACGGACTGTCTCCGGGCGACCTGTGAGGCTGTTTCCAGGTCTCCCGACGACGGACAGACCTTCCTTGGCCAGCCGACTCAGAATCACCGGCCAATGTCGAGACAGACTGTGAGCCTCCATGGTGTGGAGGCATTCGATCGTCTCTCGGTCGAAACGTCCGACGACACGGACTCCCCCCGGAGCACGTCCGAGCGCCCGCCGAACGGCGTTGACGCTGGGGGCTTTGACATAGAATCGGTCCATGGCCTTTCTCTCATTCCGCGACGGCCGGGGGTTTGTTACGCTCGCAAGAAGCTACCAAGACACCGAGACTGTCGCAGCGAGCCTGACCGATGAGCGAAACCCCGACCAACATTCGCGCACTCCAAGGGGATCAAATCCTCGAGTTGACCTGGGAAAGCGGCGCCGTCGCTCGACTCCCCTACAAGGAACTTCGAGGAGAATGCCCCTGTGCCTCGTGTCGAAACGAGTGGACCGGCGAGCGAATCCTCGACCCGACCACGATCCGAGAAGACATCAAGCTCGAAGGAATGGAGCCGATCGGCAACTATGCGGTTCGCTTGAATTGGAACGATGGCCATTCTTCCGGACTCTACACCTGGGAGACTCTGGCGCGAATCGCCCTGAAGCCTCTCGGCTGAGCGAGGAAACGAGCGGGCCGCGGTCATTGGCGCGGCTCGCTTCGTGACTGATCAACGTCCGCGTCCCGACGCTCGGAGCTCGCGCCGGAGCGCGGCGACCTCAAGGCGGAGGGCACTCAGTTCGTCGAGGATTTTCGACTGAGCCTCGGAAGGGATTTCTTCATCCGACTCCGAGGTGATGACGAGGAGCCCATCCGGCTGAACATAATAGGCAAGCCCGATTTGTTTCAGAACGAGTTTGAGCGAGCTTGCCAGTGTTATGCCATCGAGGTCGATCGTCACCGGCGATGACATCGTTTTTTCCGCCTCCTGAAGACCGGCGGGATCGACGTAGATGGGAATACCCTTCGTGTCCTTTCCTTTCGTCGCCTCCTTGACGTACCTGAGAACCTCCTCAAGCGGGGTCTCGTTCGGAAAATTCATGGGGACGATTTCCTGGAGCTTCAACCAGGTCGCGGCCGACTGCGGCGTCAAGACGGGGGTGAGATGAACGGTCGCGACAGGGGGCTCAGGCTCCTCGCGCTCACTCTTGACGCCCACGGCGAGTCCACCACCGAATCCTGGTGCGAAGTTCTCCGTTTTGACTCGAGCGGATGGCCGATGCGAAGGTTGTTCCTGAGCCTGGATGGCTCCGCGAACCAGGCCGATGACGGCCAAGACACCGAATCCCAGGACGCCAAGGCGAAAGCCGATTGCGTTGCGCATGGACTAAGCTCCTCCAGGTTGCGAAATCCGGACTTGAGGTCGATCGGAACGGATTCTGTTGCCGAGAGAAGGAGATGTCACCGAATTTTGTCGACTTGGAGTTGTCCCGTCAATCAGATTCATTGAAGGCAGTCATAGGAAGGCATAGGTAAGTCTTTGGCTTCTGTTCCTGCACTCACCGTTGCGGTCCCCACATTCAACGGGTCCCGGCACATCGTGGATTCGCTCCGGGGAATCCTCGCTCAAGGCGATGTCGCCTTCGACCTCCTCATCTGCGACGACCGATCCGATGACGAGACGTTGTCTCTGGTCCAATCCGAAGTCGGAGGCCGTGCCCGGATCGACGTCAATCCCGAACGATTGGGTCTTGCCAGGAATTGGAACCGATGCGTAACCCTCAGCCGAACGCCCCTGGTGACGATCTTCCACCAGGACGACCTGATGAGACCGGGCCACCTCGCGGCTCATCTCAAGGCTTTCGAGGCGGCACCTCAGGCGGGGCTGGTCGCGAGCGCGGTCGAAATGATCGACGCCCAAGGGAGAAGCCTACCGGGCTCGGTCGTGGAGAGCGGCGGGCTGGGGGCGTCGGATCGTAGGTTCGCCGCGGGTGAACTCCTTCCCTCCCTCGCGGTGAGTAATCCCCTGCGCTGCTCCGCTGTCACCCTGCGCGCCGAGGCCCATCAACGTCTCGGCGGGTTCGACGCTTCCTATCGCTACGTCGTCGACTGGGAGTTCTGGCTCCGAATCGCTCGCGAATTCGAGGTCTGCTGGCTGGCGAAGCCAACCGTGGCCATGCGCTGGCACTCAGCCAGCGAAACCCATCGCTTCAAGAAAGGGACGGCCGACCTTGAGGAGACGGAACAACTCATCGATCAGATCCTCGCCGCCGGAATCCCGGGACCAGCGCTGAAAGACCTACGCCGATCGGCCGATCGGAGACTGTCGCGTGCTTTTCTCAATCGATCCCACGAGGCCTTACGCGCCGGCAACCCCGTCTTGGCACGACGTTGTCTCGATCACTCATTCTCGCTGAGCCCGGCCATCGTAAAGACAATCGCGCGCGATCCCCGCCTGGCACTCCAAATAGGACTTCTAGCCATCGCTCCTCGACTCGCCGCTTCACTCCTGGCTCGCCCAACGTTCGAAACCAAGCCCGTGGCGAAGTGAACCCGCAGAAATCGGGTGCCCCCGCGCCTCAATCCGCGCCCAGCTTCAATCCGCGCCCCCGCACGGGGGCGAAAGAGACTGGTCACATCTCATCGACACGTACTTCGGTGAGTTTCAATCCGCGCCCCCGCATGGGGGCGAACCGATCTACAGCCAGCCTACAGGCGCAGGGAGCCGAGTTTCAATCCGCGCCCCCGCATGGGGGCGAACGTATCCCGAGCCGTCGTACGACTGAGTTGTAGCAGGTTTCAATCCGCGTCCCCGCATGGGGGCGAACGTCGACTTTCTTGACGGCGGCGTCAGTCTCTTTCTGTTTCAATCCACGCCCCCGCATGGGGGCGAACGTCATTTGTGATCAGCGGTAACGCGTACTGGATGTTTCAATCCACGCCCCCGCATGGAGGCGAACGGCCAAGCGATATGACGCTCTGCAAACCACTCATCGTTTCAATCCACGCCCCCGCATGGGGGCGAACAATCAAACAGGCGATCGCCGCGCTCCGCGAAGCAGAGTTTCAATCCACGCCCCCGCATGGGGGCGAACCGATGGTGATCGTGGCGCTCATGGCCATGGTCAGGTTTCAATCCACGCCCCCGCATGGGGGCGAACCAAGCAGGCTCGCCAGTCGGTCACTCAGGCGCTTGTTTCAATCCACGCCCCCGCATGGGGGCGAACCCGGGCACTCGATCGACTCCGGAGAGTTCAGGACGTTTCAATCCGCGCCCTCGCACGAGGGCGAACGGCAGTGGTCAGCCGTCATTACGGAGGTCGAAGAGTTTCAATCCGCGCCCTCGCACGAGGGCGAACGGGACTTGGCGGATTTCCCCAGCCCGCCATTATCGGTTTCAATCCGCGCCCTCGCACGAGGGCGAACACGCCATGAATCGCCGTGACGACAACATCCAAGGTTTCAATCCGCGCCCTCGCACGAGGGCGAACCAAGTTCGCCCTTGGCGAGAGCCGAGGCCTTCTTGTTGCAATCCGCGCCCTCGCACGAGGGCGAACGCCGATGGCCTCCCGGCTCTCCAGGGGAGCGAGTTTCAATCCGCGCCCTCGCACGAGGGCGAACGGCTCGGGATCGAGCGGTTCGAGCTCGAGGGGAAGTTTCAATCCGCGCCCTCGCACGAGGGCGAACCACCGCTGGCGAGAATGCTCAACCGGTCGTTCGGCGGTTTCAATCCGCGCCCTCGCACGAGGGCGAACTTGCCGCCCTCAAGCGTGACGAGTGTGATGACGGGTTTCAATCCGCGCCCTCGCACGAGGGCGAACCAGACCCAGCCGCCACCGTACTCCACCTTACCAAGTTTCAATCCGCGCCCTCGCACGAGGGCGAACTACACCAATAGACCTTCATCCCCAGGGTCTGGCAGTTTCAATCCGCGCCCTCGCACGAGGGCGAACCCCGAGCCAGGTGCAACTTGAGGAGGTGTTGCGGTTTCAATCCGCGCCCTCGCACGAGGGCGAACGGGGCGATTCAGGTGCTGGCGAACCAACGGCCTGAGTTTCAATCCGCGCCCTCGCACGAGGGCGAACCTCATGGGAGAGGACCAGCGGGTTGCCAAAAGCCTGTTTCAATCCGCGCCCTCGCACGAGGGCGAACAGCCCAAACCCAAGCCGATCACTCCGCCACTCCCGTTTCAATCCGCGCCCTCGCACGAGGGCGAACTGCCCAAAAGTTCGACTCGAGCCGTGGCAAGTACGTTTCAATCCGCGCCCTCGCACGAGGGCGAACGAGATGTGACGAAGGATCTCGTCCAGGACTATCAAGTTTCAATCCGCGCCCTCGCACGAGGGCGAACACGAGGCCGGTGACGACTGGGAGCCGATTAAGAAGTTTCAATCCGCGCCCTCGCACGAGGGCGAACCAAGGCCGCTTGGGATTGGTTGGATGCATACAAGGTTTCAATCCGCGCCCTCGCACGAGGGCGAACCGCGGAGATCCACGAGGCCAGAGTGGAGCTGGCGTTTCAATCCGCGCCCTCGCACGAGGGCGAACTTCGCTCGCATACGAGGCGAGAAGAGCCTCAAGAGTTTCAATCCGCGCCCTCGCACGAGGGCGAACACGACAGTCTTAAGAGATCCAAGTAGCCACCAATAGTTTCAATCCGCGCCCTCGCACGAGGGCGAACCGGCCGCCTTGACGGCTTTCGCCTCATATTTCAAGTTTCAATCCGCGCCCTCGCACGAGGGCGAACTACCCTGCTTGCGCGGCAGAGCCCAAAACGTCTTGTTTCAATCCGCGCCCTCGCACGAGGGCGAACCGAGGTCTCCGTCGATCAACCCGTCTGGCGTGGAACGTTTCAATCCGCGCCCTCGCACGAGGGCGAACCGAGGTCTCCGTCGATCAACCCGTCTGGCGTGGAACGTTTCAATCCGCGCCCTCGCACGAGGGCGAACGTCGGTCTGGGCCTTGTAGCGGAAGCTCGTCGAGTTTCAATCCGCGCCCTCGCACGAGGGCGAACAGAACCTGAGGGTTACGGCAGCACTTCTGGGCAAAGTTTCAATCCGCGCCCTCGCACGAGGGCGAACGGTCCGCCGAGGCGATGCCACGTGGACGTGAGCGTTTCAATCCGCGCCCTCGCACGAGGGCGAACAGGCGAACGGCCAGGCCGAACCGGAGCCTTCCGAGGTTTCAATCCGCGCCCTCGCACGAGGGCGAACCGTTGACTGGGAAGGCTGAGTAGCCGTCACGCACGTTTCAATCCGCGCCCTCGCACGAGGGCGAACCCGACGCTGTAGCGAATTCCCGAACCCGGATTATGTTTCAATCCGCGCCCTCGCACGAGGGCGAACGCCGGGATGCCTGATGCGCTGGCCTTGGCAACTGCGAAGAGTTTCAATCCGCGCCCTCGCACGAGGGCGAACGAGTGGGGTGTCACCAACGAGGCCTGCTCAACATGTTTCAATCCGCGCCCTCGCACGAGGGCGAACCGGCCAGGTTGGCATGAGACTGCTTGCGTTTGGCGTTTCAATCCGCGCCCTCGCACGAGGGCGAACCGACTTCCCGGAGGTCCGCGGACGTAGGCAACGGGTTTCAATCCGCGCCCTCGCACGAGGGCGAACTAACGACTAGAATTTGACGGTCTGGCTGAATCGAGGTTTCAATCCGCGCCCTCGCACGAGGGCGAACGCCCTTCGTAGCAACCAATACGTCTATGGACCCTGGGGTTTCAATCCGCGCCCTCGCACGAGGGCGAACGGACAAGGGATCGTCACACCCCAGGCCGACTATTTGTTTCAATCCGCGCCCTCGCACGAGGGCGAACCACGCTGCCGTCGAACCACACACCTGGGAAGAGGTTTCAATCCGCGCCCTCGCACGAGGGCGAACTTTTGCAGTTTGTCGTCTCGTCCTGTCCACACTAGTTTCAATCCGCGCCCTCGCACGAGGGCGAACCAGGCAGCCCAGCCGGCGAGGCCGCTGCTGGCGGTTTCAATCCGCGCCCTCGCACGAGGGCGAACGGAGCTTCACCCTGGTTCGTGCCCAGGTTAGTCTGTTTCAATCCGCGCCCTCGCACGAGGGCGAACGCGACCGGGCGTCCAACAGGGATCGGCTCCCATGTTTCAATCCGCGCCCTCGCACGAGGGCGAACTTGCATGCGACGGCTCTGACGACGAGGGATAGGGATGTTTCAATCCGCGCCCTCGCACGAGGGCGAACGTCGATCGACACCATCGCCTTGGCTTCCCGCATGTTTCAATCCGCGCCCTCGCACGAGGGCGAACCATCGCCGATGGCTGTAATTCCGGCAAGGTCCAGTTTCAATCCGCGCCCTCGCACGAGGGCGAACCTGCCCTGGTGCCCCTTGTGTGGCTCCAACCTCGTTTCAATCCGCGCCCTCGCACGAGGGCGAACTTGGTCAGCCAGAGGTTCTTGTCGCGAACAATTGAGTTTCAATCCGCGCCCTCGCACGAGGGCGAACGGGCGACGACGCTAAGCCCTACGTCGACTTCAAGGTTTCAATCCGCGCCCTCGCACGAGGGCGAACCAACGGATTCGGCGAACAGTGTGCACCGACCTTGGTTTCAATCCGCGCCCTCGCACGAGGGCGAACTCGGCGCTAAGCCTTCCTGGGGAGCAAGGTCATGGTTTCAATCCGCGCCCTCGCACGAGGGCGAACGATCCGGTCCCGGTCGGCTTGCGGAACACGACCAGGTTTCAATCCGCGCCCTCGCACGAGGGCGAACGAAACACAACCGGGCCGCGCATCGCGGCAAGCTGGGTTTCAATCCGCGCCCTCGCACGAGGGCGAACACAGAGCAAGGCTCAGATCGAGGCTCGGGCGAAGTTTCAATCCGCGCCCTCGCACGAGGGCGAACCCCCCCTACCCGCTTGAACCCAGAGTCTCTAAGGTTTCAATCCGCGCCCTCGCACGAGGGCGAACGACTTCTGCTTGGTGGAACCGCCCTGCCGACGATGTTTCAATCCGCGCCCTCGCACGAGGGCGAACGATGCATTCGCATGGCCATGTTGCGGGCAATCACGGTTTCAATCCGCGCCCTCGCACGAGGGCGAACGCGGCCTGACCGCCTGACCCGCCGCTGTGAGCGGTTTCAATCCGCGCCCTCGCACGAGGGCGAACATGCGGCCACCGTCTGTTTCGACGCC
>Ga0153954_1000219_pt1 | contig 51730 bp, 41 predicted proteins | sample TSFL038MetaG_FD_102277 | JGI IMG/M metagenome (GOLD analysis project Ga0153954, IMG submission 102277) | Attine ant fungus gardens microbial communities from Florida, USA - TSFL038 MetaG | ecosystem: Host-associated > Fungi > Mycelium > Unclassified | place: USA: Florida, Wekiwa Springs State...
CTCGCCTAGTGAGAAAGGCTTTGTCTTTTTCCAAGAAACTCGAAAATCATATCGGAGCCATCAAATATTTCATTTGTCACTACAATCGACACCTTACAGCACTACTTGTTTAGGACTACCTAATATTTGAGTTTTGCTCAAGATTTTTAAAATAAAAAATTTATCTTCTGAAAAGAATTTCACAGAATTTCCCTTTTGAATTTATATAATCTTTAATCTCTTTATATAATATCATTCTATGATTCATTTAAATGGGAACATCTCCACAATTTCGCTCATATGGAAGAGCGCTCTTGTTCTTTGTGGGACTGCTCTTATAGTAACGGGGATTTGGCAGCTCTACAGTCCTTTTATTCATACCACCCTAGCTTGCGGAGCTATAGGTGCCGTCTGGGGCTGGACTTTTACTAGTATGGGAATGGCTTTAATCACTGGGGCCACACTTTGGTCGCTCATAGAATGTATTAAAGCAAAGGCTAAAAAAAATGAGTCAGCTCCTTTATCCCAAGCGAAAGAAACTAGGCAGCGAGTTGGCGAAACTGTTGTCACCCAACTTGCAATGCCACCTCTTTTAACTCTTCAAAATTCGACTTGTTCAAAAAATCAAGTAGAACAGATCCCAAAAGAAATTTGGGTCGAAATTTTTTCTAAACTAGATGCTGAATCAATACTCAATTGTCAGAGAGTATGTAAAACTTTTCATTACATCATTAATCAAACTAGTTTGTGGGGATATTTACCAGAATGTTCCTTCATAAAAAACTTTAAAGTTTGTGAATTAGAAAATTCAAGTTGCTTAAAGAAAGTTTTAGCTGTGAGTCTCAAAATTGATGCATGTTTAGAAAAAAATAAACAGATCTTAAAAACTTTTGGATATAGCGATTTAGAGGATATTTCCTATGTGTATAAGACAAAAAAGATGCTTTTCATAGGTAAAAAAGAAGGTGATTTTTTCTATATTGATATTATCTCACTTAATGCACATAAGCCAAATTGTATTACACTTTGTGCAGGTATTAGACAGTATCAAAACAAGGGAAAGATTACAAAGATATATTTTTCAAACAACATTCTTATGTGTCAATGCAAAGGTTTCGATAATTTATTAATATGGAAAAAAAATAAAAATGCTTTTGAATTTAAAAAATTAGATAACTATGGTCCGGATTACAGTTTCCATTCTTTTTATTCCTTTAATAACATAGTTTATATTATCCAGTCTAAAACCCATAAAATTGAAGCCTTAAAGTTCAATGAAAATATTGACGGTTACTTTTTCTCAAGATTTGATAAGAGCTATAAATTAATAAATATTTATCAATACTTGCCTAAAATGTTCTTTGTTCCAGATAATGAACATTCAACCAATGGTCGCCTCTTTATACAATCTGACCTATCAATCATTATTTATGAATTAACCGCATTTGGAGAGCAGTTTTTACAATCCGCGCCAATTGAACTTAAGCATTCTAAGTTCATAACAAGCTTTTTTTATGAGAATGGTTATCTTTATTGTATGGCATGCGACTGGGGCAATACTTCTTATGTAGGGTCTCCAGAAGATCTACGGAGTGCTGCTATCATGGATGTGACAGTCTATGCCTGGGAAGAGCAAAAAGATCGCAATTGGAGTTTGAAGTTTACATTTGATAAAAAAATGAGCTTAGAACAAACAGAAATGCTTATTCCATTTTTTGAAAACAACCTGAGGCTGCTTTGCTAGCCATGCCTTGTTTGTTGGTTGAATCAACTATAGGTCTAAACCAATTTTTTCATGCACTTTCTTTGGCAATTCTTCAGTATCAAAACTTATGTTATTGATTTGTTGCATTACATCTTCAAGGTCTGGTCTTACCAAAGGATCATAAGGATTGACCATCGCAGCAATAGTTTTATAAAACTTTTTTTCTGAATCGCTGACTTTTTTTGCGCGGGGAATAATCAAGTTCGAAAGTCTATATATTTCATCTTTAAGATCTTTTATTTGATAAGAGCGATCGCTCAAAAGTTTTGTGATTTCATTTGTCCATGGAGTAGAAGAAAAAGATAAGGCATTGTTGAAATCAAACAATTGCAAAAAGACGACTCCAAGCTCAAATATTTCAGCTTTGATTTGTCCGTGGATGTCATGGATAGGTTGCCCCTTGCCTAAAACTTCACATAAAACTTCGGGAGCCATGAAATCGGGAGTTCCTCCTCTTGGATTTGTCACTCCCAGTTCCATAGCCATGCCAAAATCGCCTAAATGGACAGTTAATGTATTTGTTTCACGGTTTCTTTTTATTAAGACATTATCTGGTTTCATATCACAGTATCGAATTCCTGCTTTGTGAATCTCCTGCATGATAAAAAGAAGTTGAATAGCGACGTCGCGTCTTTCATGCTTACTGAGCGAGTCTATATGGTAAAGTAACGCACCTTCGTTGCAAAACTCTTCAATAATAATTCGTTTGTTCTCATCTCTTTTTTTATAGGAGCCATACACTTGTACAATTCCAGGAATACCTTTGAGCTTTTGTAAGATTTTCAATTCCTTTTTCGTCGCAGCCTTGACTTGATCATTGTTTATTTCAACCTCAAGAATCGCAATATCCCTGTCGTCCATGAGTGCTTTTCCTGAAAATACTTTTTTATAAGTACCTTTATCTAAGAAAGTTTCTTCAATAAAAATTGAATGATCCTTCGCTATAAATACTTTGACATTTTTTTTCTGCAATTGAACAGAACAAGAAATAATATCATGGCATGTATTCAAATTTCTTGTTTGACTTACTATATTTTTTAAAAGGTCTACATATAGATTGTTCGGAAGAGATTGCACTTTGAGCTTCGCAAGGACATCTTCTGCAAATTGAATGGTGGAGGATGAAATATTATTTAGGAATGCAAGATGATTTTGAGTTAAACTATTCACATTTAAATGAATCATTCGACCATTTTTCTGATAGCGCGTCCAAAAGTTCCATTCGACTGTCTCAAGGGCATTATTTACAGCTAATTCACTTTCACTCAGTTTTTTTGCTCGGATTTCGAACCTATCTGCAAAAATTTTGACCGTTTCTTCTTTGTTTTGTATCTCTGATTTTTCATTCAAAAATTTTATCAATTTTTGGCCTGTTTGAATAGGATTTAAGCAGGCATGAAATACATGAGTAATAATTAGATATTGTGCTTTAGCTAAAACTAATCCCAGTTTGTATGGTGAACACAAATGCCACATGTTTTTTGCAGTTGAAGTGATAGAATTAGACATAAATAATAGTTAAATTTAAGTTTTTAAATCAGTTGTTTGGAGCAGCTTTTCCTCTTCAAGAAAAACTGCGGCATTTATCGTGCCCATTTTTTCTTTGAGAAATTTTGTAAATGAGGGGATAGTTTTTCTCTACGCACGCTCCGTTTTCTGCCACCCAATTGTCTTTACGTCAATTTTGTCGCAAAAAAGTGTGGCTAACATAACGTAAATTGATCATTCTGAACAAGAAAGGAATGCAACTATTTTTCAAGCACGCTCACTATCACCTACCAAAATGAAGCTTTAAATTTAGGTTCTTGGCCTTATTGGATAAAACACCTTCTTGTAAAATCGTTTCTATATCGTTATAGTCGATTAAATTTTAAATGATAATTTTGATCTACGTGAAAACCGCACGATCGATCAAGCCCGAGTCTTTGACGTGGTGAAAATTTATCATTTCAAACTTAATCGACTATAAGATTTGTCAAAAAAAAGGAGGCAAGCATGTCCTCGGTAACTCAAGTTTCAGAAACACCACAATGGGAACTAGATTTACTTCGGAAGCTAGAACTTAAATGGAGCAAAGGAGGGCGGTCTGAACCTAAATTCAATAAAATACGCGAAAAGCTTATTACATTTTCTAACAATCAATTGTCTAGTTTAAAACTAGCAGGACAAATGGGTCAAAATAAGCTCGTCTGCCATTTGACTTTGAAGCCAAAATATTTTCCATTTATCCAAAAAATCTTCGAAGGTACTTGGGGATTGACATGCAGTGAATTGGAAGAGGAATCTCACTTTTCTATTTCTGCGCCCAAAGCTCGTATATCTCCCTGTCCCCGTTTAAACAAACGTTCTCCCACGACTTATGCTAAGGATCTCTTCTCTTTAGCACAAAGAACACGTCTTGAAGGATCTTTTTTGGATTGCCAGATTTGTGTATTGAATGCAAGTGGTGAAGAAATCAAACACTATAAAGCCCACCGCCTGATTTTGGCCCACCTCTCAGATCGATTTCATATACTTTTAGAAAAAGAAACGCACTTAACCTTTACACTTGGCCAAGAGGGATGTTCCATACAAAGTTTGGAATGGCTGATCGATTGCGCTTATTGCGTTGAGTCAAAAAATGCAATTGTTGGCAAAGAAGAGTGGAAAGAGCGCTATCTTCTGGCAAAGGCGTGGAGTTGTAATTTGGAAGTGGAAGAGTGCCGTTTCTTCCTTGTAGACTTTTTTCAAAGAGAGCTTCGATCTGCCGTAAATAAAAAAGCAAACACTTTGAATGTTTTGGAAGAAGATATCCAAAGTTTTGCTACGCTTACTCAAGACGAAATATTTATACGTCTAGCTCAATGGGTTAAAAGCGATCCCTTTTGGAAACTACAATCATTACCTAGGGGATGATGGGCTCTTGTTAAAGGAGCTGCATTGTGGACAAGTCGTAATCAACTTACCGGTTTCTGCCAGATAACAATAAGCGCAATATTCACATTGATTGAGCTGGTAAATGGGAGGGAGTCTCTTTTTATTTCTGGCTTTGAGATGGGAAAAGAACCAGGCACCTAAGCAGAGAAAAAGAAAGAAGCAGAGATAAAGCATTAAGGCAGTGGCCTTATCTATTTTAATCATCCTCTTCCTCCAAAAAATGAGGAAGTAGGGTGTATTCCATTGTGTCCGACGGGGCAACAACGGGAAATGTGTCTTCGATGACCTGCATAATAAAAGGCTGCCGATTGGGCTGAAGCGTCCGCATCTCATAATAGTTATCAAAATAAGGAGGGGCTTCAGGTATTGAAAGGGGACAAATATCCATTTTAGCAACAGGTTGAGAGCTATCTAGTTCACAGCTTAGATCTACTTCCACAGCTATGGGTAGCAATGGATGCGTTTTCTCTAAATTGGGAAGCGGCACAATACGGAAAAGAAAAAACAGAATCAAATGAAGAGCAAAAGCAAGCCCAAAACTTTTCAAAAGTTCACTTGAGATACTTTTTTCATTTTTTCTAAGTTTAAGCTCTATGGCTTGGGTGATGCGCAACATGCTATATCGTTATAGACCAATCTCAATTTTGCTCCTGACGTTTGTGCCAGCGAAAAAAGGCGTAAAAAATCTCCATATTCGACACGTCTGTCTATGCTCAGTACGACTGTTGTATCTGCTCCTGGATGTGCCTTTAAAGCAGCCTTTATTTCATAGGAAAGACTTTCTTGAAAGGATTTAAGATCGACGATTTCTTTTTTGCTGCCTACATAAATCACGTTTTGTGCATCCATCACGACCAAGATTTGCGAGGTGCGGGGAGGAGAGTGCAGCTCTAAATCGGGGTTTTGAATATTCAAGGACTTTAAAGGAAGAATGTCTGAAGTGATGATAAAAAAGATCAGCATTAGAAAAACGACGTCGACAAGTGGAGTCAAATCAATTAAGGCTGTACTTGTTTCCAAGGTAGTTTTAAACTTCATAGGGCGCCTTGCGATTACAAAGAAGATCAACCACTTCAGAAGCGGTGATTTGCATTTCCAGCACCAATCCTTTAATGCGGCTTACCAAATAATTATAGGCCACAAGTGTGGGGATGGCAACGACCAGGCCAGCTGCCGTAGTGACAAGCGCGTATTCCATAGACTCACCTACGCTTGTGGTCGAGATATCCATTAAACCTGAGACACGCATTTCGGAAAAAGCTTGGAGAAATCCGAGCACAGTTCCTAGAAGACCGATCAAGGGAGTGATATGTGAAATGATGGACAACATTTTTGCATTTTTTTCTAAACGGGCAATTTCACTTAAAGCCGCAATTTCCATGCTGGCTTCAATCTCTTCTCGACCTCTTTCATGCTTCATCAATCCTACTTTCACAATATGAGCAATCGCGCCTCCTGTCTCTTCACAGATGCGCACCCCCTCAATGATGTTCTGATCTTGAATCACCTTCCTTAAATGGATGACAAAAGTATTGGTATTGATCTCTGATTTTTTTAAATGCATGAGACGTTCAAAAAAAATAGTCATTGCCAAAAGAGAGCAGCCTGCAATGATGATGAGGATGGCATTTCCCTCTGTGAAGTAGCGTAAGATATAATCACGCCAAATAGATGAAGCGAGAAGACTATTCATAACCATAATTCACCCTTAATTTTTCTTGAGCTTTGTGCGCCCATTCTCCACCTTTTTTTGCCGTGGCTTCGAGCTGACGGACTGCCAGTTCAGGCCTTCCCTCTAGCTCATAGATTTCAGCACGCAAATACATCGCTTTTAATCTCAAAGGCGAAGCAGTTTCTTCATTGATAGCGCGTGAGAGAAGGCGCATAGCAGTATCATATTCTTTTTTTCCTCTAAAAGCATCGCTTTGTAGGAGCCATAAAGTCAATTTTTGTTCATCAGAAAAAAAACGTGTACCACATTCTTGAGAAAGTACAAAGCAGTTGAGCGCTGTTTCATAGTCTTCACATTTTAAAGAAAGCCTACCCATTTCTTGCCAAGCCAGCGAGAGAAGAGGGCTCTCTTGAATACCTGCAGTGCTATAATGTGTAAGCATCTGGGAGAAGATTTTTTGAGCGAGAAAATTTTTGCCCTGCTTAAGGTAACACTGAGCAAGTTTAAATTCTCCCTCTTCAAATAAAGGAGGATAGCTGCAATTCTGCTTGAGGAGTGATGTCAAAGGGTGTTCTTTTTGAGAAAATTCACCAATCAAAGCCAGCAACAGCTGTTCACATTCAGACAGATCCTTTTCTGTGTTGAAATGAAAATAGACATCTGCGAGCTGAAGTAGCACTTGATAGCGTAGAACGATAAGAGCAGTATCTAAGATTTTGTTGCTGTTCTGGAGCTGGGTAAAATAACAGAGTGCATTTTCTAAGGAGGTTTTTGCCATTTGGAGATCTTTTTCATGAATGCTGAGCAGGTAATTTGCAGCTATTTGCAAAGAAGAGCTAGGAAAACGTTCAATGAAGAGTTTCAAATGGGTTAAAGCTTCAGGAATCCCTTCTCGATAGGCTCTATAAGGAAATTGGTGAAAAAAGGCTTCGGGAGCCAATTCACTCTGGGGGTAATTTTCATAAATTTGACATCGATAGAAGCTAGGATTTTCTTTAAGGTATATTGCAGATTCTCCTGCCCAAAACCAAGAATGTGGAGCTAAAGGAGAGTGCGGGCATTCACTTGCTAGCTGGACGAAAGTATGCTTTGCTTTCTCAAAATTTTTTGTTCGAAAATAGAGAGTAGCGAGTGCATAACAGGCTTCTTCTTTATATTTGCCTTGAGGATAGCTATGAATAATCTGTAGGAAGGATTCTTCGGCGATTGGAAAATAAGCTGGATCGGTCAAATGTGCTGCAAGCAAACCGCGTAGATAGAAAGTTTCTTCTCTATCCTCCATGCTTTCTTCGAATTGCGAAAGTAGTTTTTCTAAAAGAGTGAGAGAAACAATAGGCGCATTGCGATAAACGTTTGCTTTCGCTTCAAGCTTTAAAATCTGAGCTGCTTTTCGAGAATCTGCTTTTTCAGTATGCCGAAAGGCTGTTTCTAACGCCTGCGTAGCAAGTTCGAAACAATGGGAAGGATGCGTGGGATCTGCAAGTCCTTCTTGAAAATAATTCACTCCACGACAATACCATGCTTGAGCAAAGCTAGGGCAGTGTTGATATTTCTTCTGAGTTGCTAAGACGTAAAGTTGCTCTTTTAACGCAGAATTTTGATAAGCTTCAGCTCTTAAAAGCAATGCCTGCAATTCGCCTTCCGCGGAAAAATGCTTTGATTTTTCCTGTAAAAAGCTCTCAAGCGCGTACAAAGATTCTGGATCTTGAAAATGTTGGAATCTCAGTAAATGAAGCCGAGCCAATGAAAGACAGGCAGCTTCATCGTCTAAAATTTTTCTGAAATTCTCCTCAGCTTTTTTGAAAAAACGCATTCTATCACTTTCGGCTTTGAGCAAATCATCGCCTAGACGCACATAGCACCATCCCAATAAGTAGAGAGCGTTGTGCCAGCAGCACCCTCCCTTTTCCTCTATAGAAAATTCTAAAAAACTCTTGGCGGTTGCAAAAGCGTTCACTGTGTAAGCTGCTAATCCACGTAAGTAATAATATTCTGAGCGCAAAGGATGTTTCGTTGAGATATCCTTCTCAAAAGAGCCTAAAAGCGTTTCTACTTCCTTGGGTTTTTTTTCATTCAACAACATGTGCGCCAAATGCAATGCAGCTAACTGGCTCGGTCTTCCTTTGAACTGCTGTAGCCTTTCAAAATAGCGCTTAGCTTTAGCAAATTGACCATCTTGATAGTAAAGGGAGCCGATTTCGAAAAGTGCTTGGTCGAAATGTTCTAGATCTTCCATATCTCCGAGACGTGTGTAGTGTTGTAACATCTCGAGAGCTTTTTCAAATTCCTTTTTTTCACGAAAACACTTGGCACTTAAATAGAGCATTTCTCTATCTATTTTATTTTCGAGCGCACTGAAGCCTTCCTCTTGCATGCACAAGGATAGACTCTTTTCATAATCAGCCGCCAAAAAATGACATTCAGCCAAACGGTATTTAATTTTTTTTGCGAGTAAAGTATCCCTACCTTTGATCTTAGGATAACTTCCTTTTTCAATGGCTTGAAGTATCTCTTGATACAAGGAAATGGCTTCTGGGTACATGCTTGCCATGAGGTAACGTTTTGCCTTTGGGATGAGCGCATCATAGTAGTCATTTAAGGCGTCTTCAAGTGCGTGATAGAAAGAGAGATCTTTGTTCGACCATTGCACTGCAGGATATTGCTTTGTGATCATCTGCATTTCTGAATAGGCTTCAGAAGGCGATTCTCTTTTGGCACAGATCCGAGCCTTCATTAAACGAATACGCGGTAAAAATTCCGAAGGAGGGTGTTTAGTGAGCAACCGAGCGAGCAGATCTTCCGCCTGACTTTTGTGGTCGAGTTCCTCGTAACATGTTGCCAAGTTGATTGTCATATCGACATAGGTCGGCCAATCGACAACATATTTTTGAGAGGAGCGTTTTGTTGTATGAACTGCAATTCGGCTTAAAAGTTCTTCAAAGGCTCCTTGAGCAGTTTCATAATCCCCTTTATGCAGGGCTGTTTCAGCACTCTGATGTAATTGGCGTAACTGTTTTTCCTCATCCTCCCAAAAAAAAGAAGTGGTTAGAGAAAAAAGAATCCATAGAAGAAAAATTCGGGCTTTCATACTCTCTATTATATTCAACGACAATTTGCAGAAAAGAGTTCTGCAATGTACAAGTAAAGATAAGAACAGAGCATTAACGGTGGAGGTTGATCCAGTATGGCTCTTAAAGACACATGCAAAAATTTGAAAAGCCTTCTAGAATCCATTCAGGCTGATTTGGAAAAAGCGGAGGCAGGAAACAAAGCGGCAGCACAAAGAGTGCGCACAGGCAGTATAAAATTTGAAAGAGCCGCTAAGCTCTATCGTAGAGAGTCGGTTCAAGCCGATAAAAATGGTGCTATGGACAAAGCCAAAGCTGCTAGAAAAAAATCTACAGGCGTTAAAAAGTCCACAGCAGCCAAGCATCCGACAGCTGCAAAACAGTCTAGTGCAAGAGCACAGTCTGCTCCTGCGGTCAAGTCGCCTAGTGCTAAAAAAAGAGCACCTGTAAAAAAAGTGGCAACAGCAAAGAAAAAACCTACTGCTAAATTGCCAAAAGCAGGACGCAAGAAAAAATAATTTAAGCAATTTTTGTTTGCTTGTGTATTTAAGAGGAGGTTTTTCAACCTCCTTTTTTATTTCACCCAAAGCCTGTAATCATGCTATCTTTCTTGGGAAAATCTTCAAAAACACCTTGATAAACTATGAATGAAGAAAGCTATGTTAGATGCAAGCATTTTGGTGTGTGCGGCGGATGCCGTCTCCAGCATCTCCCCTACGAAGCACAATTGGTACAAAAAGAGGCATTCGTCAAAAAATGTTTCGGAATGTCGGTTGCGCCTATCCTTGCTTCTGACCCCTTTTGGCACTATCGCAATAAGATGGAATTTTCCTTTGCTCAGTCCAAAAAGGGAGAAAAATTTTTGGGGTTAATGAAGCAAAGGGGAAGGGTTGAAAATCTAGAAGAGTGCCATCTGACCCATACTTGGTTCTTGGAAATCCTCAAGAAAGTACGAGATTGGTGGCAAGCTACAAACGTGAATGCCTATTATCCGCCCACGAATGAGGGCCTTCTTCGCACACTCATTTTACGGGAGGGGATGCGTACGGGTGAAAAGATGGTTCTATTAACTGTTTCAGAAGCTCCCTTTGAACCCCGGGACCTTAAAACCTTTATTGAAGCAGTTGGGAATGTGGATGCTCTCATTTTAAGACGTCAGATCATCAAAAAAAAGACACCCACTCGTTTTGAAGAAATCCTTTTAAAAGGAAAAAATCATATACATGAGCGTTTGCAAGATAATAGTGGTCATTTCTATACATTCCGCATTCGAGGAGCCTCTTTTTTTCAACCCAATACTTTTCAAGCGGAAAAGCTCTATCAAAAGGCAATCGCATGCGCTGAATTAAATAAAAACGAAAGTGTGCTCGACCTCTATTGCGGCACAGGTTCTCTAGGAATTTTTGCCTCTCGTTTTACCTCAAAAGTGTTAGGTATTGAAATTGTACCTGAAGCCGTAGAAGATGCACGCTTTAATCTGGAAACGAATGCCATTTCTAATATGGAAATCATCGAAGGAGATGTTGGAGAACAATTGGCTAAAGTCTCTTATCCAAATGCCATTGTCTTCGTTGATCCACCACGAGCTGGACTTGGTCCAAAAACTATTTCTCATCTTCTGATCCTTCAACCAAAAAAAATTGTCTATGTTTCTTGCAATCCAGTGAGTCAATCAGCAGACTGTGCTGCTCTTTTGGGTTATGAAGTGAGTACCATACAGCCTTTCGACCAATTTCCTCATACACCACATATTGAAAATATCGCCCTCTTGAATAGGATATCTTGAACTTGCCCTTTTTTTCTGATATAGTTGTCCTTTTTTGACCCAATTTTAAGGATTTTTAAAATGAAAAAAATATTAGCCTCCCTTTTGATGTGTGCAGCAACCCTGCCCTTAATGGCGGAAGAAGCCGCACCTGCACGCAACCAAAGTTCTTTTTGGCAAACATTAATCATGATCGCCATTGCCATTGTCTTTTTTTACTTCATCCTCTGGCGCCCAGAACAAAAAAGACGTAAGGAAATGGAAAAGAAGCGCGGAGCCATGAAAAAAGGCGACAAGATCACCGCTATGGGCATCGTTGGAACTATTGACCGCGTGAAAGAACAGACAGTGGTTGTGAAGATGGTCGATGGATCCAAAATCGAATTTTTGAAGGGTGCAATCAACGAAGTTAAAGCCAAAGAAGAACTTCCTCCTGAAGAACAAGAAAAAGAAGCTTAAGAAACTTCAAAAAGTCCTTAGAGTTTTTGCGGGGGCGAACTCTCTAAGTTTTCCGCAGTGTAAAAATAACCCACAGAATACTATGATGCGAAACCTCAGTGCATTCTTATCGATGAATGCACTGAGGCTGAAGTCTATTTAACAAAAAGACGACTTTATTCCGAAAAATAGGCACTGTGCATACAGGCCGTAGTGATAATATCCGGAATCCACATGAGATAGCCGGCTCCAAAAAGTTCAGCCACACCACGCACGATTTGGGCTTTGAGATAGTTGCGACCTTCATCACTCCTGGGTTGGCCATCGCTGTCCTTATTTTTTGCCAGAAAATGAGCACTCACGACAAGGCGGATGAGACCAACGATCGGGCTAAGGATGTAACTCAGGGCATTAGCGATATTGTTAAGACAGACCCATTTTTTCTCTTGGGATGTATAAACATCATCTTCACCTACCTTCACATAGCCGAAAGTCGATTGCCAAGCGGCACTATTAGGAGGCACAGCATTAATAAAACTTACCATATACAACCTCTCAATCATTAAGGTTATATGATTATATCAAAAAAAGATTAGGATAAAATTAAGTCGTTAACTTAACGGCAAGATTTTCGAGCACAGTCGTGCTGCGCGAAACAAAATCTGTCAATCCTTCGGGTTCCATCTCTCTCTGGGACAGGCAGGTAAGATCATATACTTCCCGAGCCATCTGTCTGGCAAGCTCAGGATCTTTTTCCTCAACGGCATGGATGGCATTGATCAGTCTGCTATTTGTATTAATGACCAAGGTAGGTTTAATCAGATGGCGTACTTCTTTTAAAGGCTTACGCTGGTGATAGGCCAAAGAGTCTCTTAACCGGCGTTCCTCTTCTTTAAGCATTAGAAACGCCGGAATTGAAGCACTGGCCAGACTCTTAGCTTCCACTTCCACTTCTTCCAAATCAAGTTTTTTCTTGAAGAATTCAGCCAATTTGGCGGCTTCGCTTCTTCCATTGGCATCGAGTAAGCTCTTCTCTTTGTGAGGATCGAGGATTTTTTCATCCATGTGAGCGTCGATGCGCTTGAAATGGACATCCACCTTTCTTTCCAACATCTGTAAAAGTGCTTGGTCAATGAAAGAAGGACGTATAAAAAGGACCTCGATCTTTTTTTCACGATAGAGATCGAGGAAATGCCCTTCATCCACGGTGTAGTAGATGCTTTGCCCCGGATGTCTTTCTCGATAATCTTCAAGGGTAGTCCATTGTTTTTCGCTATTTTTGAAAATTAAAAATTCTTTGGCCCTTTCATAAAATTTTTCGTCTTGTAGGGTTCCATATTTGATGATGATTTCAATGTCTTCCCAGTAGGAGAGAAATTTCTCTTTTTCTGTTTGGTAAAGTGCGGAGAGACGGTCGGAAATTTTTTTCGAAAGATGGGCCCCGAGCTGACGTACTGTCCGATCCATTTGTAGATAGCTTCTGGAGACATTTAGGGGAATATCAGGACTATCCAGAACACCGCGTAGAATAGTCAAATAGTCGGGGAGTAGGTCTTTGCAATGATCAGAGACAAAAACTCGATTGCAGAATAATTTGATGCTCTCTTTTTTTAGATCACTCTCTTGTGAAATTTTGGGGAAGTAGAGAATGCCTTTGAGGTGGAAAGGATAGTCTACGTTTAGATGAATCCAAAACAGAGGCTCTCCTTCCATGGGAAAAAGGTGATGGTAAAAATCTAGGTAGTCTTTGTCTGTGCAGTCAGATGGGGCTTTCATCCAAAGCGGTGGCTTTTCATTGATGCGGCTGTCATTGAGATAAATAGGATATGGCAAAAAGGAGCAGTAGTAGGAGAGGATTTGACGTAGGCGCGAGGCTTCCAGATATTCATCTTCTTCTTTGGCCAGCGTAAGAATTACATCGGTTCCGCGTTCTGTGCGAACCCCCTTTTCGAGAGTATAGGTGGAAGAGCCATCACAGCTCCAATAGACTGCCTCAGCCTCCGTTTCAAAAGAGAGGGTCTGGATCTCAACTTTTTCAGCAACCATATACGCTGAATAAAAACCGAGACCGAAATGGCCGATGATTTGATCTTCTTCTTTGTTAGTTTGGTATTTTTTGACAAACTCTTCAGCACCAGAAAAAGCAATCTGGGTGATATATTTTTCTACCTCTTCGCCCGTCATTCCAATCCCATTATCAGAAAAAATGAGCTTACGGTTTTCTCGATCTATCTTAATGTCGATACGGGGCTCAAGGGGTTCTTTATCCAAAAGTTTACGTAGTTTGGAAAGGGCATCACACGCATTGGAAACGAGCTCCCTCACAAAGATGTCTTTATCGGAGTAAAGCCATTTTTTTATAATAGGCAAAATGTTTTCGCTATGAATTTTTAATGTTCCTTGTGCCATATCCACCCTAACCATTTATCTAAGTTAATCACTCCGCCCTGTTGAAGCACAATCAGTAAAATGCCCAACGGGACAATCCAGCGCACCAAAAAAAGCCACGGCCGAAAAAGCCATCTTAGGTGCGTACCCTCTAAAAAGCCCTGGGAGCGTCTAGAGCGCTCAATGATCCATCCCGAGAAAATTGCCGTAAGGATGACATTGATCGGAAGCAGCCAAGTCGTGGTGAAATAATCCACAGAGCTAAAAAAATTCTTTCCATACATCTGCTTCCATTGGACAAAGATGCCTCCGGAGCCTGAGAGGGCGCTAGGAATACCTAGTATAAAGACAATGCCTCCAACAATCAAGACTCCACGTGCACGAGACCAGCCAAACACTTCAGTCACCGTGGCTACAAGGACTTCCATTACAGAAATCGTCGATGTAAGAGCGGCAAACACCACCAAACCAAAGAAAGTAGTAGAAAGGAGCAATGTAGCGGGAAGCTTGCTGAAAAGCACGGGTAGAGTTTTGAAAAGTAGGCCGGGTCCTTCTTGTGGTGTAAAATTAAAAGTAAAAATAATAGGAAAGATCATCAAGGCGGCAAGCAGGGAGACAAGAATGGTCATCGAAGCGACAGTGAAGGATGTTTTGGGAATATCATCATTTTTGTGCATATAGCTTCCGTAGGTAAGGATGATACCCATCCCAACGCTCAATGTGAAGCAAGCAAGACCGAGTGCCTCCAAAAGACCTGAGGGGCTTAAGCGTGATGCATCGGGAGTGAAGATAAAGAAAAAGGCTCGTGGAAAGCCCTTCAAAGTGAGCGCATAAAGAAATAGAGCAAGTAGGCTAATTAATAATGCCGGTGTTAAAATCTTGGACCAAAATTCTATTCCTTTGCGAATGCCTCCATAGACAATGCCCGTTGTTAGAGCTAGAAAAAGAAAATTCCACAAAAGATTGATGTCTCCAGCAGAATAAAGTAGATCAAACACGTTAGCAATCTCTTCTGGAGTTTTTCCTTGAGTGAAATGCATCAGTGACATCAAGACATAATTGAGTGCCCATCCTGCGACAACAGAATAATAGGAGAGGACCAAAAGGGTGGCTAAAACACAAGACCAACCGAGAAAACGCCAACTTTTGTGAAGCCCAGAAAGCTCTCCAAATGTACCGACTGGAGCCCCGCCTCCGGTACGGCCAATCATGAGTTCTGCAGTAAAAATAGGCACGCCAATCAAAAAAGTAAAAATGAGATAAGCCAGAACAAAAAAACCACCTCCATTTTCGCCTGTCACATAGGGAAATTTCCACAAGCTACCTAGCCCAATTGCAGAGCCTGCAGTCGCCATCAGGAAACCTAATTTACTTCCCCATTTTTCGCGTGGCTTCATCTCAGTAACCTTGAAAAAGAAATATGTTTCAAGATATAGCATTAGTGCATGTTTTTAGCACAATTTCTACAAGGGCTTACTTTATCGGTGACCGCAATCGTTGCATTTGTGCTGATTGGCCTCGGTCTAACTGCCATGATTCTCTTCACAAAGAAAAAGTTAGTGCGCACGGCGCCTTGCATGATCAAAATCAATGAAGATGAAGAATTAACTAAAACAGTACCCGGGGGTCAGACATTACTTTCCGCTTTGACCTCTGAAGGTGTCCCTGTGCCTTCTCCTTGTGGAGGCAAAGCCACATGCAAGCAGTGTCGTTTACAAGTGCTATCTGGAGCAGATGCTCCTTTAGAAACAGATAAAGCCACCTTTACAAAACAGCAACTCAAAGAAGGCTGGCGCCTTTCCTGTCAGCTCAAAGTCAAACATGATCTACATGTGCACGTTGAAGAGCGCTATCTGAGCGTGAAAGAATGGCATGCCACCGTGGTCAATAATGACAATGTAGCTACCTTTATCAAAGAGTTGATTGTCGAACTGCCAGAGGGAGAAGAGGTCCCTTATCGTTCAGGTGGCTATTTACAATTTCATGTTCCTCCTTTTAAAACAAACAGCAGTGACTGGCAAGCAACCATGGATGCCAAATTTCACACAGATTGGGAAAAGTTTGGGTTGTTTGGCCATTCCATCGATTTCAGCCATCTTTCACAAGGCGAGGTCATCCGCGCCTATTCCATGGCTTCTTTTCCTGCAGAAGGCAGGATTTTAAAATTCAATATCCGCATTGCTACTCCACCTTTTATCAAAGGGCAGATAGTAGACAAAATTCCTTGGGGCATTTGTTCTAGCTACACATTTAGCTTGAAACCTGGCGATAAAATTCAACTTTCAGGTCCCTATGGAGAATCTTTTATGATCCATGATCAACGCCCGCTGATTTTTCTGATTGGGGGTGCAGGTTCTTCATTTGGTCGCAGCCATATATTACACTTATTCAAAACAGAGCATACCAAGAGAGAAGTCGACTTTTGGTATGGAGCGCGTTCGCTGAAGGAAAATATTTATCAAGAAGAGTACGAAGAGCTAGATAGGTTGCATGCAAATTTTCGGTACCATCTCGTGCTCTCCGAGCCTTTGCCTGAAGATGTCTCTGGAGGTTGGCCTAAAAATGACCCCTTAAAAACAAATTATCTCTTTAAGGCCTTCGAATTGGGCCAGCTCAAAGTGATGGAAGAACCGGAAGAATGTCTCTACTATGTCTGTGGGCCTCCATTACATAACTCCAGTGTCTTAAAGTTGCTCGATCATTATGGAGTGCCACGCGAAAACATTGTCCTTGATGATTTTGGAAGTTGATGAAAATTGTTTTAGCCCAGATTAACCCCATCATTGGGGCCCTCGATGTCAATTGCCAAAAAATCATCCATGCGATCGAACAGGCAAAAAAAATGGGCGCACAGCTCGTTATTTTTCCTGAAATGGCCATCTGCGGCTATCCTCCTGAGGATCTTTTACTACTTCCAAGTTTTATCTCTGCAGTCATGCAGAATTTGCATAAAATCATTCGTGTTACTCAAAATATTGCGGCAATCATCGGTTGTGTGCGTGAAAATCCCTATGCTGGTGAAAAAAGGCTCTTTAACTCGGCCGCGTTAGTGCAAGATGGAGATTTGATCGGTTTTCAGGATAAAATGCTTCTTCCTGACTATGATGTATTTTCTGAACGACGCTACTTTGAACCAGGTGGACACATCACGGTTTGGAGCATAGAAAACCAAAGAGTCGCAATCACGATTTGCGAAGATATTTGGCAGCATGCCAACGCTGTGGAATATTCCAACTATCCACGCGATCCCATAGAAGAGTTAATCCCGCAAGCTCCTGACTTGCTTGTCAATCTATCTGCTTCTCCCTACTATATGCGCCGCCATGAAACCCGCCTGCATGTGTGTCGCGCTGCTGTTCAAAGCTTGCATTGCCCGATCATTCTCTGCAATCAAGTCGGAGGAAATGATAGCCTGATCTTCGATGGATATAGCTTATATGTAGATGCACAAGGAACCATTGTACATCTGGCTAAAGGATTTCAAGAAGAGTTGTTATTTGTAGACACTGAAAAAAGTGCATCACCTAAAATTCTGGATACGGACCCTGTAGAGGATCTTTTTCAGGCTTTAGTTTTGGGCGTACGAGATTATTTTCAAAAACTCGGTTGGAAAAAAGCTTGCTTTGGACTTTCAGGCGGAATTGATTCCGCAGTCCTTGCTGTAATTGCAAAAGAAGCGCTTGGTAACGAAAATGTTTTAGCACTTGCTTTACCCTCTCGCTTTTCTTCTCAACAGAGCTTTAAAGACGCACATGAGCTTGCGCAAAACTTAGGAGTTGCTTTGGAAGAGATTTCTATCGAAAAGCCTTTTCAAGCTTTCCTTAACCTTTTAGAGCCTTATTTTGATGAACGCCCTTTTGACGTGACTGAAGAGAATGTACAAGCTCGCATCCGAGGCATTCTTCTCATGGCTTTTTCAAATAAATTTGGTTATTTATTGCTCAGTCCAGGAAATAAAAGCGAAATGGCCATGGGATATGCGACTCTTTATGGGGATATGTGTGGAGGTTTAGGTGTCCTCAATGATGTCACTAAAGAACAGGTCTACATCTTGGCACATCATATCAATAAAAAAAGAGAGCTTATCCCTGTTTCCATCATCATAAAAGAGCCTTCAGCTGAGCTTAAATTCAATCAAAAAGACAGCGACTCGCTGCCCGCTTATCCCATTGTGGATAAGATTTTAGAGAATTATGTGGAAGATCACTTATCACCCGAAGAAATTGCTCATCGCAACCATTTTCCTTTGGAGCTAGTAAAAGAGCTTGTGCGCAAAATCCATCTGAATGAATATAAGCGAAGGCAAGCTCCTCCTGGCTTAAGGGTCACAAAAAAGGCGTTTACGGTAGGGCGTCGCTTTCCTATAGTTCAACACTGGAATATGAGTGCATGATTTCTAAAAAAATGAAGTGGTGGATCCTTCTTGTGACTACAAGTGGTACTTCCCTTGTTTTTCTCGATAATACGATCCTGCCTGTGGCTCTTCCCACGATCCAGAATGAGCTTGGTTTATCCGAAACGGGTCTTGTCTGGATAGTCAATGCCTATTTGTTGAGTTTAACCGCCCTCTTGCTAGTAGGAGGGAGATTGAGTGACCTCTTTGGCAAACGTTTTCTCTTTATGTCGGGACTATTTTTATTTGGTGCTGGTTCTTTGCTTGGCGGTTTGAGTACAACGCATTGGCTATTGCTTGCCTCACGTGTTTTGCAAGGAATAGGGGGAGCACTGATGATTCCAGCGACAGGGGCCTTATTGATTTCTGCATTTTCTGAGGGGGAAAGAGCAAAAGCGCTTGGCATTAATACAGGCATTAGTTCCATTTTTTTGATCCTAGGGCCCGCTTTAGGCGGATTTTTGACTGAATACATCAGTTGGAGAAGCATTTTTTTTATTAATATTCCCCTTGTGATTTTTGGGATGGCGATGGCTGCCAGGCTGCTGCAAGCGGAAAAACGTAAAAAAGAACCCTTTCATGTGACAGGCGCTTTGGCGATGCTTTTTGGGGTTGTGATGTTTGTAGTAGGCCTTATGCAGGCCAACGAATGGGGGTGGAGCACACCTGCAACATTGACATTGCTCTTGTTGGGGCCTTTTTTTATAGGACTTTTTGTTTGGTGCTCTCTGCGAGTTCCCTTTCCCATTATTGATTTCAACTTTTTTCGTAATTCTCTTTTTACTGCTGCCAGCTTATCCCTCTTTATTTCTCAGCTGATTGTTATGGTGACTGTACTCTGGGCTATTTATTTTCAGCAGCATCTTCATTTTTCAGCTGTCACAACAGGGATACTCATTTTTATTGCCACGCTTCCAGTATTCTTGATTGCACCCCTTGGCGGCTATTTTGCAGATAGGTTTGGACCTCGTTCACCTATGCTAGCAGGTTTTACGATTCTCACGTTTGCGCTCTTTTGGCTGCTCTTCACTGTAGCCAAACAGAACATTTTTCTGATGCTTCCAGGTCTTTTGGGATTTGGTTTTGGATTGCCTATGATTATGTCACCCACTGTGGCCCTCGCCTTAACTGAAGTGGACCCAGCAAAGTTAGGAGCTGCTTCTGGCATTACCACAGAAATGCGGCAACTCGCTTCCACAACGGGGATTGCCATGATGACAGCTGTCTACCAAGGAATCGTGAAAGTCACAGGTTCACATGTAGAAGGCTTTTCAGCGATTTCTACACTAGCAGCCTTGCTTTCAATTTTAGGTTTCCTAGTCGTCTTATTCATGATCAAAAAAAGCCAGCTTTGTAAAGCCTAATATGGCTAACCATAAACGCTGCCTTCAGCAGCTAGCTCATCTTAAAATTTTCGTCTCGAAGGCATGAACAAACGTCTGTTCCTGTGCTACCGAAGGCAGCGTTCGTGGCTAGCCGGGGGGGGGGGGGTGAAAATCCTCGGGAAAAAGTTCCCTACAAAAAAGTGAGCCGAATGCTCGGCGTTAGAATCCAATCTTTCTAAGTTTTAAAATTATTTATTTGCAGTCATAATCAGCATTTTGCAGTACTATTTATTTTAGATTAATTAAATTTATAAAAAAATTAATATTTTTTTTGTTATTATCTTTATAGTTTATAAAAATAATGGTGAGAATTAATGTTTACTCCAATTTACAGTGCCGTGCTCAGCGCATGGCGTAGTCTAACAGAACCATCGATACCTGCAGTTTCAAATAACATTACAGAACCGTCGGCACTTGCAATTTCAAATAGAATCACCATTAATTCTAATTCAGCACTTTTTTGTAGGCGTGGTGATGAGTTTTTTATAGCTGAACAGGCTTTAAAAATTCTAACGTATTTAAACAACAATCAAGTCGCGCAATCAGAATACACTCGTTTAATAAAGATTGTAGAAATGTATCGAATTGATGAACGACAGAATTTGACAAGTATCATTAAGACTGCTACTAAATTAAATAATGTTGCTTGCGCTTTAAAGTATCAGGAAGATCAAAATGATCATCATATTCTTGAGATCGTTAAGGAATTAGCAACCCAGAACAACAGATTATCTGTCTACATTCAAAATTATGAGATTAGAAACGAAAAAGATCGTATCGAAATCGCTAAAGTCTCAGCAGCTAAATACGGAAGAGACACATCTGAATATGTTCAAAACTACGGGATTAAAGATGAACAAGCTCTCATTGAAATTGCCAAGCTCGCAGCAGCTGAATCTGGAAGAGGAACATCTGCACATATTCAAAACTACGGGATTAAGGGCGAGCAAACTCTCATTGAAATTGCCAAGCTCGCAGCAGCTGAATCTGGAAGAGGAATATCTGAATATATTCAAAACTATGGGATTAAGGACGAGCAAGCTCTCGTTGAAATTGCTAAAATAGCAGCGGCTCATGATGGGGAAGGAACATCTGAATATATTAAAAATTATGGGATTAAGAACGAGCTGGCTCTCATTGAAATTGCCAAGATTGCAGCGGCTCAACATGGAAGAAGAACATCTAAATATATTCAAAATTATGGGATTAATGACGAGCAGGCTCTCATTGAAATCGCTAAAATAGCAGCGGCTTATGATACTGAAGGAACCTTTTATGATGGAGAAGGAACATCTGCATATATTAAAAACTACAGGATTAAAAGCGAGCAAGCTCTCGTTGAAATTGCCAAGATTGCAGCGGCTCATGATGGAGAAGGAACATCTAAATATATTCAAAACTACGGGATTAATGACGAGCAGGCTCTCATTGAAATCGCTAAAATAGCAGCGGCTCAAGATGGTGCATGGACATCTGAACTTATTCAAAACTATGAGATTAAAGATGAACAAGCTCTCATTGAAATCGCTAAAATAGCAGTGATGCAAGATGTAGGAGGAGCATCTGCATGTATTCGATACTATGGGATTAAAAACAAAAAAGCTCTTATTGATATCGCCAAAATCGCAGCTTCCAGAAATCTAGAAGAGACACTTCGTCATATCAAAGAATATAAAATCAAAGATGTGAAAACTTTAAGCACTTTTTTTTACGCAGGATATGGCACCCATTGGATCTTTCGGTTTGGCTTTTTGGATCTACCTCACTTATATCAAGTTCTTGAAAAAGATGAGATTTTACAGTCAGATTTAATTTCTGTGACACAATCTTTGCAAGCATCACTTTCATCTTCTTTTTTAAACAGCTTGGCGGCTTCTCTACTGAAAGATATTTCACTTCCAAACCTTAAACCTGAAAGATTACCTGCTTTAAAAAATCAAATTGTGTGGTTAGTCTCACTTTCTGAATACATCTCTTGTCAAGGCATTGCTTTGGAGCAGCTTGAAGGAGCGAGTGACTTTTTAAAAGATCTGATACGTTATCCTGATCGTGCGATGCGAGACAAACTGACTATTCTCTTACTGGACTCTTTTTCAGAAGAAATGCTTACCTGGCAAAAAAATGTAAATTTCTCAGTAACTAAAGGGTATACATCTCTTCCTGCGCTTGTCCTTTTTTCTCTATTAGGAGGATCTCAAATAGATTTAGGACGTGAACTTCTCCAGAAGTTCTTTCATTCTAAATCTTCAGATTTCGGAGAATATCAAAGAATTTTCATTCATTTTCTTGAAAATCTTTATAGAAATGCACAGCTTTCTCAAGAAGAAAAAATCGATTTATTAAGAAGGGTATTTGATGATAAGCATTTTTCTTCAAATGCCATTAAAAAACAAATACAGTATCAAGAATTAAGCATAAAATTCAAAAAAGTCATTAGGGCTATGGAGTTCGCTTCTATCCTTTGTGACCATGATCGTTTGCAAAAAATCAATTCCATAGAAGATTTTGTTGAGCAGTTAGGAGTGTTGTATCAAGAATTAGACATCAGTGCTGAGGATATGCAAGAGCGCTATTTAGAAGCATTAGGTAAGTTTCGCAATCGACATGCACTTCTCACCTATTTTGGGAGTCTGAGACGTTTGCCCGCTTCACAACAAGAGACAGCAATCAATATGTTGAAACAATTTGTGAGAGAGGTATTGGATCAAACATTTAAAACAAAAAGATATGAAAACAGTCCTCATTTGGAAGAGATTGCTAAATATTATCCTCTGTTCCTCGAACAATGGAAAAAAGGAGGAGAGATTTTGATACAGCAACAATCTCTTACTAAGGAATCAGAGCGTAATTATATCAAATTTTTGTCCCAAAAACTTATTCAGGATCAACATCTCGGCCCGCACTTTGCACAACAGTATCCTCTATTGTTTGAATTTCTGTGTGATCCAGCAAATAGCTCGATCGATCTACAAAAAATTGAAACTGATTCTTTCGAAGACTATTGTTTTCGCTTGATGAATTCGCTTTCTGAAGAGGATGAGATCAAAACATTGGAAGGTTTATTAAGAGTGATTCCTCCTCATGCTGAGTTTAGGAATGATATTCAAGGGTTATTAAACACGAGCACACAAAAACAACTAGATATCAGGATTGTCGATACAGATGATCCTTGCGATTTGTTACTCATAGGAACAGAAGTACAAGGGAGCTGTCAAAGAGTGGATGGCGATCCCAAAAATAATGTAGGGCTTTTAGGATATCTTATGGACGGTAAGATTCGTGCAGTAGTTGTGAAAGACAAGAATGGAAAAATTTTAGGTCGTTCGCTAATTCGCCCCCTTTGGGATAGGACAAAACAACAGGTTGTTTTACAGCAGGATCGATATTATGGAGATGAAAAATATCAGAAATTGGTGAATGAGGGATGCGAAGCGCGCGCTGCTCAATTAAATATCCCTCTAGTAGTTGAAAGAAAAACAGTTCCTTATCACTTAGAATCTTTGGGAGGTCGCTGTCCTTTTGAATATGTCGACTCTTTGGGTGCCCCAGCTAGAGGCCCAGCCTACATAGTGCCTGCTGTTTAATTCAATGATGTCTCTAAGTCATGTGGGAAAAATGCGAAAATGTCATCGATCAGATACTTACCTAACCAAGGTGCGTATAACAGGAAATTTTTGATGCGCTCGCCCTGGATTTGGGCATTGTGTACATTACATGTAGTGAGGGTATTTCGAAACAGCTCATGGATCGTCTGGAAAAAACGATTAAAAAAGCGAGAAATACTTTCTGAACTGCAATTTGAACGAATTGTGAGCCTTATAAAGTATTTTTCTAATGCTTCCAGGTCTATTAGGATTTGGGTTTTAGGTTGCCTTTGATTATGTCACCCACTGTGGCCCTCGCCTTAACTGAAGTTGACCCAGAAAAGTTAGGAGCTGCTTCTGGCATTACTACTGAAATGCGTCAACTCGCTTCCACAACGGGGATTGCCATGATGACAGCTGTTTACCAAGGAATCGTGAAAGTCACAGGTTCACATGTAGAGGGCTTTTCAGCGATTTCTACACTAGCAGCCTTGCTCTCAATTTTAGGTTTCCTAGTCGTCTTATTCATGATCAAAAAAAGCCAACCTTGTAAGGCCTAATACGACTAACTCAAAGATTAACTTTTCTGATTGACCCATTTTTTAGAAATAATTCTACTGATCATTTTATCTTAATAAAACCTTAATATTTTTATTATAAAATTAACATTGTTTTGATAATTCAAATATCTTTTTTGTGAAAAAGTCGTTTTATGGGCCTTCCAAGCTTACAGCCAGTCAACGGTCTTTATCGTGATGTATCCCAAACTAATCATTCATTGAAACTGAAAACATACAGTTTTGCCGTTATTATAATTTTGGGTATTGGCGGATTAACCATAGGAAGTGTTGGACTAGCTGGAATCGGTTCTTATCATAGCTGGTGGTATGCTGGCGCACTGAAGCAATTGAGTTTGATGGTGACAATCCCAATGGTTTGTGCTGGTGGAGTCATCGCTCTAACTTGCCTAACACTCTTGATAATAAGCATTAAGAACAAACAAACACTTAAGCAGACGTTGAATCGCGCTAGTCTTGAAGTGTCAGGAAGACTCACTCGTCAAGGCTCTTTTAGTGGTTTAGATCAGCCTCTTCCAGACAAACCAGTGATTCAAGAAACTTCAACTCAGCAATCTTTTGACGGGCTACCTGAAGATGATTCACCTCAAAATTCAGAACAGCTCACAGATAACGGGGGGATAGAACAAAAAATAGGTGTTCAACCCACCGCACAACCGACTTTTCTCAATCCTAACTTAGTTCAAAAAACTCAAGAAGAAGAAATAAGAGAAGGTCTTTCTGCATGGATTGCAGCATATCCTTCAATTGGAAGTTCTCAAGTAAGAGAAATAATCGAATGCTTTAAAACAAAATCGGTCAGTTTGAAATTAATAAAATGGATCATCGAAACTCTTCCTTCTCTTCCACCTGTAATAGGCAAGCTCACTCATTTGCAGCATTTAGATTTATCTGGTCATAATCTTACATCTTTACCTTCTGAAATAGCCTACTTGACACAATTAAAAACGTTGTTTCTAAATAGCGACCATGAGTTCAATGAGAATTGTCTCATGTCTTTTCCTATGGAGATCGTCTGTTTAACGCAATTAGAAATCTTAGATCTTAGTTGGAATAGACTAAATAACCTGCCCTCGGAAATTAGTCATTTGGCATGTTTGAAAACATTAATATTGAAGGGAAATGGGCTCACATCGTTCCCTTCTGCGATAGCTTGCTTATCCCAACTGCAAGACTTAGATTTATCTGAAAACGGTTTCATGTCTATATCCCCTGAAATAGCCTGTTTGACACAATTAAAAACGTTACGCCTATATGACAACCAATTAACTTCTTTGCCTCGGGAAATATGCGGCTTGAAACGTTTGCATACGTTGCAATTATTTGGGAATTGTTTCACGTCTTTTCCTATGGAAATCATCTGTTTAGCGCAACTAGAAATCTTAGATCTTAGCAGGAATAGTCTAAACTGTCTTCCCCCAGAAATTAGCCGCTTGGCTTGTTTGAAAACATTAAATCTGCTCGACTGTGTGCTCACGTCTCTTCCTACTGAAATAGCTTGCTTGACTCAATTAATGGAATTAAATTTGTGGGGCAATCATCTGACCTTCATCCCTTTAGAGATTTGCTTATTGAGTCAATTGCATTCCTTACGCTTGAATAACAATAGACTTGTAAGCTTGCCGGAAGAAATTATCCATCTTGGAACAGCTCTTGGATATGATGAAATGCACCGTAGGATACATGGAGAGATTTTTTTAGCAGGGAATCCATTGTCACATCATGTGATTGAAAACATGAGCCGTGTCATGAACGTTGATGATTATACAGGGCCCCACATCTACTATTCGATACCAGAAGAAAGAATTGTGGATGAGCGCAGTTTAGATGAACTCTTAGAGGAACTATTTAAAGCAGCAAACGAGCCGCCATTTGAGTTAGTGCATCTACGTCAATCAGAATCTCCTGAGCTTCTGGAAAATCTACACATGTGGCTTTCAAAGCTATCTTTTATTGGAGATTATAAAACGAAACGGAAAGAACTTTCTCAATTGATCTATCAATTACTGATGAAAGCAGAAACGAAGGCAGAATTCCGTGAGACATTTTGGAATTGTATCAATGAGGCCATCGACACTTGCGGAGATCGCATGGCACTCTATCTGATCCATTTGGATGTCAACTTCCAAATTGTGGAAGCTGTAGAGCACAACGATCTCAAGCGTCTTGCTTACCTTCTTGGACACGGAAGCTGGGCTTTAAGACAACTTGAAGAAATTGCTCAAAACAAAGTGAAAACTTTGCATTTTGTGGATGAGATTGAGGTGTATTTAGCTTATCCTATCAAGTTGAAAGCCGTGCTAAACATGCCATTTCAGATAGAATCTATGCTTTATTTTGCTTGCAGTAGTCTTAAGGTAGAAGATTTAAAAATGGCGGAGGAAATTGTAAAAGGTAAGCTGTCAGATAGGGATGCTTACTGTGCTTTTCTCTCAGAAGACCAGACATGGCAAAAAGCCCTTAAAAAAAGTCAGCCAAATTTCTCTGAGGATTCCGATGCTCATGCATTGACTAGGCAAGTTTTAAATGCATCTAAGTTTCCTTTCAACAATTAGATAGAAAGGTTACCGACCAAAGCTGCATTGAAAATGCATTCGTTGATACCGACGCCTTCAAAGGATTGGCCCAATGTATGGAGATTAGAAGACATTTTTTTCTTAAAGGTAGCAAGGCGCTAGGAAGTAAAAAAATTATGAACTTAATGCAAAATCCAAAGAAAAATCTGGAAAAACTTCTTTGTTTAGATTCTAACCGTTGATAACTATAAACTTTATCAAAGCCTATTCGCTTTGAAACCTCTTGTTGGGTCAGATTATTTTTTATTCGATAATATCTGATTAAAAAAGCAAAAGCTATCTGCGGATCTACAGGTACCTCCACAGCTTTCTTTGATACTTCAAGGGAAATATCAGGAAGAGGAGCTAAATGTTTGGAGTTAACTGGCTCTTCAATATAAAGATTTAAAGCTTCATACATAGTGTCGCACAGCTCCTCAATTGTATCAGCTTGTACAACACAGCCTTTTAGCTCTATGCACTCTGCCCAAAAACCTTGATCCTCTTCGTGGATTTTAAAATGATACTTCATTTTAATCTCTCTCTTCTAAAATTTTTCTAAGAGCATACTCTAGCCATTTTTTTAACTCTTTATGCTCAGGAATAATGACTGTGTTTTTGCCCCTTCTCAATTTCCAGTGGCTCCCCTTGCCTCCTGGCATGATAACATATCCTGCACGTAAAAAGAGCTTGCGCATGTCTTTTTGCCAAATTGATTTGGTAAAAGCAAGTGCGTCATTCGCCACAAGGATGGCGGGCTTATTTTCAAAAATAAAACGTAGGGTGTCTGGAAAATTCTACTATATCATAGCTCCTAAATGTGTTTGGTCGCGAACTGAGGAGCAGTGATTTTTGGCTAGATCGTCCACTATTTATGCATTGACCATGCAAGTTTTAAACACCTCAGAGCTGAAAAAAAATTGATGCAATTCTAGATTCTTTTATATATCTGGCTGCTATACACAATGATTTATAGTCGATTAAATTTTAATGGTAATTTTGACCTGCGTGAAAACCCGAGAGCTTTGAAGTGTGAAAATTTATCATTTCAAACTTAATCGACTATATATAGAGGCTTTAGGTAAAAAAAGTAACAAAAAGGAAAAAAATGAAACGAATACTCTATACCATAATCCTTCTTCTGGGCGTATGGGGATATCATACCGCTAAAGTCAATGCTAGTCCTTATGAGGTTGTAACAGCTTCTAACGATGCAAATAATAATATGCTGTTGATCTACGATTCCAACGGATTTCTGTTGGACACTATCCCGACCCAAGGGAAGGGGGGTGTTCCACCTCATATCGTGGGCGGAGGGATTGCAAAATCTGACTCTGCACTGGCGGTTATCAATTATAACTCGCAATCTGTCTCCCTTTTTAAATTACAGGCAGGCCATCTCGCCTTCGTTCAACTCATACAGACACACTCCAAACCTGTTAGTGTAGCTTTTGGTAAAGACCATTTATACATTCTTGGCACCAACACGATTCAGTCCCATTTAATGAACCAGAGCTCAGTCGACCCAACGCCTGATGGTGCAGCAAACCTGCTTGTAGGAGATGGTTCGGCAGCTCAGGTCGGGTTTATGCAGGATCAGCTCATCATCAGTGAACGGAGTAACATGATTGAACTAGTAGATCTTCAAGGGGGTGCAGTCACTAAAAATATTAAACCTGTCCAACTACCGCCGCCGCCAAAAAATAAGACACCTGTTGGGCTGGCTACGCGCGGTACAACTGCCTATGTTACAATAGCGCATAGTGATGAAGTAGGTTTAGTAAAAAATGGCAAATTAGAAACCGTTGTATCTTCACAAAGTCAGCATGCGCCCTGCTGGCTAACGCTCATGGGCCCATGGCTGTTTTGCAGCAATACCCCCAGTAAAAGTATTTCGAAATACTCTGTGACAGAGCACAGCTTAGCCCTATCAGAATTAATTGCTGTTCAAACACAAGGCGAGCCTACCGATATTGATGCTGAAAATGGAATTTTGGCCGTTTTAGAATTAAGTGATAATGGAACGAACATCTCGCAATTTGAAGTAGATAATCAGGGTAATTTGAAATTGCTTAAAAGCAATCCGACATCCAAGACTGCCAACGGTATTGCCGTGATCAGCTTACAATGAGAGGGCAGGAGCACACAAGATATTCTGCTTTAACATCATAAAGTCAAATTGGATAATATGGCAGATTTGAATGGTTATTTCGAAGTGCATGTTTTTAAACATGGGCAAGAAACGATCATTCAAAGTTTTTGCATTGAAAATGCATTCATTGATGCCGACGTCTTCAAAAGATTGACCTAATAAATAAACAGTGAGTCAAGTGAGCGGCGTTTGAATCGCCACAATGCACCATGGCTTGTCTGACATCCGTCATCGTCAGCTCTAGCTTTTTTTAACTACTTTCTTAACAGCTTTCTTAACTTTACCGATGATCCCAACAGATGTCTCTAAGTTTAAGCTCTTATATCCATTCAATGGATAGAGTGTGCATATGCTTTTGCGGGATAAAGCAGTTTTATCGGCAATTAATAGCACTTCGCCTTGGAAGGCCAATGATTTATGAGTCAAACAACGATAGCTTGTTTTTAAACGTGTTTTAGACTTTAAGTCCCATAAAAACACATTATCGGCTGCAGCTTTTCGATTTTCATTAGGATCCAGGAGGCGGATGATTGCTTTATTATGAGACATTACCAAGTCATTGTTCATGCCTGCTACAGTGGTTATATTATGATCATCCCTACTGCACAAAAAACGATTTTGAACCAATATGTGCTGAATACTGTCTTCATGTTTGCCTAAAACAGAATATTCACCTGTTTTTAAATTCCAAATTTTTATCTCTTTATCGTCCCCACCACTAAAAATACTTGTTCCATCACTCGCAAGTGTGTTCACGCTTTGACCATTATTACTTAGGGTCTTAATGCACTCAAATGTTGATAAAGAGATGATTTTTATATTTCCATCAGTCGCTGCGCTTATACTATATTTATCACAAAGAATGACGCTATTCACCATGTAACCCTTGTGGACACTTATTGTTTGTGTACAAGTAGTTTTTGCTTGAATGTCCCACCATTTAATCATGCCACTCTTAGAACCGCTTACTATGACATTATCTCGGGCGTCTATGGCAGTAATCGCTTCAGTATGTCCTTCAAGCGAACTCAAAGATTGACCAGTTTTAAGGTCCCAAATATTTATAGAGTAAGACTTATTGGTGGAATAAGAATCGATGAGAAAATTTCCGCTTATGGCTATATTTATTGAAGCACTATCATCTGACCGATATTTAATAGAATATAATTTCTCGCCTGATACAAGATTGTAGACACGAATTCCATTGCGATCAGCGGAAGCGCAAAGATCCATTGAAATAGCCATTTTATGAGGGCCATTTAAGTTAGATCCCTTAAAAGAATGAGTTGCAAAATTAATCCCCTTTATTAGCTTGAACGTCTTGTACCAACCATTTTCCTGTACATAAGACGTATTAAACATTTTTAAATAACTTTCTTTATGATTAATTTGACAAATATTTTTCCAAAAACCCTCATTTTGCGCTAAATATTTCTTCCATTGTGTAGAAACATGTGATAACCGAACTACTTCATAAAGAGAAAGATACGAAAGAATATGTGATAAAACGTCGGAAGGAAGACAATGGATGTCTTTAGTTATTTCATCACTCGTTCGGTTTAAAACTGGGCCAGGTAATGGCCTTAATGTAGAGAGCTGAGGGTATGTCATATTACTTTTTGTTTTTAATTAACAATTTGTATAGTCGAAATTTATCATTTCGATTTTCATCGATTATATTAGGCGTAGTAGCATACCAGCTCTCTTCATTAACGTCATTCTTTTTATAACAGGTATATAGTTGATTCAAATTCAAAAGGGACATTTGGACCGTGCCAAAGCTCCCGGGCTTGATCGATCGTAACCTACCCCATATTAGAAATATGACAATGTTCCTCAAAAAGCCGCCGGTGGCGGGTTTTTGATGGGTTGTCCGAGAGTTGACTTAAGTCAACCGAGGTAGGGTTACGATCGATCAAGCCCGAGTCTTTGACGTGGTGAAAATTTATCATTTCAAACTTAATCGACTATAACTTTTGGTTTCTGGAGAAACAAAAGTCTTTGAATTGCCACATGTGTGGCACGTCTGACATCAACTAGATAGAAAGATTTTCTATTAAAACTTTTGCATTGAAAATGCATTCATTGATGCCGACGCCTTCAAAAGATTGGCCTAATGCATAGAGGTTGGAAGGCATTTTTTTCTTGAAAGCGGCAAGGCGTCGAAAATAGTTGAGCGTATACTGTGGGATAGCATTTTTAGCGACGAAAGGAATGCAGACATCAGGCGGCTGAACGATTCCTAAGTAATACTGAAGACTGTTAAGGGCCAAAGAGCGTAAGTCATCATGTGTATGTCCGCCGCCCACCATAATGCAAAGACGTGTTTGATAGTTTTGATTGAGCTCAGGGAAGATCTCAGAATCCCAAGTCATGCCCAAAATGTCACTTTCCTCTTTTGAGGGAATCAGAAAACCATATCCTCGTTTTTTCAAAACGCGCTTGTTCCACCCACAATGAATGGTCGACAGTGTGGCATACTCTTCTATGGGATCTTCGTAGCCTAAAAGTTTAGCAAGTTCTGAAGCTGGCAGGGTCGAAATCACATAGTCAGCTTCAAGGTCTTTTAAATCAGTCACCGTTTTGGATAAAATGAGTGATCCATTTAACTGTTGAGCCAATGTGAGAGGAAGTGTTTCCATGCCTCCTTTAAAGGTGTAGAGTGAGGCGGGCGGTTTGTCCTTTTTTTTTCGATGCAACAGGCCACGTACTACAGAGCCCTCTTTTTTTTCAAAATTCCATAAAAAGGGCAGGCAGCTGCGTATCGAGAGTTTGCGGCAATCTCCACCAAAAATCCCTTTGATCAAAGGATCCATCAAATTTTCAGAAAGACGTTGATTAAAGCGGCGTTCAACAAAGGAAGCAATACTCTCATCTTCAGCAGCAGAAGGGGGTGTGAACCAATCGTGAAAAGCAGCCCCAAGAAGGCCTTGCTTGAGCAAGAACCACATGTTAAAGGTCTGAAGTTTTCCATCAAGATAGAGGTATCTTTTGCGCGCATGAAGATTGGAGCTTACAAGTTCTTTTTCCAAACCAAGCTCTTTCACGAGCTCAAGTGTTGCCTTGCCTTTTCCTGAGGGTCTGAACCCGCGTGGGCCTTCCTCAAAAAGAAAACCCTGCTCATGTAGCGTTTGAATCCAACCTCCTATGCGATCACTTTTTTCGATCAGCATGAGGTCTACTTGACCCTGTGTCTTTTTTTGCACATACCAGGCTGCCGCTAATCCGGCAATTCCAGCTCCTAAAATGACGATTTTTTTCATATAGATTGTGAAAATTTTGGATGCTCAGAGCTTTTTTTAAGATAAGCATCAAATGTCATGACAATCACTCGAATGAGTAACTCTCCTAATGGTGTGATCTTAATGGCCTGCGTGCTATTACACAACAAACCTTCCTTCTCCAAATAGGCTAAACGTTCGGCCGTATCGCTAAAATGTTGGTCAAAGTCTTTTCCAAACAGTGCGTGGAAATTATTTTTGTTTAATTCGAAGTTGCACATCAAGGTATGAATAACCCATTTTCGCAAAATATCTTCCTGGCTCAAAAATTTCCCGCGAGTTACTGGTAAAATCCCTTGGTCAAGGGAAGCGTAATAACCCGTCAATTCTTTCAGGTTTTGAAAATAGGCATTTTGGACAAATCCAATCGAGGTCACTCCAAAGCTGACCATATTGTCTGCGAGTTTGAGAGAGTAGCCTTGGAAATTACGTTGCAACTTTTTTGTGCGATATCCGATCGCAAGTTCGTCCGTTTCTAAGGCAAAATGATCCATTCCGATGGCCACGTAGCCATTTTCAACAAAACGTTTGCGCGCATCAGCATAGATCTGGAATTTTTCCTCATGCGAAGGAAGAGTGTCTTCTGCAATGGCTTTTTGATGGGGTTTTAGCCAAGGCACTTTTGCATAGGAAAAGAAAGCAATTCTGTCAGGACGCATATTTAGAATATGACTCACAGTGCTTTCAAAAGAGGTTAACGTTTGAAAAGGCAGCCCGTAAATTAAATCAATATTGATGCCCTTGAAGCCTAAGGAGCGAGCCAGTGAATAGGTACTTTCTGTCATTTCAAGGCTCTGTCGTCTCTTGACTGCCTCTTGAACTTTAGGATCCGTATCCTGAACTCCAAAACTGACTCGATTAAAGCCCAATTTTTTTAAAAAGTGCAGTTTTTCTCCATGATCTTCTGACACAGTCCGTGGGTCGATTTCGATGGAGATTTCCTGAGAATCTAGAGCAAAAGAAGCGTGGATCTTATCGAAAAGTCGAGCGAACAAGGGAAGAGACAATTTTGTAGGAGTGCCTCCTCCAAAATGGAGCTGAGTGACGCGTTTCTTTTTTTTCAAAAGCGAGGAGGCTAGCTCGATTTCCTTGATCAGATAGTCAACGTAGCGCTCTTCATTTTCTTCTTTCCTATTTAGGATCACCGAACAGCCGCAGTAGAGGCACATCGATTGACAAAAAGGAATGTGGAAATATAAGGAAAGGGGAGAGTCGTGTTGAGAGAGCTCCTTCAGATGACTTTCATAAGCTTGAGGCAACAAGTGTTCCCATTCAGGTGCAGTGGGATAGCTTGTATAACGCGGTGCTGGCTGGTTAAATTTTAAGAGAAGCTTTTGAATACACAGGTTCATAAAACTGCAGAACGCGCATTACGGACATAATCCACTAAAAAACGGACATTGTCTACTGGTGTGTCGGGCAAAAGCCCATGACCTAGATTAAAAATGTACCCCTGATCATTTTTCATTTGATTGAGGAGGCAGTCGACTTTTTCACGGATGTGTTCTTGTGGCGCATAGAGGGCCATCGGATCGAGATTGCCCTGAACAGCAATTGTGGAGGGAATATATTTACGCATTTCAAGAAGGTTGCCACTCCAATCTAGGCTAATGGCTGATGGGGCCAGTGAGGCGAGCTCTTTGACAAATAGGCACGAACCTCTACAAAAGAGAATGATGGGTACTCCACGTTTTTTCACATTGTCGACGATATGTTTCATGGACTTTAAAGAAAAATGGCGGAATTCTTCTATGGCGAGAGCATTTGCCCAAGAATCAAAAAGTTGTACAGCATCGACACCTGCGTCTATTTGTACATTGAGATAGGCAATTGTCGCTTCTGTGATTTTATCAAGAAGACGTTGAAAGCTGTTAGGGTTACGGAAGAGCCACTGTTTGGTTTTACGGAGATCGCGGCTAGTCTTTCCTTCGATCAAATAACTTGCAATCGTGAATGGGGCACCTGCAAAACCTAACAAAGGCACCTTGAGATTTTGCTTGAGGATGTGAATGGATTCTTGAATGTGGCCATAGACTTCTTGTGGGTCTAGAATACGGAGTGCGCTCGGAGGATCCAAGACCATGGGACCAATGCCTTCATAAAAATCATAGCGGATATTCAGCCCATCAAGGACAGTCAGAATGTCACTAAATAAGATAGCAGCATCTACTTGAAGGAGATCAATGGGAAGTAGAGTAACTTCTACAATAGTGGAGGGATGATGAAACATTTCAAAAAGAGAGCGCCCTTCTTTCAGCCTTCGATATTGGGGGAGATATCTACCTGCTTGACGCATCAGCCAAATAGGAGCTCTCTCCTCGTTCTTACACTCCAGAGCTTTTAGTAATAAGTCCATACAGCTCACTCTATCCTATATGATCTTTTTTGTAACTGGCTCGATCGCTATCTACACTCTCTAAAATTTGGGAGTTTTTTTCACGTAATTTTAGATTTATAAAATCGATTAAGATCTTCGTAAAATCTTTTGTTATATTAATTTTTATATATAATTATTCCAATGTTTGGAATTGCAAGAGTTTGTGATCACATTTTTCAGTGTCAGCCTTCTTCAACCGAGAGGATAAGTGCTGTACTTTGCCTAGCTGGATGTGTCATGGCTGCTGGGATAGCTACAGCTGGAATTGCTCTTGGCGGCTTTATTCCCCATCACTATGTCTTTTTGGGCACCATAGTGGCTATAACCGAATTCGTGATTTTAAGCGTTTCGCTGACAGTTTATTTCATTCAAAAGTATAAATCACCGCGAACAATTGAGAGTGAATGCACTCATTTAGGTATTGAACCGACTACCCAAAGGGCAAATAGGGCACTTATTGAAACTAACGCGTCATTAGATCCACATCAGATGTCTACTCATGTTATTGTCGATGATGTCTTGTTGGAAATATTTAAGTATTTAAATTTTCAAGAGTTGGCAACAACCTATTGTGTTTGTAAAAGATGGAAAAAAATTGCCCTGAATCTCTCTAAGCAATTGCTGGAACAGTGGAGTTGGCTGGAAGAATCTCCTAATTATGGTAGGGTTCTTGGTTGGCTGCATCGATTTGAGACAGCCAAGGAGTCTAAGAGAACGGTGATCGGAAATCTTGGTACGTTAAAGAGATTTTTTCACCACATCATGCACCGTCCTGACCACTTATATCTTGATAGTTGTTCAGGTAATCGATGGATTCATGTGGGCAATTCTGAATCTGACGCCTCCTTAGTTGCCCAAATATACAGTGTGAGTTCTCAAAACAACCTTGGAGCATTGACTTTGCAAAAATCGATCACACTTGGGAATGGCGACACTGGAATTGCTGCCATCGGATTTTACGGAAATGAGCTTTATGCAAATGTCTATCCTTCTAATGATGTAATTGTCTGGAATCTGCAAACGGGTCAATCGCAGAGCTGGTCAAATGTGTACACTCCACCAAGCGATTTTTGTCTTATGACTGCGCATGCTACAAAAATGATCACTGTGATGAAGGAAAAAGTCCTCACTTATGATGCTGATGAGTGTAAGCTATGGAGAAAAAAGGATCGAACATTGCTTGCCGAGCATGCACCCATCTATGGCAAAAGTGTGTATGAGGGAAAGTGGAATGATGAATACGCAGAAGAGATATTTACTTTCTTAGGTAGCGACCACACCATCGGCAACAAACACTATGTGTATAAAGATCGCATTTTGCATTTAGACTTGAATCATGATCCATGCAGAATCATGGCTTATTATCCGCGTTCTGGTCGTCATGAAATCATGATTGAATGTCATGAATACTACAAAAGCCGCAAAATCACTAAGATGCTCATCGAAGGCAATATTCTTTTCGTGCAGCTCACTTATACTAACATTCATATGTATGATCTTAAGCAGAAAAAACTTTTGCGCTCACTTCGCTTCAAAAATTATACCCTACTGAAAGGAGTGGTATCCGGTATTGTAGTGATAGAGTCTACAGATAATACTTTCCAAACTTTCGATTATAGATATTCAGTGTCATCCTAACATATGTAGATTTTGCTTACTTTCTTTTTAGAGGGAAGTTCTCTTTGAGAGCATGGAGGATCGTCTGCTCAAGTTGCTCAGGGGTCTTTGGCAAAGTGATGAGGATTTTTTTGCTAATCTTGTTTTCCTTGCCATGCGTCTGTTCTGCTAAGAAGACCACTTTAGAAAGTTTTAAAAGTGTAAAGCTGTTGCGGGCAGCGAAGAGGCGGATGCGTGTGATATGGCGGAGCCATTCCACTTGAGAGGGCAGTGGCCCAAAACGGTCACGTACCTCCTCAATTAGCTGATCTACTTCAGATTCATTTTCCGCATCTCCAAGACGTTGATAAATCTCCATACGCAGAGTTGTTTCATTGACATAGTCTTCCGGAAGGCGTGCGTCATAAGGAAATTCGATCTTGATTTCTTGATAAAAAAGCGGTGTTTCCTTTTTTTGCAGAGCTGTGATTGTCTTTTTCAGTAACTTACAATAGAGATGGAACCCTATGGCAGCTACATGACCCGACTGCTCTGTCCCTAAGATATTGCCTGCGCCCCGAATTTCTAGGTCATGCATCGCAATCTTCATTCCACCCCCATGTCCAGAAGAGACAGTTAAAGCAGAAAGACGTTTGCGGGAAAGTTCACTGAGTTCTCGAGTGCTCGGAACAAGAAAATAACAATAAGCCTTGCGGTTCCAACGACCCACGCGGCCACGCATTTGATAGAGGTCAGCCAGGCCAAAACGGTCGGCACGATCAATGAGGATTGTATTGGCATTAGGGATATCGATGCCATTTTCGATGATCGATGTGGCGACTAGGATGTCTGCTTTTCCCGTTTTGAAGGCATGGAAGACCATGTCTAGCTCTTGAGAGCCCATCTGCCCATGCCCAACCACAATACGGGCTGTGGGTACAAGCATGCGGATTTTGTCAGCCATTTGAAAGATGCTTTCTACTCGGTTATGGATGACATAGATTTGCCCATCGCGTGCTAATTCGCGTAACATGGCATTTTTGATCAGATCATCAGTTGCCGTACATATTACCGATTGGATGGGTAAACGGTCTTCAGGAGGAGTGCTGATCACCGAAAGGTCGCGTGCTCCTGTAAGCGACATATAGAGAGTACGCGGTATTGGTGTCGCAGAAAGCGTTAGGCAGTCGACATCTTTCCGGATTTGTTTTAAGTACTCCTTGGCTTTTACACCAAAACGTTGCTCTTCGTCGATGACCACCAACCCCAAATTTTTAAAAGTCACATCTTTATTCATGACCTTTAAAGTGCCCACAACTATATCAAGGGAGCCATTTGCCAAGCTTTCAAGAGTTTTTTCCATCTCTTTTGGCTTCACAAAACGAGAAAGGACGCCAATTTTTATCGGATAATTCGCCATTCTCTCTGAGAACGTCTCAAAATGTTGCATCGCAAGAACCGTTGTGGGTACTAAAACGGCCACTTGCCGGCCACCATCGACAACAGTTTTAAAGGCTGCCCGCATGGCGACTTCAGTTTTTCCGTAGCCTACATCCCCACAGACCAGTCGGTCCATCGACTGGTTTGAGCGCATATCTTTTTTAATCTGCTCAATGGCTAGCTGCTGATCTGGTGTTTCCACATAGGGAAATTCTTCAGAGAATTGTGTGACAAGCTCGCTATCTTCTGGATAGCAAAAACCCCCCTTGATCACGCGTTCCGCTTGAAGTTTCAGTAAATCAGAAGCATATCCGACTATGGCAGCTTCAGTTTTTTCGCGAGCCCGTTTCCAACGTGTGCTTCCCAAGGTGTGTAGCTCAGGCTTTTCCTCTGTGGCACCAATATATTTAGAGATTAAATTGGCTTGCTCCATGGGGACATAAAGCTTGCCTCCCTCTGCATATTCCAGCACCATGAACTCTGTCTCTACTCCGAGATGGTTCGGTCTGCGTTCAATCCCTATATATTTTCCAATCCCACTATTCATATGGACAACGGCTTCACCAGGTGAGATGGCCATTGTTTCGACAGGAAGGGTATGATAGTGCGTGCGTTGTTTTTGACGCCGAATCTTATAACGGTGGGTGAGCTCTGCCATGGGAATCATGGCCACATTCGGCTCTCTTAAAAGAAAGCCAGACGAGAGATAGCCTTTTTCAAATTCTCCCACGATTGCCTTTTCAAATTTACCCAAACGTTCTTGTAGCACACTTTTTTCAGATTCATTTTGACAGAGAAACTTCACAGAAATTTCTTCGGGGAATTGAGAAAGGATATGCAAAAATTGATCTGTAGAAAAATCATCAAGTGGAAGCTCAGGAGGGCAAAAGGAAGGAAAGAGAGAAAAAAAGGGAGGAAGCCAACGGGATGCACTCATTTGTTGATTAAATGTTTCAAATGCCACGGTGTAGTTGGCTCTATCTAGCAGTTTGACCTCGCTAATTTTTTCTAATGGATCTTCACTGAAATAGATTTTTTGAAGACCTTGGATCGAGAGCAATAGATCTTCTAAAGTGGTAAATGTCCTAAGGTTTGTGCCCGCCATTTGTTTGAGAGAAACATATTTGTCTTCAAGATGAGCGATTTCATCAAAGACCACCAATGTGTTTTTACCCAAATAATCAAAAAGTGTTGCTAACTCTTGCTGCTCAGCTAAAAGCTCCAATTCTTCACCAGGAGTGACAAGAATTTCCTTCACTTTTCCAACAGAAGTTTGACTAATGGGATCGTATTTCCGAATGGAAGCAATTTCGTTACCCCAAAATTCAATACGGAAAGGATCGGGAGAATTCACAGGATAGAGATCGATAATACCACCGCGTACGGCAAACTCTCCTTTATCTGCGGCTACCGCGCGTCGATGATAACCCATTTCAGAGAGCACCTCTGGCAGCTCATCAAAAGGTACCTCTCCCTTTTCTTTGATAATCAAATGCATGTTTTGCAGTTTTTTAGGAGGGAGGAGTTTTTGGAGTACGGCTTGTAGTGAAGTGAAAATAAGTTGGGGGGTGTCACTTTCTTGAATGACGCGCAACACGCGATAGCGCTCGCCTACTATATCAGGACTTGGAGGGATTTCTTCAGAGGGGAGAGCCTCCCATGCCGGAAATTCCAAAGGTGTTTGTCCGGAAAAATAAGCAAAATCGTCGAAAAGACGCGATTCACCGCCCGATAAGATGACAATATGTTTTCCAGTTGTCTCTTTGGCTAACGTGATTAAAAGAGCTTTAGGCGCATCCCAAAGTCCTTCCATGATCATGTCAGAACCTGAACGGATGCGCTCCTCAAAGCCCTTGAGCTTGGGATTATTTAAGAAATTTTCTGTTCGAGCCATGTGTGTGCGTGCTTTAAGGCACTAGGTATGTTTTCTATGTTAGTTCCGCCTCCTTGCGCAGAGTCTGCTTTTCCACCACCTTTGCCATCGAGTAGGGGAGCGACCGCTTTGAGAAGGTCGACCGCTTTCACTCCCTTATTAATCAGATCCTGTGTGACACGCACCAATAGCGTGCATTTCTCTTCTTGTTTGCCAATCAATACTAGAACAAGAGAACTTGTCTTTTTGAGAATGAGATCAGCGCATTCTTTGAGAGTGTCTGCGTCTAAGTCAGCCGCATATGCCAAGAAAGGATAAGGTCCGATTTGAGTGCGCTGTTTAAGAAAATTTTCCACCTCAAGATGAAGTAGTTCTTTTTTATAGCGAGAGACTTCCTGTTGAAGATTCTTTTTTTCTTGTTCTATTTGTGACATCGAAAGGGAACATTGAATTTTTTCTTCGCGTACAAATATTTCTGCCTCTCTGCCTGTTACAGCTTCAATACGTCTAATACCAGCGGCGATGCTCCCTTCCTTGGCTATACGGAAGTAACCAAGCGTTCCACTTGTTTGGGCATGAGTGCCTCCACAAAGCTCTTTTGAAAAATCCATGTCGATCACTCGAACTCTAGATCCATATTTTTCACCGAAAAACTGCAAGATATCTCGTCTTGTCTGCACTGCAGCATAATCCAACTCATAAGCACGTACAGGGGCATTTTCTCGAATTTTTTCGTTGACTAAGTCTTCGACCTGCTCGATCTCTTCTTTTGTGAGAGCTTTATGATGACTGAAATCAAATCTGAGCCTTTCTGCGTCTACTACTGAGCCCGCCTGTTTGATGTGCGGGCCAAGGACATCCCTTAAAGCCCAATTGAGTAGATGGGTTGCTGTATGATTATTCGCAATCTTACTACGGCGAGAGGGTTCTACCGAAGCAGTCACTCGATCACCTATGTGGATTTCACCTTCCTGGACAACTCCAAAATGTGCAATCACGTCGGTAAAAGGACTTTGACAGTCGACCACTTCAAAGCGCCCTTGATTAGAGGAGATGATCCCTTGATCGCCCACCTGCCCTCCCTTTTCCGCATAAAAGGGTGTGCGATCGAGTAAAACGACCCCTGTCTCACCTTGATAAAGGGCGGAAACCTCAATACCATCTCGCATCACACCTAATACTACAGCCTCAGCTGTCAATTGGCTATAGCCTAAAAAAGAGGATGCACCATGTTTTTCTAGAAATGTTTCATATAATGATGCCTCAACAAATTGATCCATAGTTTTACGAGCGCCACGTGAACGCTCTTTTGCTTCATGCTCCAATTCTTCAAAATGTGGGATGTCGACATTTAAATGCACGTCTTTGGCAAGTAGAAGAATCTCTTCTAATGGCAGACCGTAAGTGTCTTTCAACTTGAAAGCATCTTCACCCGAAATTTGCCCGCTTTTTTTGGCGTTGGCAACGATCTGGTTCAACATGTTTCCACCACGCTTCAATGTACGCTGGAAAGCCTCTTCTTCCAAAATCAGGATTTCCTCTATGCGTTCCTGGGCAATTTTTAGTTCTGGATAGTCGCTACCCATCAAATGCACCAAACGAGGGACAACGGCACCTAAAAAGGGTTTTTCCATGCCCAACTGACGTCCATAGCGTACAGCTCGTCTCAGCACTTTTCTCAAAACATATCCTCTTTCTATGTTGCTCGGCTGAACTCCATCGGCAATGGCGAAGGCTAAGGTGCGGATATGGTCTGCTATGACGCGGAAAGGGGCCGCATTTTCACCCTGTTCATAGCGCTTGCCACTTACCTGTTCTACTTGAGCGATCAACTCACGCAGAATATCTGTTTCAAAAAGAGAATCTACACCCATTTTTAACGAGATAACCCTCTCAAGACCAGCCCCTGTATCGACAGCTTGTTTAGGAAGATGCAGCATCTCTCCGCTGCTCGTGCGATTGAATTCCATAAACACGAGATTCCAAAACTCTAGGAAACGCTCACCGTCTACATCTTCAGCAGGATTGCGTGCGTGGGAATATTTTGAACCTCTATCAAAATAAAGTTCGGAGCATGGTCCACAGGGTCCAGTATCGCCCATTGCCCAAAAATTATCTTTTTCGCCCATGCGAATGATGCGTTCTTCTGGAAGGTATTTTTTCCATAATTCGAAAGATTCCTCATCCTCGTGAAAAACTGTTGCCCAAAGATGTATTGGATCGAATTCAAATACTTTCAGAGTTAAATCCCAGGCGAAGGCAATTGCTTTTTGTTTGAAGTAATCACCAAAGGAAAAATTTCCTAGCATTTCGAAGAAGGTCAAATGACGGCTCGTATGTCCTACATTTTCCAGGTCATTATGCTTTCCTCCAACGCGGATACATTTTTGTGAGCTCGCAGCGGTTGTGTATTCCCGTACACTTTTGCCTAAAAAAACATCTTTGAATTGATTCATCCCCGCATTGATAAAAAGCAGAGTGGGATCGCCCACAGGAAGGATGGGCGAAGAGGGGACAATTGTGTGCCCCTTGTTTTTGAAAAATTGTAAAAACTTGCTTCGAACCTGTTGACTGCTCATCTCATGCGCCTAAAATTAAAACAAAAAAAGAAGGATACTAAAAGAAGCAATTTCACTGAAGACACAGACGTTTTATAATCGATTCAGTTCAAAATTTTACAATTGGACCGCTCCAAAATTCCCGGGCTTGATCGATCGTAAGTTACCCAATATAAGATTTATGGTCGGATCAATTGCGGGTCTTTCGGGTGACCAAATGTAAAATTTTGAGCTGAATCAACTATAATCTGAGTTTTGGTTTTTAAGTAGCGTCTTGAGATTTTTCCTAGAGAGCGGTTAGACTCCTTTTTTTCACTCTACAATTAGGAAGAAATATGGACGGAAAGGGTTTGGACCTCGAAACAAAAAAGGTCCTAGGAAAAATTGCAAATACGATTAGGGCGCTCTCGATAGACGCTGTCCAAAAAGCGAATTCCGGCCATCCCGGCCTCCCCATGGGTTGCGCAGAAATTGGCGCTTACCTGTATGGATGTGCCCTCCGTCATAATCCTCATAATCCCAAGTGGCTCAACAGAGATAGGTTAGTGCTCTCAGCAGGCCACGGCTCGATGTGGCTTTATGCCAGTCTGCACTTGGCTGGCTTTAACCTTTCCCTTGAAGACCTTAAGAATTTTCGTCAGTTGCATTCAAACACTCCAGGTCATCCTGAATATGGCATTACGGAAGGTGTGGAAGCAACCACGGGCCCTTTAGGACAGGGGACTGGAAATGCTGTCGGCATAGCATTAGGGTTGAAAGTTTTAGGAAAAAAATTTAACACTTCTGAACACATTCTCTTTGATTCCAAAGTATTTTGCTTATGCAGTGACGGAGATATGATGGAGGGAGTGAACCACGAAGCAGCCGCCCTGGCTGGCCACTTAAGGCTGAATAACCTCATCTATCTCTATGATTCTAATAATATTTGTCTGGATGGTCCCCTTTCTGAATGCAGCTCTGAAGATACGTTGGCTCGTTACAAAGCGTATGGATGGGATGTGTATGAAGTGGATGGCCATGATTTCGACCAGCTGCATACGACAATCACGGCAGCCAGAGAAAATCAGAAAAAACCTGTCTTCATTTTGGCCCATACTATCATTGGAAAAGGAGCACCTAACAAAGCTGGGACACATCATGCACATGGCTCACCACTCGGAGAAGAAGAAGTCACTGCAACAAAAGCTGCTTTAGGCTTGTCAGAAGAACCTTTTTATGTGCCAAAGGCTGTCCAAAATTATTTCCAAGAGAAATTGGGTGAAGATAAAAAAAGGGAAGATGCTTGGAATGAAACCTTTAGACTTTGGGCTAAGTCTAATGGCGAATTGAAGAACACCTTCGATAAAATGCTCAACCATGAACTTCCTTCAGACCTTGAGGAAAAACTGTCACATTTGGAAATCACCGGTCAAGTCGCGGGAAGAAAAGCTTCAAATATGGTGATCAATTTTTTAGCTGATTTGATCCCTGATTTATATGGCGGCTCTGCCGACCTTTCATGTTCTGACCTGACCCTTCTTAAAAATTTTCCTGTAATTTCGACTGGCCATTTTGAAGGACGCAACATTAAATATGGCGTCAGAGAGTTTAGCATGGGAACGATCGCCAACGGGCTGGCGTTGACGCAAATGATTACTCCGTTTATTGGCACTTTTTTGACATTTTCCGACTACTTACGCAATTCTATGCGCGTCGCTGCACTTTCAAAGATCCATGTGATCTACCAATTTACGCATGATTCTATCTTTCTTGGGGAAGATGGACCTACACATCAGCCGATTGAGCATTATGCTGCTTTAAGAGCGATTCCCTATCTTCATGTGATCCGTCCAGCAGATGCCAATGAAGTCAAAATGGCTTGGTTGGCTGCACTTTCTTATAAATATCCGACTGCTATTTTGCTTTCGAGACAGGCGCTGCCTACCCTTGAACAGACTAAAGTTCCTTATCATGAAGGTGTGGGAAAAGGAGCCTATCTTGTGAAAAAGGAAAAGAATAAGCCTGATTTTACTCTTTTTGCTACAGGATCTGAGCTCATTCTTGCACTCAATGTCGCAGAAGATCTGGAAAAACGTGGAAAAGATGTCCGTGTAGTTTCCATGCCCTGCTGGGAGATTTTTGACCTACAAGATGAAAGTTACCGTCAAACGATCATAGGCGGGGATTTGGGCACGCGTGTGAGCATTGAGGCTGGAGTAGACCTTGGCTGGCATAAATATATTGGAGCAGAGGGCATTTCCATTTGTATGGAAGGATTTGGAGCTTCAGCGCCGGCAAGTGTCCTTGCTGAAGAATTTGGTTTTACAGTCGATTCTATTTTGGAAAGATTATTGAAGTGAAGTAGAAACCACTATAGCCTAGGCTTGGATAAAATAGCCTCTATGCTTTCGTAAAACGGTTTTAAAGATAAGTCCCTCTTCAACGAATTGGAAGAGCACATATCCTAAATAAGTGGAAAGATAGTATTCGTCGTCCGCTAATGAACCAATATCCTCCACACTTTCAATGAGGGTATTGTGCCCCTGTAAAAGAGTTTGGTCGTCATTGACATTGAAATCTATGAAGCGACGCCCTTTTATCGTTTGTTGAGGCGAACTGGCTATAGCTTCATTGATTTTATTTGCCACGTGGATTGCAAGTGTGCGGAGCTTTTGCTGCTGATCTGGCTGATAAAGAGAAAAATCCAAGGTATTGATATCGATCGTGATAGGTTCATTGCCTTGCACAATCTGCTTTTGTGTATAATAGTTTTTAAGTTGTCTCCCTTCTTCTAACTCTTCTTTTCTCTTCCTATGGACTCTTTCAAAAACACCCATAGAATAGTGTATCTTATGCGTATCGGCTATCTGTTTGACAATTAGGCCTTGCCGTTCATTCACGCATCTTACCAACCCTCTGGCACCTCCTTCTTCGCCAAATAATCCAACAAATGCACTACCAAGTCCTTCGAGGTCAATAAGGCCAAGTTTTCGATTTCCTTGCTGATCTAAGCTATTGTTCAACACAGGATTGTTGCGCCATTCCACATCCTGATAGTCTGAATGGCAGATAAAAAGTGCGAGTTGGCGAATGGCCTCATCTAAACTATCTGCATATTCCTCATAATAATGTTCTTGAATACTTTCAACAGGGTTAATGTCCAATTTTTGTTCAACAAGGACGTCATATTCTCGGCCGTCTATTTGCACAGTAAATAATTCAGCCTTTGGTATGACTAATAATCCTAATTTGTGTGTATCGCAAATTGTTTGCCCTTTGAGTATGTTTTGGTAGCGTGCGCGCATTTGACCAGCGAATAGACTCACCTTGAAGATAAGATCCGGGACACCCTCCAATTCGAAAACACGGTGAGCAGCCCGGCTATTATAAAGCTTAACACCTGCTTCCTTGTTTTCCAAAACATTATCCAGGCAAGATTTGAGTGCGTCAATTGTTTGTTTTGAAAGGGTGATCTTTTCTTGCGACCCACTCTCATGAAGCGAAGATGCTTTTTCCTCACTGGATAGTGTTTCCTTTTTTGAAAGGACACTTTCGTGTGTTGAATTTTCAGATTTATGGCCTATACATTTGAATGATATCCCTAGGAGAGCTAGCGCCCCACCAATGGGGAGGGTTACCCAGGCGACTGTATTTCCTAACTGACTGATTCCAGGAATACCACACAAGACTAGGATGCCGCCAATGGCTAAAATGGTTCCAAGGGCAATCGCGGTTATTCTGAGACCAATAGAGAAATGGGTCTGTCTACCTACCGTATTTTGGAAAAATGGTAATCCGCAGGCAATAGAATGTACTGAATTCATTATATGCTCTAATAAATTAAAATTATATTAATCTATTTAATTGTAGTCAATTTAAGAAATATTTTTAAATATCTGTTTCTGCGGATTTGCCTCGGAAAGCGCCCTTGGCTTTATGCTTAAGCATCTCTTTCATCATGGCAATAGTGCGCATTCCTTTGTCCAAGTGGTCAGCTGTATAGGTTTCAAAAACCATCTTAGCGCTTTTCTTTGTCTTGATGCCTTCTCGAGTAAGAGGTAGGTCTGAAATGAGGAGTAAAGCTCCTAGAGGAAGTTTGCGCCTATAGCTAGCAGAGAAGAGAGTGGCGCATTCTAATTCAATGGCTTGTGCTTTTGTTTCTTTGAGTTTTTCGATAAATGCCGGATTGAATTCCCAAAAACGAATATTTGTTGTATGAGTGATGCCAATATGGTAAGGCGCCTTATCAGCATCAAGCACTTCCGTGGCCGCTTTTTGCATTAAAAAATTCCCTAAAGCAGGGACTTCAGGTGGAAAATAAAAATCAGACGTTCCTTCTCCTCGGATACTAGCCACTGGAATAAAGTAATCTCCTACGTGATAATGACGTCTTAATCCACCGCACATGCCTAGCATCAGGGCAGACTTGATTGTGGGTAAAAAACTGCACAGGTCGATGATCAGTGCGGCTGCAGCAGAACCCAATTTGAAATCAACAATGCTGACATCATGCTCGGGCGCATGGGCGGCTGTGAACATAGACCCCTCCATGAGAGGGACTTGATAGATCTCTGCAAAAGTGCGTATATAACGAGAAAAATTGGTCAATAAAAGGTAAGAGCCGAATCTTTCGATTTCAGAGCCAGAATATCTTTCTAAAGTATCTCGCGCAATGTGAGCTTCATGAGAAGATGCTTCAAATTCCAATTTAGAAACTCCTTTTGAAAAGTAAACGTAATAAGAGCCTGAAAAAACCAGGTTTTGACGAGTCAATACGCGGAGGCTGTTCCCCCCAACCATAGGACTCATTCATTTCACAACCAAAGATTCCTTTCCCAGGCTCTACATTCTTATGTATGCACTTTTGATTGGGTTTATAGTCTTTGTAAGTATTCTTCCACATGATATAGTCTTGGCTTCTTCTGATAGATTATCAAGGAAAGAGTTTATGGTGCAAATTGATATCAATGATTTACGCGGCGGCATGAAAGTTGAAGTGGATAGCCAGCCCTATACCGTTGTCTCTGTGCAATTTGTCAAGCCTGGCAAAGGGCAAGCCTTCACACGTGTCAAACTCAAACATCTGCATACTGCACGTGTGATAGAGCGTACCTTTAAATCTGGGGAAAAAATAGAGGAAGCAGATGTCAAGGAAGCTCAGATGCGGCTTCTTTATACAGATAGCAGCGGTGCTACCTTTATGGACGATGCCACTTATGAGCAAATCTCTATCGGACAAGATAAGCTGGAAGATGTCAAACAGTGGCTACGCGAAGATATCATTTATAGCCTCGTTTTCTATAAGGGCGAGCCCACCACTGTGGAGCCTCCAACATTCATGGAATTGCAAATTGTCGAATCTGCCCCAGGTGTGAAAGGCGACTCTTCAGGTCGTGTGCTAAAACCTGCAAAGACAGACACGGGTGCTACTATCCAAGTGCCTATCTTCATCGAAAAAGACGAATGGGTGAAAGTGGATACGCGCACAGGAGAATATGTCTCTCGCATCAACAAGTAGGCCATGCAACGTTGAAATTTTGAAAGATCGTGCGGCATTGCTCACTCGCTGCCGCCATTTCTTTGCCCAAAGGGGCGTTCTCGAGGTAGATGTTCCCATCCTAAGCCGCTCGTCTTCTGTAGATGTTTATATCGATCCAGTGCAAGCTATCTGTTGCAATAAGCCTGCCTATTTGCACACTTCTCCTGAATATGGAATGAAGCGTTTGCTGGCAGAGGGGATGGGCGATATTTATCAAATTTCTCATGTCTTTCGCGACCATGAGGCAGGTGAGCGGCATACACCAGAATTTATGATGGCAGAATGGTATCGACTGGACTTTGGATTTGAGCAGATGATCCAAGAGACAGTGGATTTTATCCATCTATTTTTGGAAAACATCCCAAAAGAGCGTGAAGAATATTCTTATCGCGACGTCTTTGTGCATTATATAAGTCGCTACCCAGAATCTAGCGAAGAGAGAGATGAGCTGCTTGCCTTTGAAATCGAGCCACATTTTGGACAAGGAAGACTCACAGTAATCAAGGGTTTTCCTCCCGAGCAGGCCGCCTTATCTCAGATTAATGTACAGGGTATTGCTGAGCGTTTTGAGATTTATTATCAGGGCATCGAACTTGCTAATGGCTATCATGAGCTCGTGGATCCTTTAGAACAACGTGACAGATTGCTTAAGGCTAATCAAAAAAGAGGACAGTTAGGTAAGCCTGCCTTACCTATTGATGAGGAATTTTTGGAAGCTCTTGAAAAAGGAGTGTCCGATTGTTGTGGAGTTGCAGTTGGATTTGATCGCTTAATGATGTTGCGTCATCAACTTGAGGACATTCGTGAAGCCAGTTGCTTTTTTATTTGATAATGACGGCGTGCTGATCGACAGCAGTGAACTACACTGGCAGTCGTGGCAGCTGATGATGCGCGAAATTCCTGCGCTTAAAATGGATAAAGAAGCTTTTATCCATGGGTTTGGTAAGCGCAACGATCTCATCCTGGAAGAGATCGTTCCTCATGTCCCTAAAGAAATCCGAAAACAATGGGCAGAGCGCAAGGAAGCGCTCTTTCGTGAATGTGCTCGCGGTAAAGTGGCACTCTTATCTGGAATGGAACATTTTTTACAACAAGTAGTCGCTGCCCAGATCCCTCACATTATCGCTTCTTCTACACCTGTGGAAAATTTAGAAATGTACATTAAGACTACGGTATTGGGGCGTTATTTTCAGCAATACATCTCTGGAGAAGAGGTAGCACATGGTAAGCCCGCTCCTGATGTGTTCATTGCTGCGGCTCAACGTTTGAATTTTTCTCCAAGCCAGTGCGTTGTCTTTGAAGATGCACCAGCAGGCATAAAAGCAGGGAAAGCAGCAGGAAGTTTTGTAGTCGCCCTTGCCACAACGCATACTAAAGAACAATTAAAAGATTATCATCTGATCTATCCTTCGCCACGAGAGCTTAATTTGCAAGAAATCTTACATGGATTTAACGCCTGGTCGAAGTAGTGATACCGATTCCGATATAATTCTCGAAATTGGTATTAATTAGAATATGAGAGAACATTGGGGTTCACGACTTGGTTTCATTTTAGCCGCACTTGGATCAGCTATAGGGTTAGGAACCTTGTGGAAGTTTCCCTATGTCACAGGGGAATATGGTGGTGGTCTCTTTGTCTTTTTTTATTTAATTTTCACTCTCATCTTGGGCATTCCTCTTTTTATCGGTGAATTGATTTTGGGAAGGCGCGCTCAAAGAGCTGCTGTGGGCATTTTTGCCGAGCTTTCAGGAGAATCTACCCCTTGGAAAACTGCCGGTTGGTTGGGAGTTGTCTCTTCCTTTCTGATCTTAAGCTACTACTGTGTTGTGGCGGGATGGGGGCTAAATTATCTGATGATGTCCCTCAATCAATTTTATGAAAAACGTACTCCTGCAGAAATTGCTTCGACCTTTGACCTTCTTTACAAATCAGGAGATATCTCACTCTTTTGGGCTTTTATCTTTCTACTCCTCGCAATGGGTGTGGTCTTTCAAGGAGTTAGGAAAGGGATTGAACGATGGAATCGGATTTTGACGACTGCCTTGCTAGTGCTTCTTGTTCTTCTTTGTTTCTATGCATGCACTTTAGAAGGGTTTCCTAAGGCTATTCAATTTCTTTTCCAACCCAACCTAAAACACATTCAGCTCACAGGCATTTTGGAAGCACTAGGACTTTCTCTATTTACGTTGAGCCTGGCGCAAGGAGTCATTTTGACCTATGGCAGCTACTTGCGTGAAAAAGAAGATTTGCCAAAAACAGCACTCATCGTTGGTTTAGCTGTAGTCGCTGTCTCCATGGTGACAGTCCTTACTATTTTTCCCGTCATTTTTACCTTTAAGCTCGGGCCAAAAGAGGGCTCAGGCCTTATTTTTAAAACGTTGCCCGTTTTATTTGCTGAGCTGCCAGGTTCTATGATTCTTTCAGCGCTTTTTTTTACACTTTTTGTCTTCACTGCGCTCACATCGGCAGTGGCTCTTTTAGAAGTCATCTCTGCAAACCTCATGGATCTTTACCAATGGAGTCGTAAGAAGGCCGCAATTTCTTCTACTGTGGCTGCTTTTATTGTAGGCATTCCTAGTGCCTTTTCAGGCTCACGCCAGATTTTCAAAAAGTGGCTTCCCATGTATGGGATCAATTTTTTTGATACAGTGGATCTCTTAGTTTCTGTTTGGTTATTGCCCCTTGGCGCCCTTTTGACTTCCCTCTATTTAGGATGGCGTCTGAAAAAAGAACTTATCTTCCAAGAATTTATTAAGGGGAGTCAGTGGAAACGACTGTTTTCTCTTTGGTTTTTCCTGATTCGTTGGGTAGTCCCAATAGGAATTCTTTTGATTTTCTTGCAAAAAGCAGGATTTATTTAGTATTTTGATGGCCATATGGAAATCACAGGAATAGATAAGATCCACACAGTCCAAAAAGCCATTAAAAAGGAAGGGATACAAGCAGCCAAGATTGAGGATACACTATCCATTTCAACAGAAGCCCAAAAAAGGGCAGACTGGGTAGAAAAACTCAAACAGATGCCGGACATTAGGCCAGAAAAAGTTGCAAGTATTGTTAGCAAGGATCCCCTTTTTCATCCAACGATCCTTTCCGAGATTGCCAAAAAAATTGGCTCTTCTTAGATCAAATATCATAAATCAGGATCTTAGCAGATAATGTTTTTGCCAATCCAAGTTCCAGGAAAACTCATTATGCGCTTCTTTGCGGAATAGTAGCCTCTGTACGAGACATTCCTGCTCAAAAAGTTCTACTAAATAGAAAGATCCGTCAGGTTTGTGTGCACAACTGCCACTGTTGAGTACTAAAGGCAGCCCTTCATTTTGCCGGTCGAATAGGTAATCATTGTGATCATGGCCGTGTAAATAAAGCTTCACTTGAGGAAAAGATTTGAGTAACTGCTGTAATTCCGCGGCTCTTTTGAGATCATGGAGAGGTCGACCCGTCGTATACAGAGGGAAGTGATTGCCTACGATTACGCGTTCAGAAGCAGGGATGCTTAAAAGAGCTTCTTTTAAAAAATGTTCGGTACTTTCCAGAAAAACGCCATAAGAGCAGAAAGGCGGAGTTGCGACTGCACAATCCAAACCGATGTACCACCATCCCTTCTTTAAGGGAACTGTCTCTACCCTTTTGTCTTTGAGTGCTTCAGAAGAGAAAAAAGAATAGAAGCGCCTCGTCTTTTCGACTGATTTGATGTAGCAATCATGATTTCCAGGTAACACAAAGGTGGGGAGCCCCTTTTGTAGGAATTGATCGACAAAGTATTTTCCTTCTGCAAATTCCTTATCTTGCGAAGTTGAAGTGAAATCTCCCGTGATAAACACATTTTCGACATTCAGAGTTTTTAAAAGTTCCGGTAAATGCCAAAGATGTTGCGTTTGATATGTGCGTTGTCGGGAAAAGATGAGGTTAAAATTTCCAATCCATCTTTTTGAAAAGAATTGCGCTGGGTGATAGGTGGCATGAGAAAAATGGGGATCTGAAAGATGGGCAATACGTAATGCAGACTTTTCCATATACAAAGAAGTATATGCGAAAAGAAAATTTGTGAAACTACAGTATGTCGGTTCGGCGCGAAATTTTTTTTCTATGAAAAAACATTAGAATGTGACTTTGAACTGCTTGAGTGTACGGAGTTAAACTTTCATACCTTCACGGTGCGTTATGTTTACAGAGGAAGCTATTTTCTTGCGAAATGTCCTATGTTTTTTATTGTGCTTGTCAAGGAAAAAGCTTCCGATAGCCCAAATCTACATCATTTACAACAATGTTATTCCAATCAGATTCAAGCTTTGGAGGGACATGAGGATGTTTGCAAAATAGTGACTGCTCCCTCGCCTAAAGACCTGACTATTACCCATAAGTTGCCTCCACATGAGTAGATAACCAAAACTCAGCTATAAGCGTGAGTTTTCCCCATCCTCGCCATATGTAGGTCATGCCAG
>Ga0153954_1000220_pt1 | contig 51707 bp, 30 predicted proteins | sample TSFL038MetaG_FD_102277 | JGI IMG/M metagenome (GOLD analysis project Ga0153954, IMG submission 102277) | Attine ant fungus gardens microbial communities from Florida, USA - TSFL038 MetaG | ecosystem: Host-associated > Fungi > Mycelium > Unclassified | place: USA: Florida, Wekiwa Springs State...
GGGATCCTCCATCGTCGCGAAGGAGGCCACGATCTCGTCCAGCCTGCTGCGGGTGCTCGCCATCGTCGAACTCCGGTCATCGGGTCTCGTTCACGACACGAGGAACGATATACCAGGATGACCAGGCGGGCGCAAGGCTGTAAAGTTTACCAAATCGTCATAAAAGTGCGCGCTGGCCCTGGGTTTAATCCCTGGTGGGCAATGCCCACCCTACAAGAAGGGAAATTGCCGGATGAACCACTGAGCGAGCGGGACCAAATCGCTCCGATTGGTTCTGGGTCAAGCGATTCCACTTCACTGGGTGGGACCTGCACTCATCGAAACCCCGTGCCTGATGACGGCACGCATCAAGATCATTTCAGATGCGATCCGGAAAAGGATAGGATGTTTTGGGTGGCCAGGAACGAATCTTCGAGGTCTCGGGCCTTGGCAAAGGTATGTCCCCGAGGCGTCGCCAGTTCCTCCCCGACCACCCATTTTGTCTCATCTCAAGTTCTCAAACCGAATCCGGATGGACTTTAAAATCCGGGCATCTCACAAGGGAAACATGCCCGCCTCATGAATTTGAGCTCCCAAGCCTGGTCGTCATCGCGGCGGCGGATGATCAACTCCTTGGAGTTCAAGTTCAGGTGGAGGATCCAGGATGGAATCTCCCCCCATCAATCGGTATGGTGTTGATGGCCCTTCATGTGTTCGGCCATCTCCCGACAGGACTTCTCGCAGGCCTTGCAGGCTTCCTCGCACTCCTTCATCTGGGGATCGTTGTGCTTGGCACATTCCTCCGCACATAGCTTGCACGCATCGGCGCAGGCCGAACACGCCATCCCCATCATCGGGCTCTCGCGAGCCATCAACTCGGCTGACAGTTTGCAGAACTCCTGGCAATCCATCGCCAACTGAGCGGCCTTGCTATGCTCCGGGTGTCCATCCTTGATGTGGTCGAAGCAATAGTGGTACGTCTCGTTGCAGACAATAGCGCAGTCGTTGCACGCATGCAGACAGTCGCCATGAACCTTGTCATGGTGATGGGGATGGTGGGCGTGAGCTTCGGAAGCCCCCGCGATCAAACCGGCGGCACCAACGCTCATGACGCTTAGGATCTCTCGACGCTTCATCGGAAATTCCTTCGCAAGTGAGGTGAATCTCGGATGACGAACCGATTGTTGGCAACCCTGCAACGACGAGGTCGTACCGAGTTTGTCGCGGGACAACCCCTGCACAGCTTACATCAGAAAACTTATTCAGTCAACATGTTCTATTTTCACAACAACACGCCAACAAAGTCTCGGACCGGCCAAACCAGCGAAGCCACATCGTCAACATTCATGATTTCATGACGCGAAAGAAGACTGCTCAATTCTTGCTTGCTTAGGACTTGAGAACCAGCTTCCAAGTTCAAACGATCCTGTCATAGGGTCGAGCCAAACACACGCACTAGGAAATTATCATAAAATATGATATCCTATTTTCATTAACAAAATCTTGTCTTTACTCACTCCGCCTGCCAGCCTGATTCTTGATAATCTACAATCATCACAATGCCATTCGTTGACAATTTTTAACGTGATCACTGCCCACCAGCATTGAGAAAGCCTCGACTGAGTTGACATGGGCCAGGCTCGGCCGTCGCTCGAGAGGAGGCACTCTTCGATCCCGCTCTCGCTCCCAAGGTGGCTCTGGACGGACCAGCCTCCTTTATGAAACGCCGCAGTGGCGACAGGAACGAAGATTTTCTGCGGGAAATCCCTACCGAAGTATCAAGCGGGTATGCGATGGCTTTACCGTATCGAAGCCCTTGCGTTGGTGCCCGTCGCTGGCGATTCCCACTCTTCAACCCGGTTCGCTCTCGGTATAGTATCCAACCTCGCGAGTGGCAGCGGCCCCGGCCCGTCGCGCGGCTGCGTTCAGGTCATCGTTCGTCGGGCGGTCAAATTCAAGGAGCCCTGGCATTCGAATGATGGAGGGAGACGTGGCTGTGGATGAAGAGGCGGCAGAACGTGAGCGTCGAGTCCGGCAGTTCAAGCACGATCTTGCGCGTATGGAGCACCGGGTCTTGCGGTTGGCGAAAGGACGCCCTCTGCAAGCCGGGGTTGGCTCAGTTCGGGAACGACCGCGACGGCCTTGCCTTTCCCGGCTTCTGCCTCGATAACGGAAAAGGGAGACAGTCCGGCGTCTTCCCGAAGACGAAGGCTGTCCGTTCACCGACTCCTTCAGGACACCTACGATGTCGACTGCGTCTCGTGCTCAATCGGTCCTGCTGCCTCGCTCTCGCCTCGTGGCCGCCATGGTCACAGCCTCGTTTGCCTTCCTCCTCGTGGGCGCTGGCCCTGATGGCGAAAAGGGGGCACCGGCGCCCACCGAGCCAAGGACTCTCTTCGATGGCAAGAGCCTCGAGGGTTGGAAGAAGGCGGACCTCTTCCACGCAGGGAACGTGCAAGTCGAGAACGGTGCCATCGTCATCGCCTCCGGCGATCCGATGTCCGGAATCACGAGTACCCGGACGGATCTGCCCAAGGTCGACTACGAGCTGACTTATGAAGCTCAGCGCCTCACCGGCAGCGACTTCTTCGCCGCGGCCACCTTCCCCGTGAAAGACGCCTACATCACCCTCGTCAACGGAGGCTGGGGAGGTAGCGTCACCGGTCTTTCCTCCCTCAACGGGGCCGACGCCTCCGAGAACGATACCAGCCTGTACATCAAGTACCAGAATAAGACCTGGTATCGCTTTCGGGTTCGGGTCACGGACGACACGATCCGCTGCTGGGTCGATGATCGCCAGGTCGTCGCGGTCAACTATCAGCATCGCCAGGTCAGCACTCGGCTCGAGACACGCGCCAATCAACCGCTTGGCTTCGCCACCTATGAATCCTCAGCGGAGATCAAGAAAATCACCGTCAGGAAGCTGACGCCCACCGAGGTCGCCGCCACGACCAAGAAGGAAGAGGACTGATCGTCCTCTCCGCGCAGTTCCTCCTTGAACACGAAGCGGGAACTCAAGAGTTCCGACGCAAAACGGGAAGTTCGAGTTGACAAGCGTTGCTGGGATGGACAAGCGTACTCACCTGTCCATCCCAGCCTGGAAAACCTTGGCGACACAATTCCAAAGGCATGGAGCCATTTCGCCTTCAACCCGCGGAAGGCTCGCAGAGTTTGCTTGATATCATCTCCATGGCACGGTTCTGTGTCGTACCTCGAAATTTTTCTCCAAACCGGCTGCAAAAGTTCTTGAAGGACTGGGAAAAGAAATCTCAAGGTATAGTGGAGGGTCAACGCAGAAGAGACGGTTATGGGCTGGGCCTGGGACCGGTCGCCACCACGGAATTGATCCAGTCAAGTCGGTCTCCTGAGAGTCGTCTCCGAAGTCCGCGAGTATTGATTCATGCCGGAAGCAAGGACATGCGGGGATGGGAGATGGCGGAACAGACATCCGTGCCCTTCGAATCCGGTACGAGCAATCCGAAGCCGATGCCCCCGGTCGACTTGATTCCCGGATACGAGCTGCTTGCCTGGCTTGGCAGCGGAGGTATGGGGGATGTCTATCGTGCCCGCCAACTCTCGCTCGATCGGATTGTCGCCATCAAGATCCAGCGCACCCACCCGGCGAGCCTTTTCGCCGATCTCGAGCCGATGGGAAGTCTCGCCGCTCGAGGTTCCACGGTCACCGATTCCGACCGACTGATGCGCGAGGCTCGATTGATGGCGGAGGTGAGACATCCGAATATTGTGACGGTTTTCGATCGCGGATCCGTCTCGGGCCACGCGTACACGGTGATGGAACTTGTCGAAGGGAGAAACCTCCGCGCCGTCCTCCCCTATCGAAAACCGGTCGAACTCGCCCTGGTGCGTGGTGTGATGTCGGAGCTGGTTTCCGCGCTCGAGCACCTGCACAAGGCAGGCATCGTGCATCGCGACCTCAAACCAGAGAATGTGCTCCTCGATGGCGAAGGGCATGTTCGCCTGACCGACTTCGGCATCGCCCTGGCGATCGACCGCGACGGCACATGGCCCCACACCGATCGGATCCTTGGTACGCCCGACTACATGTCTCCGGAGCAGCGCATCGGCTTTGACGTCGATGCGCGGACGGATCAGTATTCGCTCGCGGTACTCGCCTATGAAATGCTGACCGGCCGAGTGCCGGTCGGAGCGTTTCGTCCGCCTTCACAAGAGAATCCTCGCCTCGATCCGGCCATCGACCGCGTGCTGGCCCGCGCGCTCGAAGCCGAACCTGAGGATCGTTATCCTTCGGTCACGGTGTTTGGAAAGGCTTTCGATCTGGCTTTACCCGAACGCCGACACAGGCACCGAAGGATTGTCGTGGCAACGTTCGGATCCTTGGTTCTGGCACTCGGCGTGGGAATCGCTTGGGTTGGACTGACGCGAGGACAACCGCAAGCAATGGTTCTCCCGCATGAGGTCCAGCCACCGCATGTACCCCCCGCTACGGTCAAGGCTCCACAGGTAATCGCTCCAGACCCAGTTCCTGGAAAGGCGACGGAGCCGACCCAGGGGGCAACGGATGACGCGCTCATCGCCGAATTGAGTGCCGAGATCGGTCGGAATCCGAAAGAGGTTACACACTACTATCGCCGGGCTCAACGATACCAGGCGCTCCAGCAGTTCGTCCCCATGCTCGACGATCTGAACGAAGCCGCGCGGTTGGCTCCCAACAACGCGGCGATCTTCCTCCTACGTGCCAATGCGCGTTCGTCGTTAAACGATCCCGCAGGGGCGATCGCCGACGCCTCCAAGAGCCTCGAGCTCGATCCGAATCAACCCCTGGTCTACGTCGCGCGCGGCGGTCTTCAATCAGAGTTGAACCACCACGACCTTGCCCTCGCCGATTTTGAACGCGCGATTCAACTCGCGCCCAACGAAGCAGTATCCTATGTGTATCGCGCGTCCACACGTACGAAAATGGGCGATCACCGGGGGGCCTTCGACGACCTCCGTCGTGCCTTGGAGTTGAAGCCGGAAGATCCTGAGATCCATGCCAAAGCGGCGACCTTTCTGCTTGACCTGCCGGCAGGGGGTCTGCGAAACGACGCGCTGGCGCTCCAACTCGCATCGCAAGCCCGCGACTTGTCGGGTGGCCGCTCTTGGCTAGCCCTGGCGACTCTCGGCCGAGCGTACACTGCGAACGGTTCCTGGGATCTTGCTTTACAGGAATACCGTCGGGCGCTCGCCATCGCGCCGGTCTCACAACGCCCCCTGCTGGAAAAGCTGATTTTCGAGCTTCAGCGGAAGACGACCGGGGAGACGAAGCCATGAAGGCGGAGCTGGAGCATTCGATCGGCCCTTACCTATTTCGGGAGGCGAACGACGCCTTCTTCCTGGTCAATCCGACGACCCTCCACGTCCTTGAGGCCAACCCGGCAGCCCAGCGTTTGTGCGGCCTGTCCCAGAAACGATTGCAGCAACTTTCATTTCTCGAGCTTCTCGACACCAAAGATCGCTCCATCCACGAAGACTTGATCCAGGCCTGTCGCACCACGGTCTGGACTCGGGGTAACCACTACCTGACGCTCCAGGTTGGCGAGTGCCGGCACATTGTTCAACTGAGTGTCAGCCGTCTCCATCTGGACCCCAAGCCACTGGCCCTCATCATCGCTCGGGATGTCTCGCGCCAGAAGTTCGCCGAGGAATCGGTGCGAGCCAGCCGGGCCCGCCTCAGCTTGTTCATCGAGCAGGCGCCCACCTCGATCGCGATCGTGGATCACGAGCTTCGCTACATTGCGGCGAGCCGGCGTTGGATGACGGACTTCGGGGTCTCCGAGCGCGATCTGACGGGACTTCACCATTACACGGTCTTCCCCGAAATCAAAGAAGAGTGGAAGGCCGTCCATCAGCAATGTCTCGCAGGGGCCATCATCCGTCGCGAAGAGGATCCCTTCGAGCGGACCGACGGTCGAATCCAGTGGCTGACCTGGGAGGTCCGCCCTTGGTTCAACGACGACGGTGAGGTCGGCGGCCTCTTACTCTTCAGCGCCGACATCACCCGACGCAAGCAAGCGGAGGAGAATCTTCGAATCCGAGGGCAGCAGCTTCAGGAGCGGTTGGCGGAAATCGAAGCGATCTATCAGACCGCCCCGGTCGGGCTGTGTTGCCTCGACCAGAACTTGCGCTACCTCCGTGTGAACGAACGACTCGCCGCCATGAACGGCCGATCGGTGGATGAACATCTAAGTCGTTCCTTCGCCGAGATCGATCCCGACATGGCAAGCTGGTTCGTTCCCATCGCCCGCAAGGTGATCGAGACCGGCGAACCCGTCACGGGGCTTGAGTTCACCACGCGATCGAACGCGAACGCAAACACCGAGCGCACCTGGGTCGTCTCGCTCCATCCGCTTCAGGGCACCGACGCGGCCGTGACGGGGGTCAACGTCGTTGTCGAAGAGATCAGCGAGCGGAAGCGGATCGAGGAAGAACTCCGCCAGGCGCGTGATGCCGCCGAAGCGGCCAACAAAGCCAAAAGCGAATTCCTCGCCAACATGAGCCACGAGATCCGCACGCCCATGAACGGCGTGCTCGGAATGGCCTCGATCCTGCTCGGCACCCCCTTGAGCGAAACCCAGCGCGAATTCGTCGAGATCCTCCATTCGTCAGGAGAGGACTTGCTCGCCGTCCTCGAAGACATCCTCGACTTCTCCAAGGTCGAAGCCGGACATCTCAAGCTCGACCGCAGTGAGTTCCGGATCCGCGACCACCTCGGGGACCTGCTCCGCACCCTGGCGGTTCGAGCCCATACCAAAAGACTCGAGTTGGCCCACGAGGTTTCTCCTGAAGTCCCCGACACTCTGCTCGGCGATTGGCTGCGGCTTCGACAGGTTCTCACGAATTTCATCGCCAACGCGATCAAGTTCACTGAGAGCGGGGAAGTCCACATCAGGGTCACGTCGGAACCGATCGGACTGGGGGAACACCTCTTGCGCGTGGCCGTGCGCGACACCGGAATCGGCATCGCTCCCGACCGTCTCGAGGCCATCTTCGATCCCTTCGTCCAGGCCGACGGCTCAACCACCAGGCGCTACGGCGGGACGGGGCTGGGCCTCGCGATCTGCGATCGTCTCGTCCGTCTCATGAACGGTCAGATCAAGGTGCGCAGCGAGGTCGGCAACGGAAGCACCTTCGAGTTCACCGCCAGCGTTGGCGTGGGAACCTCGCCAGCCGAAGAGGCCGACTCGGAGCTCAAGGACCTGGCGGGAGTGTCCGCCCTGGTCGTCGACGACAACGCGACGAATGGTCGCATCCTGCTCGAGTTATTGACACGCTGGGGTCTGCGCCCGGTCGTCGCGAACGGAGCCAACCAAGCGCTGGCGATCATCCGAAGTCGGCTCCAAGTCGCCGAAGCCGTGCCTTTGGCCCTGATCGATCTCCAGATGCCCGACGTGGATGGGCTGGATCTCGCTTCCCAAATCACCTCGGAGGCCGGCGCCAGCGCACCACGATGCATACTCTTGTCGTCGGTCGACCGTCCTGCCCAGCTCGATGAGTTGCGCAAGCTCGGTTTCGCAGCCTGCCTCACGAAACCGATCATTCCCTCGGAACTGCGCAGGGCCATCCGAAAAGCCCTGCCACTACGACCGATTCCCGCCCCCGTGAAGCCCAAAGCAGCGCCCGGCTCCGGCGAGGAACTTTCGTTTCGGATCCTGCTCGTCGAAGACCACCCGATGAATATTCGCGTTCTCACTTATATGATTGAAAAACTCGGACACTCCGTGGAGACGGCCCGCTCGGGCCTGCTGGCACTGGAGATCCTCGAGCGCGAAGAGTTCGACATGGTTCTCATGGATGTCCAGATGCCCGAGATGGATGGACTCGACACCACGCGGGCGATCCGTGCACGCGAGGCGGGTTCGTCGAAGAAACTGCCGATCGTCGCCCTCACCGCGCATGCCATGAAGGGGGATTGCGAGCGTTTCCTGGCCCAAGGGATGCAAGACTACCTGAGCAAGCCCGTCAAACCTTCGGAACTCGATCTCGTCATCCGCCGCGTACTCACCGCTCCCCGCGCTCTCTCCGAAGCTCCGGAGTGAGTTTGGTTCAATCGCTCGCGCTGATTGCGAATCAGCCTTCTTCACCAAGCCCCGCGCGAAAGGTGCTCCCGGAGGAGCGTTGAGCCGGACATACGCAGCGAAGTTGAGAAGAAGGGGCGTGATTATTGATAAAAAGAAATGTCCGCGCTGTCCGAGTCTTGTAGAGCAAGCCTTCCTGCCAAGGCCGTTCGCAAAGCCTCGGCAGGCCAAGGCCTGCTCTACGGGAACAAATTCCGATGCGTGGCTCCAAAGACAGCAACGGAATGATGTCCAACGAAGGAGGGCCAACCTGACGCCCGCGTTCGGCCGCCGACCGGCATACGATGTGGAACCGATAAACCACGTCAGGCCTGAGACTTGTTCACACGGGAGATCGTATGCGCCGAATGGCAGAATTCGTCGCGACGAGTTTCTTGCTCACCTTCAGCATGTCGGTCGGTCCGGTGGCGGCTCTACCTGTCGCAGTTCGTCCCCCTCTTATTTGAAGACAAGCCTTGATGCCCTCCCGCCGGGATGGCTGCTTCGGAGTGAATGCTTATATGCCAACCTTCGTCGACCGACCAGTGACCCGGCGAAGGTGGGCTACCTCCAGAAGCTTCCCCGTCCTGAGTGGATAGAGAGGGCCAGTGCTTCGTGGAAAGATAGGGGAAAACGGCCTGATCCTCCGATGGATCAGGCTGTTTCTTTCGCGCCAAGCGGGACGAGGGATTTGCCAATCGCAAATTGCCCCGCTTTCCGCCCCAACGGGTGTTCCATTGCTGATGATCTTCGCGCTTCATCTTCGCTTAAGGTGCTCTTTCGTAAAGTGGTCCCAGGGCCGACGAGAGTCGGCGTCGGGTATCTCTTATCGAGTCCATGATCAGGGAGACAACGCGATGATCCGGTCGATTTGGGCAGTCCCGCTTCTGCTTCTTCCTGTGAGCATCTCGCGAGCGAACGAAACTCCGTCCGCCCTCGACGGCAATCAGCCCGTCAACAGCGCATCGCTGGCCATGGCCGGCGGGGCCGACCGGGCGATGGAACTGGCGCTGGTTTCCTTCTACGACAAGGCCGAGTCGCGAGATCATTCGTCCGGCGAGGCGAAGAAAGAAGAACCCAAGAAGAAAGAACACGCGAAGGGTGACCGTCCGGAAGGTCGACACCACCGCAAATTCTCAGGCAAAGGTAAGGGCGAGCATCGCCAAGCGGGTCACCATGGACATCGTTCCAAGGCCTCGCACGCCGAAGCCGGTAAGCACCACGAGGGTGGTAAGAGCGCCCAGGGTCACGAAGGCAAGGGCGACAAGAAGGCTGAAGGCAGCAAGGGCAAAGGCCATGGTCACGCTCGCCACGGCGAAGGCGGCCGCGAGCACCATGCCGGTCGCGAGGGCCACCACAGCTTCAAGGCAAAGGGCCATGACGGCGCCAAGAAGACCGCCCACGTCTCCAAGACCAGCCACTCCAAGAAGGCTGAAGGCAGCGAGGGCAAAGGCCACGGTCACGCTCGCCACGGCAAAGGCGGCCACAAGCACCATGCCGGCCGCCAGGGCCACCACAGCTTCAAGGCGAAGGGCCATGACGGCGCCCAGAAGACCGCCCACGTCTCCAAGACCAGCCACTCCAAGAAGGACGCTGGTGCCAAGAAGGCTCACGGCGGCAAGTGCAAAGGCAAGGGCCACCACTCCCGGCATGGCAAGGGACACGGCAAGCGCCATCACCGAGGCCACGGCGAGGGTCGCCACCACGGCCGCAGCCACGCCTGATCGTCGCGCTGAATCATCTCGACGCTGAGCTGATATGAGAACGAGGTCGAGTGCTTCGCAGGATGCGAGGCTCTCGACCTCGTCTCATTTGCGCGTTTACCCCAGTTTGGGCCTTCCGCTTCCCCAATGTCGCACCAAAGCATCCGTTTTCGTCTGTCTATGAGCGGGATTGACCAAATTTCGAAGGCTTTCTGGTTCGACACGACGCTCTTAAAAGAATCGGGGGAAATTCGGTCTCGGCATCGACTCTCTTCGGCCGTATAACCCAGGCCGCGCGGAGAGGCGGATGTCCGAAGCCGAAGTCGTGCGATTCTTCGGCCACCGCCACCGATCGCGCTCATTGAGGTCGTGGCGTGAGGCGAGTTCGCCGACAGGCGAGTTATTCGATCGTCTGGTCGGCCAGGACTCGGGCCGTCGTTATTCAAGCCAACACCGCACCAAGCGTCAGGGGTTGAATTCCGGGATGATTCAAAAGCCGCACTTGGCAATCATTTTGAAGGGAACCCCATCCGTGCGACTTGGGAAGGGAACCATGAGCGATCGCGGTGCTGGAATCGGGGGTCGTCGACCCGGCTTCTCGGGGGCAAGCGATGAGGGTGCTGATCGTCGAGGATGAGGTCGATCTCGGAAGAGGGTTGTGGCAGGCACTCGAGGAGGACGGATACTCGGTTGATTTGGTCCGCGATGGCGAGAGTGCGCTGTACCAGGCACGAAACGGAAGCTACGACGCGATGGTGCTCGATCTGATGCTTCCCAAGCTCGATGGTTGGAGCGTGCTCAAGAACCTCCGCGAAGACGAGCGCAAGACCCCCGTGCTCATGCTCACCGCGCGTGACTCGGTGGCCGATCGCGTGCGCGGTCTGGATGAGGGGGCCGATGATTATCTCACCAAACCCTTCGAGATCGAAGAGCTTCTCGCTCGGCTTCGGGCCCTGATCCGCCGAGCCGCGGGACAACCCACCCCCCGATTGCGCCTCGGCGACGTGGTGGTCGACACCGTCGCCGGCGTCGTCCACAAAAACGGCCAGACCGTGGACCTCACCGCCAAGGAATACGCCTTGATCGAGCTCCTGGCGCGAAATCGAGGCAAGCTGATGAGCCGTTCCACCATTTATGAGCACATCTATGCGGACGATGACGAGACGCTCTCGAACGTCCTCGATGTTTACGTCTCGAACCTGCGTCGCAAGCTCGGCAAAGATTTCATAACAACGCGCCGAGGGCAGGGATACATCGTCGATGTTTAGGTCGATCCGCTGGACCCTTCTGTTCTGGTACGGGCTGATCCTGATCCTGGTAATTGCCGGATTCGGAGGCACGCTCTATTTCCACCTCGGCAGCGCGATCCGCAACGTGCGCGATACGCGTCTGCGCGAGTGGGCCCAGGCGGTCGCCCGTGGCTACAACGAACGCCATGGCGAGCATCGTCGCGTGAGCCTCTCGGATCCCTACGCCCGTGCACTCGAGTCCCCAGATCCCGAAGGCCCTTACTACATCGTTTGGAACGTCTTTGGGAAGGTCATCACGGAATCGAGGCCGGGGCTGGAGATCGCGTTTCCGGAACAGTTTCGCATTCACGATGCGTTCGGACGCCCCATGGAGCCTCCTCGAGCCCTGGCGCCGAACGACGCCCATACGAAGGAGCATCAGGAACACGGATTGCACCGGCCGCGATCGTTCTCGCGGCGAGCCTGGCCAAGGGACCGCAGGCCGCCCGTCGATGATCCGCTCAAAACCCCGATCGCGCGCAATCGGGGTCCCTGGCGCGAAGTGATCGTGCGTGGCGGACTGGGGACCACGATTCTCGTCGGACAAAACGGCGAGGAGGACCGGCGACATCTCCAAGACTTCCTCATGACCATGCTGGCCGCAAGTGCCGGAGCGTTCGGCTTGGCGATGGTGGGCGGCTGGTTCCTCGCGGAATGGACCCTGGCCCCGATCAGCCGGATCAGTGAGACGGCCTCCAGCATCTCGGCTTCCAACCTCTCAAAACGCATCGACGTGACCCGGACCGAGAGCGAGCTCGGCAAGCTCGCACGGATCCTCAACGTAGCATTCGCACGTCTTGAAGATTCTTTCGTGCGACAGACCCAGTTCACCGCGGACGCCTCGCACGAGCTCAGAACCCCCTTGGCCGTCGTCATGTCGCATTGCGAACTCGCGCTGCGCAAGGAACGTTCCCCGGCAGAATACCGCTCGTTCTTCGAGACGTCGCTCAACGCGGCTCGCAGAATGAAGGCGGTTGTCGAGGGCCTCCTGACCCTGGCGCGCGCCGACGCGTCGGCGGAGAACCTGGAGCGCGAAATCGTCCCCCTCGACGAGCTCGTCGAGGAGTGCGTCTCCATGCTTCGACCACTGGCCAGCCCGTCTGAGATCACGCTCGACGTCGAAATGGAACCTCTCGCGACGATGGGCGACCGCGATCGGCTTCGCGAATTGGTCGCCAACCTCGTCACCAACGGCATTCGATACAACCAGGTCGGTGGATCGGTATTCGTCCGGCTCCGCCGCGAGGAGGATTTCGCGCTCCTCACGGTGACCGACACCGGAATCGGAATCCGCGAGAAAGACCAACCCCACATCTTCGAGCGATTCTACCGGGCCGATCCCGTTCGTTCCCGAGAGATCGGTGGTACGGGCCTGGGACTCGCCATCGCCAAGTGGATCGCCGAAGCTCACGGCGGCTCGATCGAATTCACCAGTCAAGAAGGGGCGGGAACCACCTTCCTGGTCCGGCTTCCGGTCTCGGATTCCGTTCCTCACCCCAATTCCAACGGAGCGGAGACGGGTCTCGCAACCATCGAGAGGCCCGTCCCCACTCAAAAGGCCGCGGCTCCCACACGGCCAGGACCGGTCGAACCGGGCCTGGAGGCGGATTCAACCTTGGTCATCCCTCCATCATCCTGACGTGGGACGTGCGTACGCCAGCGCGAGGAGGCCGTAGGCCGTCACCAGGTTGGCGTCCCCTTCCATGAACCTGTCGGAGGAGTTGACCCAGCTCCCGTTCGCCGCTTGGCGCTTGGCGAGTGCCGCCACGAGATCCGCCCGCCAGTCATGCCCCTTCCCGACGGCGTCGACGAAGGTCGTCTCGCCCAGGAGTGCCAGGGTTTTCGCGAACGTCTGGTAGTAATAGTACAACCCGCGCTGATCGAGTCCGGGGTTTTCCTCCAAGGTATAGTGTTTCGCGATGTAAGCATGAGCCGCCTTGACTCGCGGATCATCCTTGCTGAGGCCTGCGTAGATCATGCTCTTGAGACCGGCGTAGGTCATGGAAGCATAGGAGCGGAGTCCGCCGTCGGCGTTGTTACCGGCCACGCTCGCCCCACCGTTGGCGGCCGTGTAAACGAATCCACCGTCGTTCACTTTTCCGGCCCAGGCCTGGTCGTTGAACTCGCTCTTGAGGTTCTGGCAGCGCGAGACGAAAACAAGGGCTCGCTTGAGAGCCGGATCGTTGGCCGGCAATCCCGTGTCGCGCAACGCGTCAATCATGAACGCGGTGTTCGAGAGGTCAGGACGGCTGTTCTTTCCGCCATAGCCCGCGCCACCGTAGAAGGCGTCGTGAGGTTCCTTCCCCTCCCCTTCGTCCCACTGCATCGTCTTGAGGAACTCCTGTCCCTGACGAATCAAGGTATCGTAGCGCCCGTTGGTATTGGCTTCGTGGAATGCCAGGAGCGCGATGGCCGTCGCATAGTTCGCGTGCGCGGCCTCGGAGAATCCTCCCTTGGGTCCCAGGAAACGTTCGAGATAGGCAAGTCCTTTGGTCACAACCGGCTCACCGGCCGTCACGTGCTTCGAGCGCAGCAAGGCAGTCACGACAAGGGCCGTGATCCCCGGTTCCTTGCGATCGCCGGACCAGCTTCCATCCTCGGCCTGGCGCGGTCGAAGAAAGGCCACTGCCTTCGACGTCAGCTCCTCGGACGTGGGTGACTCCAGGGCGCGACCACTCGCGGACCGGAAGCCCAGGCCCATGAGTCCGACGAATTGGAAACCTCGGCCAAGAAAGCCCCGGCGAGAGCTGGGCTTGATCATCACGGTTCGTCTCCTGAGATCCGAATCAGTGCCACTGAGAGCCAGAACAATGTAGAGCAGGCCTTGGCCTGTTGAGGCCTTCACACTCAGCTCGGCAGGCCAAGGCCTGCCCTGCAAAAAGTGTCATCGATCACCGGTTCCTTTTTAGCAAAGCCGATGCCTGCCTTGGCTCGACTACACATCTCCTGCCCTTGGTTTGCTTTGTGGCAAGCACGGATCCCGGACCGGCTTCAGTCCCGGCCAGAGTTTCACCAGCGACGGCGAAGGATTGTCCACCCGTTACGCTTTTGCCGATCAAGAGTGAGCACACCCAAGAAAGCTCGCCCGAGGAGATGTCTCCAAACCCAAGCTCGAGGGAGTGACGAGGTCGATTCTTTCCGCAGGAGTTCTCTTGCTACACGAGGCGCCGACATCGTTTCATGGAACGGTGATCTCGCATTCTCGTCGAGCATGAAGTTCCCTTTTCGCGTGGAAGCGCCCCCGCATGTGGTGGTCCATTCGAAGTCAGATCCTGCTCCCTTTGATCACAATCCAGGTGGTCGCCGTGGTGACGATCACGCTGGTTGCGGCCGCACTGGCGGCTCGAAGAGTCGAGCAGCAGATTACCGACAGGCTCGACGGTGTGGTGGACACGCTCGGGCATGCGACCTTTCCTTACACGGCCGGCGTCCTCTCCCAGATGCGAGGGCTTTCGGGTGCTCATTTCGTGGCCTACGACCGCGATGGCCGCATCGAGGAGTCGACGCTCAGGACCGGAGGTGATCTTCCCCCTTTGTTGTCGACGATCCCTTCGAATTCTCGCCTCGAGACCCTGGGGCGATCGGCGAAAGTGATGCTCGGATCCGCCCGCTATTTCGCCGTTCCGCTGCGTCCGGCCGCGAATCCCCGAGGCGCCACGCTGCTGGTCCTCTACCCCGAGGCGAGTTGGCGGCAGGCCCGGTGGGAGGCCGCCGTACCGCCCCTGGCGCTTGGGGTCGGGACCCTGGGTGCCATGATCGCGGTGACCAGTTGGATCGCCCATCGGATCAGTCGCCGGCTTCGCAACGTCCAGACGCAAGTCGCTCGGATCGCCGGCGGCGACTTCACCGCACTCGACGAAGAAGGGGACCGCGACGAGATCCAGGACCTGGCTCGTTCCGTGAATCGCATGTGCACGCAGCTCCGCGAAATGCAGCGCACCATCCGCCGATCCGAGCGCACCCAGATCCTGGCGCAGCTCGCGGCCGGTCTAGCCCATCAGCTCCGCAATTCGCTGACGGGGGCGCGAATGAGCGTTCAATTGCACGCCAAGCGTTATCCTCCTCCCGCGAACGATCGGAGCCTGGAGGTAGCGCTGCGGCAACTGGCCATCACCGAGGAGCAGGTGCGGGGGATCCTCTCGTTAGGGCGGCTCGAGCAACGCACTCCGGCCCCCTGTGACGTCCAGAACCTCATGACGGACGTCGCGTTCCTGGTCGGTCCCTCCTGCGAGCATTCCAAGGTGGCCCTTCACGGGCCGGACGGTGATGAAGGAGCGATCGTCGTGGCCGATGCGTCGAGCCTCCGCGCAGCCGTCTTGAACCTGACGCTGAACGCCGTCGAGGCGGCCGGCTCCGGGGGCGAAGTTCAACTTTCCTCGAACGACCACGGGGATTGCGTAATCCTGGAGGTGAGCGATACCGGCCCCGGTCCTCCCGAAGACTTGATGGACCGGCTCAGCGAGCCGTTCGTGACCAGCAAGCCCGAAGGGGTCGGCCTGGGGCTCGCGATCGCTCACCAGGTGGCCGTCGAGCATGGCGGGCGGCTATCCTGGACCAGGGATGGCGAGACCACCCGGTTCCGACTAACCATTCCCCGAGGTCTCGGGAACTCATGAGGTCGCTATGAGCCGGATCTTGATCGTCGACGACGAAGCGAGCATCTGCTGGGCTTTCCGGGAATTCCTCGCCGACGAGGGGCACGTCGTGGATGTCGCCGCCTCCGCCGAGGAAGGGCTGAAGGTCGCAGCCGCGACCAAGCCCGACGCACTCGTCCTCGACGTCCGGCTGCCCGGCACTGATGGCCTCTCGGCCATGCGCTCGTTCCGCGACCTCATCGGCGGAGCGCCCATCGTGGTCGTGACCGCCTTCGGCAATCTCGAGACGGCCGTACGCGCCATGGAAGGGGGTGCCTTCGATTACCTCGTCAAACCATTCGACCTCGATCAAGCGTCATCGATCCTCGCGCGTGCCCTGGAGAAGGCGAAGCCACCGGAAAAGGGGGTTCCCCCCCAGGTGGTCGATGTCGCCGGAACGCTCCTCGGCTCGTCCCCGGCCATGCAGGACCTGTTCAAGAAGATCGCGCTCGTGGCGCCCGCCGACGTCCCCGTACTGATCACCGGGGAGAGCGGCACAGGCAAAGAGCTGGTGGCTCGCGCCATCCATCGGCATAGCCGGCGGACAGGCGGCCCGTTTTTGCCCGTCTGCCTCGCCGCACTCAGCCCGAGCCTTGTGGAACGTGAGCTCTTCGGGCACTTACGCGGATCGTTCACCGGCGCGGGCGAGGATCGGAAAGGGCTGCTCGAACTGGCAACCGGTGGCACGGTCCTGCTCGATGAGATCGGCGACGTCCCCCCTGCCCTTCAAGTCAAGCTGCTCCGCGCGATCGAACATCGTGAAGTGACCCCCGTAGGGGATGCCCGCCCCCGGATCACAGACATCCGCATCGTGGCCGCGACGAATCGCCCTCTCTCCGATCTCATGGCCTCGGGCGAATTCCGCGAGGATCTCTTCTTCCGCCTGAGCGTCTTTCAGATTCAGGTACCGCCACTCCGCGACCGCCGCGAAGACATTCCCGTGCTCGCCGAGCATTTCCTCCGGGGAGCGCGCGGGATGATCGACGGACATGCGCTGCTCGCCGACGAGACGATCCGTGAACTGCAATCGCGCCCCTGGGCCGGAAACGTCCGGGAACTCCGAAATGCGATCGAACACGCTGCGATCGTCTCACGAGGCCGCGAAATCCGCGTCGCGCATCTTCCCCCCCCGTCGAACACAGGAACAACAAGCCAGCCCGCGCGTCCCGATCGCAGTGTCCAGGAGCAGGTTGTGCAGTGGACACTCCAGGAGCTCCGCACGGCCCCCGCGCGCCCCGAGGAACCTTCGCTCCACGATCGGTTCCTTGAGGTGACGGAATCGCCGTTGATCAAGACCGTCCTGGAACAGTGCGGAGGAAACCGCGCCGCCGCGGCACAAAGACTCGGGATCCACCGCGCGACCCTCCGGCAAAAGCTCCGCAATTACGGGATCGGTTGAGCCTCAGAGCGTGCGTCAGCCTTCGTCACGTCACATGACGCGGAAAACACCCCGCTCCGAGTCTCGAATTTCGAGGGCTGTCGGCGTATCGTGGGACGGACTTGGTCGCTCCTGTCTGCTCCCAACAACCTTACGGGAAAAATGCGATGACTCAGGAGAACGAGCGCGAAGAAAACGGCCTCCCCAACCGTCGGAGGATTTTGGAGGGGGCGGCCGGGGCCGTCGCCATGGGCCTTTCCGCCATGGGTAGCTCCACCGAGGCCGCGGAACCGGCCGGATCGGCGAAGCGGATCACCAAGGGGCGGATTAAGCAATCGATCGTCCACTGGTGCTTCGAGAAGCACTGGGATGTTCCTACCTTCATCAAGATCACCAAGCAGCTCGGCTGCGGCAGCATCGAACTCATCGATCCCAAGTATTTCCCGTTGCTGAAGGAAAACGGCCTCCAGTGCGCGATCGGTACCATCGACATGGCCCCCGACGCTCCATTCGTCAAGGGGTTCAATAACCCCAAGTACCGAGAAAAGGTGCTCAAAGCCACGCGCGACGCGATCGATGCCTGCGCGGAGTATGGGTACAAGAATGTCATCACGTTCACGGGAATGCGTGAGGACATTCCCGACGACGTGGGCGCCACCAACTGCGTGGAGGGTTTCAAGCAGATCATCGGCCATGCCGAGAAGAAAGGCGTGACCCTCTGCCTCGAGATGCTGAATACGCGTGATCAGTCGCACCCAATGAAGGGGCACCCGGGATACCAGGGGAACCACACCGACTACTGCATCGACATCATCAAACGCGTTGGTTCTCCCAATCTGAAACTCCTCTTTGACATCTATCATGTGCAAATCATGGATGGAGACGTGATCCGTCGTCTCCGCGAGCACAAAGCCTACATCGGACACGTCCACACCGCCGGCAACCCCGGCCGCGGTGAACTCGACGCGCACCAGGAGATCGCCTACCCGGCGATCATGGAAACCCTCATCGAGATCGGCTACGACGGCTACGTCGGTCAGGAATTCATCCCGACCCGTGATCCTCTCGCCGGCCTCGAGCAAGCCGTGACCCTCTGCGACGTCTGAGAGGCTATCCGAGTAAGGTTTGGCCGTCTGATATCAGATAAGATGGGTGGCCAGGGAGGAGCGCAGCGACGCCCTGGGAACAGGCCTCGGCTTCTGCCCGAGGCCTCGAAGACTCGTCACCGGCCACCCAATTCACGCTCTCTCCCATAAATATCCTGTTGCCGGAGCAGCCGTTAAGCCGTTCCAAGGTATGACCCGGTCGGCCCGGTTCTCTCCTGGGCTTGATGATTCGATCGCCGGATCCACTGGGGCATTTTGCCGATCATCCCTCCTGGTTACCAATCCTCTTCGGGATGACGAAGCGTGGACAAAGCCCCATGCTTCGAATACCTCCCTCCCATTTCCTCTGGCCTCACGTCCAGTATTCCACTTCGGATTATCCCCGAATCAACCGGGTCGGCAATCGCTCCGTCGCGTGAGGTCCGTTGATAGAGTCGGTAGAGAAGCAAGTCGTCACCCATCACGGCATGAATCAAAGCCGCAAGACATTTTTGTGTTTTCTCGCTTGAAACACGAGGAATCAGGCCCGATCCTTAGATTACTGGAGCCGACAAAAAAACGTGGATCAGAACATCGGGTACGGCTTCGGATCCTTCGTCGTGTGGTCATGTCGTGCGGTTTTCGAATTCTCGTGATAGCACAGGAATTTCCGTCATTTCACGGCGGATTCCCAGCGGCCGACAACGCCCGTGCTTCACGATCCTGCGATACCCAACGATCGAGGACTAAACCCATGAGAACCCGTCGAGGCCTTCTCGGACTACTCGTGATGGTCTGCGCCGCTGTGGTCACAGCTCTTGGCGCCCCGCCGCAAGAGCCCGCAACCGAGCCGCCAACTAATGAACCGGAAATCACCGCGTCCAAGGCCGACGCCGACAACGAACTCGCCACGAAGGCCATTCGCGAGCAAGTGGACGTGTTCACCAAGGCGTACAACACGCCGGACGTCGAAGCCCTGACTCGCCTTTTCACCGACGACGCGTTGGTGGTCGACTCCAACGGAGACACAATCCGCGGTAAGGCGGCCATCGCCGAGATGTATTCGACCGCATTCCAGGACGCCCCCGACGTAAAGCTGACAGCCAACCTCGAAGGCGTTCACTTGATCACACCCGACGTCATCCGCGTCGAGGGACAGTCGCGGCTCTGCACCGGGACCGAAGACGCCAGCGACTTTCACCGTTTCAGTGCGCTGCTGGTCAATAAAAACGGCCAATGGCGAATCGCCGAGCTTCGCGACTACACCATGCCTGCCGAGGACGTCTCCACGTACGATCGGCTCAAAGAGCTGGAGTGGCTGGTTGGCGACTGGGTCGACGAGGACGCCGAGAACAAGGTAACGAACAGTATCTTCTGGGCCGAAAACCAGAGTTTCCTCGTCCGTACGTACACGGCCGAGTTACAAGGTCAGAAACCTTCCTCCGGGACCATGTTCATCGGGTGGGATCCGCAGACGGGGCAGATCAAGTCCTGGGTATTCGACTCCGAAGGGAGGCACAGCGAAGGGCTCTGGACCCGGGCCGCCGAGAACGAGTGGCTCATCAAAGCCCGTGGGGTGCTACGCGACGGCCGTCTGACCTCGGCCACGCAGATTGTCACCCCTGTTAACAAAGACGCGATGAAGATCAGGTCGATCGACCGGATCATCGGCGGTCAAGTCGTACCGGATATCCCTGAGATCCTGATGGTGCGCAGGCCCCCTCTGCCTACGACCAACGCGATCTCCAAGTCCAGTCCAGCTCCCACGGACGAAAAGTAAAGGCAGGGGCACCGACCTCCGGAAGCCGGTGAACTTGTGCTTGACCGGCCCTCGACCATGCCGAGTTCCACCCACTTCGGACCGTCCGATTCTGCCGCTCTGCCGGCTCAAGGAGACCTGTTGAACACCCATACTTTCTCCAAATCGCCCGAGGACAACCATGTCATATCAGCGATCGTCCCTTCAACTCGCGGCGATCCTTGCGTTCGCGATCGCCCCTATTCCAGCCGAAGCCCAACGAGGGCGTGGAGGCGGGATGGCTCGACCCGCGGGCGGCGGGATGGCTCGACCCGCGGGCGGCGGGATGGCTCGACCATCGATGCCGGCTAACCGCCCGGCGATGGGCGGTATGAACCGGCGGATGCCGGCCGCCGGCATGTCACGGCCCGCGAGCTTCAGCCGGCCTGCTTCGATGAACATCGCCCGACCCGGTGGAGGAATACAACCTGGCGGGGGTATCCGCCCAGGCGGAGGTCGTTTCGGCGGTGTCAACCGCCCGACCACCTTGCCAGGCCAAATCCCCGGCAATCGCCCAGGCGGAGGCGGTTTCCCTGGTATCGCCGGTGGCAATCGACCAGGTGGAGGTAGATTCCCCGGCATCGCCGGTGGTAATCGGCCTGGTGGAGGTAGATTCCCTGGCATCGCCGGCGGTAATCGCCCGGGCGGAGGCGGTTTCCCTGGCGTCGCCGGTGGCAATCGACCGGGCGGCGGATCCCCCGGCATTGCCGGAGGCAATCGGCCAGGTGGAGGTAGATTCCCTGGCATTGCCGGAGGCAATCGCCCAGGCGGAGGTCGATTCCCTGGTATCGCCGGAGGCAATCGCCCAGGCGATCGATTCCCTGGTATCAATCGGCCTGGGATCGGTAACCGCCCCGGACTCGTCAACCGCCCGGGCTTGGGCAATATCAACAGGCCCGGTAACTTCGGCCAGGTCGGCGACAACCTCGGGATCGTGAACCGGCCTAACTTCGGCGGGAACAACTTCACGTCGATCTCGACCAACAATATCAGCCGTAACTATTCCGGTGGTAGCAACTTCTTCGGTGGGAGTAACACCAACGTCGGGAACATTGGCGGCTGGGGTGGCGGTTGGGGCGGCGGCTCCCGTGGTTGGGGCCGTGGCCCTGGCGGCTGGGGTGGCGGTTGGGGCCGTGGCCCTGGCGGCTGGGGTGGCGGTTGGGGCCGTGGCCCTGGTGGCTGGGGTGGTGGATGGGGTGGTGGCTGGGGTGGCTGGGCCTCGCCGTTTTACGGAAATTGGTACCGGGGCAGTTTTGGCAGCAATGGCTTCTGGGCCGGTCTGGGCCTTGGAGCATTGGCAACGGCCGGGGTCGGCACCGCTCTGGGAACCACCGGCTATGGGTTTGGTGCTCCCTTCTACGGCTCGGGGGTCTACAACTACTTCCCGACCTGGATGGCGTCCGACTACGGCGACTGGGGACTCGAGTCGTTGGCCGGGGGCGTCCTCGCCGCCAACTATTCAAATCCCTATTACTCAGCCGTGGTCGCGACCCAACCGGCCTCGACGACGGTCGTCTACGACTACTCGCAGCCGATCAACGTCGCCGCCGTACCCGCCGATACGGCAGCCGCAGAGAGTGCTGAGCAGATCTTCTCGGCCGCGCGAGACTCTTTCAAAGCTGGCGACTATTCACGCGCCCTCGAGTTGGCCGACCAGGTGTTGAAGCAGACCCCGAACGCTCCCGTCGTCCACGAGTTCCGCGCCCTCGCCTTGTTCGCCCTGAAGCGATACGAGGAGGCGGCCGCGGTGGCCTATGCGGTGCTTTCGGCCGGGCCGGGATGGAACTGGGCCACACTCGTGAATCTTTACCCCGATGTGGACACCTACACGAACCAGCTCCGTGCCCTTGAGGCATACACGGCGAGCCACCTTGATTCCGCCTCAGCGCGCTTCCTGCTGGCCTATCACTACATGGTCCAGGGGCACACCGAAGCAGCGGCAACGCAGTTCGAGCAGGTCACGAAGCTCCAACCCAATGAGACACTCTCGGCTTCGTTTGCGAAGGCGCTTCGGAAAGCTTCGGAGGCCGTACCTCAGACGGACCAATCCGTTGCTCCAGAAGAGGCTCCGTCCCAACCGACGACGGGCGAGTCACCGACGGTTCCCCTGACCGCCGGCACCTCTGCCCCCACACAGCCTGGCGCTCCCCCGGCCGAGACAGCCGTGCCCGAGCCTCCTCCGCCCCCCGAGTTGGTCGGAAATTGGACGGCCCAGCCGGCACCCGATGTGACGGTCGCGCTCTCCTTGCAAAAGGACGGTGCTTTCACCTGGGAAGTCGATGATAAGGGTCGAAAGCAGACCATCGAAGGCCATGCCGGGTTCAAGGACGACACTCTCGCCTTGCTCCAGGCTGAGGGCCCCCCGCTCGTCGGCAAGGTAACCCGCAGCGGGAATGACAAGTTCGTCTTCGCACCCCCGGGTGCCAATGCCAAAGTCCCCGGCTTGACCTTCACCCGCTGAATGCCTTTCCAGATCATGTTCCGGAACACGAGATCAGGAAAAGCGGCAGTTGAGACCGACTCTTCGAGGCACCGATCCTGGTAACCATCGGGATCCGGTGCCTCGAAGCCTCGTACTCTGCGCTTTTGTCTGCATTTTTGGATCTCAATACTCTTTCAAGACAAGTTTTGAGCGGATCTCAAGCATCCACGAATGACTGAACTACCACTTCACGGACGCCTCGATGCCATCCGTTGCCAAATCGGCTCGCTTGGCCTCGTGAAGCGGGCGGGACTCGCCACAACGCTCTTTCACTGTCTCTCCCACAATCTCGTCCCCCTCCCCACAAATCGAGATAGGTGCTCTCCCGAGTGCAAGCGCCATCATGCGGTGATGTCGTCAATATGGCACGTACCGATACGTCCCTGTCAGCCCACCCTGGGTCTCAACCGGCGAGAAAAAGCGAACCTTCCCCGAGAACATCATTCCGCATGACCCGGCTTTCTCTACTCCGGGATGTTGCGCGATCGCTGTGCCGACTTTGCTCAGATATTGGTCGACGTGAGGAGAGAAGACGGAGACGTTATGCGAATGTGATGAGGGCGAACGACGTCCTGCCGATCGTTCCAAATCTTCAGAACTCGAGTGCAAAAAGGGACTTACGGAAACTCCTACGGCAATCCCGCGCCGCAGGCAACGGCTTCTGGCATCGCAGTTGCTTCTCTCTACGAGCGTTCGAGAAACAGCAGACGAGGGATGAGAGAGACCTGAAAACTTTTTCAGAAAGAAACTTTGAAGTGTTGTGTGTCGAACACTTAACGAACCATCCTACTGGCGACGGTTGATTCAACCATGCGTTGAATCAACTTACCGCCAAGGGGAGAGCGGGTAGCCTCGCACGACCCCTCCCGCTCTCCCTTCCCACACCATGCGGAAGCTTGGCTTAAGGAAGCCGAAGCTATCGGTGAAGCCCGGCTGGATAAGACCGGCCGGGCTTTCCTTTCCGTATGAGAGATGTTGATGTTATCCCCTGGATTTCCGGTCCGCAAGACCTTAGTGGAGCATCCGGCAAGTTTATTGTAGGGCAGGCCTTGGCTTGCCAAGGCTCCAGCGAACATCCCAGGCAGGCCAAGGCCTGCCCTACGAGAAGACATCTTTCGATGGGCAGTCCCCACTCTACGCGAAGGGGTCTTGCCGGATGCTCCACAAACAGTTGGACACAAAATCCCACTTCGAAATGCTGATCCTCGCGATGCATGTCGATGGCGACCACGGTCCCCTTTCGTTTACGGCGGCCACAGGGGTGCCTCGTTTGCCTTTGTCTTCGACCTTCACCGGCTAGAGCGGTTATCGCTTGGATAGCCTACACTCAGGCCAGGGAGTGACCCCGTGGCTCGAAGGAAGTCAAGAGGCCGGTTGGGTGGCACACTAGTGGCGCCAGCCTGGGCCCACTGGCGGACAAGCCACCAGCGCCACCCCATACGCCCATCTACATGGCATTGATTGATGGTACGTCCAATGCAGAAATCATGGTGATTTCAATCAGATCTTCCGGGGTTTTGTAGGCGATCCAATCGCAAGCCGCTCTAGCCCGGGCCCCCGCCGAGTGTACTCACCAGGCCGGGTTTTCCGCGCCGGAAATGGACCAGGGAGTCCATTGGTCCGTGGCACTCAGGGTAATTGACGGATGGATTCGCGGTCGCGGAGAGCGATGGCTTCCCGCTGCTCGTCGTAGGTGGGAGCGGAATGAGTTTCCGATGTGATCTCCCGCTCGTCCTGGGCGAATTGAGCGGGCATTTCAAGCGCGTGGAGGCGGGATCTACTGGTCTGCGCCGCGAGGAAGGGAAGCTCACGGTCGTTCCGATGGGGATGTTTTCATGGGGACCAATCCTCATGTCAGCGGTCCCACATCGCCTGCAGAGATTATCGTTTGAGCGGATAAAGATCCAGATGCTCCATCGCATCGAGGATCCAGGGATGACTCCAGGGCATCCTCAGCCCATAGCCGACCGCGAAAACCGAGATCATGAGGGCCCCCAGTGAAAGGCCCCGGACCCATCGGCGTTCCTGTCCCCCCTCGACCCCCTTGGGTAAGAAGAAAAGCCAAAAGGGAATTAGCCAGAAGAGCCAACGCAGGCCTATTGCCGAGCCACCGTAGTTACGTGCCTTGGGGTTCCAGAGATAGAACCCGAACATCGTCAAGGTGAGGACTATGGTCAACCAGGCCAGGCTCGTCAGTTTCTGCGCCCGTATCAAGACCCGCAAGGCACCATGGAATGAGAAGAGATAGAGCGGCGTCAGTGAGAAGACGCCGTGATGACCAAAGGTCATGTGAAAGAGATAGGTCGCGTACGATTCGGGATTCACGTTGAACCAATCCATCTCGAGCGGCGTGTTCCAATAGCTACCTTCGTATTGGTAGCTCTTGGTGCCGAACTCCTCGTAGACCGGTTTGAATTGGCCGAACGCCAGGTATTGGGTTACCAAGAAGGCAACACAAGGGATGACAGCCGCCGGAACGAAGGCAAGAAGCGTCGCCTTGGGGAAACGCACCAGAAGCATCACGAAGAGAATGAGCCCGAAGATCGCCGCAGGTAGTTCATTACAGGCGGTGAAGGCCGCGAAAAATCCGACCACGGCAAACCTGAACCACGACGAGTCCCCCTCGTCCCAAATTCGAATAAACGCGGCCAGCGAAAAGAACGCACTGGTCGCGGCAATGGTATGATTGTTCAGTGTCGGGATGAAGTCGAGTAAGAGGGTCCCCCACGCCGCCCCGGCAAGACTCAGGTAGAACGCCCAATCGTTGGCCGCATAGCGGTCGAGGAACCGGGCATAGACGACGAGAAACAGCCAAAGCGGGACGACGTTCAGCAACACGACGATCGGCTTGAAATAGAGCACGAAAGCCGGCCATCTCACCGGTTCCTTGGGAGTTTCCAGGACCGGCTTCTCCACCCCTTCCTTCTGGACGTAGCGAGGCTCGTGCGGTTGAAGAATGGAGCGGTCGAGAGGAAACCCAGTCAAGGCACGGACGGGATAAAGGATCCCGGCAATCATTGTCGGCAAGAGTGGGGGCTTGCTCGAATAGTAATGATCGACCGCTTCGCCTTCCTTCCACGACTTGGGGGCGATGGCATACTCGACCCTGCGTAAGATCGAATCCCCGCTCTTGGGCGCGGCGAGCTTGTTGGGCTTCTTCACCTTATCTTGAGTCTGGCTCTGCCAGGGGCACTCATCGATGGCATAAGTTCCCCGCTCCAGAAGACTCCAGACGGTGCACCAGCGCGAGATATCGTTCGCCCCGAGTTGGGTCGGCAGCTTCATCGTTAAGCCGAGCGATTGCGCTACGGTGGCACCGATCACGATGAGGACGAAATAGTGCCGCGCCTGCGACCGGCCCGGCGCGGGCTCGGTCCCAATCGGATCAGTCGTCATTCGGTCGTCTCCAAATTCTCAACGGGGAACAGCCCAGAGGATTCGAGCCGCTCGGCGACGCTGAAGGTCTCACGGGGCCGCAGCAAGTACGACGTGACCAGTTCGGCCAACAGGCCGACGCTGAATAGCTGGATTCCCAGCACCAGCATCAGGCAAGACAAGATCAGGAACGCGATCGCCCCCATCGCCAATTCGCCCCCGAGACATCTCAGGGCGAAGCCCAACAGCCCGAACACTCCCAGGGTCGTTAAGCCGAGCCCCGCGCCACCCAGGATGTGCCCGGGTCGCTGGGAATAACCCGTGAGGAACCGGACGCTGATCAGGTCGAGCAGGCCCTTGAGAAACCGGGTCACACCGTACTTCGACGATCCGAAGCGGCGAGGTCGATGATGAACTTCGATTTCACTGACCCGGAATCCCCGGGCATAAGCCAAGGCCGGCACGAACCGGTGGAGCTCACCGTAGATCCGAACCTCCTGGATCACCTCACGGCGATAGGCCTTGAACCCGCAGTTGTGGTCGTGGAGCCGGCATCCCGTGAGCGAACTGACCATCGCATTGAACACTCGGCTCGGAAAGACCTTGTGCCAAGGGTCATGGCGGGTCCGCTTCCAACCGCTGACGAGGTCGAAACCTTCTTCAAGGCGGTCGAGGAAGCGAGGAATCTCCATGGGATCGTCCTGGAGATCGCCATCCAGCGTGAAGATGATCTCGCCGCGCGCGGTTTGGAATCCGGCCGTAAGCGCAGCCGCCTTTCCGAAGTTTCGCCGAAATCGAATCGCGCGAACCCGACTGTCGCGCTCCACGAGGTCCTGGATAACGTTCCAGGAACCATCGGTGCTGCCGTCATCCACGAAGATGAATTCGATCTCCGCGATCCCGCGATCCACGGCGACAGCGTCAAGCTCCGTGAGGAGCGTGGCCAGGCTCTCTTGCTCATTATGGACAGGCACGACAACGCTGATCATGACGCAGTGGCCTCGGGCAAAGGAACGGAAGGACGGGCTACCAGCAGGGGCAACGCCGCGACGAATTCACCAAGGACCCACGCGAGCCTCAAGATCAGTGCCGCAAGCACGGCCGTATCGGCTCCAACGGCAGGTCCGAGCGTCGCCATGAGAACCCCCTCGCGAACCCCGAGTCCGCCGGGAAACACCGCCACCACAAACCCGGCGACCGTCGCCAAGGCCACACTCGCGATGATCAACGGCCAGCGTTCGACGGCAACGCCCGTGGGCGCAATGGCCCACACAACGGCCACCTGACTCAACCCCAACAGGCACCACCCCAGAAGCGACCAGCCGATGCCCTCGAGCAACAACCGCCGCGTCACCCTGGGAAATGCTTCCGCATCGATCCCTCGAAGAGGGGCGCTGATCATCCGGGAGATTTTCGGAAAGACCGAAGGATCGACCACCACCAGTAATCCGAATCCAAGTCCCAACGCGACGAGAGCCGGCCAGCGTTCGATCGGTACAAGTGCGAAACCGAGCGCCGCGAAAAGGCCTCCCGTGGCCATCATCACCAGCGTTTCGTAGAGCGTGGCGAACGCCGCCGTGGCCGTACCCGCACGATAAGGTACGACGAGGGCCACCCGCATCACAACCACCAGGGCTTTTCCTGGAACGTATTTGCCAAGATGGCTGATCAGATAAGCACGTAACGCCGGCAGGAGGGGAACGGGGGTCGGGCTATCACGTAGCACACGCCAGAAGAAGACTCCAAAGGCGATGAGCCCCGCAAGATAGAGCACGATCGCCAAGGCGATCCACCCAGGGTCGACGTGGACTCTGAGTCCTCTGTCTTGAACCTTCCGCAACGTCTGGCTGACGTAACGGCCGACGGCCACGAGCACGAGAAGCCCGACAGCCATCTTGGCATAAAAAACGACTTGTTTGTCGGAGCGAAGCTTGATCGCTCGGAGAATCGCCCCTCGGACCGCCGTCGCGAGGTTCGATGCCTGGCTGGAACGCGTTAGCCGCGTAAGCATTGGTGATCAACAACCGAGCGGGCGAAATCCGTTTTGGGGTGGGTGTAAGCCGACTAACTCGCCCAAGTTAGCCCCCCGACGGGCGCCTCGCAAGTGGTTGATACCACGAGAAGTCGACCCGTCTTCCAATATCGATCCTTCGCATTGTAGGCAGGGTGCCGGCAGGGGCTCAAGTATGGACTCAAATTCGCAAGCGACCAAACCGACACTTGTTGAAAAGCACGGGGCAATACCGGCCTCGAAAGGGATGCGCGATCTCGTATGTCTTTCAGGGAAGGTCAAGCCATGCCGGCCGCATAGGCCTGCGCCTCGGTGGGTCGAATCTTCTTGACCAAGAAAGGAACGAGACCGAAACGCTCATACCCCAATTCGAGAACCTGTTCGTAGGTATCTCGGGTTCCGGCGATCGTGTCACCTTTGATGACCACGAACTTCCCCTCGTGTGCCAGAAGGTCTTCCAGGTTCGCCTGGTAGACAGCCCGTTCCGTGTCAAACGCCATTACTCGCACCTCCCTATGTCGTTACTCCCAGGTCTCATGTTAACGCAAATCGGTTTTTTTTGCACCCCCCTCGGGACGTGGCGAACGGATCGAAACCGTTATCGCCCAATCATCTCTTAGAAATCATGATCGACCACTGCGATGATCGCAATGGGGGACAGCAGACCTTCACGAATTCTTCCTAAGATCCTCCGCGGCGAAATCGCGCTCGCTCGGCAACGGTCCTTTTCGAAGGCGAGCGCCGTGTGCGCCAAGTCGTCCGCAAGCCGACCATCCGTCGAACACCCGTAACGAGCTCGTCACTGGTCGGCAGATTGGCCTAAACAAGCTGTTGACCGCCGAATCACGTATTCGATCGCCGGAACATGCGCGGAAACCGTCGTCGGGAGGGCCGAGTTCGTCACGGACAGCCCGATCGTCGCAATGCGAATCGGCCTTCGGCTCGACACAATCCACGCCTTGGCCGCAACCGTATGTTAAACTTCAACGATCTACCCAAAAACTCGGACCAGGCAAATATTTCCGGAGTCGTTGCGATGCTGCCCGAAATCCGTATGGGCGGGCGGAACTTTTCCGGAATCGGGAACGTCGAATAGTTTGAGAGGATTCGGATCGTCGACGTCGTTGCGGATGTGCCTTCAGCTTCGGTTCTTACGCCGTTCGGCCTAGCCGGAGCGCGGGTGGTCTTGCGTTGCGTTGACTCGGAATCGGCCACTGTGCTAGCGTGATTCGACTTCTGTTCCCAGCGGCCCGGCGTTCTGCATAGGGCCGGGCTGACGACCACAATTGCACCGATAACTGACAGAAACAGCTTCACGTTTCGCTACGTTTGAGATTAACGGCGATAGGGCGCTGCAGATGGGGCGCCTCGGGAGACTGACCGCATGGCGAAGATCCAGCCCGTGTGGGCACTCGACGTTGGCCAGGCCGCCGTCAAGGCGTTGAAACTCTTGCCGGGTGAAACGCCCGAACAGGTAGTGGCCGAAGCCTTCGATTACATCGAATATCCCAAGATCCTCAGCCAGCCTGATGCCGATCCCGAGCAATTGGTCCGCGAGGCCCTCGAAACCTTCCTTGAACGGAACGAGCTCAAGGGTTGCAAGGTGGCCATCGCGGTTCCCGGACAGGCTGGCTTGGTCAAGTTCATCAAGCTTCCCCCGGTCGAGAAGAAGCGGATCCCGGATATCGTCAAGTTCGAAGCGCGGCAGCAAATTCCGTTCGCGCTCGAAGAAGTCGTTTGGGCTTACCAGCAGATCGGTGACGAGGAGGAAGAGAGCGAGGATGATTTCACGATGGCCGAGGTTGGCCTGTTCGCGATGAAGCGCGACCAGATCAACCGGGCCATTCTCCCCTTCCGCGTGGCCGGGATCGAAGTCGACATCGTTCAGATGAGCCCGATTTCCCTCTACAACTACATCACCTTCGATCAAATCAAAGAGGGACCGCCCCCCGCCGTTGAAGGAGGCGCCCCGGACGCCGCGACCGATGCCGAGCAAGCCAAACCCCCTGCCAAGGTCGATAAGGGTTCGGTCGTCCTGATCGACATCGGTGCCGACAACACCGACCTGATCATCACCGACGGTGTGCGGATCTGGCAGCGCAACGTGCCGATCGGCGGCAACCACTTCACCCGTGCCCTGACGAAGGAGCTGAAACTCACCTTCGCCAAGGCCGAACACCTGAAGCGGAACGCCACCAAGGCCCCCGATCCCCGGTCGATCTTCACCGCGATGCGCGGGGTCTTCAACGACTTCGCCAGCGAAATCAACCGCTCGATCGGTTTCTACTCGAGCGTCAATCGCAACTCCAAGATCTCGAAGGTGGTCGGCCTGGGCAACGGCTTCAAACTGCCCGGTCTCCAGAAGTTTCTCCAGCAAAACATCAGCCACGAGATCGAGCGGCTCGAGACCTTCTACCGGATGGTCGGCGACGACGTCAAAACCGCGCCGCAGTTCCAGGAAAACCTCCCCTCGTTCGGCGTGGCCTACGGCCTCGGCGTGCAAGGGCTGAGCAAGAGCGGAATCCGCACCAACCTCTTGCCGCCGGAGATCGAACAAGTCCGCTTGATCCGCGCCAAGAAGCCTTGGGCCCTGGCGGCCTCCGCGCTCTTGATGCTCGGGTTCTCAGGACTCTTCCTGGGCGACTATCGCGTCTTGGCAAAGGTCAACACCCAGCCCTTCACGGATGCCGTCTCGGCAGCCAAGTCCGCCACCGATCTCGGCACCAAATTTCAGAATGACTACGCTGCGGCCAAGGGGGAATGGACCAAGACCTACGAGCAGGGGAAATCGCTCGTCGCCGGCTCGACCGACCGCGCCCGGTGGCCAATTTTCCTCCAGACGCTCAATGCCCACCTCCCCGACCCGGTGCGCGACTACAAGCTGGATCCGAAACGGCCTGAAAATCAGCCGATCCTCGACAAGCTCCGTGTCCACATCGATGCGATCAAACCGGCCTGGCGAGCCGATGTAGGGGCCGACTGGTTCAGCGCCGAGGAACCGATTGGACCCGGCCAGGTCGCCAAGGACCTCATGCACGCCTACGATCGTGAAGAGGCACCCAAAGGTGAAGGTTGGATCATCCAGCTCGTCGGCCACCACTACAATCCCCGGCCCTCCGCCGGTGAGCAGAAGAAGGCCATTCAAAATCCGGGCGCTCCGCGCACTTCATTCGGGCCCTACGGTTACCTCATCGAGAAGGTTCTCCCCGGCCTGATGACCCCCGAGCTTCGCCTCTACGGCATCAAGAACGTGACCCTCACCTGGATGACCACCGACTCATCCTGGACCAACCAGAAGGGAAGCGTGACTAACGGCCTGGCCAGCAAGACCGTCCCTCTCCTCGAACGTGCTTCCCCTCCTGCCGACGCCGGCGGTGAAGGAGGTGGTCCCATGATGATGGGTCCCATGGGCGGGATGATGGGAATGATGGGACGCGGTCGGGGAGCCATGGGAAGCGGCGACATGGGCCCGGGTGGTCGCAACCCGATGATGGGTCCCATGGGAATGATGGGCAGCATGATGGAGTACATGGGCGGCATGGGTGGCGTAGGCAAGAACGATCTCACCAAGAACATGGTCACCCACGCCCGGACCGACTTCTTGATCCAATTCGTCTGGCAGCCTCTTCCGCCTGAAGAGGTGCCGAAAAACGATGAGGATAGGCAGAAGTGGCTCGATGATATGCGTACGAAGCTGAATGAGGCCGAAGCCAAGAATAAGGCGGCAGTCATCGCCGGAAGGGAAGCCGAGATCGAGAAGGCGCTCGAGAAGGCCTCGGTGAAGCAGTCGGACGACCTCACCAAGAAAGTGCTGCAGGGAGCCGCGGCGGCCACTGCCGGCGGCGCACCGGATACAGGCAAGGCGGCTACCCCCGCCCAGGGTCTACCCGCGGGCGGCGCGGCGGCCGCGGGTAAAGCAGCCGCAGCTCAACCGGCCGCAGGTAAAGCAGCCGCTCCCAAGTAAAGCCGATCCCGAGATCGTGCCTCTCGTCTTCGGGGTTCGAGGCTCTGAACTAAACTCGTCCCATCCAGACCTCGCCGGCGATCGGTTCGCTCGCCGGCCGGTCCTTCCCCCGGATCCATTGAACCACAAAGGCCACTGCGACCATGGATCAAGTCAAGGAAATCCTCAAGCAGTTGATCAAATATCGCTTTTGGATCGCCGTGGGAATCTCGGCTCTCTTGCCCATGATCGCCTATGCCGTGGGCTCGGGGCCGGTCAAAGACCAGTCCAAGAAGAAGACCGACGAGATTCTCGGCGCCAAAAAGGGGGTCGAGCAGTTCACCAACGGCGTGCTCCCGAACGATCAATACAAGACCCTCGTTGACAAGAAAACAAATGTCTTGAATCAGGACGTCGAAGCTTCTTGGCGCAAACTTTACGACCGCCAGAAGGGGCTTCTGACCTGGCCTGATATCGTGTCCGAACGGTTCGAGACGTGGGGCCGTAAGTGGCCCGAGAATGTCGACCCCAGCAGCGTGCGGTTGGCGATCATCGACTACGTCACCGAGTATCCCAAGTACGTGACCAAGGTCTATCAGACTTTCCGCCCCTTCGACCTGATCGAAGGAACCGGCGTGGTCGCGGCTCCTCCCGAAGCGCTCTTACTCAAGCCGGCCCCGTTCAAGGAAGACACCCCTCCGGAACTCGGCAAGGTCTGGGCCGCTCAGGAACGCCTCTGGATTCAGCGCACGCTGCTCGAGGTCATCGCCGAGGTCAACAAGAACGCCAAAGACTGGGATACGGCGATCGTCCGAGCGGTCAACGCGATCGAGGTCGGCAATAGCCTCGCCCAGGACCAAATTTCTATCGGCAAGGGAGACGAGTTGGTCGAGGCCGACCCCATCACGGCCCCCGGAGCGCCGGCTCCCGAAGCCGAGGAACCCGCGGGCGGTCCCATGGGCATGATGCCCATGATGGGCGGCGGCATGGGAAAGCCCGAGGATGTTGAGAACGTCCTCTACATCAAATCCCCCAGCGACCAGTACAAGATTCTCCCGGTTCACATGTCGGTTCTCATCGACCAAAACCATATCCAAGACCTGCTCGTTGCCCTCGAGAATTCGCCGATGACGATCCAAGTCGTCGAGTTTGATATGTCTCGGCCCAACACCCGTGTCACCAAGCCGGAAAAAGGCGCGAACATGAATTTCGGCATGATGGGCATGGGGATGATGGGAATGATGGGACGCGGTCGCATGATGGGGATGGGTTCCATGTCGGGTTACGGCGGCATGATGTCGGCGATGTCCTCGCGCATGGCCATGATGGGTCCCATGATGTCCGGTTCCATGTACAGCATGGGAGGCAGCGCGGTCGAGGAGCGGAAAGGGGTCGACAAACGGCAGGAGAACCGAGGCGAAAAACTCAAGAAGGAACAGGAGAACGCCGCCAAGGTCGTGACCCAATCGATCCATGACCCCTATTACTACGTCGTGGAGGTAACGATCTACGGCCAGGCACGCTTCTACAACGCCCCGCCTGCCCCGAAGGCCGCCGAGGAAAGTCAGGCGGAGGGGGCTCCGGCCGACGAGGCGTCAAAAGACGAAACCAAGGCGGAAGGGGCTCCGGCCGACGAAGCGAAAAAGGCGGAAGGGGCTCCGGCCGACGCTGCGAAGGCGGTGGCGGACCCCCCCAAGGCGGAAGCTGAGGCTCCAGCCAAGAATGAAGCGGCCGCGAAGGCCGAAGGCCCCGCCCCCGAGCCAAAGGCTGAGCCCGCCAAAACGGAGGAAGCCCCCAAGAATGCCGGGGGCACTCCCGATCCCAAGAGCGCTCCAGCAGACGCCAAGGCCGAGGCTCCCAAAGCCTCGGCCCCGACCGCACCGGCCTCCAAACCCTAACTAACACGATCTCCATTGATTCATCGAGTTGTCGGTCGAGAGCGCCCCAGCGCCCGTCACACGATTCGAGTCAGCTAGACCTCGTTCTTGATGAGGAGTTGCCTCTATGGCCAACGCGTCCGCGGACAAACTCAAAAACCTGGCACTCCGCCATGGTGAGAAGGCGGTCATGGCGCTCGCCACGGTCGCCTGCCTCCTCCTCCTCTTCTTCGCCGTATCCCAGCCGACGATCGAGACGACCCCGGAGGCCATCAACCAGGCCGCCCAGTCCGCCGATCGCAACCTGAAGACTCACCAGAACGAGGAGGACATCCTCAAGAAGCTGGAAGAGGCTGAGATCACGACCCCCAACTTTGAGAAGATGGTCGACGATCAGACCAAAAACCTGCTCGTCGCCGACAACTACAAAGTGGGGAATCCATGGGTGACGAACGAACCGGGCGCGGGGCTGATTCGCGACACGCCGGAGTTGATCGCCCTGAACGATCTCTATGCTTACCCGGGCCGTGGTCGTGCGCTGGTCTACGAACTCGACGAGGACGGCGAACGCATCCTGGATGAGAAGAAAGATGAGCCGGAGCCGGAAACTCCACAACGGCGCAGGAGTCGAGCCCGCTCGGGAATGGCCGGCATGGGGATGCCCGGCGCGGGTGGCCGTCGCCGTCGCCCGAAAAAAAGCGCCGCCCAACTCGAGGCTGAGGCGAAGAAGGAATACGAGCTCGAGAAGAAGCGTAAAGAACAACTCCTGGTGTCCAACGGCAAAGAGGCACCCGAGGAAAAGGACGAGGAAAAGGACGAAGCCGCTGACCCCGTGAACGGACCGTGGAAAGAGATCAGCAAAGGACTGCGTTGGGTCTGCATCACGGGCGTTCTGGACAACAAGAAACTGCGAGAGAACTATCTCCAGGCCCTCAAACGTACCGAAATCGCCTTCCCCCACTTCAAGCAACTGGACGTCCAACGCCAAGTCCTCCAGGCCAACGGCGACTGGTCCGCGTGGGAATCCGTCGACTTCGACAAGAATTCGGAGATCGTCAACAACCTTCCCGAGGAAGAAGAGGAGTTGGCTCCGGAGGACGTCCGGATCACCGCCCTGGTCGACCCCTTGCCGTTCCTCAAAGCGGGCTTTTGGGAACGGGTTCACGTTAGCAGCCTCGTGCCCAAGGAAAAGAAGGACGTCCCCAAGCCTGCTTTCGAGAACATGGACGAAGGCAACATGATGGCAGGCATGGCAGCCCGCATGCAGATGCAACAGAGAAATATGGGGGGCATGCGTGCGGGCATGGCCGGCGCCGGGATGATGGAGGGGCCCATGGGAATGCCCATGGGAATGGGGATGATGGGTGGTGGTGCGACCGAGAGGATTGATTTCGAGACCAAGGAGGCGGACACCCTGATGATTCGTTCGCTCGACTTCTCGGTTGATCCCGACCAAACCTATCGCTTCCGGCTTCGCCTCGTGGTCTTCAACCCAAACCTCGGACGCCAAGACGTGAGCGCAGGGGTCGATACGAAGACTTCCGTGCTCTATGGACCGTGGAGCGAACCGACCAACGACGTCACGATGCCTGCGGACATCGCGACCTACGCCATGCACAAGACCCCCGGCCCGGGCCTCAAGGGGGAACAGGTCCAATTCCAGGTGACCCACTGGGACCCCAAGGATGGGTTCACGGTCGTCAAGCCGTTCGATGCCGGTCCCGGCGACATCATCGGAGATCGCACCTCCGTCCGTATTCCCTCCACCGACGGCACGAAGGACAAGAGCAAACCCGTGGACTTCGACAGCCACACCCTGGTGCTGGACACCACAGGGGGTAGTCAACCGATCCCCCGCGAGGTCGGTGTGCCGGGACGGCTTGAGGAACCGGTCATCTCCCTTCTGTTCAGGCCCGACGGAACCGTGGTGCTTCGCAACCAGGTCAACGACGTTCAGGACGATGTCCGCAAGACCATCGACGCCAACTATAAGCGGGAACTCGCTGAATCCGGCAAGAAACGTGAGAGTTCTCTAGGGAATGCCGCCGGCCCTGGAATGATGATGAACATGATGAGAAACGCTCGGGGCCGCTGATCCGTGGTTCCTCACCAAGGTCGGGATCCCCTGATCCCGATCTCGACTCCCAAGTCGCGTCCGACCCCCAAAGGCTGATTTTGGGGGTCGGTTTGCTTTCGAAAGCCCCGTTTTTACGAATTAGCCCGTCGAAGTCGGGATTTCTCTTCGTTATTCTGTCCTAATTGTTCATGGGCGCTCGGCTCCCAGGTCGTCACATGTCACGGTGGTCCGGAAGGCAAACCGGATCGCACAATCGAAAAATTTTACGAAATCGGCTTGACCGGAAACATCATTCCGGTTACTACACCGCCTCGTCTTCTCACCGTTCTCGGCCGCGCCATCATTTGCGACAACAACCCGGATCTTGCGTTACCCCGAGCAGCGGGTGAAGCAATCGCCGTCCACCTTAGGCTGTGGTACGTGCGAAGGCACCGGATTTACGTCTCCCGCCGCGGAGGCACGTCAGAGACCGTCGCCAGGGAAGTCGGCGGTCGTCTCCGCGAGTGGCGAAAGGAGGTCGCGTTGGGAAGGCTTAGAACCGTCACAACTCTTCTAGTTTTCGGAGCTTGGGGAGCAACTACGCTAGGTGCCCCCCCGAGTGACGCAGCCGCAGCGCCGAGAGCCGCCGCTCCGGTACCGCCCATTCGCTATCTCGAAGCCGGGGCTCGGCTCTACAATAGCGGCAAATTCGCGATGGCGTCCAAGTACCTGGCCGCCGCGCAGACCTATCGCGACCAACTCTCGGCCAGCGAACAGACCGTGTTGGACGCGTACCTGAAAGACATGGCCAAGAACCAGACCGACGCGGCAGTCGCGCCGGCCCAGGCAAGTTCCTCGGCGGTCGCGGCCGGCGGAGTCACTCCGGCAACGGCCTCCTCCGAGACAACGCCGGCTGAGTCCCACGAGAACTCAGCGGCGCTCAAAACGGCATCGCCTCGGGGAGCGACCACCGACTCCAAGCAGGAGGCACGGTGGAAACTCCAAACGGCACGCGAGCAGCTTCGGCTCGGCAACTATGACGATGCTTCGAAGCTCGTCGCCGAAGTCCGAGCGATGAACGTTCGGTGGGGCCTCTTCGATGACACCCCGAGCAAGGTCGCCGAGGCGATTGAGAAAGCTCGGCCCAAGACCCTCGCGGCGGGCGTGGCTGCTCCCACGCAGCACGACCGACGCACGGCCAAGGCCAAGCTCAAGGAAGCCCGCACTCTCCTGGCGAGCAATCAGTTCGAGCAGGCAGAGGCAATCGCGCTCGACGTGAAGGGATGGAACCTCTACTACGGCTTGTTCGAGGACACCCCCGACAAGGTGACCGCTGCGGCTCGTGCCTTACGCCGCCGCGATGATCTGCGTAAGAAGGGGACCAAAGAGGGACCGAGCCAGGGAGTCTACGACGCCTTGGTGCAGGAGTCCCGCCAGCTCCTCTCGAATGGCCAACTCGACCAGGCTGAAAGCAAGGCGAAGCGTGCCCAGCGCATGAACGTGGTTCCGCCGCTCACCGCCGATCGTGCGGAAGCGGTGCTTCACGACATCGCGATGGTCAGAGCCGGTCAAATTCCACCAGCCGCCGCTGACAGCGGGAAGGGCCAGGCCGCCGTCACCGCCAGTCCCTCCGAACCGGCGAGTGTGACTGTCGAACGACAGGCCAACGAACTGCTCGCTCGAGGCGACAATCCCACGGCCGCCGCGAAGTTCGCCGAGGCCGAACGGCTCAAAGCCAGCGAGATGAGACAAACCGCAGCGAGCCTGGCCGCCAACACGGTCACGGCAAGTAAGGTGGATCCTGGCGTTCGGCAGGCTCAGGCCTCCGGCAACGAAGCTTTGCAGGCGTTGCCCGCGGCCGAGCCAGTTCCAGCGCTAGCTGCCCCCGCCGCTGAGCTGCTTCCGCCCGGAGCGCCCGACGCCGCCTTGGCCCAGACGCCGCCAGCTCCGAACGAAGCTCCGGCTCCGCTCGAGTCTGCACCGGCCGCAACCGCTGCTCCTGGCAATCGGGGCGAACAACAGTTGGCCGAGGCCCGCACGCTCTATGCCCAAGGTAACTACGGCGCCGCCCGCCAAATGGCGACCGAAGCCAAGTCGGGGGGACACGGGGTCGACGCTCAAGCCGACGATGTCTTGGCCCAGATCGCCCTGGCCGAACAAGGGGGTGCCCTCAGCCTGTATGAGTCGGCCCTCGACGCCATCCGCAAGGGCGAATCCGGCCGGGCTCGCGCCCTCTTGACCGAAGCCTCGAACGCCCAACTCGACGACGCCACGATGCAGAAGGTCCAGGATCTTCTCGCGAAGCTTCCTGCTGAGGGAGCCGGGAAAGCCAGCACCGGTCTGCCGATTGCTGCCCAGGACGCCGAGGTGCTCGCCGCTCAGAAGCTCAACGCGGAAGTCGGCACCAAACTGGCCGAGGGCCGCAGGCTTCAGGAGGTCGATCCCGACAAGGCGATTGCCATCTACGAATCCACCCTTCAGGCTGTGAAGATCAAGGCCTCCGAGCTCCCCGAAGGAGCCGCGAAGACCATGGTCCGCCGCCTGGAAGTGGCGATCGAGCTGGCCAAGAAGGACAAAGTCGCCTTCGACGTGAAGATGAAGGATGAGAATCTCCGCGCGGAGATCGAGAACAAGAGACTCCGGATCCTGGAGGCCGACAAGGCCAAACGGGATCGCATGAAGGATCTCATGGACCGCGCCACCACGGCGATGGCCGAGAACAACTACCAAGAGGCCGAGAAGCTGGCCAATATGGCCCATGAGGTCGATCCCAACGAGGTCGCCGCCACCATCCTGGCTTGGAAGGCTCGGGTCCAACGCCACTACAAAAAGGACATGGAGAACAAGTTGGCGAAGGAAGAGGGCGCGACCGAAACCTTCGAAGATGTCGACAAGTCTGCGATCATGGATCCCGCGGTCATTGCCAACAGCATCGCCTATGCCAAGGATTTCAAGGATCTCACCCGTGAGCGTTTGAAGATGAACGCGCGGCTCGAGATCAAGAAGGACCCGAAGACGCTCGAGATCGAGTCCAAGCTTAACGACCCGGTCTCCCTCAACATGGAGAACCGGCCGTTGGCCGAGGCTGTTTCGTTCCTGGCGAACTACACGGGCATCAACATCGTTCTCGATCCGAAGGCTCTCAGCGACATCGACCTGACCACGTCGTCCCCGGTCAGCTTGCAGGTCTCGGGCGTGAAGCTCAAGTCCGCGCTCAAGCTCTTGCTCAGGCCGCTAGGCTTGAACTACAAGGTCGAGGACGAAGTCCTCATGATCACGAGTCCTCAGGCCTCACTGACCTCGACGTATGCTCACACTTACTACGTTGGCGACTTGATCCTTTCGCCCACGCACAAGGGGCCGCTCGATCCCTTGAAGCTGCGTAACGGCGAACTCGACGAGAATAATCAGCCGACCAACGGAGCCGATCCCCAGCAGCAGTTGCAGACGATTCCTCTGGCCAACGGTGGCGCGACCGTCAGCCCCAACGGTCAGTGGACTCGCAGCAATAAGCCGCGTGTGGATATGACCCCCTTGATCCAGTTGATCACGGCGACCATCGCGCCGGGGACCTGGCAGGTTGTCGACCCCAACACGAACTCCGACACATCCGCGGCTTACGGCCTCGGTGGTGGTCTCGGCGGTGGCGACGGCGGCCTCGACACGGCCAGGCCCATCGGTTCGATCACGCCGTTCTTCCTCAGCATCAGCCTGATCATCCGCCACACGGCGGAAATCCATGACCAGATTGCGGACCTGCTCCGCCAACTCCGTCGTCTCCAAGACCTTCAGGTCTCGATCGAAGTGCGGTTCATCACCTTGAGCGACAGCTTCTTCGAGCAGATCGGTGTCGACTTCGACTTCGACATCCTCTCGAAGACGGTCGGTAAGCACAGTACCTTCGCGGTCCAGAGTCAGTCGCTCTTCCCAACCACGGCCACGACCGGCGGCACCTCCACCTCCACGACCGGCGGCACCTCCACCTCCACGACCGGTGGCACCTCCACGGGTACAGGCACGACGGGTACGACAGGAGGTACCGGCGGAGGCGGCGGCATCGGCACCACGGGCGGTCTCGGTGGTCAGAATGCCGGCGGTCTCGGCGGTCTCGGCGGCGGTGGCGGCAGCATCGGCGGCGGGAGCACGGGGACGACCGGCGGCACCGCCGGGAGCCAGCCGGTCTACACCGTCAGTGGTGCTCGTGACTTCTCGCTCGGTAACGTGCTTCCGCTCGTGGTCGGTACGAGCAGCGGTGCTCCGGGCAGCTTCTCGAACAACCTGGCAATTCCATTCACGCAGGGAAGCGCGGATCTGATCGCTCCGTCGAACGCGACCCCGAACGCTGGTGCCACCTTCGGTCTGGCGTTCTTGAGCGACCTCGAGGTCTACCTGTTCCTCACCGCCGCTCAGGGTGACACCCGTACGAACATTCTGCAGGCCCCGAAGGTCACGACCTTCAACGGTGCCCAGGCGTTCATCCAGAACACCGAGCAGATCAACTTCGTCGAGTCGCTCACTCCGATCGTCGGGCCGGGATCGGTCGCCTTCTTCCCGCAGGTCACCTCGTTCCCGAACGGTGTCAACCTGTCGGTCACGCCGGTGGTCTCCGCGGATCGTCGTTACGTGCGAATGACCCTCAGCCCGGTCTTCACGGTCATCGAAGGCTTCAACACGATCAGCGTGCCTGCGGCCGTCGGTGGTAGTGGTCTGGGTGGTCAGTCGTCGTCCATCAACGGTACGATTCAGCTGCCTCAGTTCAACTTCACAACAGTGCAGACGACCGTGACTGTGCCCGATGGCGGAACGGTTCTCCTGGGCGGCGTCAAGCGGCTCAACGAGGAACGCCGGGAGTTCGGTGTGCCGGTGCTCTCGAAGACACCGCTCCTGAACCGCCTCTTCCGCAACATCGGCATCGGTCGAACGACCTCCAGTTTGATGCTGATGGTCACCCCGCGGATCATCATCCTCGAAGAGGAGGAAGAGCGACTTGGCATCCCAACGGTTGCCCAGTAACTCGATGTTGTCGCAGTAACTTCCCTATGCCCCACGCGACCGGTCGCCGAGGAAACCTGTTTCCTCGGCGGCCGTTTTGGTTTCTACTGAGCCTGGAGAGCGTCGGAAAGACCACAAACGATTCCGACCCTCACTAAGTGGTTCGCCCACGAAGTTGCTTTCCCGTAGTCTCATGGGTTCGACCGGGGTTCAATCCCCGGTGGGCGATGCCCACCCTACGAGAAAGAGACTTGGCGGAGGCTCCACTAAGCCCATTGCCGAAGCTATCGCAAGGGAGCAGTATCAACATGTCCATCCCCCTGACGCTCCTCGCAGCCCTAGTCCTTGGAGCGGCTCCGCCTGAAGGACAACCCGCAGCCCCCTCCAACGACACCTTTCAGGCGGATCCGGCCTGGAAGCCCTTGGGAACACACCTCTGGTTCGACCCTCGGACCAAGCAGTTGGTGATCCGGGCCCGGGTCGCCCTCCGCGAAGGGCCGCTGGAACACCTCCTCTGCCTGAAAGGAACCAAGGAGCACGAGGCCGTGCTCGCAACCGACGCCGTACCCCGCCAGATCCACGCCGGTTTGCTCTTAACCGGAGCCGAGGCGGGGCACCCCGTCCGATTTCTCCCCAAGTTTGTCCCCCCCGCCGGCTCCTCCATCGCCATCGAGCTGCAATGGAAAGAGAAGGACAAAGTCCAAACCGCGGACGCCCGAAGTTGGGTCCGAAACGAACGCACCAAGAAACCGCTGAATATCGATTGGGTCTTCGCCGGGAGCGAGTTGATCGATGATCCCATCACCAAGCGACGCGTGTACACCGCAGATGACGGCGACTTGATCACGGTCGCCAACTTCGCCAACGCGATCCTGGACCTCCCGTTTGCCAGCACGGCCAACGACGCCGATCGCTCGTTCGTGGCGAACACCGAGCGCATTCCTCCTCGCAGCACGATCGTCACCATGTTCCTCAAACCTCGCCCCGCGCCTTGACCCGCAGCCCCCTCATCGGCGTGAATGTCCCACGGCCATCCGGCCAGGAAGACAAATACACGTGGATTTGTTTCTTCCCTGGCCGATTCGCTCGATGGGCGTGAAATCAGAAATGCCGGGTGGCCGGATAGGAGCGCAGCGACGCCCCGGGACTTGGGACGTCCTCAACACCGGGGCGTCGCTGCGCTCCTACCCGGCCACCCAGCCTGCCTGGTTTCACATGGCCAACCCCTATCCGGATAGCCTCTTAGCGCGAGTACCGTTCGGATGGCATACACCCAAAGCAAGAGAGTGGAAGGCCCCAGGTCGATGTCAATGGGCGTATTGGGGTGGTACTGGTGGCTTGTCCACCAGTGGCGCCAGCCTTGGCCCACTGATGAACAAGCCACCAGTACCACCCCATACAGCCATCTACATAGCATTGGTTAATAGTGCGTCCAACACAGAAATCCCAGGGATTTCACTCAGCTCTTCCGGGATTTTGTAGGCAATCCAAGCGATAACCGCTCTAGTCCCTACGATCGGGGTCGCGATTGTGGGCGATTTCCTGGGAACTCAGGCTCAAAAGGTCAAGGCGAGATCATTGTGACTCGGACGATCCCCGGGTTGGGGGCATGGCAGAGAACGAGTTGGCGCGCCTCGAGTCGGGTACAGTAGGCCCCGGGACCTTCGATCGTGAGAACGGAGCCTTTGGGGAAGAGGGTATTGGGGACGTAGATCTCGGTCGGTCCTCGTCCGGGACAGTTGTTCCAGTGGAACTCGAAGACGTGATGCCCATTGGGGGCGCACGCCCTTTGGAAATGGAATCGCAGTGGAATGCCGGCGGTCGCCTGGGGATAGGGACGTTCTACATAGTTCCGACGGGGGGTGCCTTCCGGTGAGAAGATGTTAAAGTCCTCATCGTTCCAACCATCCTTGTCGCGAGGGTTCCAGGTGGGGGTATAGTTCCACTGCACGCCGGAGGCTAACGCCTCGTCGAGATGGTCGTGGAGGTAGTCGACATATTCGGGCGCGCATTTGCTATTGGCCGGGACCCCGAACTCACCGACCAGAAGGGGCGCGTTCCACTCGGCGCATTTCGTCTGCATGTGCGCAAAGGCGCGACGGATCGTCGACGTTCGCCCGGACCACTTCTCACGGAGAATCGTCGCGGGTTGGTAGTAATGGGGCGCATACGCGACGTTGTCGAAGCAGGGACAAGGCAAACGACTCTGGAGACCGCAGTTGGTGAAGAAGTGCCCCTGGAGAAAGAGGATTGCGTCCGGATCGACGGAGCGGATCGCAGCGCACGCATCGCGGTAGAGAGGAACCAGGTCGCGCCGCTCGCTGCCCCAGGGTTCGTTCAAAGGTTCGTAGCCGATCACGCCGGGGTTGAAGGCGAACGCGGAGGCAACTCGCTGGAGCATGAGCAGGTAGCGGGTGCGAACACCGGCAACGTCGGCGTAGAAGTCGCTAAAACAGCGATAGGTGTGATGGTCGGTCAGCATGCGGATCGGCCAATACTTGCTGTTAGGGCCGTTATCGGGCGTGGTGGCCGAACTGCGCGGAGAGAGTACCCATCGAGGAAACCCATCACCGCTGCCGCGTGAGACGAACCGAGAGAAGCCGTCCTGATGGATGTCGATGATCACCTGAAGGCCTCGCTCCCAGGCCGCGGCGGTGATCCATCTCATCCGCTCCAGGTAGGCCTCGTCGTATTGACCCGGCGAGGGTTCGAAAGCCTCCCAGATAAAGACGAGCCGGATGACGTTAATCCCCCTCGCCGGGAGTTGGTCGAGCACCGAGACGGATGTCAGAGGCAGGAACGGGGGTACCTTCGCTCCTCCTGAAAGGCTCACGCCGCGAAGAATCACCACCCGACCCTGGCCATCGACGAAGTACGGCCCCGACGCGCGGAGCACGGTCTTCGTAACGACGGGCTGCTGGGGAGAAGGTGTCCGCTGATCCCGAGCCGGCGTCGGAATCGCCCCAACCCACAGGGCGAGGAAGCACGCTGGCCACAAGGCAGTCATGCAACTGGGCTCCGTCGTTCGTTGAGATCGTGACCAGTGCGGGTTTCACCTCGCAAGGGTTCAACGAACCGCTGCGAGATTCGGCCGAACCGGCTTCCTCGGCCGAGGAGCTCGGAATCGAGGCGGCTTTCCGTGCCAGGGCATCCAGTCACCGCCGGTCTTCTCCAACGTTGCCGAGGGACTCCGAATTCCTCGTGTCACGATGAGGATTCATCGGCGCTTTCCGACAACAAAATCGACTGACGATTCCGGTTCCCCGCGAGTCGTCAGGAGGTCCGACGGTTTTAAGTGATCAAGAGGATCAGGTAGATTTTGATCGTCGCGTCGATCCTTCTTCGCCCTCGACTTCTTCGCCACGGAGTAAACCTTCGTCTCGTAGCTCACCTCCCATGTTCGGCCCGCATGCCCCACTTGGTTGGACACCGTTCGCATACCCGTGGTCAGCCAGCCAGCATTCCAAACCTCTTCGCGTCCCTGTCCCCGAAGGAATTCGTCCACACGGATCAGCGCATAATGAAAATAGATTCCGCCCGACAGATAGCGTGAGAACGGCACAACTCTTCTTTGTTGGCGAGGCATTCTCATGGAGCCGGAGCGTTTTGACGCGATCGTCCTGGGTACCGGCCAGGCGGGTAAACCACTGGCCCTGGACCTGGGGGAGGCCGGTCGCCGGACCGCCGTCGTCGAACGGGAGTACGTTGGCGGCACTTGCGTCAACGTGGGATGCACGCCAACCAAGACCATGGTCGCCAGTGCCCGCGTCGCCTACCTGGCCCGACGCGCCGCCGAGTTCGGTGTGCACTGTGGTCCGGTGACCGTGGACCTGACGCAAATCCGCCAGCGCAAACAAACGATCGTGGACGACTTCCGAACGCGGGGGCAGCGTCGGCTGGAGAAGGCCGAGAACGTCGAGCTCATCTTCGGTGAAGGCCGCTTCACCGCTCCCAAGGTCGTCGAGGTAACGCTCAAGGCAGGTGGCGTGCGGACGCTGACCGCCGATGCGATCTTCATCAACACCGGCGCCCGGCCGGCCCGCCCCGCCATCGATGGGCTCGATTCCGTCGACGCCCTTGACTCTACCTCGATCATGGAGCTGAGCACGTTACCGGAGCATCTATTGATCCTGGGGGGCGGCTACATCGGCCTGGAATTCGCCCAGATGTTTCGCCGCTTCGGCAGCAACGTCACGGTGGTGCAACGCGGCAGGCAGCTCCTGTCACGGGAGGACCCGGACATCGCCGAGGAAGTTCACAAGGTGCTGCAAGAGGACGGCATCGACGTCCTGCTCCAGACCGAAGCGACCCGCGTGCAGGCTGCCGCCCGCGGCGTCGTCTTGCAGCTACGCGGCCCGGCAGGGGCCCGAACCGTCGCTGGCTCACATCTCCTCATTGCTGCGGGACGCGTGCCGAATAGCGACGGGCTGAACCTCGGCGCCGCCGGCGTGCCGGTCGATTCACGCGGCGACATCCCGGTGAACGACCGGCTCGAGACGAACGTGGCTGGCATCTACGCCCTGGGGGACGTTAAGGGGGGGCCAGCGTTCACACACATCTCCTATGATGACTATCGCATCCTCCGTAACAATCTGCTCCGCGACGGGCAATCGACCACGAAGGATCGATTCGTGCCCTACACCGTGTACATCGACCCACAGCTCGGGCGGATCGGCCTGGCGGAGCAGGAAGCACGAGCGCAGGGCCGCTCGATCCGCGTCGCCAAGATCCCCACGAGTTGGGTGGCCCGTGCCTTGGAGATGGCCGAGTCCCGCGGCGTCATCAAGGCCGTCGTCGATGCGGAGACTCGGCAGATCCTTGGCGCGGCCGTGCTGGCTGTCGAAGGCGGCGAGATCATGTCGATGCTCGAGATCGCGATGATGGCCAAGCTGCCCTACACCGCCCTCGAAGACGGCATCTTCGCACACCCGGCCTTAGCGGAGGGGTTGAATATCCTGTTCATGTCGATGGAGAAGTAAGACTCGATCCTTTGGATTGGCAATCGCCCCAGAGATGCATGACTGCCCGAGGGGTGGATTTGCGCGACTGCCTAATAAGACCTAAAAACAACTTGAATCGAATCAGCACGTCGTCTTGGGTGACGCGAACACGCACTTGCCGAATGAACCAGAATTGACTTGACTGAGGCACCGTTGGTTCTTCTAATTCACGCCTACGATTCTTATCGATGGCCAGACAAGGACTGTCCACCCTACCGGAACCAAGCCCGATCCAAGGCTCCGACTTGGATCACGGACTTTCCTATCCTGACTCTCTATAGGCATTGTGTTGTGCGTCGGAGCAAACGGTGGAAACCTCGACCAGAAGTCTTTCAAGTGAGGATCGCTTCATCCTGGATGAGATCAGGGAGGCACGCGCTGGGGATCTCGAGCAGTTAGGGCGTATACTGGAATCGTGCCGTGACTATTTATCGATTATGGCTACGCGAGGTCTCGGTCACGATCTGAGCGCCAAGGGGGGAGCCTCGGACCTCGTGCAGGAAACGCTTCTGGGAGCCTACCGTGATTTCGGCTCGTTCCGCGGTCAATCGCGAGACGAGTTGCTCATCTGGCTTCAAACCATCTTGCGAAACAACCTCGCTGTCTTCCGGCGTCGCTACCGGGGCACGCAGAAGCGACGCGTCGCGCGCGAGGTCCCGATCGACACGTCGGATTCACAAGGGCCTGGGAATCTCGTGCGGGACGACTCGACCGCCCCAGGAGTTCGTGCTGAGCGTCGGGAGCGGACTGTAGCGCTCCTGGCCGCGCTGAACCGGCTCAGCGAAGACCACCGCCGCGTGATCCTTTGGCGACAGTACGACCAGCTCCCCTTCTCCGAGATCGGCCAGCGACTGGGTCGCTCGGGAGAGGCCGCTCGCAAGCTCTGGTCCCGTGCCTTGATCCAACTGTCCAACCTCCTGGGGCCTGTCCATGATCCCCAAGCCTGACGAGACGGTTTCTCAAGGCTGGGAGACCGAGTCGCTCGTGGCCTTTGACGAGGCTCTTGCGGCCGGTCAAGACCCGGAATTGGTCGGTCTTGAAAAGTCACCGCTCGTCGCCGTTCATGAATGCCAACGTCTCCTGGAGGAGGTTTGGCCACGCTCGGCCGTCCGTCCTCACGAGTTCCCGAGACAGGTCGGCCGTTTCACGCTCGTGCGCGAGTTAGGGCGAGGGGGCTTCGGCGTGGTGTTCCTGGCCGCCGATCCAAGCCTCAGCCGGCCGGTCGCGTTGAAGCTGCCTCATCCCGACGTGCTCATCTCCCCGGATTCCCGGCGCCGATTTCTCAGGGAAGCGGAGGCGGCCTGTCGGCTCGAGCACCCGAACATCGTGACGGTGTTCGAGGTGGGACAGGCCGGGCCGGTCGGTTACATCGCCTCAGCGTATTGCGCGGGGGGGACGATGGCCGAGTGGCTGCACCGTCAGTCAGACCCCGTCGACGTTCGCGTGGCTGCAAAGCTCGCAGCCACGCTCGCCGACGCCGTCGGGCATGCGCATCAGCGAGGCATCCTGCACCGCGATCTCAAGCCAAGCAATATCCTGCTCCAGCCAGTCGACCCTAACGCCCCGAAGGATGCGGATTGGTCCACGCTGGGCTTCATCCCCAAGATCGGCGACTTCGGCCTGGCAAAGTTGCTCGACGAGGACTTTCAGGAGACGCGCAGTGGAGTGCCGATCGGCTCCCCCACTTATATGGCCCCCGAGCAAGCCCGAGGTCGGGCGAGCGAGTGCGGCCCACCGACCGACGTGCACGCGCTCGGGGTCGTTCTCTTTGAAGTCCTGACCGGCCGCCCTCCTCTCCAGGCGGATACACCACTCGAGACGATTCGCCTGGTTGCCGAACGTGATCCTCCTTCGCCCCGTGTGCTCCGCCCGGAAATCCCTCGTGACCTCGAGACGATCTGCCTGAAGTGCCTGGAAAAGCATCCGGCACGACGCTATGGCAACGGAACGGAGGTGGCAGAGGACCTGCGACGGTTCCTGGACGGGCGGCCAATCGCAGCTCAGCCCGTTCCGGTGTGGGAACAGGTGTGGAAGTGGGGGAAACGTCACCCATCCCAAGCAACCCTCGTGGCATTCGCTACGTTGGTCGTCGTCGGCGTCATCGGCGTCTTCCTCTGGTTCAACGCCCGGTCGCGGAGCTATCACCTCGCCATTCGCGCCGAACAGAACGCTCAAGAGGCGCGGATCCAGGCCGCCCGAACCGAGGAGCGGGAACAGTTTGAACGCCGCTACGGCTTCAGCAGCCAGGTTCGGCTCATGCACCAGACGTTCGCCTCTGGAAACGTCGGGCTGACCGCCAAGATGCTCAGCAGCTTCCAGCCTCCACCCGGCCAGCGCTGGCCAAGCGGCTTCGCTTGGAACTACCTGCGTCACGTCTTCCGACCCCGGATCACAACGCTCGGACACGAGCTCCTCAATAATTCGGTCGTCCTCAAGGTCGCAGTCTCTCCTGGCGGCCAGACCGCCGCCACGGGGCTAGAACATGGTCACGTGATCCTCTGGGACCTGGTTAATGGCCAGGCGAGCCACGTCCTCAATAACACAAAGAAAAGCCCTGCAAGCGAGGTGTACCATCTGTCGTATTCGCCGGATGGCCGACGACTCGCCTCGGGAAGCAACGACGGGGTGGTGAAAGTCTGGGACACCGGGACAGGAAAAGAGCTCGCCGCGTTCCGTACGGAACCCCGCTCTGTGTTTTACCTGGACTTTACCGACAGCCAGGAACACCTGGTCATCTTCACGCCAGGAGATGGGAGCGGCAAAATCCGGCTCCGCTTCTGGGGACTCGCACGCGACAGCCTCCCAGCTCTGCCGGATGCCGAACTCAACGAGACAGAAATTCCCACGATCGATCTCTCGGGCAAGCTCGTGCCTCCTTCCCGGTCCGACACCCCGTCGCAGGATGCCCCCTGGACGGTGTATGCCCGCGAGCATCTCAGGATGGTACCCGACGGCCCTGTACTGCTGTTACGCTCGGCGGCGTTGGGCGTGAAGGCCTTCATGCTCGTGGATTTCAACGAAATCGCGGAGGCCCACGAGCCGACACAGATTCCCGTAATCCGCGAATATGGCGTCGGCCCCTGGACGATAGCGACATTAACGAGGGCCGATGGGATACTGCGCCGAGCCCTGGGTTCCCGCCCTGCCAGCAACGGGTCCATCAATGGCCCTCACGCGTATGCGGCGCTTTCGCAGGATGGGCATACGCAGGCGGTTTACCAGCGTGGCGTCGGTGTCGTCGTGTCCGACCAGACCACACAACGGGTTGTGGGCGTTTTCTCCCCCGAGCAACCCTGGCGGGTCGTCGACGGCGGGTTCACGCCCGATGGCCGAACGCTCGTCTTGGGAGGGTTCCATACCCAGCTCCACCTGTGGCGATTGGGCCTCGAGGCGTTGGCCGGGCACAAGAAGGAAGTTTGGTCGCTGGCGTTCTCTCCCGATGGGGAGCGACTGGCTTCGGCCGCCGACGACCACACGATCAAGCTCTGGGACGTCGCGACCGGCCGGGAGCTGGCCACCTTGAAAGGGCACGGGTCGCTGGTCACATGCGTGTCCTATTCTCCCGATGGGAAAACGTTGGCCTCCGCTAGTTTCGACAAAACGATCCGCCTGTGGGATGCCAGCACATACAAGGAGCTTGCGGTTCTCTCGGGTCACACCGACCGGGTCCGCGCCCTGGCCTTCGCGCCCGACGGCCGAAGGCTGGCGTCTGGGGGGAACGACGGCACGGTGCGTCTCTGGAACATCGCTTCGGCCCGTGAGCTCGCCGTGCTCGACGGACACCAGGCGTCGGTGTTCAGCGTCGCTTTCTCCCCGGATGGGAACACCCTTTACTCGGGAGGCCTCGACAAGACGGTTCGGTCATGGGACGGGCAGACAGGTTCTCCTCGCGACATCTGGCAGGCGGCGGAACAGGTCCATGCCCTGGCCCTCTCGTCGGACGGCCGGACCCTGGCCGTGACGGGATACGGCGGTTACGTGTCGCTCTGGGATGTGGCTCAGGGCAAGCAGCATCCCCCCTTATCCGGCCATAAGCTCGACGTCCTGGGAATCGCCTTCAGCGCCGATGGAACCACGCTGGCCTCGGCCTCGCGCGATAAGACGATCCGGCTCTGGGATCCCGTGACACGCCAGGAATTGGCCGTCCTCAAGGGGCATCAGCACCAGGTCCATGCGGTCGCATTCGCGCCGGACGGCTCGTGTCTGGCTTCAGCGAGTCACGACGGGGCGATCACAATCTGGCGGGCCGATCCTGAAGATCCCAAACGTGACTGAGCCGTTCGCGTCCTCATGCAACTGGGTCGGACAAGGGGTGCGTACGCCACGCCGATGCGGGGTAACGAGGAACTTCGTGTTCACACGATGAATCCTCGTCACGGATGCAAGTTAAAGAATTCGCCATTATGATGAAGTGCGGGTGAACGGTCAGATTCGATCCCCTTTCGCGCAAGGGAATTCCCGCCAAGTTGACTTTCTTCACCATGTTCTGTAAGATAGGGTCGGATTCATCCGGAAAGGGGAAGAATTGTTACCATGCCTGCCGAGACGTTGACTCGCCCTGACTGGACCGACACGAACTTGCGTCTCAAGAAAGCGACACCCCATGAGGTTTTGGAGTGGGCGGTCGAGACTTTCTTCCCCAAACTGACAATGGCGACGGCGTTTGGTCCTGAAGGCTGTGCGATCTTGCACATGCTCTCAGAGATTGAGCCCCGAGTTCGGGTTTTCAATCTCGACACCGGTTATCAATTTGCAGAAACTCTGGAACTGCGGGATCGGATCGCCGAGACCTATGGCATTGAGGTCGAGTTGATCCAGCCTGACACGACGGTGGCCGAGTACGAGGCGAAGCATCAAGGGCCTTTGTACGTGAGTCAGCCGGATCAGTGCTGCTTTGATCGCAAAATCCTGCCGTTGCGTCGGGCGGTTGCCGGCTACGATGCGTGGATTTCGTCGATTCGCGCAGACCAGTCGGCGCACCGAGCTAAGGCCGACGTGGTGGGTTGGGACAACAAGTTCGGCCTGGTGAAGATCAACCCGCTGTTGTCATGGACTCATCGAGACGTCTGGGCTTATGTGGTGACGAACCAGATTCCCTACAACCCGCTTCACGACCGAGGCTATCCTTCGATCGGTTGCTGGCCCTGCACGAGGCCGGTTGGCGCCGGTGAGTCCGACGAGCGAGCCGGGCGCTGGGCGGGACAGGCCAAGACGGAATGTGGGCTCCACTCGCTCGATAGCAGCCAACTCTAATCGTTCAAGATCTCAAAGAAAGGCGCATCGTCTTCTCCCCTGCCATTCGCATCCCCCGAAGTCTGGGGCTTGAGCGACTCGGCTTAATGGATACGGCCTTGTGCTTTCGTTCAAGAGTGTGGACGGTTGGAGCGGAGAGTTGCAGCCATAACCTCGGGGAGATACTCCCGTGCCGGTGAGAGCCGGCCGGGACAAAGAGCCATGAAAGTCTCCGCGAAGGCCGAGTATGCCTGTCTGGCGATCCTGGCCTTGGCGCGACAACAACCGAACGACCCTCCGATCCGGATCCGGGAAATCTCCGAGTCGCACGGAATTCCCGAGCGCTATCTCGTGCAGATCTTGTTGCAGCTCAAGGGTGCGGGCTTGGTCACAAGCACGCGAGGCGCGGCGGGTGGGTATCGGTTAGCGCGCTCGGCTTCGGTAATCTCATTGGGTGAAGTTTTGACGGCGATCGACGGCCCTGAAGGACCGCCCCGGGCCTCGCTCGAGCCGGCGGCTCGTGTTTTGGCCACCGTATGGGAAGACGTCCGCGCCGCGGAGCGCGCCGTGCTCGACCGAACGACGATTGCCCAGCTCGCCGAGCGCACCTCACCCGAAGAGTGGGTGATCTGAGAGACTATCCGGGAAGTGAACACTGCCGTGAGGATACGTTGGTTGGGTGGCCGGGGACGAGTCTTCGAGGCCCCATACGCAGCAACTTCGAGGCCCCATACGCAGCAACTTAAGAGATTGCAAAGTCGAGGATTTGCCGGATCAGGGTGGCCGGGTAGGAGCGCA
>Ga0153954_1000221_pt1 | contig 51465 bp, 37 predicted proteins | sample TSFL038MetaG_FD_102277 | JGI IMG/M metagenome (GOLD analysis project Ga0153954, IMG submission 102277) | Attine ant fungus gardens microbial communities from Florida, USA - TSFL038 MetaG | ecosystem: Host-associated > Fungi > Mycelium > Unclassified | place: USA: Florida, Wekiwa Springs State...
ATCGAAGAAGATCACGGTGGACGTGAAGGGAGAGATTCTGGAGCTGAAGAACACGATCAACACGATGGTGGATCAGCTCCGATCGTTCGCGGCGGAAGTGACGCGTGTGGCGCGTGAGGTGGGTACGGAAGGGAAGCTGGGCGGCCAGGCCGACGTTCGCGACGTCGCCGGCACCTGGAAGGATCTGACGGACAGCGTCAACTTCATGGCCGGAAATTTGACCGGCCAGGTTCGCAACATCGCCGACGTCACGAAAGCCGTCGCGAATGGCGACCTGTCGAAGCAAATCACGGTGGACGTGAAAGGGGAGATTCTGGAGCTAAAGAACACCATCAACACGATGGTGGATCAATTGAGCTCATTTGCGTCGGAAGTGACGCGCGTGGCACGTGAAGTCGGCACGGAGGGTAAGCTCGGCGGCCAGGCTCAGGTGAAGGGGGTCTCGGGCACGTGGAAGGATCTGACGGATAACGTCAACTTCATGGCCGGTAACCTGACGAGCCAGGTGCGTGGAATTGCCAAGGTGGTCACGGCGGTGGCCAACGGCAACCTCAAGCAAAAACTGACGGTGGAGGCGAAGGGAGAGATTGCGGCCCTGGCCGACACGATCAATAGCATGATCGACACGTTGGCAACCTTTGCCGACCAGGTGACCTCGGTCGCCCGTGAGGTGGGGGTCGAAGGGAAACTCGGCGGCCAGGCGAGCGTGCCAGGCGCGGCCGGCACCTGGAAGGATCTCACGGATAATGTCAATCAGCTCGCGGCCAACTTGACCACGCAGGTCCGCGCGATCGCCGAGGTGGCCACGGCGGTCACCAAGGGGGACCTCACCCGCTCGATCAAAGTCGAGGCTCTGGGTGAAGTCGCCGTGCTGAAGGACAACATCAATGAGATGATCCGCAACCTCAAGGACACCACGCTCAAGAACAGCGAGCAGGATTGGCTCAAGACCAACCTGGCGAAGTTCAGCCGGATGCTTCAGGGGCAGAAAGATCTGCTGACCGTCGGACGCCTGATCCTCTCCGAACTCGCGCCCGTGGTTTCGGCTCAGCATGCCGTCTTCTACATCCTTGATTCCAGTAAGGAGCCGCCGCAGCTTTCGCTGCTGGCCAGCTATGCCTACAAGGGGCAGAGCGCGGTGGGCACCCAACTGGGCCTGGGCGAAGGACTCGTCGGGCAGTGCGCGCTCGAGAAGCAGAAGATCTTCTTGAGCAACATTCCCCCGAACTACATCCGGATTTCGTCGGGCCTCGGGGATGCGGCCCCTCAGAACATCATCGTGCTTCCGGTGATCTTCGAAGGGCAGGTCAAAGGAGTGCTCGAGCTGGCCTCGTTCGAGCGGTTCAACCCCACGCACCAAGCCTTCCTCGACCAGTTGACTGAGAGTATCGGGATCGTACTCAACACGATCGTCGCGAACATGCGGACCGAGGACCTGCTCAAGCAATCGCAGTCGCTGGCGAAGGAACTTCAGAGTCGGCAAGAAGAGTTGCAGCAGACGAACCAGGAGCTTCAGGAGAAGGCCAAGCTGCTGGCCCACCAGAACCAAGAGGTCGAACGCAAGAACCAGGAGGTCGAGCAGGCGCGGCAGGACCTCGAAGAAAAAGCCGAACAGTTGGCGCTGACGTCCAAATACAAGTCCGAGTTTCTCGCCAACATGTCGCACGAGCTCCGAACACCGCTGAATAGCCTCTTGATCCTCTCCGACCAGCTCTCGAAAAACCCCGACGGGAACCTGACCCCGAGGCAGACAGAGTTCGCCAAGACGATCCACTCGTCGGGCAACGATCTACTGATGCTGATCAACGACATTCTCGACCTCTCGAAGATCGAGTCGGGGACCGTGGTGGTCGACATCGGCGAGCTCCGCTTGGCCGAGCTCCAGAGCTATGTGGAGCGCACCTTCCGCCACGTCGCCGAGTCGAAGGGGGTGGACTTCGTGATCGAGATGGACGCGGCCTTGCCGAAGGCCGTTTACACCGATGCGAAGCGACTTCAGCAGGTGATCAAGAATCTGCTCTCGAACGCCTTCAAGTTTACTCACCAGGGGCGAGTCTCGCTCTCGGCCAACCCCGCGCGGAGTGGGTGGAACCCTGAGAACGAAGACCTAAGCCGGGCGTCGGGGGTCTTGGCGATCTCGGTCGCCGACACGGGGATCGGGATCTCACCCGACAAACAGCAGATCATCTTCGAGGCGTTTCAGCAGGCCGATGGCAGCACGAGCCGCAAGTATGGCGGCACGGGACTGGGCTTGGCGATCAGCCGCGAGATTTCGCGACTGCTGGGTGGCGAAATCCGGCTGGTCAGCGTACCGGGTAAGGGGAGCACGTTCACCCTCTACATTCCGCAGAACTACGCCTTCCCGAAGTCGGCTCGCAAACCTTTGGCGAGGCCGGTCGAGAACGGGACAACCAAGGTAGCTCCGACCCTGGATATCCCGCCGATGGTTCTTGAGACTCCCATGCTGGTCAACGAGGTGGGGGACGACCGGGACTCGATCCAGCCCGGTGATCCCCTGCTCTTGATCGTCGAGAACGACCTCTCGTTTGCCAAGTTGCTCCTGGAGGCGGCTCGCGAGAAGGGCTTCAAAGGGTTGGTCACGTCGCTCGGCGCTGCGGCCCTGGCGCTGACGCGCGACTACAAGCCCGACGCCATCACCTTGGACATCTGCCTGCCCGACATCGACGGCTGGCGCGTGCTCGACCGAATCAAGAACGATGTTAGCACGCGTCACATCCCGGTATGTGTTGTGTCGACCGAGGAGTCGTTCGATCGAGGGGTCGGCTACGGGGCACTCAGCGTCGTGATCAAGCCGTTCAAGAGCCGGGAGACCCTCGAGCAGTTGCTCGAGACGATCCGCGACTTCGTGGATCGGCGGGTCAAGGATCTCTTACTGGTCGACGGCAAACGGGGACGCGGCGACGAACTGTTCGACTACCTCGGTGCCGAGGAGCTACGGATCACGCCGGCCTCGAACGCCGAGGACGCGTTGGCCTTGCTCAACCAGAAGCGGATCGATTGCGTCGTTTTCGGATCGCCGCCGACCGACTTGACTGCGGAGGCCTTCCTGAAGCGCATCCGGCACGAACAAGCGACGACCTTCCCGGTCATCGTCTATTCCGAGGCGCCCTCCTTGAAGCGGGAGATCCCCTTGCCGGGAGGGCTCCCCCCCTCCCTGGTCTTCCGCCAGGTGAATTCCCCCGAGCGTTTACTCGACCAGACCGCATTCTTCCTGCACTCGCCGGTCGCCAAACTGCCCGAGCCGAAGCGGCGGATGCTCGAAGAATTGTACCAGACCGACAACGTGCTGGTGGGTAAGAAGGTCTTGATCGTCGACGACGATATTCGCAACATCTTCGCACTGACGAGTATCCTGGAATGGCGCAACATGACGATCCGATCCGCAGAGACCGGACACGACGCCATCAATCTTCTTCAGGCCGAGTCTGATATCGACATCGTGCTCATGGATATCATGATGCCTGAAATGGACGGAATCGACACGATGCGTGCCATACGCAAGCTCTCCCAGTTCAATAGCCTGCCGATCATTGCGGTGACGGCCAAGGCCATGAAGGGAGACCGCGAGAAATGCATCGAGGCGGGGGCTTGGGATTACCTCTCCAAGCCGGTGGACACCGAACAGCTGTTAGCCGTCTTACGGGCGTGGCTCCATCGCTAAGGAATGGCCTCCGAGGACGCTCTCGAATCATGACGGGTTCCGCTGTGCGGCCTGTCCTCGATTTCCGGCGAGTAAGTGAATGGCAAAGGACGAGAAAGTCAACATACTAGTTGTGGATGACCTGCCCGAGAAGATCCTGGTCCTCGAGACCATCTTGGAAGGGCTAGGGCAGAACGTGATCACCGCGCTCTCCGGTCGGGAAGCTCTGCGACGGCTGCTCGAGCGGGAATATGCGGTGATCCTCCTTGATGTGAACATGCCGGATATCGATGGCTTCGAGACGGCCGCGATGATCCGGAGTCGGCGGCAGACCTTGCACACGCCGATCATCTTCATCACCGCTTTCAGCGATGAGATGCATACAGCGCAAGGCTATTCGTTGGGGGCCGTCGATTACATCCTCTCGCCGGTGGTGCCCGAGATCCTCCGGACGAAGGTTGGTGTATTCGTCGACCTCTATCGGAAGACGCAGCAGGTGAAGCAGCAGGCCGAAGAGCGCGTGGCCCTGGCCCACGAGCAGGCGGCTCGGGCGGCGGCCGAGGAGGCGACTCGGCGGTCGGTCTTCCTCGCCGAGGCGGGCACGGCCTTGGGGCGCTCGCTCGACTACGATTCGATCCCGCGCGTGCTGGCGTCTCAGGCGGTTCCCTTCGTGGGCGACCTCTGTGCGGTCACCCTCGTGGGGGAAGGTCACCCGGAGGATCGAAAGACCGAGCTGGCCTGGACCTCTCCGTCCCCGACCGAGACCTTGTCGACTCGGTCGCTCGGACCTGGTGAGTCCCCCCCTGCCCCCCTCTCCGAGCTGATCGAGCACGTGCTCGAGACGGGCGAGGCGGAATTCCATCCCGAGTACGGGGCGCTCCCCCCTCGCCGAGACCGAAGCCGGAAGTCCTCGCTTAAAACTCGCGTCGAACCAAACTCGATCGGCTCCCAATCGCGGACGGTGATCGTGGTCCCTTTGCGTGCTCGAGGACGCATCTTGGGCACGATCGCGGTGACTCGGTCCGACCCAGGCCGTCGCTTTGCCTTGGTTGACCTCGCACTGGTCGAGGACCTGGCCGACCGCGCCGCGTTTGCCATCGACAATGCCCGGCTCTATCGCGACATCCAGGAGAACGACCGCCGCAAAAACGAATTCCTGGCGATGCTCGCCCACGAGCTCCGTAATCCGCTCGCGCCCATCCGCAACGCCGTACAGATCCTTCGCATGCTCGACCTCAAGGATCCCGAGCTGCTTTGGGCCAACGACATCATCTCGCGGCAAGTCGAACAAATGGTCCGGCTGGTCGACGACTTGCTCGACATCTCTCGGATCACCGGCGGCAAGATTCAGCTTCGCAAAGAGCCGATCGACGTAACCGCAGCCGTCACTCGTGCCGTGGAGACGAGCCGCCCCTTGATTGATGCGCGCAAGCACGAATTGCTCGTGTCGGTACCGGATACACCGCTCAAAGTGGTTGCCGACGTCGTGCGGCTGTCGCAAGTTCTTGCAAATCTCTTGAACAATTCAGCCAAATATACCAAAGAAGGAGGTAAGATCTGCCTCGAAGTCTCGCGCCGAGAGGACGAGGCGGTCTTCCATGTGCGGGATAACGGAATCGGCATCTCCGCGGAAATGCTCTCCAGTATTTTTGATTTGTTTACTCAGCTTGACCGATCGCTCGATCGTTCTCAAGGCGGCCTCGGGATCGGCTTAACCCTGGTTCGACAGCTCGTCGAGATGCACGGTGGAACGGTCCAGGCCTCGAGCGCGGGGGAAGATCAAGGGAGCGAGTTTACCATCCGCCTGCCCGCACTGCCCGAGGTCTCGCACCAGGCAACGGCCGACGATTGCGCCCCGGAAGAATCCCGGCTGAGTGCCCCCCGGCGCGTCCTGATTGTCGACGACAACCCCGACGTGGCCAACAGCCTCGCTCGACTACTCCGGATGCAAAGCCACGAAGTCAAAACGGCCGAGCACGGCCAGGCCGCCTTGGCCCTGCTTCCCCATTTTCGACCCGAAACCGTGCTCCTCGACATCGGTCTGCCTGGCATGGATGGCTACGAGGTGGCTCAGGCCATTCGAAAGCATCCCGATGGCGAGTCGCTCATCCTGGTCGCCCTGACCGGTTACGGGCAGGACGAGGATCGGCGACGCTCTCAAGAAGCCGGCTTCGACCACCACCTCGTGAAGCCTGTGGAACTCGCCTCCCTCCTGGCCCTGATCGCGATGACGCGCGGGGATTCCAGCGAGCACAAGATCAGTCACTCCCTTCTCTCCCGTGCCTGAGCCGGACCTGATTCCAGAGGTCAGCCGGGAGAGCCTCCGTGTGTCCTGACCTGGCGAGATATCCTCGAAGGGTCTCGGCTCGTCGATGGTCTCAAGCAAAAGGAATGAGAAGGCATTAAATTTGGTTGGCACAGGCAAGTGAATATGCTCGAGTGTACTTGCCCGTGCCATCCCGGTAAAGCAAGGCAACGCTTTCCTGGATGCCAATCGGAGTTGTCACGGATTCGTACTACGTGGTGCATCCGGTAAGTTTTTTGTAGGGCAGGCCTTGGCCTGCCGAGGCTCTCGCGAACGGCCCAGGCAGGCCAAGACTTGCCCTACGACAAGACCTCTTTGGATGGAGGTGCCCACGCAACAGAAGGGGACTTGCCGGATGCTCCACTCAATGATTCGTACATGAACCCTCCTGCCAGGAAGTTGCGAGAACCCTCCACCCTGGGTCAAGGAATTGAACGGAACATTGCGCAGACTGATTCTCGTCGTGATTGCTGATGTTGCTCGACGTCGTCAGGCTGCCGGGCGAACTCGTTCCTCTTTTGGGAAAGTTCGATCCCATCGTGTTCCGGGGCGATGCGATTGCATGCAGTTTTACACTTCCAGGGTGAGAAAGCTTTTGCTTTCAACCAATAAATTGGAAGTTGGGACGAATCCTCGAACGCAAGGGTCGCCAATCGTCAACCGACCCGTTCGTTTGCTTTCACGTTTGGAAGGAAACCGGATGAACAGCTTCTTTGCTGCAACCAAGCGGATCGCGATTCTTTCGGTGGCGTCCGTCGCACTCGGTGCCGGCTGCGACTCTCAAGCTCCGGATGCGGGAGCGCAAAAGAAGGATACCGGCAGTCCGGCCGCTCCGGTCGAGAAGGCTGGTGGGGAAGCTGAGAAGAACCCGGCCAAGTAATCCGTACGAGGTTCTGAGCCTACCTCGGGCCACCGGCCAGGAGTCGTTCAACGGCCGCTCGGGCGAAATCCGCAATTTCGCCCGAGCGTCTCGTGGCTAGGCGGCGGAGGATAGGCTCCGGCAAGCCCTGGGTTCCTCCAAGACATCGTGGTCCAGAAGAGGGACTCGATTGCACTCGCGGCGAGTCGTGCCTCGGTGTCGAGGATCAGGCCGGGTTGGAGGAGGATCCAAACAACCCCGCGTTCGTCGCATGCCGAAGATCGGCATGTTTCGAACGCGGGGCGATGGCTTTTCGAGAGTGACGTGCCATCCCTCCGTGAGGGCGGGCTCGCCATGTTCGTTGGCGAGGCCGACGGCCCCGCTAGTGCGGTTATCGCTGGGATCGCCTACAAAATCCCGGAAGATCTGAGTGAAATTCCTGGGAGTTATGAGTTGGACGCACCATCAACCGATGCTCTGTAGATGGCTGTATTGGGTGGCACTGGTGGCTTGTCCACCAGTGGGCCCAGGCTAGCGCCACTGGTGGACAAGCCACCAGTGCCACCCAATACGCCCATTTACATCGACCTGGGACTTTCCACTCTCTTGCTTTGGGTGTATGCCATCCGAACGGTACTTGCTCTAGACAATGGGTGGACTACTCCTTCCCCGCCCCAATAGCAGGGAAACGATGAAAAGGACCAAGAAAACGAACAAGAGAATCTTCGACAGGTACGCAAAGTCGCCGGAGAGTCCACCGAATCCCAGCACCCCGGCGATCAAGGCGAGGATTGCGAAGATGATTGCCCATCGCACCATTTGAGAATCTCCTCGTTTCGATGTCTTCGAAGAGAGGGGCCCGGGCCGGCCTTCTGCCTCTTGTGCTGGAAGACCACGGTTCTGGAGGTCCAGCCCCTCGGGAAGAATCCCGTAGTGAAGTGCTCGGCGAGGGGAGGCGAATCCGATTCGTTCCGAATCTCGATTGGCCGAGTGCCGAGTCTATTTGCCCGCGTCCTTGATGTGCTCGCCAACCTCCTTGACCTTCTTGCCAGTCTCGTAGGCGGCGTCTTTCGCGGCTTCCGCCGCTTTGTCGGTCGCTTTCTTGGCGGCATGAGCGGCGTCGTCGATGCCGTCTTTGATCTTCTCTTTCGTGTCCGACATGAGTCCTCCCATCCGTTAGAAAGTATCCTTGATCGTTGATACTGAGGATTTGGAAAGAGCAAATGCGAGACCGATAGTCAGAAAATTAGCAGGGAGGTAAAGAAAAGCGGACCGGCGTGAAGCCGTTTGCGAGGTGATGAGAGAAAGGTGCGGCGCGTCAGGCTTCAGCCCCCTGCGCCGGGGATGCCGAAGCGGTTGCGGAGATCGATGATCAAGGCGTCGAGGTCGGCCGGGAGGGGAGCTTCGACGTGGACCGATTGGCCCGTCAACGGATGCAGGAAGCCGAGCGTCTGGGCGTGGAGCGCCTGGCGATGGAACTGGGCCTTCGTTCGCGGCCGCGTGCGAGGCCGGTAGACCTTGTCGCCGACGACGGGGTGACCGATTTCCGACAGATGGATCCGGATCTGGTGCGTTCGCCCGGTCTCAAGCCAGCAAGCGACCAGGCTGGCGACCGAGCCGAAGCGTTCGATGACGCGGTAATGAGTGATGGCGACCTTTCCCAACCCCGGGCGTCGTTCCACGCCTCGCCTCATGTCGACGCGTCCTGCCATGAGGGGCAGATCCACCGTCCCTTCGAGTCGATCGGGCACTCCTTCCACCACGGTCAAGTATTGCCGTTCGATGTCGTGCCTACGAAAGAGAGACTGGAAGGCACGGACCGCCTCGGGAGAGCGTGCCAGGGCCAAGGCGCCCGAAGTGTCTTTGTCGAGCCGGTGCACGACGCCGACGTAAGGGTTGCGCCGGCCGTGCCGGATCGTGAGATAGCGCCCCGCGCGCTCGACCAGGGTGTCCGGCTCGCGCTCCGGGGTCGGGAGTGTCAACACGCCGGGCGGCTTATCGACGATCAGGACGTAGCGGTCTTCATGCAGGATGCGGAGCCGGCCGGCGACCGTTCGGGCCTTGGGCCGATTGGGGAAGAACTCGATGGGGTCGCTGGGTTCGATCTCACGCCCGGGCTCGTCGCACCGCTCTCCCGCGATGTCGATCCGGCCATTGCGCACGGCATCCTGGGCGGCACGACGCGATAGGCCGAAGCGCTCGGCAACCAACTTATCGAGACGAATCGGCATTGCTGTCGACAACCTATAATGTCTCTATGATCTTAGAAACGCGTGAGTGGGTGGTGATGCCACGCCCTGGGTAGGATGACCGGCCGCGATTCCGCCGTCGAGGCCGCTTTGCGACCAACCGTGTTACCACGGGGGGCGGAATTCCATTCCCACGAGAGCCTCGCCTTGGCAAGCACTCGTTCATTATGCCAACCTGGACGCCGTTTTGCATCGCAGTTCCCCGAGGCGTCTCCGTTCAGACCCGGTGGAAACCACCTTGCGTGGGTTCCCTTGATTGTCATACCCTTTGGGGCGGGCTCTCGATGCTTTGGAGCGTAACACGACGGAAGCGTCCCGCATGAACGACTTGTCGAGACTGAATGGCGAGTTGGAGTTTGTGAAGGAACTCGCGACCGAGACCGCCGCGCTGGCGCTGGATCGCTCCAAGCGGGTTCGGCCCCAGGAAAAAGCAAATCACAGCTTCGTCACCGACCTTGACCACGACCTCGAGCGCCTGATCCGCGAGCGGCTCGGAGCGCGATTCCCCGACGATCGCCTGACGGGAGAAGAATACGAGGCGAGCGGCGGGAGCGGAGCACGTTGGTGGTCGATCGACCCCATCGACGGCACGGGCAACATGGTTCACGGACTGCCGCTCTGGGCGATCAGCATCGGCCTGGTCGACGCGGGGGAGCCGGTTCTCGGTGTGATCGCCATTCCCCCGTTGGGTGAACTCTACTGGGCCGTCAAAGGCGGGGGGGCCTGGCGCGACGGCGAGCGCCTCAGCGTGCGAGACGCCGCGACCATCCACAACCAAGACAACATCTGCATCGGCACCAATGCCCTTCGCGCCATCGATACCAGGACGATTCCCGGCCGGCTCCGCGATCTCGGTAGCGCCTGCTGCGAGATGACGTTCGTGACGGCCAACCGGCTCCAGGCCTGCACGTTCTTGGGCGAGGCAGCCCACGATGTCGTCGCCGGGACGGCCATCGCCGTCGAGGCCGGCTGCCAGTTCGGCACGATCGACGGAGAGGTGCTGACCCCGGCCGAGATGGTCGCGCGGACGCCGATCAAGCGGCCGACGTTTGTCGCCCCGCCCCTGCGACTCAAGGCCTTGATGGCCTGCGCCCGACTGCTCCCTTCCTCGGTTCCGGATTGAGATGGAATGACGCATGCGCCGTTCGATCGCGACACTGCCTGAATCGATCACCGAACTTTGCCTGATCCGCCTCGGATTCCAGGCCCGAAGCTGGAGCGCCTTGTGGTTCAGCGCCAGGCTTGGGCGAGCGATCGAACGCGCCGTCACCGAAGCCAAGGCCTCGAACGCCGGTCTCTTGCACTCGGAGCAGTTCCGGCTCGGGCGCGGCCACTTCGGGCTCCTCCAGTACTGGCGGAGTTATGAGGATCTGGAAACCTGGTCGCGCCAGTCTCCGCACTCGGACTGGTGGCGCGACGCCCTGGCGCGGATCCGGTCCAAAGGAGACTTCGGGATCTACCACGAGACGTATCTCGTACCTCGCAAGCAGGTCGAGTCGATCTTCGTGGAATGTACCCCGGTTGGGCTCGCGGTGTTCGGCACACCGGGAGAGCCCATAGGACCGGCGACCACCAGCCGGGGCCGGCTCGGCCGAGTCCGCGACGTCTCGTAAGCGCAGGGACGGAAGAGGACGGCACCTCCCCTCGCGGAGCTCGTCTTCCCTTTCGACGCTCAGAGGCGAACCGGATGAGGGTTAGCCATGTGAGATCAGGAAAGGCGGGTGGCCGGGGAGGAACTCAGCGACGCCCTGGGACGAGCCTGGGCCGATTCCCGGGGCGTCGCTGCGATTCTCCTCGGCCACCCAAACAACGTAGATTCGTATCCGTGTTCACTTCTCGGATGGTCTCTCAGTCCATTCCTTGAGAGAACGCCGAAAGGGCAAACGACGATGGGTCATTGGGGGGTCAAGAGTTTCGAGAACGACATGGCGGCCGACGCCCTCGACGCCGGCTTCGACCGTGTTCATGGCGCGGTTTACGACGACTTGATGGAGGATCGCAATCCCCTGGGCTTCGACCAGGTTCAGGCCAAGCTCGCCTCCCCGGAGACGCTCGCCCGCGCTCTGGAAGCCTTGCGCGAAGAGGTCGATAAGCCACCTGAGGATTGGGACGACGAAGAGCGCCTTGCCTTCTGCGGAGTCGTCGTTCGCCACGCCGAGTTCGGTGTTTCGCTCGAAGAAGAAGCGCGGTTGCAAGCCCTCAACTGGCTCGAGAACGAGTCGATCGACTGGGACGAAGCCACCCTTCGAAAACTCAGACGAGATCGTGAGATGGCTCTCTTAAGAAAGGGATTAACATCATGAGCACAAGCCAAGGGGTGGAAACGGTCCACAGGCGACGTGATCTCGTATTCACGAGCTTGGATCGGGTGATGCCCGACGTCGATATCTTACTGGAAGGATACCGGACCGTTGGCCATTGGACCTTGGGCCAGATTTGCAACCATCTCAGCACGCTGATCCAAGAGTCGGTCGCTGGTAGTCAGGTCCGCGCTCCTTGGCTCGTACGCAAAACCCTGGGGCCGCTCATCCTTCGTCAGATTCTCAAGACGGAGCGGATCAGGCCGGGCCTCAAACTGCCCAGGTATCTCCTCCCGAAATCCGACCTCGACGATCGCGCCGAAGCGGAAGCGTTACGGGCCACGCTTTATTTCTTTGCCTCGCATATGGAGTCGTTCGCCGAACACCCGTTTTTCGGCACCCTCACGCGCGACCAGTGGACGCAGTTGCACCGCATTCACTGCGCCCATCACCTGAGCTTCGTCTGGCCTAATGCTGGTCGTTAATCACCACGGCGCGTGAGAAAACTTGCCTCGGGTCGCGAAATTCTCGAGGGACGGGCCCGGTCCTGTCCCTTGAGAAGAAAGATCGGTGGCGGTGCCCCCGCTTCGGGAACGCGTCAAACGGGCCTGGTCCAAAGCGATTCGGCCGATCAAGGGCCGATCGGCTTCAGCCCGGCCCTTGAGAGGGGCCGGACTGCTGGGACCGAACTGTGGTCTCGATCTTCGGGGCCCCTTTACGACGCCAAACCTCGATGTTGCCGAAGCGAGTTTCGGGCTGATACTGTTCCCGGATGATGCCTTGAATCTCATCAAGCGGTAAGGGGGGGTAAGGGCCGACTTCGCCGGGAATCCAGACCACGACCGAGTTGGCTCCACTGTCGCGGAGCGACTCGGCGAACCGGTGTTCGTCGTCGGGGTTGACCATGCGGAGCCAGGTGATCGCTTCGGCAGGGAAGGCCGAGGGCCGGTCGACGGCCGCCAGGACGGCGGGGTCCCACCTCAAGACGTTGGCGACCTTCGTGTCGGGGGTTGTCTTGTCGCGGAGGTACATCAGCAGGGCGCGGTAATCGCTCCAGGGATAGTAGGCCGCGGTGGGCACGGTGCCGCCCCGGTATCCCGAAGGGATGGCCTCGGGGATTCCACCGGACTTGATCATGGCAACCGCCTCCAGGCTCTTGGTGACCACACAGAAGAGGGGGCGAACCGTCACTCCGACCGCGAGGATCATGAGCACGGCGACTAGGCGGATACTGGGGAGCATCGGCCGCGCTGCCATCACGAGATGCGTGAGGACCGTGACGTTGACCGACCAGATCAGCATCATGGGGATGGCCAGATAGACATGCGGGTACGGGCTGATCGGTTTGTAGAGAGAACCCCCCGCAAGTGCGACGAACCAGGTCAAGGCCGTCCTTCGCGATGCGAGGCCGCTCATCCGACCCAGGAGCAGGAACGCCAGCGGGATGATCATGACCCGCATCGGGGCGATCTGAGCGAACCAGTTCGGGAAGAGCGACCAGAGGGTCACCGTGTTGTACCGGCCCCCATAGCTGACGAAGCGAAGCGATTCAAGAAAGTCGGGGACGACCCCGGCCAAGAGGAGCGGCATGAAGCCGATCAACAGTAGCAACGCAAAGGTGATGCCCCACTCGAGACCCGCACGGACCGTCTTGGAGATCGGCTCACCGGCGGCCCTGGTCGACTCATCGATGGCGAACAGGGCCGCGGGTAAGAACAGGACAGCCTGAGGACGGAAGACCACGGCGAGTGCCAGCGCCAGCGCTGAGAACGTCCGGCCGGCTCGCCCCGGCCAGAGCTCGGCGATCAAGAGACCGAGCACCGCAAGAAACGGCCCGTGCCAGTCTTTCTGCCCGGTCACCGGATAATCGAGGGCTAGATAGTACGACAGATACGTCAGGTAACCGACCAGCCCCGGCAGCAACCCTCCCAGCTTGCGCTGGCTCCAGGTTGCCAGAGCCACTCCCAGGGCGACCACCAGCCCGGCATCGAACGCATAGAACGGCAGGGTTTTTCCCCAACCGGCGACTTTCCCCAGGATCCAGAACAGATAGATGGAGCCGGGAAAATTGTTGCAGCGCATGTCCCGATAAGGCAGCAGACCGCGATCCCAGGCCCTCGCCAAGGTGGCGTGGACGTCGTGATCCGCCCAATAAGGCCAGGTCAAATAGTGGGGGATCCAGGTGGCCAGTTGGAGGAACGCAACGAGACCCAAGAACCAGACCAGAGGGCCGCGAAGGACCTGCTCCGCAAACCGTTCGACGCGACTCGATTCGGGATTGGCTAAGGAAGGGTTCGTTTCTTGTCCGGTGAGGCCGTTCGGGGAAGCGACGTCATTCCGTGACATCAGAAGCCACTCCTGCACGGGTGTTGATCTTGAGGTACGGCAATCTTAGCAATGGGCGATAGGCACGGCGAGCCCAAGTCGAGGGGAGAGACGCTGAGCGCGGGGTCTTCTCGAACCCGATGAGCCTGAGAGTGCGGTCGCGAGGGGCTTGGTGTGCGATGCGGATAGAAATTTTTGGCGCGCGCGCCGATTCATGCGTTATAGTCTCGGTATCGCCAGGTCGGGCCTACGTTGCCCGATGTCGGTGAGCGCCGCGTGATTTAGGACCTTGCCGCACAACAGCGGCTGCGACCCGACCTCCCCTGCCTCTCGAGGAGAAGCAATCGGAGGACGATGGACGGTCGTCAGTCCGGTTGTTACGCACCCGAGCCCGCCCCCCCTCGGCCCAGTGGGGAGGAAGGGGGGCGGGTTGGTTTTTGCTGGGATGCTCAACCTGCTACAAACCGACCTTGAACACAGGACCGAGTACTCCTCGGTCCAATCCCGGCGCTGGGGTGTGGGGATCTTTATCGCCGCCCTCCTTCCGGCCCTAGCGGCGATCTGGCTCGTGCCCGGATTCGTGACGCAGGATGGGCCGGCGCATCTTTACAATGCGCACATCTTCGTTGAGTCGTTTGATCCGGCTTCACCGTTCCGCGACTTCTACAAGTTGCGCAGGCAGCCGCTCCCCAACTGGGCGGGGCACCTGATCACGGCGGCCTTCGTAGACATTTCGCCACGTTGGGCCGACCCGGCGGTCACCACGCTCACGCTGGTCGGTTTCGCGGCCTCCATCGTCTGGCTCCGTTGGCGCGTCTCCGGTTGGCGCGGAATGTCGTCGGCCTCGCTTCTGGCCGTACTCCTAGCACTCAACGTGACCTGGCTCCTGGGGTTTACCAGTTTCTTGCTCGGCGCCTGCCTCTTCTCGATCACGCTCGGCTACTGGTGGGCGGGCCGTGAACAACTCGGGGTGAGGCGGACCATCATCCTCGGTCTTCTCATCACCGTGGGGTATTTTTGTCACCTGGTCAGTCTCGGCCTCACGGTCGTCGGCCTGGGGATCCTTGCTCTTTTCGCTCCCGGCCCGCGCTGGGCTCCGCGCCTCTTGGCCACGCTGCTGTCCTTCACCCCCTTGGTCCCGCTCGTGGTAGCCTATCTCATCCTCTCGCGTCAGGGAGGAGGGATGGAACCCATCTGGACGCATGTGACTTGGCCGCCCTCATTTGCCTCCTGGTATGCCCAGATCGGGTGGGTCGATCCGATCTCGCTCGCTAGCCGGCTCATGATCCCATTTCGCGAGACGGTATCGTTCTGGAACATCCTGCTGACCCCTGTGCTTTGGCTGGCAGTCGCTCTGCTATTCGCGGGAGTGGCGACGTTGCGGGGCCATTGGGTGCCGGAGCGCCGTTGCTGGTTGATCCTGGCGCTTCTGCTCTTGGTGGGGGGCCTGATCGGGCCGGACACGCTCGGGGTGAACCATGGAAACTATCTGCAACAACGCATCACACTGCTCGGACTGGTGGCCCTGGTTCCCTGCCTCGCCTTCGAGGCCGAGGGTTTTCTCCGACTCGGTTACACCTTGGCCCTGACCGGGGCGGTCGCAGTCCAGTCGGCCTTCGTTTGGGATTACGCCTTCGTCTCCAACCGGACGGCCGGCGTTTTTCTCCGAGCCAGGCCCGAGGTCGGGCGAGATCAGAAGGTGGCCACGCTCCTACTGCAAACGCGCAGTAAGTTCCGAGCCAATCCGATTTGGCACGCGGATAACCTTCTCGGCATCGGAACCGGCAACATCATCTGGAACAACTACGAGACCCGGCACTATTACTTCCCCGTCCAGTTTGATGAGCGGCGTAAGCACCCCTCCTCGGCCGAGATGGAGCGGATCGCCACACTCGATGCGCCTCAAGACGCCCTCGAGCGCCAGCAAGCCTGGACCAGCTTGCTCTTTGACCATCACGCGGCCATCGACACCCTCGTCGTCTGGGGCGAGGACCCTGCCTTCACCATAATCAACGAACGTTGGTTCCAGTTTGAACGTTCATGGGGAAAGCTTCGGATCTTCCGGCGCCGTTGAACCTACCTTCTTGGCCTCGAGAAGCAGAAGCAACCTAATTGCTTCTTGAGGGCAATATAGGCAGGAAATGGACAACTCTAAACCTTAAAAGGTTCGTTTTGTTGGATTTTCTTCGGCGTGTTACTTGCTTGACGCCCGGATCTGTCTCCGTGCGTTGACTGGATCCATGTGCGAGCTGATTTTCAGTCTTTCATCGAAGATGATGAAGAGATAGTGATTTCGCCATTGTCGTTATCGATGAGCAGAACTCGTGAAATTTGCATATCTGGTATTGAAAAGCTTCAGGATGCCACGTTTCGCATTCGTCCGTTTATCGGGTCAAAATTGGGTCAATGTTTACTGCTAGGGTTTCACTGAGTCAAAAACGTATCTGCATTTCGTCGGGCTCGGACAATAAATCAGGTCCTGGGCCGAAGTAGATTCATCGGGTCTCATCTTATCTCGGCGAGGACGGGTCCCATCGAGGTGGGTTATGTCTCGCAATCGGAAGGATCTACGAGATTTTGCGGCCGAGTGCGACGGATCCTCCGGAAAACGGAAGCCGAGTGAACCGGTGCGTGTCGTCGTTTTGACGAAAGGAGTCGCGATCGGTTTCCTGGCGATCACGGGGTTGATCGTGCTTGCCGTCGGTGAACGGGACGAAGGCACGAAGTCGGATCGGAAACATTGGAAAGGATGCCGTAAGATTTCCGTAGACGATTATGTCGAGTCTCTCGCGTTTGCTCCAGATGGGCGGAGCCTGGCGGTTGTGACTCGGGATGGAACGGTGACGAATTGGGACCTGGTGGGTGGCCGCCCCAGGTTTTCCGCTACGTGGCATCTCGCTTTCGGCGTCGCGTTCTCGGCAGACGGTTCTCGGTTGGCCGCGACCAATTCGACTTCGGCGGTGAAAGTTTGGGATGCCGGCACGGGAGAGTTGAACGAGCAACTCGAAATCAGTGGTGACCGTCTTCGGCTGCTGAAATTCGCTCCCGACGGCCGGACCTTGGCTCTAGGCGGGCTGGGTGGAACGCTGGTGCTCTGGGACCTGATCGAGGGCAAGATCAAGGCCAAAGTTCGGGCGCATGAACAACTCATTGGCGCGTTCGGCTATGCCCCTGGGGGTCGGATTATCGCGACGGGAGGGGTCGACGGCGTGGTCACTCTCTGGGATGCCACCACCCTTCAACGGCAACGATCGTTCCGAGCGCAGAGATCCCAAATCACCTCGATTTCCTTTGGTTCGGATGGCCAAACCCTGGCGACGAGCGGGTGCCTCGAGGCTTCGGTCCGGATCTGGGATCCGAAGACCGGTCGCCTACTGGCGACGTTGCAACGGCATGCTTCTTCTGTTCCGGTCGTGGCCTTTTCTCCCGACGGAACGATGCTGGCGACAGCGGACAGCAATGGCTTGGTGAAACTCTGGGAGACCCAGTCCTGGCGGGAGGTGGTCACGCTCCCGGGGTCGAAGGGATGGCTCTGGGCGCTCGCCTTCTCGCCCGACGGCCGGACCTTGGCAACTGGAGGCACGGATCGCACCCTTTGGCTTTGGGACTGCTCGCCCCAGGCGATCACGCGCCTCCAGGGTCGTCACACATCCTCTTGACTCACCGAAGCGCCCGAGACGCTGGAACCCGGTCGATCGGACCACGAACGGAAGTTGTAAGCGCTCGGCGGAACCATTCCCCTGCGTCCCGCGGCCGCCACGTAGCCGGCCCCTGAGTGCTCTCAAAGAGCCAGTCCCCGGCGGGGCCAACGCTGGCTCCGACGAAATGGACGCAACAGCGTGAGCTGTCGAGTCAATCTGGGTTCGGTGAAGCGCTAAGTGGAGCCTACGGCAAGTTTTTGTAGGGTAGGCCTTGGCCTGCCGAGGCTCCCGAGCGGTGATGTTTTTCACCGAGCGTTTAGTTTGCGGTCTTGACGGCGACAACTGTAGTCGGTAATTTGACGATTGTCGTTGGTAGGGCGACTTCCGCTCCTTGGCCCTGCTCTCGGGATCCCGAGAAAGGACCAGGTGGTTCCTGCCGGACCCTGAGCTCTGGATGAGTATCAGTTCGAGGAGATCCCGACTCATGTGCATCGACACACTGTGCGCTGCTCTGCGAGAACTCTGCTGATTGTTCGTCGATGAGGGCGAGGGACGCGTCAATCCCCATCCTCTCAAGCGTTTCCTCGCTCAAGCGGGGGGACGGGAGCCTTCGACGCGAGGTGGGCCGACTCGGAGCCAACATCCCCGACGAATTCATGATGAGCGCTCGAGGCAAAGACGGAGAACCGCAGTTTCGGTCGTCGTCGCACTTGGCGCCCTCAAGATCCTGTCGCTGTTCCGTTCGTGAGAGTCTTTTATGACGGTCTTCGACTATGTTCGTTGACTGTATGGGTATTGTTGTAAAAAATAATTTAAATATAAAAACAAATTTTATTGATAATTTTTGACTAGGTGATCCCGTTTAGGAGATGCATTGTGTTTCACGTCACGCAGGAACCACAAAACGTTGTGACTGAGTGCGATGGCGGGCATGGAAAATCGTCGATGCCGGGTGAGGCGGTTCGTGTGATCGTCTTCACGAGGGGATTGGCTATCGGTTTGCTTACACTGATCGGGGTGATCGTACTTGGCATAGACACCTCGGACCTCGATGGGCGTTCGCAAAATGTATTTGAAAATCACCGCGCTTTCCCCTGTGAATCGTACATCGAGTCATTGGCGTTTGCTCCGGATGGGCGGAGCCTGGCCTTGGCGACCTACGACGATACGGTCATGAAATGGAATCTGACGCGGAACTGCCCCGCTTTTTCCATCTACTGGTCCTGTGCTCGAGACGTTGCGTTCTCTCCGGACGGTCTGAAGTTAGCCGCGACGAATACGCGTTCCAGAGTTCAAGTTTGGGATGCCGATACAGGAGAGCTAAGCGAGGAACTCGAAATCGGTGACGACTGCTCTCGGCTGCTGAAATTCGCACCCGACGGTCGAACCCTGGCTGTAGGTGGGCAGAGGGGAACACTGGTGCTCTGGGACCTGATCGAGGGAGGGATCAAGGCGAAAGTTCTCGCGCATAAAAGACATGTAGGTGCACTCGCTTATGCTCCCGATGGCCGTCTTTTAGCGACGGGTGGAGGCGAAGGCGTGGTCGTTATCTGGGATGTCGCCACCCTCCAAGAACAACGATCGTTCCGAGCACAGATGTCCCAAATCACCTCGATTTCCTTTGGTTCGGATGGCCAAACCCTGGCGACGAGTGGAGGTCTCGATGCTTCCGTTCGGGTCTGGGATGTGAGGACCGGACGCGCGCTGGCGAAATTGGAAGGGCACTCGCTTGGTGTCCCGGCTCTGGCCTTTTCTCCGGACGGGACGAAATTAGCGACTGTGGGCGAAGACGGCTTGGTGAAACTCTGGGAGACCGGTTCTTGGCGGGAGTTGGTCACATTCAAGGGGCCCAGGGGATGGCCCACGTCGGCGGCTTTCTCACCTGACGGTCGAACCTTGGCAACCGGGGGCGCCGACCGCATGCTTCGGCTTTGGGACTGCTCGCCTGAAGCGATTTTGCGCCTCCAGGGTCGGCCTGATTCCCAGCGCCTCGCTGCTTTCTTAGGAACGAAGACGGCAAGGGCGAGTCGAGGCGGCTTCAACCCCTGGACTTGGTCGTTTCGTCTCCGGAGATGGATGGCCTTCGGCCTTGAAATATGAGAGGCTTGGTTTGCAACGTGGTGTCGGGTCAGGAACCAGGTGCGGGCGAGGGATCGAGATCATGCAAGGAGTCAACCGCCCGGCACGCGCGGGACTCGGCTTTGCCCTGGTGGTGCTGGTCTTTTTCGCCGGCGGGGCCGACCGCCCGGAAGCTCGCGATGAATGGACGTTCCGGCCGACCGTGCTGATCCGCAAAGGGAAGGCTCAGGGAAGCGGCACGGTGATCGCATCCGTTGCCAATGAAACCCTGGTGCTCACCGCCGCGCACGTGGTCGAGGGGCCGGGGGCCTTGTCGATCGAATTACATCGCTACAATTTAGGACTGGAAGCCGTGCGATCGAAGGGGAACTGGCCCCGCCGAGTCGCCGCCGAGATTGTTGCCAGAGACCGCGCGGCGGACGTGGCTGTGCTTCGGATTCGCAAGATGGTGGCACTCCCCTATGTGGCGCGACTCCCCCTCGAAGAAAAGGAGCCGGCGCGAGGGACCGTGGTGACCTCGGTTGGCATCGATCTGGGGACGCAACTCAGCAGTTGGTCGACGCGGGTGGCTAACGTCGAGCGTTTCGAGATCGAAGGAGCGGGCGCGGACCGGCTTTTCGTGGTCACGGGCAAGGCCCCGGAACATGGCCGCTCGGGGGGAGGCCTTTTTCTCAAAAGTGGTGAGCTGGTTGGAGTTTGCATCGGTCGGTCCGACGCCATCGTCAAAGGCAAGGTCCTGGGAGTTTTCGCCTCGGGTGCCAGTATTCGCCGCCTCCTTCGCGACCACGAACTGGATGAGGCGGTGGTTCAGTCGGCCGGCGCCGCCCGGCGTGCTCCCGTCACGGCGACACATGCCGGGGCACCGAAGTGACGAACCGAAATGCCGCCTGATACGAAGGAGAAGACGGAGATCTCTCCGCTCGAGTTTTGGTTCGGGACGTGCTCACACTCATGTAGTCCTTCTTGTAAAAAAACGATCGGTAAGTCACAATCTTGTTGATGACGGCGGAGGATTTCGCCCCTTCGAGCCGCCTTGCTCTCGCAGTTCGCGACGATCAAGGACACTTTGAGGCGATGCCGCTCCGTTTTGGGAGAATTCCGTTGGCAAACAGTAATCCTGCGTTTTCCAAGGCCGCGTTCTCGAACTTCGACTATGCGTACGGAGGACAGCGGGCCGCAGTCATGACCGTGCAAGGCACGATCGGCAAAACGTTCGGCCTGCTCGGTATCTTGTCGGCGACGGCCCTCTGGTCGTGGAACGCCGCGAGCCACGGCTCGATCCAGCCGGTCCTGCTTCCCGGCTCGATGATCGGCGGTATGATCCTCGCGTTCCTGACCATCTTCAGGCCGGCCATGGCCCCATGGACCGCTCCCGTGTACGCGGCCTTCGAAGGGGTCTTCCTCGGCATTTTGTCCTACTATGTCGAAACGCGGTTCGGGAAGGGACACCCGGGCATCGCCATCCAGGCGGTGTCAATGACGGTCGGCACGCTCTTCTGCATGCTGTTTGCTTATGCGTCGGGCTTGATCCGCGTAACCGAACGCCTCAAGGCGGGGATCGTCGCGGCGACCGGGGCCATCTGCCTCGTCTACTTCGTCTCGATCATGCTCAGCCTGTTCGGGTTTCAGGTTCCGTTCCTGCGTGACGCGTCTCCGATCGGCATCGGCTTCAGTATCTTCGTCGTCGGCTTGGCCGCGTTCAACTTGCTCCTCGACTTCGACTTCATCGAGTACGGAGCCCGCTCCCAAGCCCCGAGGTACATGGAGTGGTACGCGGCCTTCGGCCTGATCCTGACCCTGGTCTGGCTCTACCTCGAGATTTTGCAGTTGCTCCGCAAGCTTCAGGACCGACGTTGATCGTTTGAAGCTCTGCTGGCGAGGAATCCGGGGCCGGAGGAGTATCAACCTAAAAGAGGTTGATACTTCCCCCGGCCTCATTTCTCATTGGGGTCGGGTCGGGGCCGAAGCCCGCTCGAACCCCGGACTCATCCCCAAGGGATCAATAACGGGGTCTGGCAATGACGATGCGAGAGGTTGCCAAACGAGCGGGGGTTTCGCTCCAGAGCGTCTCCAACGTCCTCAACGGCCGAACCTCGCAGATGCGTGAGGAAACCCGCCAGCGCATCCTGGAGTCGATCCGCGAGCTGAACTATCAGCCCAACGCCCAGGCGCGCGGTCTCCGGTTGCAGGTCACCAACACCGTTGCCTTCCTGACGATCGACCCGGCCACTCGATTCCTCGCCGACCCCTTCCATGTGGCGATCTTGAGCGGCATGGTCGATACCCTTCGAGGGCACGACTACAGCCTATTCGTGCAAGGGATCCGGCCCGACCAGGCGGGCGACTCCTTCCAGCAACTCGTCCACCGCCGCCGATTCGACGGCGCGGTCGTGCATCTCTCGGGGGCACCCGAGCGCCGTGCGGAGCATATCCGGCAGCTCGAAAAGAGCCAGTGCCCGTTCGTCTTGATCGAGGAGCAAACGGCCTCGACCACGTCTGCCTGCATCCGTGCCGACAATCGCGGCGGAGCCGCCCAGGCCGTGGCGTATCTCCAGCAACAAGGACACGAGCGCATCGGTTTCCTGGCAACCGACCGGTTGTGGCCGGCCGTCGAAGCACGCGAGGCCGGCTATGAAGCCGCGGTACGAGCGGACGGCCCTCATTGGAGCCACGTCTGGAAGGTCGAGCGCGAAAGCATCGAAAGCGCCCGCGACGCCGTGGAACAGTTTCTGCGCACAGAGCCGGGGATGACCGCCCTGCTCTGCGCCAACGACGTCCTGGCTTTGGGCGCAGTTCAAGCGGCGAAGCGCCTTGGCCGGAACGTTCCCTCGGAGTTTGCCGTCGTCGGCTTCGATGACGTCGAGTTCGCCTCGTACGTTGAGCCGCCACTCACCACCGTTGCCGTCCCCGGCTATGAGATGGGTGGTCGCGCGGCCGAACTCCTGCTCGACTATTTTAAGGAAAGTGGCTTCGCGGTTTCCGAAACCGTTTTTCCCACCACGCTCATCCGACGCGGCAGCGCATAGCCTTTCCATCGAGCCTTTTCCCGCAGTCAGCTCCTGTGATCACTCCCAAGGATTCGACCGCGAGATGATCACGGCGATCGTTTTCGGCCCCCAACTTATCAGCCTCTGATTCTCACGCCAGACTTATCAGCACATTCTGGGAGCACCTCGCCTTCCGGATCGGCATCTGGAGCACGATCTGGTTCTCCCTGAGCCGGTCTGCCCTTCCTCGCATCTATCACGCAACTCTGCTGATCTCCCCCTCACACGTCAGCTCGTGACTTCGTCCGGGACATCTCTTCGCCATTCACTTTGTCTCCGATTCGCGGCATCGTGCTTAAATTATAAGCACAATATCTGGATCCCTTCGGAGTTCGGAAACCGCTCTTCGATTTCCTAAACCCTCAATATCAAATACATTAGGGATATATCCAGAAGATCTGTTTCTCTGTGGCACGAAAACTGTTTATGTTTGTGGGAAAGAGCGAGTTCGAAAAGCTTTAAATACGTCAGGATGTTTTTTATTACTAAAGGATCGAATTTCTTTCGATGTGCGGTTCCCTAGCGCAACGGGTCACGGTTGCGCCTAGATTGAAGTCTCGGATCTGACGTCATGCCGGTCTGCCCTCGGAGGGCCGCATGGTGTTTGTGTCGACTTGCGCTCTTCACATGCGCTCGATCTAAAAAGTCGATATCCTCACTCGGAGGATACCCCGAGGAAAGTTGCCTCGGTTTCTCAAGTCATCACGTTAGGTTTTGGGTCTCCGGAACCTGGCACATCCTCTCTTGAGGATATTGTGATCTTTGTTGTGGGCCGCGTCGGGCACGAAATCTTCGGGTCCCGGTTCGGCGTCCGTACGGTTTCCGTTGGCGAATGCGGATTCATTTCATGACTCGGCTCTTTTCTATTTCGAGTGATGAGGGGTCTTCCATGCGCATGCCGCGTCGCGGTTTCACTCTGATCGAACTTTTGGTCGTGATCGCGATCATCGCGGTCTTGATTGCCCTGTTGCTCCCAGCGGTGCAGGCGGCTCGTGAGGCCGCGCGCCGTGCCCAGTGCACCAACAATTTGAAGCAGCTTGGTCTGGCGGTCCACAACTACGTCTCGCAGAGCAACGTGATGCCCCCTCAAAGCATGTATCCCAACGGCTTGCCTGACGCCTACGGCTGGAGCAATGGCTGGCCCCTCTCCCTGATGCCTTCGCTCGAGCAGCAGCAGTTGTACAACGCTTATAATTTTTATTTTTCTTATGCAAATTATAACGTGCCCGGAGGCGACGTGAATTCCACGGTGGGTTACGTCCAAGTCGCCTTTCTGCTCTGCCCGTCCGACGGCGCGAGCCAGCGCCCCAACGGCCCTTACGGCACGACCGGGTACATGGGCAACAACGGCGGGCCGGGAGTCGTAATGCGTTGGACCGGGACGATGGTCGCCAATGGGGGACCCAACGGCTTTGCGACCTCGAATAACCTCGGGCCAGTAAGCCTCGCAAGCATTGGGGACGGCACGTCGAACACGGCTCTCTTCAGCGAACGCCTTGTTGGGCTTCCGAGCACGACGGGGATCACGGTCGGCTCGGTCGATGGCAAGCGAGGCTTCTACGAAGGAGGCAACGGACCAGGCCCCGACACCGGCAGTGCTACGCAGGCCATGACCTTCCTCAACACCTGCAAGTCGCTTCCGGGCACCACTGCGGCGGCCAATAGCTTCGACATCGGTTTCGCCTGGACCGCCGGTTTTCCGGTTCACTCCACCAACTTTTATAACCACTACGGCCCGCCCAACAGCATGTCCTGCCACAACCAGACCGAGGAGAACACGCAGACCTGGGCCTGCTCGTTCGGCATCTGCCCGGCCACGAGCAACCACCCGGGGGGCGTTAACCTCTGCATGAGCGACGGCAGCGTCCGGTTCGTGAAGGATTCCGTCAACCTCACGGCCTGGTGGGCTATCGGAACCCGCAAGGGGGGCGAAGTCGTCAGCTCCGACAGTTACTGAGCGGTCAGGCTCCCCCGCGACGACCGCGCCTGTTGCGCTGTCGCGCGGCGCTTCAAAGCCATCTCGTGAGAATTCAGGCGGAAACAGGCTCGCTGCGAAGGCGAGGTGTTTCCGACGCACATCCAGCGCGGCCGTTATCGTTTGCTACGACAACGCCTTCTCGGCGGGCCGTCGAAAACTCGCGCCCGGCCACCGCAATAATGCATTCTATTCTCTTATCAGCATGTCATTGTCGAATCGTCATTCACGGTTCCCGCGCCTGATCCATCCGGCGTCGGTCCTTTCTGGCATAGGCTCAGCCTACCTTTATCAAGAGGATCCTGAATCTCATGCGACTCCTGATTCTGCGAGTGTCGGCATTGATCTTGGTTGCGGGCATCGTCGGTTGCGGCGGGGGAATCGAGGCGGGCGCGCCTAAGGGGCCGCAGGAGGTCTCCCCGGATCAGAAGCAGGCCCTTCAGGCGCTAGGTAAGTCGATGATGAAGGGGGCGAAAGCCTACCAGCCCGGTAAAGTCGCCCGCAAGTAATTGGCCGTGGAGTTCTCTCGGCCTCGGCTTCGCTGAGGCGCGACGAGATCCACCCCGTGTGGCTGCGGTCCCTTTGGCCGAGAGCCTCAGGGCGTTCGAGGTCGATCTGGCTCGAGGTGCCGGATAGTTCCGTGGCGGCGCCGATCTTACCGAGGTTACGGTAGATCGGCGCCGCCACTCCTCTGCGCAACTTGCCTATCGGCCCTTGGTCTGTCGGAGCGGTCAAGATTTGTCGATCATCACTTCGGTGGACTTGATGACCGCTTTGACGGTGTCGCCGGCCTTGAGATCCATCGCTTCGGCGGAACCGCGCGTGATCGCGGCCACCAGTTCCACGCCGGCCACGGTCATCACGACCTCGGCCATGACGTTTCCCAGCCTCACGGACTTGACGGTCGCGGGGAGTTGATTTCGCGCGCTGAGCATGGCATCCCTTTCAAGTTGCGGAGTGGTCGTGCTCGAGTCCTCGGATGGCCATGATAACTTCGCGAGCCCACGTACGACATCGCTCTTGGAGGATAATAAACAACACGAGTCCACTTCGATGTTTTGAGCATCGGTAGAAAAATGATCTGTGGGTGGAATTCTAAGTGGAGCATCCGGCAAGTTTTGTAAGGCAGGCCTCGGCCTGCCGAGGCTTTCGCGAACAGCCCAGGCAGGCCAAGGCCTGCCCTACGAGAAGACATCTTTGGATGGGGGTGCTCACGCAACGGAAGGGAACTTGCCGGATGAACCATTAAGAAACTTTTAAGATTCGAATTCTCTTGTTAAATCACAGATAAGTTTACAACAAGCAAGGATCTCTCCTTCCCTGGAGGATCGGGCGGGAACGGAGCCAATAGCCTACGACCGTCCTTTGCTCCATCTCTACGATTTCCTCCATGGCGCTCTATGTTATCCGGATTTTCTCGTTAGATTAGATTCAACAAAAGCTTGACAGGGAAGGATTCTTCGGTAGACTTGCTTTAACGTTAAAGTGGCGTTTCCGAACGCGGCTGGCGGGTGGGAGAGTCAATCTGTACAGCAGACGGGGCCGACGGAAAGCGATTCCTACTTCGCCTGCCGGAGTTTTCTGACCCTCGATCCGGATGCCGGTTTCCCCGAACATAAGTCGCTGCTAGGCTGGTCGGGAAAGTGAGGAGGTAGTCCGCGATGCGATCATACCTCGGCGTGGTGACGATCTTGGTGAGTGTCCTTGCCACCGGGCAGGCGCTTGCCGACGATCGGGTGGACTATTTGCGGCAGGTGAAGCCGATTCTGACTGCACGCTGCTATGCCTGCCACGGGGCCTTGCAGAAGAAGGGAGGTCTGCGAGCCGATACGGCCGCGGCCCTTCGCGAGGGGGGTGAAAGCGGTCCGGCGGTGGTTGCCGGAGAGATCGAGGAGAGCGAGCTGCTCTCGCGAGTGACGGCGCCGGGGAGCGAGCGAATGCCGCCCCCGAGCGATGGTGAAGCGCTCAAGGCCAACGAAATCGCCCTCCTGAAGCGTTGGGTCGAGCAAGGAGCCGATGCCCCCTCGGACGAGAAGCCGGAAGCCGACCCTCGGGATCACTGGGCCTTTCGCGCACCGGTTCGTCCGGAGGTTCCTCCGCTTTCCGAGACGGCGAAGACGGCGATCCTCAAGGGGAGTGTTGGGAACCCGATCGACGCCTTCCTCGCCGTTGAGTGGGAGAAGCGCGGGCTCAAGCCTCAGCCCCGGGCCGACAAGGGACTTCTACTCCGTCGCGTGTACCTCGACCTGATCGGTGTACCGCCGACCGACCAGGAACGTGAAGCGTTCGAGGCGGACCAGGCTCCCGACGCCTATGAGAAGGTTGCCGACCGACTGCTGGCGAGTAAGCAATACGGCGAGCGCTGGGGCCGCCACTGGATGGACGTTTGGCGGTATAGTGACTGGTGGGGCTTAGGGGCCGACTTGCGGAATAGCCAGAAGCATATTTGGCATTGGCGTGATTGGATCATCGAGTCACTCAATGCCGACAAGGGCTATGACCAGATGGTCCGCGAGATGCTCGCCGCCGACGAGCTCTATCCCAACGACCTTGACAAGCTGCGTGCGACCGGATTCCTGGCTCGCCATTATTTCAAATTCAATCGAAACACGTGGCTCGAAGAAACCGTCGAGCATACCGGCAAAGCCTTCCTGGGGTTGACGCTCAACTGCGCGAAGTGCCACGACCACAAGTACGATCCCATCAGCCAGCAAGACTACTATCGCTTCCGAGCCTTCTTCGAACCGTATCAGGTCCGCACCGACGAAGTGCCAGGTGAGGTCGACTTCGAGAAGGACGGTCTTCCTCGCGTCTTCGACTGCAACCTCGAAGCGCCGACTTATTGCTTCGTGCGTGGCAACGAGAGTCAGCCGATCAAGGATCGCCCCTTGAAGCCGGGGTTGCCACCGCTTCTGGCGCTCGGCGAGCTGAAGATCGAACCGGTCTCCCTGCCGCCCGAGGCCTCCTTGCCGGGTTTGCGGCCGTTCGTTCTGGAGAATCATCTGCGAGGGGCGGACGCAAAAATCGTCGAGGCCAAGGCCGCCTTGGAAAAGGCCAAGGCCAAGCTGGCCGAGGTTGAGAGGCCGAGCACGACGGCACCCGCGTCGGACGCAGGTTCTCAGCTTGCCGAGACCCTGATCCACGACGACTTCGCATCGCCGCAGCCGGATACCTGGGAGATGGTCTCGGGCCAGTGGCGGTACCAGGACGGCAAGCTGCTCCAGGAGCACGGCGATGAGATGCGTTACACGCTCCGTTCCAAGCGGACTCCTCCTTCCGATTTTGAGGCGACACTTCGCTTCACGCTGACCGGTGGCGAACCCTGGCGCTCGGTGGGACTCTGCTTCGACGTGGCCGGTGGGCGTGAAGTGCTCGTGTACCTGAGTGCGTACGCCGGCGGACCCAAGCTACAACTGGCCTACGAACAAGGGGCCGGTTACGTTTACCCGCCGGAAGGTGCACGGGGATGGAACGTGCGGGTCGGAGAGACGTACGCGATGACGGTACGCGTGCGCGGGACGCTCGTCAACGTGGCGGTCAATGGTGAGCATGCCTTGGCTTATCGTCTGCCTTTCGCGAGAAATGCAGGCGCTCTGACGGTGATCACATATGCGGCCAGCGCGGCGTTCTCGGGGTTCGAGCTCAAGTCGTTGCCGAGCGGCTTCACGCTCGTCGACGCAGCCAACGGGGGGCCTCCCGGCCCTTCGCTGGTCGAGCGGGCCAAGGCCGAGCTCGCCTTGGCTGAGAAATCCCTGGCGGCGGCGAGTGTCCAACCCGACCTGATCCGCGCCCGGGCGGCCGCGGACCGGGCGCGAAGCCAGCAACCCCCGGACACGAAAGCCAAGGAACTGGCGATCATCGCCGCCCGCCGGGAACGAGAGGCGGCCGTTGCCAAGGCCGAAGAGGATCTCACCCGCGCCGAACTCGCGCTGTTGAAGGCGGACGCCCCTCACAAGGAGGCCGAACGCGGCAAGCGTGACACCGCGAAGACAGCTCTCGCGACCGCCAAGAAGGCCCTGGAGAGTCCTGGCGAAGAGTACACCCCGCTCCGAGGCTCCTTGAAATCGGTCGAGTCGAACGTCGAGACCGAGGCCTCGCGCACCAAGCCGTACCCCACGACCAGCACCGGCCGGCGCTCCGCGCTGGCGTCCTGGATCACGGATCGGCGTCATCCGCTGACGGCTCGCGTGGCGATCAACCATATCTGGGTGCGTCACTTTGGTAAGCCCCTGGTCCCCACGATCTTCGACCTCGGCCGCAAAGGGACTCCGCCGACCCACGCCGCACTCCTCGACTGGTTGGCCGTCGAGTTGGTCGAGCGTCAGTGGAGCATGAAACACCTGCATCGGCTGATCGTCACTTCGGAGGCGTATCGGCGGACGTCCGCCAGCACGGGAGCCGATCCCGCCACGTTGACGGCCGACCCTGAGAATCGTTGGTACTGGCGGATGAACCCCGTGCGGATGGAGGCGCAAGTCGTTCGCGACAGCCTGCTCCAACTGGCCGGAGTCCTCGATCCCAAGATGGGGGGACCGCCCCTGCCGGCGGCCGAGGAAGCCTCACCACGGCGAAGCCTTTATTTTACGCATTCGCATAACGAGCATCAGAAGTTTCTGAACATATTCGACGACGCCAGCGTGCTCGAGTGCTACCGCCGTTCCGAGAGCATCGTGCCGGTTCAAGCACTGGCCCTCTCGAACAGCCGCTTCTCCCTGACGATGGCTGCAAAGATCAGCACGCGGTTACACGATCGGCTGGGCAACGCCTCGGACGCCGAGTTCGCCCGCTCGGCCTTCTTGACGATCCTTGATATCGCCCCGAGTCCCGAGGAGCAGGCCGCCTGCGAGCAAACCCTGGCCGATCTCACGGCCCTCCTGAAAACCAACGGTGCGGCCGATCCTGTCCGTCGCGCCCGCAATAATCTCGTGCAGGCGCTCTTGAATCACAATGACTTCATCACGATTCGATAAGAGTGGCCGACCAAAGAGAACCGACTTCAGGTATGTCCCTTCTCTTTGGATCGACCGGCCCGGAAGCGAGGAGGCGGCTCATGATGGGAGATCTTGATCGCGATCATCCTCGGGGGTGCCGAGGATCTCACCGTCGCGCGTTTCTCTCCGACCTCGGCATGGGCTTCACCGGCCTGGCACTCGGGGCCATGCTGCATCGGGACGGGGTGGCCCGGGCCTCGGAGGGAGTCTGGGCTCCCCCGGATGGATTCCCGCATTTCCCTGCCAAGGCGAAGTCGGTCATCTGGCTGTTCATGAACGGCGGGGTCAGTCACCTCGAGACGTTTGACCACAAGCCCGAGTTGAACAAGTACGCGGGCAAGAGCATCAACGAGACCCCGTACAAGGGCACGCAGGATCCCAAGAAGCTGTCACTCGCCCGCGTGGTCGTCGTCAACGATGCCAACGGCCAGCAGCGCAACAAGCTTTACCCCCTGCAAGTCGGGTTCAAGAAGTACGGTCAGAGCGGCATCGAGGTCAGTGACTGGCTGCCGCACCTGGGCGGCTGTGTCGACGATCTGGCCATCGTCCGCTCGATGTACACGACCGATGACAACCACGGGGCCCAGACGCAATTCCACTCCGGCCGGCACATGCTCGACGGCGAGTTTCCGAACCTCGGGGCATGGATCCACTACGGTCTCGGTTCGCTTAATGATAATTTGCCCCAGTATATTTCGATGGGGTCCCGCGAATACTGGAACAAGAAGGACGGCCACTACCTGGGGCCCGCTCACGACGCCGTGCCGGTTCGGGTCGACCCGGCCAATCCGCTCGACTACGGTCGCCCCGAGCTTGAGGTCGCCGAGGCCGAGCAGCGGCTCGGCTTCGCCCTCGTCAATCGCCTCGATCGGATCCGAGCGGTCGAATATCCCGATGACCCGGCCCTCGCCGCGCGGATCAAGGCGTACGAGCTGGCCTTTCGAATGCAGAAATCTTTGCCCGAGGTCCTCGACTTTCGTTCCGAGACCGAAGAGACGAAGCGGCTTTACGGCCTCGACAACCCCGTGACGCAGCCTTGCGGCATGCAAATGCTCGCAGCTCGCAGGTTGGTTGAACGCGGGGTCCGGTTCGTTCAAATCCAGGACGGTGCCGGGGGCGCTGGAGTCTGGGACGCCCACGGGGCGCTTCGAGCCAATCACTCCCAAAACTGCCTGCGGATCGACAAGCCGATCGCGGGCCTGCTCCAGGACCTGAAGCGTCGCGGCCTGCTCGACGAGACGCTCGTGGTCTTCGGGACCGAGTTCGGCCGCACTCCTGGCACGCAAGGCAGCGACGGGCGAGACCACCACATTTACGGCTTCTCGGTCTGGATGGCCGGTGGCGGCATCAAAGGGGGAACCGTCCACGGCGCCACCGATGAAATCGGGTTCCACGCCGAGGAGCACCGCCACTACGTCACCGATATCCACGCCACGATCATGCATCTCCTGGGCCTCGACAGCCGCAAGCTCGAGATCCCCGGCCGCAAACGCCTCGACATCGACCACGGTCAACCGATCCGGGAAATCCTCGCCTGATCCGGCTCCTCTTTTGGAGGCGAGCGGCTTTCCTGGCTCTAAGGAGGTGAAAAGCTCTCCCCTGTCGCGGCCCCCGGTCCAATCCTAGAGCGGTTTGCGATGAGATCGCCTACAAAATCCCGGAAGATCTGAGTGAAATTCCTGGGATTTCTGTGTGGAACGCATTATAAATCAATGCTATGTAGATGGCCGTATGGGGTGGCGCTGGTGGCTTGTCCACCAGTGGGCCCAGGCTGACGCCACTGGTAGACAAATCGTCAGAGCCATCCAGCCGGCCTCTTGACTTCCTTCGAGCCACAGGGTCACTCTTTAGCCTCAGGGCCCACTCGAACCACCTCTTGTGGTTGGGCTACGGCCTGGAAGGAGCAGGTTGTCTGCACCTCCCTTAAGGTTGTCAACAAATCGGTGACTCACAACATTGGGACAGGATACTCTCCACCAACCAGAGGCTGAGGGGACTGGACGATGAGCCTGAACATCGGAGCGATCGGCGAGTCTTCGCACCCGGGCGATGCTCGTTCCTCCGATGATGTGGCTTCGATTCTGCCGTCGCCGATCGAGCGGGCCACGCGCGCCCGCTACGTCGTTTTGGCCTGGCTCTGCGCCGCGACGACGATTGCTTATGTCGACCGTGGTTGCATCAGCGTGGCGGAGAGCCTGATACGGAAGGACCTGGGACTCACCGAGTCGCAGATGGGTTTCGCGATGAGTGCGTTCTTCCTGACCTACGCATTCTTTCAATTTCCCACCGCGATGCTGGACCGTCTTTGGGGCTCGAGGCGGGCTCTTCCTTTCTTTGCGACGGCCTGGTCGTTGGCCACGGCGGCAGGCGCTCTGGCGGGAGGGATGTGGGTGTTACTGCCGGCGAGGCTGGCGATGGGAGCGGCTGAAGCCGGGATCTTTCCGTCCGCGACGGGGGTGATCGGCCGTTGGTTCCCTGCGTCGCGACGGGCTGCGATGACGGGTATTCTCACGAGCTTCATGGGGGTGGGGGGCGCGGTGGGCGCTGCGTTGTCCGGCCTGGTGCTGACGGTCGTCTCCTGGCCCTGGATGTTCCTGATCTATGCGGTACCCGGCTTGCTCTGGGCGCTCGGCTTTTATGCCTGGTTCCGCGAGACGCCTCGCGAACATCCGGGAGTCAACCCGGCCGAGCGAGACGTCATCGAACGTGGCATGGAATCGGCCTCCGCGCGTACGCTGAATCGGCCGTTCTCTTGGCGAGTGCTCAAGTCCAGGGCGGTGGTGGGGCTGGCGGCGCAGCAGTTCTTTCGGGCGCTCGGGTCCATGTTCTACATGAGCTGGTTTCCGACGTTCCTCCAGCAGACCCGAGGGGCCGACGTCTGGGAGGCCGGGTTGCTTACCAGCATGCCCCACTGGGCGACCATGGCCGGCAGCCTCACCGGTGGGTATGTGTCGGACCTCGTGCTGGCGCGAACTGGGACTCTTCGGTCTGCCCGACAGGGGGTGGCAGTGGTCAGCATGGCCGGCTGCACCGCCTGTATTGTCCTGGCCTATTTCGTATCCAACGCCTGGCTCGCGGTGCTCATCTTCAGCGTCGGGGCGTTTGCCGCGGGTTTGGCGGGTCCTTGCTCCTATGCCTTGACGATCGACCTGGGAGGACGCGACACTCCCCAGGTTTTTAGTGTGATGAACACATCAGGAGCCGTGGGTTCGATCGTTTTCCCCGCGATCGCACCCGCGTTGGTGGCCGCGACCGGCTCCTGGAATTCCGTGCTCGTCGTCTTCGCCGCGACGCACGTGGCGGCGGGCGTTTGCTGGCTGGCGTTCGACGCCGATCGTCCTCTTTGCGAACCGGTAGGTTGATCATGCCGAACGTTGTGGATACGCCTCAGAGTTTTTGTGGCTTCGGCCTGGCCCGAGGCGACGTCACCCCACCGGTGGGGATGTATCACCGGATGTGGGGGGCAGCGGCTCACGACCGTTCGACAGGCGTGCATCGCCCGCTCCTGGCCACGGCCCTCTGGATCGGGCCTCGTACTGACCCGGCGTCGGGCCTGGTCCTCGTCTCGCTCGACCATTGCGTGTTTTGGGGCCGGGCCAACGCCGAGCTCCTTGACAAGATCGCCGCCAAAGCCGGCATCGAGCGAACGCGGCTCATGGTCGCCTTCTCACACACCCATGGCGCGGGCCTGCTCGATCCGGACCGGGTCGACCGCCCGGGCGGGGACCAGATCGCTCCTTACCTCGAGGAGATGGCCGACCGGATCGTCGCTTTGATCGCCGAGGCGCAAGCTCGGGTCCAACCGGCCACGCTGACTTACGGGACGGGGCATTGCAACCTGGCGGCCCAGCGCGACTATTTCGACGAGGCCGGCGGTCGCTTCGTCTGCGGCTTCAATCCCGATGGCGTCGCCGACGACACGGTCATGGTCATACGTGTGACCGGCGACGACGGCCGGTTGCTGGCCTCGGTGGTGAACTATGCTTGCCATCCCACGACCCTCGCCTGGCAGAACACGCTGATCAGCCCCGACTTCCCGGGAGCGATGCGCGAGCTGATCGAGCGCGAAACCGGCGCCCCTTGCGTCTTCCTCCAGGGAGCCTCGGGAGACCTCGGCCCTCGCGAAGGGTTCGTAGGGGACCCGGCCGTTGCCGATCGCAATGGCCGGCAGCTTGGCTACGCTGCGCTCGCGGTCCTGGAAGGAATGGCGCCTCCTCAGACTCGCTTTGCATTTGCGGGAGCCGTCGAATCGGGGGCGGTGCTCGGACCGTGGAAGCATGTAGAGCTTGATGAGACACGGCGACGACAAGCGGCCGTCTGGAAGCGCCAACGCTGGACGGTCCCCCTGCCCTACCGTCCCGGCCTGCCCACGGTGGCCGCCTCGCGGCAGGAACGGGAGCACTGGCAAGGCGAGCTGCAACAGGCTCTCGACCGGGGCGACGCCCCCCGCGTGGCCGAATGCCGAGCGTTCGTCGAGCGGATGGACCGTCAGCTCACTCGCTTCTCGGACCTCCCGCCCGGTCCCGACTACCCATTCATCGTCCATCTCTGGCAGGCTGGCGATGCCCTCTGGCTGGCCGTCGGTGGCGAGCATTACCAATACCTCCAGGTTGAGCTTCGCCGGCGGTTCCCCGAGACGCCGATCGTCGTGATGACTCTGATCGACGACTGGCGCCCCGGCTACCTCCCCACCGCACCCACTTACGGCCGAGCGATCTATCAAGAGCAAATCGCCATCCTCGCGGCCGGCAGCCTCGAACGTCTCACTGAAGCCATCGCCGCCCAGGCTGAAGCATGGCTCTGAATGCGAGTTCGCTTGTCGGGTGGGCAGATTCTGCCCGCATGTGAAAATGTCTTGGCAATACCGTCCGCCCGCACTCGGTTCTACCTGGTGGTCGATGCCACCCTTCAATGGAAATGATGCATGAATCATTCTCAATCAAAAGAGTTGTTCGACCGGAACCGCCGCGTGATCCCCGGGGGGATGGTTTCGCTCAATCGTCGAGTCGAGCCCGAGATCGCTTTTGTCCGTGGTTCGGGGGCTTACGTCTGGGACGTTGACGGCAACAAATACATCGACTATCACGCCGGTTTTGCCCCCTATCTCCTCGGCCATAGTGCCCCTGAGGTCGAAGCGGCGGTCCGCCGGGCGATCGACGAAGGCTGGACCCTGATGGGGTCGGGCACGACCCCCTGGGAGGGACGCGCGGCTGAGTTGCTCTGTGAATGCGTGCCGACGCTCGACAAGGTCCAGCTCACCACCACGGGTTCGGAAGCGACCTACCATGCGCTTCGCCTCTCGCGTGCCCACACGGGGCGCGACCACATCGTCGTCATGCAAGGGGGCTACAACGGCTGGCACGACGAGGTTGCCTGCAACGTCATGACCCCGCTCGATAAGCTAGGTCCGCGCGTGACGGGGGGCGAGTACCCCCATCAACCCCTCTCGGCGGGGATCCCTTCGCAGGTGGCCTCGCGGGTTCACGTGGTCGAGTACAACGACCTCGAGTCTGTGGCCTGGGTGTTCCAGAAGTATCCCGTGGCCTGCCTGATCACGGAGCCGATCCTCCAGAACATCGGGGTCGTCAAACCTCGCCCGGGCTATCTCGAAGGGCTTCGTTCCCTGTGCGACCAACACGGGGTTGTGCTCGTTTTCGACGAGGTGAAGACAGGATTCCGCCACGCCCTGGCCGGTTACCAATCCCTGGTTGGCGTCCGTCCCGACCTGGCCACCTTCGGCAAAGCGATCGCCAACGGGCATCCCCTGGGAGCGATCGGCGGTAAGGCCGAAATCATGGATTTATTTGATCATCCCGATCCCGCGAAGCGCGTCTTGATCGCCGGGACCTTCAACGGTCACCCGGTTCCCATCGCGGCCGCGATCGCCACCATGGAGATCCTGCTCCGAGACCAAGCGACTCTCTACCCTCGACTCGAAGCGCTCGGAGCCCGGATGCAGGCGGGACTCGAGGAGGCCTTCGCACGCCACGGCATCGAGGCTCGCGTTGCGCGTCAAGGTTCGGCCTTCTGCGTTTACTTCATGGATCACGTCCCTCTGAACTGGTACGACCTGGCCCAGCACCACGCGATGGATCGCGACACGCGCTATCGTCGTGCCTTGGTCGAGCGCGGAGTGTATCATTTCCCGCTGCCCACGAAACAAGGCAGCATCTCCACCGCTCACACCGAGCACGACATCGACCGGACGCTGGAACTCACCAACGACGTATTGCGGGCCGGGATCAATTGAGAGTCCGAAAAAGAAAGTCCGTTCTCCGTTCAGACTCTCGTGTATGGATTCGTTTCCGTAGGGCAGGCCTTGGCCTGCCGAGACGTTAGCGAATGGCCTCGGCAGGCCAAGGCCTGCCCTACAAGAGTCGTGCAGCACCGGACATGACTTTCCTGGCAATCAATCGAGCCATTCTGTGAGCTTCCGTTTTTATCCTTAGATTCTCCCTCCTTCGCATGAGATGACCGCGATGAAGATCACGAAGATCGAAACCCTGGTGTGTCACGCTCGGATGCGGAACTGGGTGTTCGTGAAGGTGGTGACCGACCAACCGGGGCTGTACGGTTGGGGCGAAGCCACGCTCGAGTGGCACACCCGCGCCGTGGTCGGGGCGATTGAGGACATCGCTCAGCTTGTCGTGGGCGAAGACCCGAGGCGGATCGAGTATCTCTGGCAGATGATGTATCGCCAGCATTTCTGGCATGGCAACGGCATCGTCCGAGGGACGGCCATCAGCGGGATCGACCTGGCCCTCTGGGATATTCTCGGCAAGATCCACAATGTCCCCTGCCACAAGCTTTGGGGCGGCCCTGTCCGCGACTACATTCGGCTCTACTGCCATCTGGGCGGCGGCCGGATGGAAGACTTCTACCAAACCGACCCCGCCGATGCCCGCCGCTTCGCCGAACTGGCGCAGGAGGCCGTCGCGCAAGGATTCACCGCCTTCAAATCGATGGCCGTTCCCGAAACGATGCCCCTCGAAGGCTTGCGCCCGTTGCATTATGCGGAGGCCTGCGTCAAGGCGATGCGGGATGCCGTGGGGGATGACATCGACATCATGGTCGACTGCCATGCCCGGCCCTCGCCGCGCATGGGCCTCCGGTTTGCGAAGGCCCTCGAACCGTACGGCCTCTACTTCTTCGAAGAGCCGTGCTGGCCTGAGACGATCCAGGACATCGCCCTGATCCAACGGGCCGTCTCGACCCCAATCGCCACCGGCGAGCGACTCGTCTCTCAGCACGCGTTCCGTGACCTTCTCGAACAACGCGCATGCAGCGTGCTCCAGCCTGACATCACCCACTGCGGAGGCCTGACCGAAGCTCGGCGCATCGCCGCGATGGCCGAGACCTATCGTGTCGCCTTGGCCCCCCACAATCCCCAAGGCCCCGTCAGCACGGCCGCCTCACTGGAGTTCGGCTTCGCCACGCCGTCCTATATCATTTGCGAATCCGTCCACGACGACGTTCCCTGGCGCCAGGAGATCGTCCGCGAAGGCTATACGGTCGAGCCCCAAGGGCGCATCGTTCACCCCAACCAGCTTCCCGGCCTCGGCGTCGAACTTGACGAGGAAGCGATCAAGAAACACCCCTTCCAACAAGAAGTGCTTCGCCGTTCGTTCTACCGCGATGGCAGCGTCGGTGACTGGTGAGGCGAGCCATAAGACTCACCAGAAACGATCTTTTGATGATGAGAATGACACTCGGGTAGCCGGAGAGGATCGCGGCGACTCCTTGGGGCCTTGCGTTAGCCTGTCTCCAGGGCGTCGCTGCGCTCCTCCCTGGCCACCCTTTTTTTTCTGACATCAAATCCAATAAATTCTCATCAGATCGTCTCTGAATCGCTGAGGAAAACCGTCCCTGTGGCATCATTCTCAGAGTCAGCGCATCATGGAACGTGCGTTGACTCGGTGCCAGATGAGTGGGGCGTTTATGCCGCATGTCGCTCTCGTTGCATTCACCGGGTTTCGCATCCGCGAAGAGGCGATGAGAGAGCTGGGGATGAGCCTCCCCGGTTTGGCTCCTCGGGCGAAAGCGATCGCGCAACTGCCGGCGCTGGGACTCCTGACCTTGGCCGGTCTGACGCCTTCACATTGGGAGGTCAGCTACCACGAGGCCAGCGGGGCGAACGACACCGAAACCCTCGCCCAGCAAATCATCGACGTGCGCCCCGCTCTCGTGGCAATCTCGGCACTGACGGCCTCGGTCGAGGAGGCGTATGCTTTCAGTCGGCTTGTGCGAGGTGCGGGTATCCCTGTGGTGATCGGCGGCCTGCATGCGACGGCCTGCCCGGACGAGGCCGCGGACCATTGCACCGCCGTGGTGATCGGCGATGGTGAGCCTGTCTGGCCGCTCGTGCTCTCGGATGCCGAGGCCGGAACGCTGGCCCCTCGCTACCGCGCGGCGAAACCATGGGACCTGGCCGAGGCTCCCCTGCCCCGGTTCGATCTCCTGGGTGATGCCGAGAGACCTCGCTACACTCTGCAAACTCAGCGCGGGTGTCCGCTCGCTTGCGACTTCTGCGCGGCGAGCCGGCTGCTGGGGCCATTTCGTGAGAAGCCGTTGGACAAAGTGACGGCCGAGCTCAAAGCCATCCGGGAGCGATCACCACGGCCACTCATTGAGCTGGCGGACGACAACACGTTCGCCGGCCGTCGCCATCCGGGGGCGCTCTTTGAGGGCTTGGCCGACTCGGGAGCTCGCTACTTTACCGAGGCCGACTGGCGGATCGGTGAGCGGCCTGATGTTCTGGAGGGGCTGGCTTCCTCGGGCTGCGTCCAGGTGCTCGTGGGAATCGAGGCCATCGAACCGCCGTTCACCGGCATGGGATCGAAGAGTGCCCCGATGTCGCGAATCATTGACGCCGTCGAGGCGATCCAGGACACGGGGGTCGCCGTCATCGCCTGTTTCGTCATCGGGGGGGACGGGGAGTCGAAGGCGTCGATCGACCGCCTGGGCGCGTTCCTTGAGGAGGCCCCGTGCGCCGATCTTCAACTCACGCTCCAAACCCCCTTCCCCGGCACGGCCCTGCATCGCCGTCTGGCCCGAGCGGGCCGTCTGCTCCCCGATCGAGGTTGGTCGCACCACACGCTTTTCGACCTGGTTTATCGGCCGGATCGCTTGTCCGTCGAGGAGTTGGAAACACACTTCAGGGACCTTGTCCAACGTGGGTTCTCGGCCGACGCCTTACGACGTCGGAACGCGATCCGCCGCGCGGTCTGGGCTCGTCATCCCGTCCTGCGTAACGATAAGTAATCGAGAAATATGAAGTTTAATATATAGAATTATTGGGAATGATGTCATGGTTTCCAACGACTTGGCCTCTCACGATCCCGCTCACGTGAGTGCGGAAGATCCAACGCCGGCCGCGAACGCGGATGCCGAGGGGACGACGATCTCCGTGGGAACGCTTGCCGCGTTCCTTGTGGGTCGGCGTGAAGCCATCCTGAAAATCGCCTCGACCCCCTCGGTTCTGGGCGTCGGAGCGATGCTTGTACTCTCGGCGGGTTTGGCCAGGAATTACGACAAGCCGGCACTCTGGCGCGAGCCCTGGAGGCTCTTGGGTCCGTATGGAGCGTCTCTTGCGACGAGTGGCCTGCTGTTCGTCCTGATCTTCGGGATTGCTTGGTTCCGACGAATGATTGGGCCCGGGGCTCTTCGGTCCTATCGAGCCTTCCTCACGGTTTACTGGGCCACGGCACCGTTAGCCTGGCTCTACGGAATTCCCTTCGAGAAAATGCTCAGCCCTCTGAAAGCGACCGAAGCCAATCTCTGGATGCTGGGACTTGTCTCGATTTGGCGCGTGGCGCTGATGGCCCGAGTGGTCTCCGTGATGATCGGTGTTCGAGCTTTCCTGGTCTTCGTCGTCATGATGATCGTGGTCGACGCGGTCGTTTGGTCGGCCATCGTCTATTCGCCGGTCCCGCTCATCCAGGTGATGAGCGGGGTTGAGGATCCCAAGGCCATGCTCATTTCCAACGCCGCGATTTCTGTCCTGATGCTGAGCACGATCAGTTTTCCCGTATGGCTGATTCTTGGTGTGCTCTGCGCCTATGTTTGGCGTCCCGTCTGGTCGGTACCCGATCCACGACCCGCCCGAAAGGCATGGCCGTTGTATCTCTTCGCCGCATGCAGTATCACAGTCTGGGCTATCTTGGCTATCGTGATATGATTGTGCGTCATTAGCTTTCTGTGCTGATTGAATCAATTTGATGATGTTTGAAAGAGAAATGTCCGTATTGGGCGACTCCCGTAGGGCAGGCCTTGGCCTGCCGAGGCTCTTGTGAACGGCCTTGGACTATCGAGGCCTACCCTATGGGACCATCTCGGCGAGTGATTCCGACGGGGGACAGGGCTTTGCTATCTGACTCTTGATAGCTCGTCTGGATTGCCCTGCCCTGTGGAGCGGGCGGGCGGATCCGGATTTTCTCTGTTAACGAGGCGATAGGAGGGGCCAGTCGATCTCGACGCCCCGGGCGGTCAGGTAGTTTTGGAATTCTTTGAGCTGTGTGGGGGTGTTTCGCACGGCTCGTGGGGTCAACTTTCGGCCGATGCAGAAGGCGGCCAGGAGGCCTGCGGCTTCGCCGATGGCCCACTCGACGGGGTGGAGGCGATAGCAGCCGTTGGTGACGTGGGTGACTCCCAGGTTCTTGCAGGCGGGCAGCAGGTTTTCAACCCGGCGGGGGATCAGGGCACCGAGCGGGATCTGGAACGGGAGTGAGCTGACGTCGATGTAGTTGTCGCCGCCGGTGCTCGGGTGAAGGTCGATGCGGTAACTGCCGACGCCGACCGAGTCGGGGAAATGCTCGGCGACCACGTCCTCGCGTCCGAGGGCCTTACGCCTGGCGTCGGTGCCGACGTGTCTTTCGAGCACGGTGAACTCCGCGCGGATCCGGCGCGATTCGCGAATGTACGGGTGTTTGGCCAGGCCGTCGGCCGTGCCGACGAGGTCGGGGCGAAGTCGAAGCCCCTTCCAGCCGGTTCCGCCATCGGGGCGAGGGATCTCGGTCTGCATCCAATAAAGGAGCGAAAGGCTGAGCTGCTTGGCCCTGGCGATGTGGCGGTCGGCCTCCTCGGGAGTCACCCCGATGAGGTTCCCCAGCCAGTAGTCGTTCTGGGGCCAGTTGACCAGGGTGATTCCACCGCGATAGCTCCCCGGGGCGAAGTTGCGAGGGTCGGCGATCCGGCGATAGACCCAGAACCCCTTCCCGGCTCCCCTCGGGTCGAATTCGAGCGGACGCCCCTGAAGCGTGATCGGATCCGACGCCTCCGAGCCCAGGAGTTTGCCGGGCCAGGGAGGGGCGAGCTTGGGGACATAGTCCCGCCAGAAGTCATATTCGGCGGGCCGGTCGATCGTGTGGTCCTCGCCGTCGAGGTAGTCCATCGCGAAACAGCATGTGAACGACTGCTGATTTTCCGGCTGGGCTTGCTCGGGCGCTCGCGAGTCGCCGGTCTCGGCCTTGGACTCGAAGCCGGTGACGAACTCGACCCCGGCCAGTGGCAGCAAGTCGCCGAGCTCGGTCGCGTCGAGGATGTATGGGGCGATGAGCACGCGCTCATCTTTCGTCTTGAGGTCGCGGACCGTGACGTTTAGGACGCGGTCCCCGTTCACCTCGGCGCGGACCGGCGCGTGCTCCAAGAGCAGGAGCAGCTTCCCCGAGGAGGCGAAGGGGGCGAGCAGATCCGAGAGTACGGCAAGGGCGACCCTCGGCTCGTGGCAAAGCTTCGAGACGCTGCCGTTGCCCGGGTTGAGGTCGCGCTTGGCTCGGGCTTCGGTGGTCAGTGGATAGTGGCGGTGGTAGTAGTCCCGGATCCCACGCCGGAGCTCGAAATACGATGCGTTACCGCCGAATTTCTCGATCCAGGGATGCTCGTCGGGCGGCACGGCCTGTTGGGTGAGCTGGCCGCCGATCCAGTCGGTCGGCTCGGTAAGCACGACCGTCCTGCCGCTGCGCAGCGCGGCCAGAGCCGCGGCGCAACCGCCGAGACCCCCTCCGACGATCACCAAGTCGGCCGAGACCTCGCGTCTCTGGGCCGCGGAGACGATCGGAAATCCGTCTCGCGCTGCCAGCAGGGCCGATAGTCCTACCCCGCACCCCTCGAGAAATCGGCGTCGTCGCATCCGATCGAGCCCTTCGATGATGTTTACGGCCTGTTTGGTTAGCCAGGCAGCATCATTTGCCGGCTTGCCGAATGAATGTAGGCTCCTCGTCCCTCGCGAGCAAGAGGGTGGCTGTTGCCATTTCGAGGAGCCTTCTCGAAGGGAAGACCGTGGATTTGAGCCGGTCTCAAGGGGCGGGTTTCAGGGACGCACCCGTTGGGTTCGGCTTGCGCGCCGAGCAAGAGGTGTCGATGAGGAGCCGGCCACCTGCGACGTCTTTCCAGGCGAAGAACTTGAAGTTCTGCCCGCCTTCGTTCTTGCCGTCCTGGACGACGAGCAGGCCGTCCGGGAAGAGGTCTGAAGTGGCTTCATTGCTGACGTCGATTCCGTCGGTTTCGTCGATATCGCCGAAGCGACCAGCTTGGGGGTCGACGGTGAGCACGTGCTCGTGCTGGCCGGAGCGTTCGAATACGAGCAGATGGTTGCTCCCCTGGCTGGATGCGATCAGGTAGCCTTTGCCTGCGGGGGCGTAGTAGAGGCTGAGTCCTTCAACGTCGGCGGTGAGACCGTTTTCGCCGACCTTGGCGACGAGCGTATCTTTCGGGAGTTCGATTCGGTCGGTCTGAGTGATTGGCGGGGACAAGAAAGATGCATTCTGCTAGATTGATCGCGTGATCTTAGGTGGGGGACGTTTGTTCAGGATGGGCTGAAGGATCTCAATCCATGCTAAAGCGAACAGTCTTAGGATTGTGCGCGACGAGTTTGATCGTGGTGGGAGCGGCCCAGGCAGAGGAAAGGGGCGAAGCCAACGAAGGCGAGCGTAAAGGATCCACTCGCTTTATCTCTCATATGCTCGATCGAGCGTCCGATCGCGAGCGTCTGAGGGAGGATGCGGCGAACACCGTTTTCCTTGCAAAGATCAAGGTTGAGGAGCTGCGCGAGAAGCTTCATGAGGCCGAAGACGAATTAGCGCGAACCCGCCGAAGTCTCCAGCCGTCGAACCACGGAACCAGACTCGAGATTGTTCGACGCCCCTCCAACACCCAAACCAAACCTCAGCCCAAAGCCGAAGAAGCCAAGCCGAACACCGAAGCCGAGGAGCAGGCCGATTTCCTGCAAGCCGAAGTCGAGATCGCCGAGCTCCATCACGAGGTCGACAGGACCACCCTCCAGGCTACGATGACGGCGATCCGAGATGCCGAACTCCGCTTGGAAATCGGTCAGGACGATGTCAAAGCGGATCAAAAGCAGATCGAAGCCGAGCTCGAAAGGTTCCGAGCGAAGCTGAAGGTCGATCAACAAGAATTCGTCGACCATGCCGTCGAACTGGGGGCTAAGAAACGCGAGCTCAAGAAACTTCGAGCGCGGATCGGCAAAGAAGGTTGAAACCCGACGTTGGCGGCCGCATCTCATTATGAAGTGAGTGTGGTGGACCGAAACGTCGCCTTTGATTAAGATCGAAGGTCGGCCCAGCTCTCGGCCCCGCCAGAGTTGGATCAAGAAGCCTGGAGGAGGAGCATCGGCGCTCGCGCCGTTTCACTCCTCTTCGAGACAGTCGCGAGAGTGGCGGAATTGGCAGACGCGCAGGATTTAGGTTCCTGTGCCCAAAAGGCGTGAGGGTTCAAGTCCCTCCTCTCGCATCTTCAGCATAGCACGAGACTTGCGGCGATCGAGCGGTCTTGGGGGCCTCGACCGGAAGTGACTCCTAGACACACTCAAGCGGGAAGGCCGCGAATATGACGGTCCCTCCCGATAACGGCCTTGCCAGCGACATCCATCGTCTCGCCCGCCGACTCTTCTACGAATCGAAGAAACGGGGCGAACAAAACGACCAGATGCTCATGCTGACGGGTGGCTGCCTGAGCTTCATCGGCTGCACCATGTCGCTGGATGCCTTCCGCCGTATCTCTGGGAAGAACGGCAGAGGAGGACGAGGCCGTTGAGCCGAAAACCAGCCGATGATTACCGCCTCTTTAGCTCACTGCGGTAGGGCGCAATTCCAGGCATTACCAGAAACGCGGCCGACGCTTCCTGAGCCTCCTCCCTTTCTTCCTCGCCTCGATTGAAGGGATGGCCACGTCCGCCTTTGCAGCAATGATATAGGTGTCAAATTTATATATTAGGTCTTCGTAGAGTTGGTCGAATGTCATGCAGTTAATGTGCCTGGAGTCTATCACGCATCGGCTGCGACGCCACTTGAAGCGTGCCTCCTCGATTCCATCGACCTCTCGACTCCTCCCGACCACAAGCAGGCCGTAGTAATCGGAGTGATCGTTGTGGCCGAAACGCGCCCGTTCGGTTTCGCTCCGCGCCATATCGTGCAATTTCCAGAACCAATCGACAATCTGGCTGTATCCGTGGTCGAAGCGTGGCGACCACTCCAAGGTTGATTTTTTCCCATTCTTTCTGAAGATACTCCCCGGGGTGGCATCTTCGAATTCGATGAAGCAGTATTCTCCCTTGCGAGAATCGCCGACGGCCAAGTCGGCCGCGTAATCCCCGAAGAAGTCGAATTCGTAGGCCAACCGATCGACCCGCACGATCTTGGGGTCGATGTACCCGATCATCGCTGCCAGGTGGGGGCGGGCTCGGAAGAAGGGCAAGATCTGCTTCTTCTCGTCGAGTTCTTTATCAATGTGATCGTCGAGCAATGCCTTGAATTCGATGAGTTGGCGATGGCATTCGTGGGCATCGATATCGAAATGATCGAACTGTTTCGCCATCTCCCCTCACGCGAGCGTTTGCCGTTTCGCGTCTGCCAATTTCTTGCGCCGGAACAAGACCTTTCTTTTCTTGGATGTGCTATCCGCTTTCGGCGTGACCTTCGCGATGAACGTCTTCAGGGTATCCTTCTGCACGATGTCCTCGACCAAGATTCCTTCCGGGCGGCTCTCAAAGATGACGCGGAGATTGGGGCGAACCCGCATGATATACCGATGGCTGCCCGTGCCGAGGCGGCGGACCTTGTATCCCCCCAGGGGCGTGTCTCCTCGCAACACGCTCTCCACGTCGGCCTGAACCTGATCCTGAACCTGAGTAGGGAAGGATTTTAGGGCCATTTCCGCCCGGCGATGGTAATCTGCAACTTTCTCCGCAGCCATAGCGATTGCCTCCGCGTGTGTCACCGTCGAGGATTCCTCGTGGCGACCTTTTGAATCTTATCCGGCCGGTGGCCCGTCGTCTCCGGCAATTCCCACCGGATTCATGGGGCGGCACACGCCCATCGACCAGAGATCGCTCTGCCTAACCCCCCGCCCGTGTCCGACCCCTTCGCTTCACCATGCCGGCGGATGATCGGATTCGCTGAATTCTTACGAATTTTCTCACAAAATTTGCTCCATCGGCTTGCAGTTCGTGAAGATGGAGGTAAAATGGCGTCTCAGTTGAGATTGAATCTCAGTCCGCCCTGCTGGTCCCAACAGCAATTCGCTGAGCAGGTAGACGAACTTTACACGGACGATTCGATCGGAGCTTACGACCGTAGTTACTGAAGCTTAGGTCGACGGACGCCTCTTACCGGACCAGTTTCCACCGGCCCGCCAGGGTCCAGCTCTCGCCGTCCGGCAGCGTCGGCGAGAACCCGCACTCGTTGAGGTCATACAGGACCAACTCCTCGGCGGCCGCTTTCGCCTTGAGGTTCTTCTGGATGCGACCGGCCCGCTCGGGCTGGGCCGGGTCCTACTTGAGCCTCCGCGTTTGTGCGGTGCGGCGGTAGCGGGCGCCCAGTCTCTATCAAATAACGGTGGACCTGCCTGGTCCCCATCGCGATGCCCCGATCGGCCTGGGCCTGGGCGAGTTGCCTGCTGGTCCAGGTGCGGTCCTCGGCGAGCAACGGTTTCAGCTCGTCGGCAACGTGGTTGCGATGGTCGAGGCTGGGGCCGCCGCCCGGAAGGGCTGCTGCGCGTCGGTGCTGCGGGCGAGGAAGGCCCATAGCAGGTCGCGGGCGGTCTCGCCTTAGTAGCCGAGACGGTCGCGAGCCCTGGGCGGAACCGGTGTGCTTTTATGTATTAGGTTGTGATAATATTATGAAAAAATATGCGCAATTTGAGTTCGACTGCTTAGAGCGTCCTTGAGCCAGTCACACGAAAAACTTCGGTAGGTCAAACATTTTTATTCTGACATACTCATGACGAGGAGACTTTGCATGCCGCCACGTGTCCGCTCCGGGCGTCGCTCCGGCTTTACACTGATTGAACTGTTGGTGGTGATCGCGATCATCGCCGTCCTGATCGGCCTCCTGCTGCCTGCCGTGCAGGCTGCACGCGAGGCGGCTCGGCGTGCGCAGTGCATGAACAACATGCGGCAGTTGGGATTGGCCGCCCATATGTACGCGGATACCCATGCGTTTATCCCGCCCGGTCTCGTCGCATACTCTCCCTCCGCGGGCTACGGCGGATACGCTGGTCAAGGAACCGGCATCTTCCTGCTGCCCTACATCGAGCAAAGCAATTTGTACGACCGTTATGACCACAGTAAGGGGTTCGATCACGACGCCAATCAGACGGTCGTCAACACACCGATCGCAGTCTACTCCTGCCCGTCCACGCCGGGGGGGTATCGCAAGATGGATTGTGATAACGCTTTTGCATCCTCTTTCCGTGGCATGCCTGCCCAAAACGGGAAGAATACAGGCGCAGTAACCGACTACAACGGGATTCGCTGGGTCGTTGACATCAACGGCTACTCCAACCAAAACGTCGGATTGATGGGCCATCTCTGGAGTTTCGCTCCGCCGGACTCATCGCTCACGAACCCCTCTCGGTTCAGCGATTGTATCGATGGGTTGTCCAATACGGTTTTGTATTACGAGCAAGCGGGCCGACCAACGAGCTACCGCAAGGGAGGGCGGGCGCGGGGAGAAATCACCGAGAAGCAGGCAAGATGGTCGGCTCCTTGGGCATTCTCATTCGGCATTGACGTTCAAACGAGTTCCGCCGATGGGTCGACGCTCAACGGTCCTTGCGTGATGAACTGCACCAATGAATGGCAACCCTTCAGTTTTCATTCCGGCGGAGTCAACGTCACCTTCGCCGATGGGTCCAGTCGCTTCATTAAAGAGACCATCAATGGCCGAGTCTTCTGGGGGTTGTGCGGCAGAGCCGATGGCATGTTGCTTGGTGAATACTAAGATATGGGGATTGCCGGGTGACTTATTTCAGTCCGAGGTTGATGACTCTCTGCCTGCTCTGTTTCATCGTCAGTGCCGGCTGTAACGGTGGAGAGGAAGCGGGACGACTACCCGTCCACCCCGTAAGCGGCAAGGTTTCTGTCAATGGGCAACCCGCGAGTGGCGTGCTCGTGTTATTGCATCCCGCAGAAGCCAGTCCCGCGGCGAAGGCGGGCGTCCTACCCTCCGCCACGACCCAGGAGGATGGAACCTTCCAACTTTCGTCATATGATCAGAACGACGGTGCGCCGCTCGGCGGGTACTCGGTAACGATCCAGTGGTATCAGGCCGATGCCAAATCTACGAAGGGCAAGCCGGCGATGCCCTCCGGCTTCGCTCGGCCGTCCGACCGACTTCAAGGTAAATACAAAGATCCAAGGAAGTCACCTTGGCAGGTGACGATTACCGAGGGAAACAATGTCCTCAGGCCCATCGAAGTTGAATGACTTGCCAGCGGAATCTCTGGCAAACGACGCGGATACCGATGCCATTGGATTGGAAACCTCAGGGTACTCCTCATCCTCTCCGAGAGCCGCCGACGGTCCGAAGCCTCGGCTTTACCGAGTCATTTGGCGATGGCACTTCTATGCCGGATTGATCGTCTCGCCAATTCTCTTATTGGCGGCGATCACGGGGGCATTCTATGTGTTTCATACGGAATTGTCCGGATGGCTCTATGAAGACCTCTACTTTGTCGAGCCGACCGGCGAGCGACTGTGCTACGACAAGCTGCTGGACATTGCCCGGAAAGCCGCGGATGGAAAGGAGGTTGAGTTTTTAACCGTCCATGACGACCCAAGACGTTCCACAGAGTTCGCTGCTCACGTCCACGAGGGGGGGGATGCGAACCCTAACCAAATGCATCGGAGTGTTTTCGTCAATCCCTACACCGGTAAGGTATTAGGGACGCGAATTCAGGAAGAAGAGTTTTTCCACATCGTCTTGGAGTTGCACCGGACGTTATTCGGCGGTGCCCCAGGCCGCATCATCGTCGAGTTAGCGACGAGTTGGGGGCTGGTGCTCTTCGTCACGGGTGTTTTTCTTTGGTGGCCCAGGAACAAGACGCGTGTCTATGGAGTTTGGTTGCCCCGGCTCAAAGGAAAGTCTTACCTTATCCTGCGTGATTTGCACGCGGTCTCCGGTATTTATGTAGTCCCTTTGGTCGCGATCATTCTGGCGACCGGCTTGTTCATGTCTCAAGTATGGGGAAGCGGCTACACATGGATTTCGGTTCAAGCGGGGCAGTCGCTCGGCGCTTTTCTTGCCCGTGGAGAATCCAAAGTCGTGAGTGAGGGATCATCTCCCGCCTCATTGGATCGTTCAATCGCGGCAGTTCTCGAACATCGCCGACATGATGATGTCATGTCCTTCATGCCGGCCACCACTCCTAAACAAACCCACAAAGCCTATCTTATGACGCGGGGCGACGTGAATACGGTTCGAGGTTTCGACATCGACCAGTACACGGGAGCCATAGTTACCGCGACTCAAACAGCGGAACTAAAGACGATGGTTCGTGTGCTGGCGTTCGTGGAATCTCTGCATCAGGGTTTGACTTTTGGGATGACATCGAAAATTCTCGCCTTCTTGACCTGTCTGGCCCTGATTGGCATGGTCATCACGGGGGTTTGGATGTGGTGGAACCGCCGACCCAAGGGGGAAACCGGTTTTCCGCAACGTCCCAAACAAGAAGCCGTCCCGAAATGGGTTTGGGGACTGACCGTCCTGCTAGCCATTCTGCTCCCAACGGTGGGAGCTTCGATCGTCCTTATCCTTTTCGGAGACTGGCTGGTCCGACGAATTGTGGGCTATACCCAGAAGTCGTTGACAGGAGCCTGAGAGGCGGCGGGTATCGCTACCACCGACACTAACGCCGGATGGCATGTTCTCTTGGCTGGTGCTGTCCCGTTCTTTTGAGGCGATTATCGGTCCCGGGGCTTGACGTCGGTGTGCTGGCCACCTTCATCGTCTGGTCGGTAGAGGAAGACGTCAAGCGCGCTGGGAGCCTCAATGAGCTTGGGACGAGTGAGGAATTTGAACTCCCTGAATGCTCGCGGGTAAGGACCGTGGTTCGATTGAAATTTTGACTCGTCTGCTGGACCGGCAACGATCCTGTCCTCCGGCCTGAGTCCCTTAGTGACGACCCAGATGTGATCTTGACGTACTTCAACCGAGATCTTACGAAGCTCAATGATATTGTTTGAGTTAAGAACTAAAATATCGTCATTCATTGACGGTGTCCATCTGAAAGCGTCCTCGGTGAGTGTTAAAGCCTTGTGGGGCTCGCTCGTCACGATTCTGACGTTTGCTCGCAACCCTGGGAAAAAAACTCGCCCTTCTTGATGAGGAATAGCGACTCGCATATGGACGTTTCCCGAGGCCGGATCGACCTCATAATCGTCGAGATTTACTTTCGCCCGAATTTCTTCTTTCTGTCGACCACGCCGTGTGATGACGACAGGAGCTTCTAAATTGCCTCCGGTTTTCCGTTGGCTCACTTTCTCGCGAATGTGTTCAAAGCTCGAGATTTTCAAATCAAACACCAGATTCATGACGTCCACAGAGGTTATCGTTGCGAGCGGTGTATTGTTAGCCTCGATGACGCTTCCTGGAGCGACGAGGGGACGACTGATCTTTCCGCTCATGGGTGCGATCACCTTCGTTGCCGAGAGTTTGATGGAAGCAAGGCGAAGGTCTGCCTGGGCGTTTTTGAGATCTGCCTGAGCATCAGTCGTCACGCTCCCGGCTTGTTCGATCCCGGATGTGTCCACCATATTTCTTGCCGCAAGTTTTTTGATATGCTCCAAATTTAGGTTTGCGACCTTGAGCCGTTGCGTGGTACGGAGAACCTCGGCATCGGCTTTGTCCGCCTCGATTTGATAGGTTTGGGGATTCAGCTCGAAGAGAATGTCTCCTTTCTTGACGATCGCTCCCGGCTTGTAGTGAATCTTTTCGACTCTCCCGTCTACCTCGGCGCGGATCTCGACCTTCTCGTTGGCCTCCACCCATCCCTCGACTTGAACAAAGTCACTGATCTCGCGAACGACGGGATGATAAACTTCGACGGGGAGTCCATCCGTGCTGGCGGCCGCACGATTCTCCGCTCGCTGGTCTTCCCCCTTTCGCTGAGAGTCGGTGTCTGTGGAGTCGGGCGTTGACGGAGCTTTGGCCGGTTGACCGTCGTCCGGCTTCGGCGCGGGGGGATTCTCGGCCGGCACGGACAGCGGTTGACCCTGGGATTTGTCGGGGACGGTATCGCGCGGTTCTGGCTTCTCCGGAGGTTCTCCCGGAGCCCAGGCCGGTAATACCAAGAGGGCAGCAACGCCGAGGACGAGAGCCATCCTCGACGCAGGGCGGAGGACCGAACCGGATTCGGAATCGCGGAGAATCATGATCAACCTCTTTTTGAGTGGGGGAATACGGCCGGCGCCGGTGGCTCCCAGTGGCCAGGCGTGGCCTGGGCCGGCGAGGTATGTCGCGGTGGTGACGAGGGCTTCGGCGTAGGCTTGGGCTGATTTGGGCAAGGTCCAGACGACCCAGGCGTCGCAGCATTCTTCCTCGGCCTTCTCGATCTCGCGGCGAGCCCACCAGGCGACGGGGTTCCACCAGTAGAGCCCGAGAACGACGGCTTCGAGGCGTCGGACCCAGTGATCGCGGCGCTTGAGGTGAGCCAGTTCGTGGATCAAGACGGAATCGCGCTGGTCATCGTCGAGACGGTTCCAGAGTTCATCGGGCAGGAGCAGTTGCGGTCGCCCGGCGAGCGCCCAGATCATGGGCGGTACCCGAGCGGGGACGACCCAAACCGAAGGGCTTTGACGCAACTCCAGGGATCTCCCCAACCGAGCCACCCGCTCGACGAGATCCTCGGAGGCCGGGCGGACAGCTTGGAGGAGTCGGCGGAATCGTCGGGCGTCCACGAAGACCGCGATCGACCACACCAGCACACCTATCAGCCAGATCGCGATGGCGATCCAGGGCCAAGGCAACGCGCGACGTCGAGCCAGGACGCGCGGCGGCTCCATTCTCACGGCACCCACCGTAACCGGCTTGGCCATGACGCGCGGTCGAACGGTTCCAGAAGTGATAGGCACGGATATGTTGACGACTCCCGGTGCAGCATCCATGGGCGCGGCGGTCGGTGTTGGAGCCGCAACGGCCGGCGGAAGGGTGTCGCGGACCACCCTGTCAGGGGCGGAAACCGGGAAACGTATGCCCACGAACGATGGGGTCACGAGTTTGAGGAGTACCAAGAGCCAAAGACCGTGAACCAAGGCCGGGCGCTGTCTCCAAACGCGAGAGGCGACGGCCGCCACGAGAGCCAACGCCAAGGCCCAGGCCGTATTACTCAGCACGTTCTGCGCGAGACTTTCCACGGCTTGGCTCCTGTGTTCGGCAAGACTCCGAGGGGGCGGAAGATTTCGCCCGCCGTCGTTCTCGTAGAAACGCGGAAAGCTCGTCGATTTCGGCCGTCGTGAGCGGCTGCGACTTGACCAGGTTCATCACCAAGGGAGCCACCGCGCCGCCGCAGAGTTTGTCCGCCAGCCCCTGCAACCGTCGGGCGATGAACTCATCGCGCCCCACGACGGCCGAGAACGCCAACACCCCCTCCCGGCGCACGTGGCGGACGAACCCCTTCTTTTCGAGCCGTCCCAAGAGCTTTTGCACCGTCGCGTAATGCGACTCCCCCCCGCCGGGGTAGAGCGCATCCACCACCTGCCGACGCGTCGCTTCCCCCTGGTCCCAAAGGACCTGGAGCATCG